>Ga0157379_10000623_pt1 | contig 28624 bp, 23 predicted proteins | sample S25metaG_FD_121802 | JGI IMG/M metagenome (GOLD analysis project Ga0157379, IMG submission 121802) | Switchgrass rhizosphere microbial communities from Kellogg Biological Station, Michigan, USA - S2-5 metaG | ecosystem: Host-associated > Plants > Roots > Rhizosphere > Soil | place: USA... | reverse complement strand
GTCGCTGTTCGCCAGCTTCGCCATGCTGATGAACTTCCCCCGCTTCAACAAGATGAACGGCATGGGCCAGATCGTGTCCTGGTCGGTGCGCGACGAAAGCCTGCACTGCGAAGGCATCACCAAGCTCTATCATGCCTGGAGCGACGAAACCGGCTGCGTCACCAAGGCGGTGCGTGACGATATCCGCGATGTCGCCCACACCATGGTCGGGCTGGAAGAAGGTTTTGTCGACCTTGCCTTCAGCCTGGGCGAAGTGCAGGGCATGACGGCGGCCGAGATCAAGTCGTATGTCCGCTACATCGCCGACTGGCGCCTGACCCAGCTCAAGCTGACGCCGGTGTTCGGGAATTTTGAAGAAACAGAGTCCGGCTACAAGCCGCTCAAGGCCCATCCGCTGCCCTGGCTGGTGGAGATACTCAACGGGGTCGAGCACGCCAACTTCTTCGAGCAGCGCGCCACCGAATATTCCAAGGGCGCCTCGCGCGGGTCGTGGGATGGCGACCAGGGCGTGTGGTCGCAGTTCGACAAACGCAATCAGATCGCCGCTGAGTGAGGAGCAGCGCGGGTGTTGGCTCCGCGTGTTGCCGCGCACTCGCTATCACCAGCCAATAGCGAATGAGTAATGGCCTGAATGTCCGCTTCTGACCCAGAGCGGACATGCCGGTTGGAGTCCCGCCTCCCAGGATGCTACAATCATCGGGGGGATTTCGGATGGCACTGACACGGCGCGAATTTTCCTGGGGCGCACTGGCATGCGCGGCTTTCAGCCGGCCCGGGCGTGCAGCGATTCCCGATCCCCAGACGGTGAGCGCCAGCGGTATCGATCTAAAGTCGATGGACCGTTCGATCGCACCTGGTGACGATTTCTTCCGCTATGTAAATGGCGCGTGGTTGCGCGATACGCCAATCCCATCTGACCGTGGCCGATGGGTCGAGTTCACACGGCTGGATGATCTCAATAGCCAGCGCAACCGCGCCATCCTGGAAGCTGCCGCGTCGTCGCCTCGCACTCCCCAAGAGATCAAGCTGGGCGACTTTTATGCCAGCTTGATGGATGAAAGCGGCATTGAAACACGCGGACTTGCATCCTTGAAGCCGGAATTCGAGCGCGTCGCAGCCGTCGCCAATCGGGCCGACTTGGCACGGGCGCTGGCGCAACTGTCATGGGACGCGTTGCCGGCGTTGCTCGGTGGAGCGAGTGCGATGCCCGCCGCACCGGCCTCCGCAAATGTCGTGGTCGACATTAAAAATCCAACGCGCTATCTGCCGGGCCTGACCCAGGGCGGCATTGGCCTTCCCGACCGGGACTATTTCCTGATCGAAAACAATCCGGGCTTTGCCAAGGCGCGCGCCGCCTATCGCGCGCATTTGGCGGCAATGTTCCGGCTTGTTGGGATGGATGATGTGGAAGCGCGGGCGGCCCGAGTCTATGCGCTTGAGGAACGCATTGCGCATTCGCACTGGACGCGCGTGGAGCTGCGCGATCCCGCAAATCGCTATAATCTGTTTGCCCGTGCGGAACTGGCGGCGAAATTCCCCGGGCTGGATTGGAACGTCTTTCTCCAGGCTGTGGGATTCGGCCAGCAGCCCACGATTCTTGTCGGCGAGCCCAGCGCTCTAGCAGGTATGGCGGCGGCGACGCGTGACGTACAGCTTGCCGATTGGCGCGATTATCTTGCCTATCGCGTGATGCGCGGCTTTGCGCTCGCCGCGCCCAAGGCCATTGTCCAGGAGCATTTCGCCTTCGAGGACAAGACCCTGGCCGGCACGCCAGAACTGCCGGCGCGCTGGAAACGGGCCGGTGCGATCATGGACCGCGCTATGGGTCACGCGGTGGGCCGTATCTACTTGGCTAGCTATTTCCCACCGGCGACACGGGCACGCGCTGACGCCATGACACGCAACATTAAGCTGGCCATGGCCAAACGCATCCGGGGCTTGCCTTGGATGGCGGATGTGACCAAGGCACGCGCATTTGCCAAACTTCAAGCGGTGCGCATCGAGATCGGTGGCCAGCAGCCATTGCGCACTTACGAGAAGCTTACGGTGGCCAGGAACGATGCCTATGGCAACGTGCTGCGCGCAGCGCGCGTCGACTATCAATACAATCTCGACAAGCTGGGCAGACCGGTTGATCGGGGCGAATGGCAGATGGTGCCGCAAACGGTGAATGCCCAGGCCAATCCGAGGATGCAGAAGATCATGTTCCCGGCCGGCATCATGCAGGGCCTGTTCTTCAACCCAAGTGCCGATAGCGCGGTCAATTACGGCGCTATCGGCGTCGTCATGGGTCATGAGCTGTCGCACCATTTCGACGACCAGGGCTCCAAATTCGACGAGCATGGTGCGTTGAACAATTGGTGGACGCCCGACGACCTAGCACATTTCACGGCTGCCACGGAAGCGCTCGCCAAACAATATGACGGCTATGAACCCTTACGCGGCATGCACATCAATGGGCACCTCACTTTGGGCGAGAACACTGCAGACTTGGCGGGGCTTGCCCTGGCGCTTGATGCTTATCGCACAAGTCTGAATGGCAAGCCGGGGCCAGTCATTGACGGCTTCACCGCCGAGCAGCGCTTTTTCATGGGTTATGCCCAAATCTATCGTTCGCTTTCCCGCGAGGATTACATGCGCCAGGCGCTGGCGACCGATCCGCATTCGCCCGGCGAATGGCGAACCGCGGAAGTCCGCAACGTCGATGCGTGGTATGCGGCCTTCGCCATCAAGCCGGACCAGAAGACATACCTGGAGCCAAATCAGCGGGTGAAAATCTGGTGAACCGCGTGCCCAGCCGAATCGGCGGCCAAAGCAGACATTGGTCGGCTATGAGGTCAGATTGTAGTTACAGCGCCGTCATCGGCAACCCGCTCTCCCGCCAGGCCTTGATGCCGCCGTCCAGGGCAGCGGCCTTGGTGTAACCCAGCTCGCGCAAGGTTGCTGCGGCCAGGGTCGAGATGCGCCCGAACTCGCAGGCCACCAGGATGCGCTGGGTAGGATCGGGCAATTCGGCGTTGACCCGCAATTCGAGTTGCCCCCGCGGCAGATGCCGGGCGCCGGGGATGTGTCCTTCTGCGAAGGCGTCCTTCTCCCGCACATCCAGCAATATCAGCCCCAGGTCGTTCTTGTTCACCCGCTCCGCCAGTTCGGCCATGGAGACGAACGGCACATGTGCCGATGCTTCGGACAGCAACTGCTCCACCGTCTTGCCGCCGCTCATATTGGTGCGCAGCGCTTCGGTCAGGTGGGTGGGGGCATCCAGGTTGAGTTGTTTCATCATGGCGATGAAATCGGCGCGCTCGCGCTTCTGCAGCCGGGGATTATTCGCGATCTCATCGCCGATGGTGGTGTGGCTGCGGCCTTTATAATCATGCGCCGGATAGACCAGCAGGGCCGGGTCAAGCTTCAGCACCTGGCCGAACAGGCTGTCATACAATTGGTCGGGATCGCCGGTGGGAAGGTCGGTGCGCCCAGTGGCTCCGATCAAAAGCGTATCGCCGGTGAAAATGCGATCCTCCGCGACAATGCACATGCTGTCGCGGGTATGGCCCGGCGTGTGCATCGCCTTCAGCCGCATATTGCCCACCCGCAGGATTTCGCCGTCTTCCAGCTTGAAGCCGGCATAGGGCGCCGGCGACAGCTTGCTGGTTACCACCGGCACGTCCAACTGCCGGCCCAATTCCTTGGCCGCCGAGAAATGATCGGCATGGGTGTGGGTGTCCAGCACATAGCGGATGCGCAAGCCGTCCTTGGCGGCCAGGCCGAGATAGCGGTCAATCTGATTCAAATGCGGATCGATCAGGATGGCGGAGTGACTGCCATCACAGCCCAAAAGATAAGACTGGCAGCCGCCGGTGGCGACCTGTTCAAAGATCATGTTCGCCCAACCCTCAAACCCACGCCATTATACCTTATCCGCCGCGCAGCACCACGCGGCCCGCGCGCGCAAGCGCGCTAATCGCGCAGCGCTCTTAGCTGCGCACGAAAAGTCCGGTCATTCTTCAAGACGAATTCACGGCGCATGGCGCCTTTGCGAGTGCGGTGCTTCTCCGCATAAATCAGCGCCCATACCCGCCCGCGTGTCGTTTTCGCGCCGGCTCGTCCGTCGTTGTGTTCGGACAGGCGGCGCTCGAGATCCAAGGTCCAGCCGACATAGGTGAGGGTCCGGCCATCCCGATTGCGCGCCGCCAGGATATAGACAAAGGAAGGCATGGACGTCCTCTCCATCATGTTTGTCGTGCGATTTGCGCAGGCCTGTCCACCCGAAAAATGCAGCTTGCCTGCCGGGCCGGGCGGACGTATATGCTTGCTTAAGCAAGTATTGTCCTGACAAAATATGGCGTGGCAAATATTGTCCATACAGCGGGTAGGGCCGACATGAAGCCGTATTACAGCCCCAGCACCTATGCGATGAAGAACTCCGTCGGCTATCTGATGCGGATGTGCACCAATCTGGTGCTCCCCCAGATGGAAGAATTGTTCCAGGACCAGGAGCTGACATTTTCACAATGGACAACCCTGGTAGCCCTGCATGACGGCCGCATCACCACCCCGGGCGATCTGGCCCAGAATATCTGTCACGATGCGGGTTCCCTGACTCGTCTTATCGATCAGATGGTGGAGCGAGGTCTTGTCACACGTGGCCGCAGTGAAACCGACCGGCGGGTAGTGACGTTGTCGCTGACGCCGCGCGGGTGTTCCCTGGTCGAAGCGCTGGCGCCCAAGGTGATGAATTTCTGGAATGATTTACTGTCCGGCTTCACCCATGCCGAGGTGGATATCCTGATCAATCTCCTGACCCGGCTGGTTCTGACGGCGGACGCAAGGTCCAGCAAGAAGTCCAAGCTGATGATTTCCGATGTTCCCGTTGCCAGGCCCATGAGGGCCACCAGATTGAAGAAAGCGTCATGAGCAAGATTTTCCGCAAATCCGGCGCGCTGCTCTGTGCCCTGTTGCTGACGGCCTGCGTCGATTCCCCGCCGACCACGCCCCAGGTTTCTGAGGTCGATCAATCCAAACTGGGACTGAACGGCGAAGCCGCGCCGCATGCCCCGCGTGAATGGTGGCGGGCCTTCAACGACCCACAGGTGGACCGCCTGGCGGCTTCGGTGATTGCCAACAACCCGACCTTGACCGCGGCGATGGCGCGGATGCGCGCGGCCCAGGCCGAGTTGGCCGTCAACCGCGCCGAAGACCGGCCGCAAGTCACTTTGAACGGCAGCGAACAGCGGGTGCTGTTCAGCAAGGACTACATCATCCCGCCGCCTTATGGCGGCAGTTATCGCTGGTATGGCTCGATCACCGCCGACCTGAGCTGGAACCTGGATTTCTGGGGCAAGCAGGCTGCGCTGATCGAAAAGGCGCGCGACACGGCCGATGCCGCGGCGCTGGATACCGAGGCCGCGCACCTGGCGCTGTCGGGTGCCTTCGCCCAAGCCTATATCAACCTGCTGCTCAACTATCAGTATGGCGATATCGCCGATGCCACGGTGGCGGAGCGGACGGAGATTCTAAAGATCACCCAGGGCCGCTTCGGCGCAGGCCTGGAAAATGGCAGCGCGGTGGAACAGGCCAAGTCGCTGCTTTCCATCGCCAAGGCGGATCAGTTGCGCTATGCCGCCGCGCGCGAGATGGACGTCCATGCCATCGCGGCTCTGGCGGGGCAGGGGGCGGATGCCTATCAGACCATCACCCGGCCCAAGCCCAACCTGGATGTGGCGCTGCCCTTGCCGCAAAAACTGCCGGCCGATCTTCTGGCGCGGCGGCCCGACATATTGGCGGCCAAGGCGCGGGTGTCGGCGGCGGCGAAGGGGCGCGAGGCGGCGCATGCCGACTTCTATCCCGACATCAATCTGGCGGCGTTGGTGGGTTTCCAGGCGATCGGACTTTCCAACCTGGTCACCGGCGACGCCTTCACCATGGGGGTGGGACCGGCGGTGCACCTGCCCATCTTCGATGCCGGCAAGATCCGGGCGCAATATGCGCGCTCGACCGCCGATCTCGACCTGGCGGTGGCCGATTATAACGGCGCGGTGCTGTCGGCGATCAAGCAGACCGCCGATGCCATGACCCAGGTGAAAAGCCTGGAGGCCCAACGCGCCCAGCAGCAGGATGCGGTCACCAGTGCCGAGCGCGCCTTCCGCATCGCCGAGGATCGTTACCGCAGCGGGCTTGCCACCCAGCTTCCCATGCTGACCGCTGAATCCACCTTGCTTGAGGCCCGCCAGGCCCTGGCCGGCGTGGTGGCGCAGGGCGCGCAGCAACGCATCACCTTGATGCTGACGGTGGGCGGCGGGTTCGAGCCGCCAGCGCCCCAGACCGCCGAATTGCGCAAATCCATTCCCTAAAGATCGTCAACAGGACATTCGTCATGAGTGATACAGCACAGTCTGCCAACGGCCAGCGCCGTTTCTGGTTCATCATCCTTGGCGCCGTCATCCTGGTCGCCGCGGTGGTTTATGGCATCTATTGGTTCACCTATTCCCGCTATTTCGAGTCGACCGACGATGCCTATGTTGGCGGCAATGTGGTGACCATCACCTCCAAGGAAAACGCCACAGTGCTGGCGTTGCATGCCGACAACACCCAGACGGTGAAGCAGGGTCAGTTGCTGGTCGAGATGGATCCTGCCGTCGCCACGGTCAATCTGCAGGCCGCCCAGGCCAATCTGGCGCGGGTGGTGCGGACGGTGCGGGCGCAATTCTCCCGCTCCGACGCCAGCAGTGCCGAACTCAACCAGGCGCAGGTGAATCTGGCCCAGGCTCGCGGCGACTATGCCCGCCGCCAGAAGGCCTTCGACACCCAATCGGTCTCGGGCGAAGAACTGGCCCATGCCCGCGATGCCGTGGCCGCGGCGGAAGCGGCGGTCAACACCGCGGAAGGCGGCTTGCACCAGGCCAAGGCCACCATCGAAGGCGCCGACATCGCCCACAATCCGGATGTGTTGGCGGCGGAAGCCCAACTTCGTGCGGCAGCCATCGCCTATGGCCATATGCGCCTCATCGCGCCGCTGGACGGCGTGATCGCCCAGCGCACCGTACAGGCCGGCCAGCAGGTTGCCGCCGGCACGCCGTTGATGGCGGTGGTGCCGCTATCCAATGTCTGGATCGACGCCAACTTCAAGGAAGTGCAGCTTGCCCGCATGCGGGTGGGCCAGCCGGTGGATGTGAAGACCGACATTTATGGCGGCAGCGTCACCTATCACGGCCATATCGAAGGCCTGGGCGCGGGTTCGGGCTCGGCCTTTGCCCTGCTGCCGCCGCAGAATGCATCCGGCAACTGGATCAAGATCGTGCAGCGTGTGCCGGTGCGTATCGCGCTCGATCCCAAGGAGCTTCAGGCCCATCCTCTGCGTGTAGGCTTGAGCGTGACGGTCGATGCCGATGTGCGCGACCAGTCCGGTGCGCTGATCACCACCAGCGTCGGCCCGGGCACCACCCGCGCCAACACCGGTGAGGATTCCGGTCCCGTCGCCGATGCCATGATCGCGCGCATTCTGAGCGAGAACGGCGCCCATGCCCGATAAGGACCCGCAGGCGGCGCCCGCACGGGCGCCGGCCGCCCCTGCGGCGGCATCACCCACGCCCATGCAGGGCGGCCAACTGGCGATCACCGCCTTGGTGCTGGCGATGGGCACCTTCATGCAGGTGCTGGATTCCACCATCGCCAATGTCTCGCTGCCCACCATCTCGGGCAATCTGGGGGTCAGCACATCCCAGGGCACCTGGGTGATTACCGCTTTCGCGGTCGCCAACGGCATCGGCGTGCCGCTGACCGGCTGGCTGATGGGCCGTTATGGCGTAGTGAAGACCTTCGTCTTTTCGGTGCTGGCTTTCACCATCGCGTCGCTGTTGTGCGGCATCGCCTGGAGCCTGCCGTCGCTGATCTTCTTCCGGATTCTTCAGGGCGGCACGTCGGGACCGATGATCCCCGGCAGCCAGGCCTTGCTGATCTCCATCTTCCCGCACAACAAGCGCGGCACCGCGCTGGGCATCTGGTCCATCACCACTTTGGTGGCGCCGATCTGCGGGCCGATCCTGGGCGGCTATATTTCCGACAATTATCATTGGGGCTGGATATTCCTGATCAATGTGCCCGTGGGGATCGCGGTCACTTTCCTCACCTGGGTGAATCTCAAGAGCCGCGAGACACCCACCCGCAAGCTGCCGATCGACACGGTGGGCCTGGGCCTGTTGGTGGTATGGGTGGGCGCGCTGCAGGTGATGCTGGACCAGGGCAAGGACCTGGACTGGTTCTCCTCCAACGAGATCATCATCCTGGCCATTGTCACCGCGATCGGTTTTGCCGCCTTCCTGATCTGGGAATTGACCGAGAAGAATCCGGTGGTGGACCTGTCCCTGTTCAAGCGCCGCAATTTCGCGCTGGGCACCCTGGCCTTCTGCCTGGGCTATGCCGTGTTCTTCGCCAACAATCTGCTGATGCCGCTGTGGCTGCAGACCCAGGTGGGCTACACCGCGACCTGGGCGGGATTGGTGGCGGCGCCCGCCGGCGTGGTGGCGGTGTTGTTGACGCCGCTGTCCGCCAAGATGATGAGCCGCTACGACGCCCGCATCATCGCCAGCCTGGCCTTTGTCGCGTTCGGCGTCTCCTTCCTGATGCGCGCCCGATTCACGAATGAGTCCAGCCTGCTGGATTTCATCCTGCCGCTGCTGGTGCAGGGCATCGCGCTGGCGACCTACTTCCTGGCGATGATCACCATCCTCTTGGACGGCATTCCGCCCCAGAAGATTCCGCTGGCATCGGGCCTGTCCAATTTCGCGCGCATCACCGGGGGCGGGTTCGCCGCCTCCATCGTCACCACCATCTGGGACCGGCGCGAGGCGCTGCATCAGAGCCGGCTGGCCGACCACACCACCATCTTCACCCCCGTGCTGAGCCAGACCTTGAAAAGCCTGCATGGCTTCGGCTTTCCGGACCTGGCGGCCAAGGCGGCGGTCACCCGCCAGATGATCGGCCAGGCCTATCTGCTGGCGGCGGAGGATATCTTCTGGGTCTCCGGCTGGCTCTGCATCCTGATGATCGGGATGGTGTGGCTGTGCCGGCGGGCCGTTTCGGGCGGGGGAGCGCCTGTGGCCGCGGATTAGCGCTCTTTACAATCCATAACAAGGAGACCGTCATGACTGACAAATTGCTCTATACCGCCAAAACCCACACCACCGGTGGCCGCGAGAATGGCCATGCCAAGAGTTCGGACGGCCAGTTGGAAGTCCGCCTTTCCACGCCCGGTTCAAACCGCCCCGGCACCAATCCGGAGCAGCTTTTTGCCGCCGGCTGGTCGGCCTGTTTCGAGGGCGCCATGCAGTTCGTGGCGCGCGGCAAGAAAATCACTCTGCCGCCGGAGACCGCCATCGATGCGGAAGTGGATTTGAACCAAGGCGATGGCGGTTTCTTCCTGAAGGCACGCCTCAACATCACGGTGCCGGGTGTGGAACGCAGCATCGCGCAGGAGATTGTGAACGAGGCCCATCAGGTCTGTCCCTATTCCAAGGCGACCAGGGGCAATATCGACGTCACCATCAACTTGCTCTGAAACGCGCCGGCCGCGGAAGATTGACAGGTCCCGTCTTCTCCGCAGATTAACGGCATGAGTCGCCAATCCCTGATTCGGCACTGGCCCGAGATCGCCTTCGCCTTGCTGTTCGGGGGTGGCTTGCTGCTGGGCGGCGGCGCGGCGCTGGCGGCGCTGCCCAATGTCCTCGACGCCGCCGTGCCGGACATGACCGGACAGGCTGCCGCCGACAGGAGCGTGGTTCGCCTGACCCTGCCGCCGGGATATGCGCAAACCGCCGAAGCCGTGCCCGCGGTGCCTGCAATGGCTCCCGCGGTGCCGCCTGCAATGGCATCTGCACGCCCCGGACCCGTTATCGCCATCTGCATCGACGATCTGGGCGAGGATCCGGTCGCCACTGCAAAGGCAATCGCGCTCCCCAAAGAGGTGGCGCTCTCCTTCCTGCCTTATGCCGAGCACACGCCGTCACTGGCCGGCGTTGCGGGCCGCAAGGGCCATCTGGTGCTGGCACATGTGCCGATGCAGGCCCTGAACGGGTCCGATCCCGGTGCGATGGGTCTCAAGCCCGGCATGGCGGCGGACGAGATCGCCAAGCGCATGGGCTGGAACCTGGCGCGGGTGCCGGGACTGGTCGGCATCAACAATCATGAGGGAAGCCGCTTCACCGCCGATGCGGCGGCACTCAAGCCGGTGATGGCTGTGCTGCAGGCGCGGCATCTGTTCTTCTTCGACTCTCGCACCGGACCGCGCAGCGCGGTGGGCGCGGCGGCACGTGCGGCGGGTGTGACCACGGCGGCGCGCGATATTTTCCTGGATGACGATCCGCAGCCTGAGGCCGTGAGCGCGCAATTGGAAGCCCTGGCGCGGCAAGCCAAACGGACCGGCGCGGCCATCGCCATCGGTCATCCGCGTGAGGCGACCTTGAAGCTGCTGGCGGCATGGCTGGCCGAGAATGACGGCGTCACGCTGGTGCCGTTGGACGAGGCGATGAAGTTGAAGACAGATCGCGCGGCGGCCTTGGCGGCGCGCTAGAGCCGGTGCCGCTTACTGTGTGCTGAATTTGAAGACCGTCATTTCATGCATCGGCTTTTGCGGGGTCACCACCGTCGACGGAAAGTTGGGGTGATTGACCGCGTCGAGATAGCCCTGGGTCTCGAAACTCATGGCGTCGAAGGTGCGATACACCTTGCCGCCCTTGCCGGTGACGGTCCGATCCCCGATCAGATGCGCCCATACGACCACGCAAGCGTGGGTCGTGGAAACGTCCATGACGATGCCGGTATGGGGATCGGTCATGCGCGCCGCCGGCCGCAAGGTGCCGGGCTTGCCGTTGATGACCATCTCCAGTTCGATGCCTTTGCGCATGGCGATTTGCGGAAAATCGGAGTGTTGCACATCGCCGACCCGCACGGGCTTGCGGAAATCCGCAGGTGTGCCGTCGACCGGCAAAATTTCTCCCGTCACCAGATTGCCCGCATCGGCGGGCGTGAAGCGGTCGGCGAAAATCTGCATGGTCTGATCGGCGATGTCGCCATTGCCTTCGCCTTGCAGCGCGAACATGGCATGGTTGGTGAAGTTGGCGACCGTCGGCCGGTCGGCCGTTGCGCGGTACTCCAATCGCAGCGCGTTGTCGCTGGTGACCGTGTAGGTGACGGTGGTCGTCAACTTGCCGGGAAAGCCGCCATCGCCATCGGGACTGATCAGCGTCAATGTCACGCTGGGTTCGGCCCCGTCATGCATCTGTGCCTTCCAGACCTTGCGGTTGAAGCCGGCGGTGCCGCCATGAATGACGAAAGGGGCGTCGGGATCCTTTTTTTCCAGCTGATAGGTCTTTCCGTTCAGCGTGAAGCTGCCGCCATGGCTGATCCGGCCGACATAGCGGCCCACCAGCGCGCCGTAAAAGTCGCCCGCTTTCTCGTAAGCTGCGAAGTCGTCATAGCCCAGTTGGACATCGGTCTTGCCACCCAGCTTGTTGGGCACATACAGGCTGACAATCCGGCCGCCGTAATTGGTGATGCGCGCCTCCAGCCCGTGCGCTCCCTTGAGCGTGAACAGGCTGACCTTTTCGCCATTCGCGCTGGTGCCCCAGTCCTCGCCGGTGATGTTGCCTGCCTGGACGGCGCCCGGGGCAAGCGGTACGAGACAGGCTGCGGCCATGAGTGTCCGAACCAACATATGCATGGCGTTCCCCCCAGGAATCAAAGCGTTCCTTTGGTCGGCAGGCTAACGCGAAATACGGCGGCAGTGAAAACCCGGCCTTGCAGAATTGTGCATCTGCGGTAAGGCCGGCAAATAGCGGCCGGCCTGGCTTCGAGGGCAGGCGCAATTTGGCCCGCGCCATGCTAGCTTTCCGCCGCCCCAACCAAGAGCGCCATTGCGCGCCGAACCTACGCAGGAGTTGACCGCCATGATCCGCCCCTTCCGCGCCGCCTTGTTCGCCACCAGCCTGTTTTGCGCCCCGGCCATTTTTTTGGCGTCCGCGTGGGCCCAAAGCGTGCCGCCCGCCATCGCCGCCGCGGTCGCCGATGCTGCAAGGCCGGACGCCGACAAGGAGCGCGACGCCGCCCGCAAGCCGGCCGAGACTGTCGCCTTCGCCGGCGTCAAGCCCGGCATGACCGTGGCCGAACTGGGCCCGGGGCGCGGCTATTACACCCGCATCCTGGCCAAGGCGGTGGGCCCCAATGGAAAGGTCTATGCCGTCATCACCGGCGCGCAGGCGGCGCGTCCGGGCGTCCTTGACGGCCTCAATGCCCTGGCCGCGGCCTATCCCAATGTCAAGGTCGTGACGGTGGAATATGCCACCATGATGCTGCCCGAAAAGGCCGACCTGTTCTGGACCACCGAGAATTATCACGACTTCCACAATGGCCCGACCGCCGATATCGCCGCGCTCGACAAGGCCGTGTTCAACAATCTCAAACCGGGCGGCATCTTCTATGTCGAGGATCACAGCGCTGCGGATGGCGCCGGCCTTGCCGCCACATCGCAATTTCACCGCATGGATGAAGCGGTGGCCAAGACAGAGCTGACGGCCGCGGGCTTCAAGCTGGATGGCGAGGGCAACCTGTTGCGCAATCCGGCGGACAATAAGGCGGCCAGCAATTCCGAAACCGGCCACTTTGCCAGCGACCGCTTCATGCTCCGGATGAAGCGCCCTTAAGCACGGCGATACGGCGGGGCGCTATCTCGAAGGCCAGGCACGGTCACTTTAGAGTGCTGAACCGGTATTCGGTGATCTCGTGCAGCGGCCTGTCGGGAGACACTTCGGCCGAGGTAAAGTTGGGGTGATTGGGCGTGTCGGCCGCCCTTTGTGTTTCCAGGCTGATGGCCCAGTGGTTGCCGTACAGCACGCCCTTTCTGCCCTTGACCTGGTTTTGGATATTGTCGGTGTAGAGTTCCAGCCCCGGCTGGGTGGTGAACGTCACCATCACGATGCCGGTGTCGGGATCATCCACACGGGCAGCGGGCCGAAGCTGTCCGACCACGCCATCCGTCAGCAGGGACGTGTCATAACCGGGGATGCGCACACCATCCGCGACGGTTTGCACCACATCGGGCAGCGCCAGCCGGTCGCCGATGCGGACGGGCTTTGTGAAATCGTAAGCGCTGCCCGCCACGGGCGCCACGACACCGGTGGGCATCGCGTTGGCGTCAAAGGGCGTGTAACGGCTGGAGAACAGGGTCAGTTTTTCGTCGCTGATGTCCTTGGCGCCGCCATTCAAGTTGAAATAAAAATGGTTGGTGAGGTTCATCACCGTGGGCTTGTCGGTGGTGCCTTTGTAATCCAGGACCAGCGTATTGTCGGCGCGCACTGTATAAGTGACTGTCACGGTGATGTTGCCGGGGAAGCCGCCGGTGCCGTCCGCCTCCTTGATGGTGAGGGCCAGGCTGGGCTCGGGCCCATCATGCGCCACCGCGTCCCACACCCGCTTCTGAAAGCCGTTGCTGCCGCCGTGCTGGATGTAAGGCCGCGGTGCCTGGGGCGCCGCACCCGCGCGCGCCGGACGGTCCATAGCGACAGCGTATGGACGCGGCGCAGGCTGTTCGTAAATCTTGCCGTCAACGGGGAATTTGAACGCCAGCCGGTTGGCGTAGCGCCCGATCAGGGCGCTGTAGACGCCGCCTTTTTCGTAAGAGGCAAAATCGTCATAGCCCAGCACCACATTGACCGGCTTGCCATGCCTGTCCGGCACGATCAGGTCCACCACCACGCCGCCGAAATTGGTGATCCGGGCCACCATGCCGCCCTTGCCGGTCAGGGTGAAAAGCCTGACCTTCTCGCCCTTCTGCGTGGTGCCCCAATCCTCGGCGCTGATACCGGCTTTGATTTTGCCAGCCTTGATTTTGACAGGCGCGGACTTGGAAAGCGTAGACTGGGCAAGCGCAGACTGGGCCGGCGCTGCAAGCGGCGCTGCTGCCACCAGCCTGGCAGCAGCAAGGAAGAAAGCGCGACAGGTCATTTTTCCCTCCACATCCGTTGGTGCCAGCCTAGTGGCACTGCGGCCGAAGCGGAAGCTTGGTCACTGCGGATTCAATTCCGATTTCCGTTGATCGCTCCTGGAAAGCCCACAGTTGCCTGATGCCTTGGAAGCCGATGCAGCGCCGGTCAGCCTCAAGCGAGCAACCACGGCGGCGGCGATTGCCCGTGCGCCTCGCGCATCAGGATGTGCATCGCCGGGCAAGTGCAATGCCGGATCGAGTCTGACCCTGACATAGGGCAGGCCGGCTCCGTCAAGGACACGGCGCTGCAACGCTTCTTCCACGGTCGAGGCTTCGCCGAACTGCGGCACGACGATGAGGGGCTGTGCGCCGCGTGCACAGGCCAGATGGGCCAGCGCACCCAGGCTGTCGCGTGTCCGCATCATGCCCTCATCGATCATGGCGGTGCTGCGGTAGGGAATGAGCCAGTGCAGCAGGGCGGCAAGGCGCCAGCCTTGCTCCGCCGGCTGCCAGACCATTCCCGGCCCCAGACGCGGGCGATTGGTCAGAAGATTGCGATCGAACAGCGAGGGCATGAAGAGGGTCACGACGGCGACCGGTTTGCGAAAGCGCGGCAGTTCGGCCGCCAGGCGCAAATAGGACTGGTCGTTGCTGTAGTCGGGAACCGCCAGATCAGCGCTTTGGATGCCGAGTAATGCGCTCACCTGGGCGGGAATGGTTTCTCTCCAGGCCAGGCCGAACCCCACAATGATGGATTCGCCGGTGAAGATGATTGTCGGCCGCGCGACATCGACCTCGGCACCCGGCGCCGCCACCCGATAACCGGCGGCGTCGAAACTGTAAGAGACGGCGCCACCGGCCTCCCGGGCCACGATCGAGCGTGACGGCACGAACGTCCAGCCGAGCCGCGGGTCGGGTTGGCGGCGCGGCTCAAGCTGCAACGGATCGGCATCATGCGGATGCAGCGGACGAACGCGCAATATCAGTTCATACGTTCCCAGTGCCAGCGCAGCTGCCAAAACCACGCGCAGGGTCCCGCCGATGGTCGCCCGGCTCAGAAGGCGCGCGATGGGGCGGCGGCAGAGCAGCAGGAGCATGATCGCCATCAGGATAATGAATCCGCGCAGACCCTGTTCGGCGGCGATCATGGTCGAATGCTGGATGGCAAAGATGGGCAGGAAATGGCGATCGAACCAGGCCTGGTCCGCCGCCAATGCGCCCCCCAGCAGCAGGACGCCAAATCCTGCCACCGCAAATTCCCAGGTCAGCGGCGGAGAACGTCCCGGGCTTGTCATTCTCAGCTCATACTGGGGCGGAGTTGCCGGTTGCCACCGCGGCATCTTTCTCAATCTCGGGATTGAGACGGATTGGCCCCTCGGAATATTCCTTGCCAGGGCGAAAAGTTCGCACAGGTACGGGCGGAGGGCTTACTGCCCCTTCTTGGCGGCGCTGGCGAACCGCACCGCTTCCTCGGCGGCGGCAAGCAGGGCGCGTGCCTTGTTGATGGTCTCCTGATATTCGGCTTCCTGCTGGCTGTCGGCGACCACGCCGCCGCCCGCCTGCACATACATGGTGCCGTCTTTCACCAGCGCGGTGCGCAGCACGATGCAGGTGTCCATCGAGCCGTCGGCGGCGAAATATCCCACCGCGCCGGCATAGGCCGCGCCGCGCTTTTCCTTCTCGAACTCGTCGATGATCTCCATGGCGCGGATCTTGGGCGCGCCGGTCAGGGTGCCGGCGGGCAAGCCGGCGGCCAGCGCGTCAACCGCATCCAGCCCGTCGCGAATATCGCCTTCCACGTTCGACACCAGATGCATCACATGGCTGTAGCGCTCGATGAAGAAGCTGTCGGTCACCGTCACGGCGCCGGTCTTGGCCACCCGGCCCACGTCGTTGCGGCCCAGGTCCACCAGCATCAGATGCTCGGCGCGTTCCTTGGGATCGGCCATCAGGTCTTCCGCCAGATGCTTGTCCTCTTCCGGCGTCTTGCCGCGCGGCCGCGTTCCGGCGATGGGACGGATGGTGACCTTGCCGCCGCGCAACCGCACCAGCACTTCCGGGCTTGAGCCCACGATCTGGAAGCCCGGCATCGCCAGATAATAAAGATAGGGCGAGGGGTTCAACCGGCGCAGCGCGCGATAGAGCGAAAAGGGCGGCAGCGCGAAAGGCCGGCGGAAACGCTGGCTGGGCACCACCTGAAACACGTCGCCCGCCAGGATGTACTCCTTGGCCCGCGCCACCACGTCGAAATACTCCGCCTTGGTCATATTGGATTCGACCGCCACGCCGGTGGCGAGATGGGACGGCACTTCAGCCGGTGGCGGGGCAGGGCGCTCAAGTGCTGCCACCGCGTCGTCCAGCCGGGCGATCCCACGCGCATAAGCGGCTTTCGCGTCCACCGCCGGATCGATCCAGACCGGGGTGATCACGATGATCTCGTCCTTCACGCTGTCGAAGATGGCGGTGATGGTGGGGCGCAACAGGATGGCGTCGGGCAAGCCCAAGGTGTCGGGCGGCGGATTGGGCAAATTCTCCACCTGCCGCGCCATGTCATAGCCCAGATAGCCGAACAGGCCGGTGGCCATGGGCGGAAGGCCGCCCGGAATCTGAAGCCGTGTCTCGCGTGTCAGGGCGCGCAGCGACTGCAGCGGCTTGGCGCTTTCCGGGGCGAATTTGTCGGTGCCGTTCAAGGCGGCGCGGTTGATCTCCGCCTTGCCCTCGCGGCAACGCCAGATCAGGTCCGGCTTCAGCCCGATGATGGAATAGCGACCGCGTGTCTCACCGCCCTGCACGCTTTCCAGCAGGAAGGCATTGTCGCGGGGCGTGCCGTGGCTTTCGAAACCAAGCTTGAGATAGGCGGAGACCGGCGTCTCCATGTCGGCCACCAGCCGCGTATAGAGCAGTTGCGCGCGGCCCGCGGCGTAACCGGAGGCAAAGGCCTCAAACGCAGGTTCGATGGTCACGTTGCGGCGCCCGCCTTCACTTACTGGCCGCCGTTGCCGGTGACGGAAGCGACCAGCTTCTGGTTGACTTTCACGCCCTGGCGGGTGCGGGCAGCGTTGGCGGCGTCGATGGAGAAATCCTGCGCCATGGTCTGGGCGAAGCGCATCATGCCGCCCTGGAACGCCGGGTCCTGCGGATTGAAGGCTGGATGATTGATGCCGGTGACCCGCGCGATCATGTAATTGCCCGACAGGCCCTGGGGACCCACTTCCACACCGCCCGGCGCGGCATCGAACAACTGGGTCACCATGGCGCTGGAGAACATGGTGTCGCTGGTCTCGCGCGACAGCGCCGGGCTGTGTTGCACGCTCACCTTGAGCTGCTTGGCGATCGCATCCAGCGACTGGTCCTTGGTGGCCTGGGCGGCCAGGGCCTGGGCCTTGCCCGCCAACAGCTTGCTGCGCTGCTCGCTGGTCCAGTCGGCAATCGCCTGGGTGCGCACCTGGTCCAGCGGTTTGAGTTTGGGCGGGGTCACGCCGTTCACATGCACCACATAATAGGCGCCCGCCTTGGTGGCGAAGGGATCGGTGTCTTCGCCCACTTCGCCGCGCGACACGGCCGGCAGGAATTCGGCGTCGGCCGGCAGTTCCGCCCTGCTGCCGTCGGGCTTGAGGCCGGTGGAATCGACCGGTCCCAGATGCTCGAACTTCATCCCCGCTTTCTTGGCGGCGGTCTTGAGATCGTCACCGGTGGAACGGGCATCGGTATAGGCATTGACCGCGTCCACCAGCTTGTTGCCGGCCAGCTTGGTTGCGAGGTCCTTGCGGATATCTTCCTTCACATCGGCCAGGGTCTTGGAGGAGCCGGGCGTGATCTTGGTGACCCGCGCCAGCGCGTAACCGCCAAAGCCCGTCTTGATCGGCTGGCTGACTTCGTTCAGCGGCAGGGCGAAGATCGCCTTGGCGCGTTCGGCGTCGGGCAGTTCGTCCTGGGCCAGGGTGCCGAGCGAGGTCTGGTCCGGCTTCAGCCCGCGTTGAGCGGCGATGTCTTCATACTTGGCGCCGGCCTGAATCTTGGCGCGGGCAGCTTGCGCCTCGGCCTCGGTCTTGAACTCGATCTGCTCCACATCGCGCTTTTCGGGCACGACATAAGTGCTTTTGTTCCCGTCATAGGTCTGCTGGATCTGCGCGTCGGTGACGCTGACCTGACCCATCACATCGGACGGCGAGATCGCGGCGTAATCGGCGTCGCGATATTCCGGGGTGGAATAGTGGTTGGCATGGGCCTTCACATAGGCGGTCAGCACCGCATCGCTGGGCGGCGGCACATCGCCCGCCTGCTCCGGCGTCAGGATCACATAGTCGGCGGCGCGCTTCTCGTTGATGTATTGGAAGATCGCCTGGGCGTAGGCGGGCGGGACCAGGAAATTGCCTTCGATCGCCTGGGTGAGCTGGTCGCGGGTCATGTCCTCGCGCACTTCGTTCAGGAACTGGCCCTCGCTATAGCCGGCATTCTGGATCGCCTGGTTGAAGACCTGGCGGTCGAACTGGCCCAGGGTGCCGCGGAACGGCGACATGCTGTGGACATTCTGCACCAGCGCCGAGTCCGAGGTGGTGAGGCCCAGCCGGTTGGCTTCGTTGTTCAGCGCGGCGCGGCTGACCATCTGCTGCAGCGCCACCTGGCCCAGCCCCATCTTCTCCGCCATCTCGGGCGTGATGTCGCTGCCCATGCGCTGGCTCTGGTTGCGCAGGAAGTTGCGATAGGTGCGCTGGAACTCCTGGGGACTGATGTCGGTCGAGCCAACCGAGGCCACTGAGCTGCTGGTCGCGCCGGTAAAGACGTCGGCGATGCCCCAGACCACAAAACTCAGGGTCAGGCCACCCATCAAAAGGGTCGCCATCCAGGTCTTGGAGAGGCTGTGCATCCATTGAATCATGAGCGGCGATTCCGTGACTTGGTGGTGAGAGACGTGGCGTCCAAAGGCGGCGGATGATAGGGAGGGGGCACATTCCCGGCAAGCCGCGCTTGGGTGCGGGTTTTGCCGCCGGAAACCGGGAAATACAAGCTCTTAGTGAGCTTCTTTGAAGGGGATCCCATGCGTCCGCTGGTGGCGGGAAACTGGAAGATGAACGGGCTTGCCTCCAGCCTGGAGGAGCTGTCCGCGCTCAAACAGGCGCTGGCGCAGCAATCTGCGGCCTGCGACGTGCTGATCTGCCCGCCCGCGACCCTGATCGCCCAGGCGAACTGGGCGGTGAAAGGCGCTTTCGCCCTGGGTGGGCAGGATTGCCATGCCCAGTCCAAAGGCGCCTTCACCGGTGATATCTCCGCCGAGATGCTGAAGGATGCCGGCGCTTCTTATGTGATCGTGGGCCATTCCGAGCGCCGCCAATATCATGGCGAGACCAACGAAGCGGTCGCCGCCAAGGCCAAGGCCGCCTGGCGCGCCGGCCTCAAGGCCATCGTGTGTATTGGTGAAAGCGAGGCACAGCGCGAGGCCGGCCACGCCCACCACATCTGCCAGGGCCAGCTCGAAGCCAGCGTTCCGCCGCAAGCCACACAAGCCGACACGGCCATCGCCTATGAACCGGTCTGGGCCATCGGCACGGGCAAGACGCCTACCGCCTCCGATATCGCCGCCATGCATGCCCATATCCGCAACTGTCTGGTGAGAGGCTTGGGCGAAAGCGGGCGCGAGATACTTATCCTCTATGGCGGCTCGGTGAATCCCGGCAATGCCGCCCAGATTTTGGGCTTGCCTGAGGTTGGTGGTGCGCTGGTGGGCGGCGCGAGCCTGAAGGCTGACGATTTTCTGAAGATCATCTACGCGATCCCTTCCGCGTCTTAGCGGAAGGGGCGCGGATCTTTGGCCTAGCTTTTCTTGGTGAGCGAAGCGAACTTAGAAAAGCTGGCCCCGCTTCGAGCCCGCTTAGCGGGCGAGGGCGGTCGGCACCAATGCGTTCTTTGCTCCGTGCGTCGCCTACGCTGCTGCTAGGCGACCCTGCCGAGACCCCAAAATCTCTCGCGCCGCACAAAACCTAAAGACTATTAACCAATCTGCCTGACCCTTCCTTAACCCAGCGGGCCGCATTGTGGCGGCAAAACGCAAGAATCTGCGTGGTGGGTTATGAGCAAACTGTCTTTCGACAGTGTCGATGTCTTGATCTATGACCCGGTGTCGTCCAACCGCACCGCGACGCGGGCGGCTATGTATGCGTTGGGCTTCCGCAAGACCGAGACCGTTTCCACCCTGGAAGCCTTTGTCGAGTCGGTGCAGAAATGCCCGCCCGATATTGCGCTGTGCGAAGCGCAGGGCGCGGCCGAGGAACTTTGCGCCACCATCCAGCAACTGCGCCAGGGCGGCGCGGGCTATAATCCCTTCATCGTCATCATCGTCACGGCCTGGGAAAAGAACAGCGCCCTGATCAACCGGGTGGTATCCAGCGGCGCCGACGATCTGTTGCTGCGTCCCTTTTCCACCGCGCTTCTGGGCCAGCGCATCGAGGCCCATGTCGACCGCCGCAAGGGCTTCGTCATCACCACGGAATATGTGGGGCCGGACCGCCGCCGCGATACGGTGCGCGCCTCCAACATCGAATTGTTCGAGCCGCCCAATTCCCTGAAGATGAAGGCCAAGGACAAGCTGTCCGGCGAGGCCATCGCGCGCAAGCTCGACACCGAGCTCAAAACGGCGCGCGAGAAGCTCACCACCGAAAAGCTCAAGCGCGATGCCTTCCAGGTCTGCATTCTCTGGCGGCTGATGCAGGAGCAGGTGCTGCCGGCCGGCAAGCCCGCGCCCGACCTGGTCAAGCTGCAGGTGTTGGCGAAGTCCATCGAAGCGCGCTCGGCGGAAACGGAATTCGCGCCCGCCGTGGAATGGTGCCAGTCGGTGCTGGCGTCCGCCGAAGGGCTGGCGGTAGGGGTTGACCGCAATGCCTCGATGCACCTCTTGGGCCATGCTGCGCTCAGCCTGCATCAGGTGTTCTATCCCGAGAAGACGTCGTCCGATCAGATATCGGAGATCGACGCTACGGTGGCGCTGATACGCGCGCGCAATCAGGCTCAGGCGTTGGCGAGCTAGTTATGCCGCCTGTGCGAGTCGACCAAGCTTGGCTCGACGCCCGAGGGGGTCTACACGATAACCGAATTTCCGTCCAGCAGTCGGGAGCCGATCTCCATATCGAGATAGGCGATGCAAATTGGAATGGCGAGGGACTACCAGGCTATGAAGGTCCTGAGCCGGGAAGACTCGAAGTTAGAGGGCTTGTGACGACACCTCGTATCGATCCAGGCGTTCTCGACGAACTTGTATCGGATACCTTCATTTCAACCGAGCCCAATCAGGTCGCACTGAAGGTTGTTTGCTTCGGCGGACACAAGCTTGAAGCGATTGGAAACGAAGTTGTTTGGGTTCAATACAACTCTTCAGACAAGCGCTAAGTCCGCCGGCATAGCCTGCGGGAAAATCTGTGCCAGCTGCGTCTGGCTCAAGCCATAGCCCTTGCGCAGCAATCCGCCGATCAGGGCGCGATAATCGGTCAGGACCGGCCAGTCGCGGTCCTGGAACAGATTGGCCTGGGTGACCTGCGTCTGCGGTCCGGCGATGCGGCCGCCCTTGACGGCGCCGCCCAGCACCCAATAGGTGCTGCCATGGCCGTGATCGGTGCCGCGATTGCCGTTCTCGCGGAGGGTACGGCCGAACTCGCTGACCACGACCACCAAGGTGTCGTTCCATTTCGGGCCCAGCGCCGTCTTGAGCGCCGCCAGGCCGCGCCCCAATTCGCCGATGCGGTTGGACAGATAGCCTTGCGCGCCGCCCTGGTTCACATGGGTGTCCCAGCCGCCGACATCGACAAAGCCCAGGTTGAACTTGTCCTGCATCAACACGCCGATGCGCTGGGCCGACAGTTCGAAGCCGCGCGTCGTGACCGCGTTGCGGTTGGCCGCCATCATCTCGCTGGAGAAGGTGTTATAGACTTCGTTCTGCACTTCAAAGCCCTGCGCCACGGCCGGTGCCAAGTCCTGGCCCTTGTACATGGCCTGGATCAGTGCCGCATTGCGTTCGGCCACCGCCGGCTTGCCGGTGAAGTTGAGCGCGATATTGGGCACCGCCGCCCCGCCGCGGAATGTCAGCGGCAGTTGGGTGGTGAAAGAGATCGGCTTGGTGCCGGAGAGGACCTGGGCGGTGCGGCTCATGAAGCCGGACTGGTAATTGCGGCTACCGCCGACCGGTTGGCCCAGTTCGATGGTGTCCTGGGTTTCGAAATGCGAACGGGAGGTATCGTCGGTGCCGGTAAAGGGAATGAAGGCGATCTCCTTGGCCTGCCACAGCGGCAGGATGGAGTCCTTCAGCGCCGGATGCAGGCCCCAGTCGCTGTCCAGCGGCAAGACCGCGTCCTTGGCGATGGCGATATTGGGCCGCGAGGCATAATAGAAATCGCTGGAGACCGGCACCACGATATTGGCGGCGTCATAGGCGCCGCGCAGGAACACCACCAGCACGCGCGGGCCCGACACGGGCGCGGCGTAGAGTTTGCCGGCGGTGAAAAGCGGCGCGGAGCAGGCGGCGGATTTTAGAAGCGTTCTGCGATTCAGAAGAGCGGTACTCATGGCTTACCTCCGCATGAATTCGGGCGATGAAAGAAAAAGCATGTTGCGGTCCACCTGGGACGCGCCTTGCGCGATGGCGCTGGTGGTGGCCGATGAGAGCGCCGGCGTCACGGCGGTGTAATAGGCGGTCTGTTGCAGCACCGGCGGCGGAGCAGGGGGTGGCGGGCCGTCCTGCGGCTTGAACAGGGGACGCGCGCCCCCGCCGATCTGTTGGGCGATCTCAAATCGGGTCTCCATCTCGCCCGGTCCCGACCAGCCCGCGGCGGTCAGACCATAGCCGTCCGGGGTCTCATGGCTGAACAGCGGCTCGCCCATGCGGTTGAGCCAATTGAAGATGGGCTGGGGATCGGAAATCACCTGGCCGCCGTAGCTGGCACGCACCGCCGACACGGCATAGTGGATGGGGTCCTTGAACTTTCCACCCAGCGAGACCGTGAATTCTGGTGACGCAAACAGCGTCTGCAACACCTGCGCGATATCGCCGTCGCTGCGTTTCCACGTTGCCGCCATGGCATTCACAAGCTGTGGAGATGGCGAGTCGCAGCAGAAATATTGTGCCAGTTTGTATGACACGAAATGCGCCGTCGGCGGTTCGATCGCCAGGATGGTGAGCGCGGTGGCGACTTCGTTGATGCCGCTGCCCTTGATGGTGGTGCCCAGGAAATGTTTTTCGCCGAAATCGTGGCGGGCGGCGTTGAACACCGCCAGGCTGTGATTGCCGTTGTCGGCAAAGTCATAGCGGAAATCGCCGCGCCGCCATCCGCCGGGCGGCCGCCCGGATAGATCGACGCCGACACCCGTCAGGATGCGCGCCAGCTCCTGCACATCCTGCTGGCTGTAGCCGGAACCCACGCCCAGGGTGTGAAGCTCCATGATCTCGCGGGCGTAATTCTCGTTGATATGGCCCTTGGCGTTCTGCGCATTGTCCAGATATTCCAGCATGGCCGGATGCACGGCGACCGCCACCAGCAGGTCGCCGAACTTGCCCAGGGCATGGTCGCGGATGGTGTTCTCGTAATCGCCGACAAAGGCACGGATCTCGCCTTTGGGCGCATGAACATTGAAATGGTTGAACCAGAACCAGGTGAGCTGCTCCTTCAACTGGTTCCTGGAATAAAGATCGCGCAGCAAGGAACGGGTCTGGGCCTCGCGCATCAGCTGGTTGAGCTTGTCCTGATAGGCCTTGCGCGCGGCGTCGGCTTCCGGCGAGCCGCCTGACGATTTCTCCGCGCGCTGCTGCGCCTGGCGCAGGTCGCGTACTTCGTCATTGATCCGGGAGAGGCTTTTCTGGCTGATCTCCATGGCCGCGATCCTGGCCTGGACGTCCTGCGGAAGGCCGTCATCGCCGGGATGAAGCTGCTGCTGCTCCCAGGCCTGCAAGCTTTGACCATCGAGGCTGTCATCCTGGGCCGTCTCGCCCCAGGACAGGCGGTTGACCAGGGCCAGATCGGGCGGCGCCGCTACAGCCGTCAAGGGGAGCGAAGCTCCCGCCAGCGCCAGAATGAAACGAATGTGGGACGCCATCGCGGCTATCTCCGCATGAATTCCGGCGAGGACAGGAACAGCGCATTGCGGTCCGCCTGGGAGGCGCCTTGCGCGATGGCGTTGCTGGTCGCCGGCGACAGAGTGGGATTGAGCTGGGTATAGAAGGCGGTTTCCTGCAAGGCCGGCGCCGGGGTTCCGTCCTGGGAATCGGTGTCGAGAATGGTTCGGAGATTGGCTTCCGGATCGCCCTGAAGATTAGCTTGTGCATTGCCGTTCAGGTTGGCGCGAAGACGCGCCAGCATCTCCGGCGTGATCGGCATGAACAGGCTGCGCGCGCCGCCGCCGATCTGCTGGGCGACTTCAAAGCGGGTTGCCATCTCGCCCGGTCCCGACCAGCTTGCGGCGGTCAGCGCATAGCCGTCCGGGGTTTCGTGGCCGTAAGGAAGCTCGCCCATGCGGCTCAGCCAGGCGATCAGGGGCAGGGGATTTTTGATCGTCTGGTTGCCATAGGTCGCGCGCACCGCGGAAATCGCATAGTGCATCGGGTCCTTGAATTTCTGGCCCAGGGAGGCGGTGAACTCCCGGCTATCGAACAGCGTCTTCAGCACCTCGGCGATGTCGCCGTCGCTGCGTTTCCAGCTTGCCGCCATTGTATCGATCAACTGTTCGGAGGGCGTATCGCAGCAGAAATACTGCGCCAGCTGGCGGGAGATGAAGCGCGCCGTGGCGGGCTGCCGGCTCAACAGGTCTATGGCCTGGGTGACTTCCTCGAGACCGGTGCCCTTGATGGTCTGGCCCAGGAAAACCTTGTCGCCATAGTCATGGCGGCGGGGAATGAATTCGAACAATCCGCCCTTGCCGACATCGGTGCGATAGTCGGCCCGTGCCAGGGCCGCGAAGGGGCGCGGCTTGCCGCTGAGATTGACGCCCACGCCGGTCAGGATGCGCGCCAGCTCCTGCACATCCTTCTGCGTATAGCCGGAGCCCACGCCCATGGTGTGCAGCTCCATGATCTCGCGGGCATAATTCTCGTTGATCTTGTCGGCGGCGTTCTGCTGGTTGTCCAGATACTGGATCATGGCGGGGTGGAAAACCGTGGCCGTCAGCAGATCGCGGAATTTGCCCAGCACATGAGGGCGGATGGCGGTCTCTTCGTAATCGCCCACCAGGGCGGCGATCTCACGCTTGCGGGCATAGACATTGAAATGGTTCGTCCAGAACCAGGTGAGCTGCTCCTTGAGCTGGTTCTTGGAATAAAGATCGCGCAACAGCGAACGGGTCTGGGCCTGTACTGCCAGCGACACCAGCTTCTGGCGATAAGGCTTAATGAGATCCTTGAGATCGGCCTTGTCGCCGTCTTTGGCATTCTTGCGCGCGTCGCGCAGCTGAAGCTGCAAGTCGCGGGTCTCGGCGGCAATGTCCTCGAGCGACCGCACCGAGATTTCCATGCCGCCGATCGCGGCCTGAACCTGCGGCGGCAGCCCGTCGTCGCTGCCGGGATGAAGCTGCTGTTCCAGCCAGGCCTGGCGGCTCTTGCCATTCAATGTGTCGCCTTGGGCTGTCTCGCCCCAGGTGAGGCGGTTCACGAAGGCGAGATCAGTGGCAGGTTTGGACGGGCGATCGGCGGCAACGGCTGGCTCGGCAGCCAAGGCCGCCAGCACCACCGGTATAACGGTCATGGGCAGAAGCGGACGAATTCGCATGGGCGGTCACCCCGGATGGCCCCTCCGGTCCTTGTTAGTGTCGGTGATTTTCCCGGTTTTCCGCAGTGAAATCTTGTCCATTCATCTTATTTCGGTGGAACTTCCCATTTTGGACCGGATGCTTTAAAGACCCGCTCCTTAAGTCCGGCCCCGGACGTCCCGTTTGGCCGGTTCCCTAAAATGCCACGGATTGTCGCCCATGCAGACCTTGTTGCTTGTCGCCGAGCTGATCATCGCGGTCGCGCTCATCTGCTTTGTGCTGTTGCAACGCTCGGAAGGCGGCGCGCTGGGCATCGGTGGCGGCGGCGGCATGGGCGGGTTGTTCACCGCCCGCGGCGCGGCCGACACCTTGACCCGCACCACCTCGATCCTGGCCTTCCTGTTCTTCCTCACCTGTATTGTGCTGAACATCATGGCGCTCAAGGGCCGCGACCAGACCTCGATCCTTGATTCGGTCTCTCCGACGACGCCGGCCAAGACCGTGCCTGCGAAACCCGCCGCGCCGGCGCTGCCGATTGGCCCGTCGGTACCGAAACCCCAGTAGCAAACCCCTTAAGTTCTGCGTTTTTCGCAGGCCTGTTAGTGCCTGAAAATTTTTCCATTTTTGCGCTTGAGCCCATCCTGTCTTTTCGACATGTTGGCCTCCCATGGCCCGGTTAATCTTCATCACCGGCGGCGTGGTCTCTTCCCTCGGAAAAGGTCTGGCGTCTGCCGCTCTCGGCGCGTTGCTTCAAGCGCGCGGTTACAAAGTCCGTCTTCGCAAGCTGGACCCCTATCTCAATGTCGATCCGGGGACAATGTCGCCGTTCCAGCACGGCGAAGTCTATGTCACCGACGACGGGGCCGAAACGGATCTCGATCTCGGACATTATGAGCGCTTTACCGGCGTGTCTGCGCGTAAGTCTGACAATGTCACCTCGGGGCGCATCTACAGCCAGGTGATCGAGAAGGAACGGCGGGGCGGCTATCTGGGCCGCACCGTGCAGGTGATTCCGCATGTCACCGACATGATCAAGGAATTCGTGCTGGCCGACACCGACGGGCTGGATTTCCTTTTGGTCGAGATCGGCGGCACCGTGGGCGATATCGAAGGCCTGCCATTCTTCGAAGCATCCGCCAGTTGCACAATGACCTGGGGCGCGGCCAGACCGCCTTCATCCATCTCACCCTGGTGCCCTATATCGAGGCGGCAGGCGAACTCAAGACCAAGCCCACCCAGCATAGCGTGAAAGAGCTGCGCGCTATCGGCATCCAGCCTGACATCCTGCTCTGCCGCACCTCCCATCCCATTCCCGATGACGACCGCAAGAAGATCGGGCTGTTCTGCAACCTGGCCGCCGAGCGGGTGATACCCGCCATGGACCTGGACACCATCTATCGCGTGCCGCTGGCCTATCACGATGTCGGTCTGGACACCCAGCTCTTGAAAGTGTTCGGCATCGAGAACGCGCCGGAGCCGGATCTGTCGCGCTGGAAGAATGTGGTCGAGCGGGTGAAGAACCCCGAAGGCGAAGTGCGTATCGCCGTGGTCGGCAAGTACATGCAGGTCAAGGACAGCTACAAGTCGCTGTCCGAGGCGCTGACCCATGGCGGCTTGGCCAACAATGTGAAGGTCCATCTGGACTGGATCGACAGTGAAGTGTTCGAGCGCCAGGATGCCGCCGTGTTCCTGGAGAATGTGCACGGCATCCTGGTGCCGGGCGGTTTCGGCGAGCGCGGCACCGAAGGTAAGATCGGGGCGGTGAAATTCGCCCGCGAGCGCAAGGTGCCGTTCTTCGGCATCTGCTACGGCTTGCACATGGCGGTGATCGAGGCGGCGCGCGACCTCGCCGGGCTGGAAGGCGCCGGCACCACCGAGATCGGCAAGCCCAAGCATCCCGTGATCGGGTTGATGACCGAATGGGTCAAGGGCAACCAGGTGGAAACCCGCGTCGCCGATGGCGACATGGGCGGCACCATGCGGCTGGGGGCTTATCCCGCCACGCTCACACAAGGCTCGCGCGTCGCCGAAGTTTACGGCACTACCGAGATCAGCGAGCGTCATCGCCATCGCTATGAAGTTAACACCAATTACGCCAAGCAGCTTGCCGAGCATGGCATGCAGGTGTCAGGCTGGTCACCGGACGGGCGGTTGCCGGAAATCATGGAGTTTCCCGACCATCCCTGGTTCATCGGCGTGCAGTTCCATCCCGAATTGAAATCCCGCCCGCTGGACCCGCATCCGCTGTTCACGTCGTTTATCGCGGCAGCGGTGCAGAAGAGCCGGTTGGTATAGCGGATTCTGCTGTCATTCCCGGCGCGGAAGTTCGTTGGCGGCGGGCGGCGCCCGGTTAAGGTTTGATTCACCCTATTTTCACCGGCGGTGATGAAATAGGAAATCGGTAAGACCGGCGCCTGTAGCATGGGCCATGGGCCGCTTCCTGCCGACTTTCCTCACCCATCTCGCCACTCTGTTGATGGCGGGCTTGCTGTTGTTCGCTGCGCTGGGCCAGGCCCGCGCCCAGGATAACAGCCAGTACGACAATTACGGCCTCAAGCGTTTTCCCGGCGACAATTACGACACCGTGCCCGCACGGCCGCGGGCCGACGCTCCCTATGCAGCGTCCAATCCCGTGCCCGCCGCCCCGCCGCAGCCCTATGCACCGGCGTCCGCTCAAGCCGATCCCGCGCCGGCACCGCAGATCGTCGCGCCGCCTTATGGCTACAAGCAGATCGCGCCGGTTGCGCCCGCCGCGCCGGCTACTCCCGCCTATCCCGCCCAGCGCCTGGCGAACACGCAGCCTGCTCCCAACAGCGACGTCTATGGCACCTATCGCCAGCGGGGCACGGCCGGTTTCGATTATGTGCTGGGCGAGGGCGACAAGCTGAAGCTCACCGTGTTCGGCGAACCGGACCTGTCGGGCGATTTCACCAT
>Ga0157379_10000614_pt1 | contig 28820 bp, 25 predicted proteins | sample S25metaG_FD_121802 | JGI IMG/M metagenome (GOLD analysis project Ga0157379, IMG submission 121802) | Switchgrass rhizosphere microbial communities from Kellogg Biological Station, Michigan, USA - S2-5 metaG | ecosystem: Host-associated > Plants > Roots > Rhizosphere > Soil | place: USA... | reverse complement strand
CACATCAGCTACTGGCAGGTGCAGCAGACGCTGACCGTCTACCTCGTGCCTTACGCCTGCATGTCGCTGGTCCACGGATCGCTTTCGGATGCCATCGGCCGGCGGCGCGTGGTGCTGGTGGGATTGTGCCTGTATGCCGCGGCCGCCGTCGGCTGCGCCCTGGCGCCCGGGTTCGCGGGCCTGCTGTTTTTCCGCGCGCTGCAGGGCATGGTCGGCGGCGTCGGCATGATCATCGGGCGCGCCGTGGTGCGCGATTGCTACAGCGGCGCCCAGGCGCAACGCGTCATGAGCATGATCACCATCATGTTCAGCTTAGGCCCCGCCCTGGCCCCGATCATCGGCGGCTGGATCCACGTGTGGCTGGGATGGCGCGCGGTGTTCGGCAGCATGGCCGTCTATGCGCTGGTGCTGGCGTGGATGGTGTACCGGAAGTTGCCGGAGACCTTGGGGCTGTCCCAGCGCACGCCGCTCGAGTTTGGCGCGCTGGCGGGCAATCTGTATCGCGTGGCGCGCCACCCCGAGTTCCTGCTGCTGACCGCGGCGAGTGGACTGTGCTTCGTAGTGCTACAGATCTACGTAGGCTCAGCGCCGGCCATCATTCTCGATCACTGGGGCGGGAGCGAGGTCGGTTTCGCGATGCTGACCGTGCCCATAATCTCCGGTTATGCCGTGGGCGCGGTCGTGTCGGGGCGCATGGCAGGGCGCCTTCCGGCCTCGCGCCAGGCGAACTACGGTTACACGATCCTGCTGTTGGCCACGGGTGCGATGCTTGCGGTTCTGAAGTTCGCGCACGACCCGCCGGTCATGGTGCAGCAGTTGCTGCTGACCGGCATGGCCTTCGGACTGCAGCTGCTGTTTCCAATCATTACGCTGCGCATTCTCGACCTGTTCGCGCATACCCGCGGCGCAGCCACTTCGGCGCACACCTTCATCCTGTTGGTGCTGGCCGCGTTCATGATGGGCGCACTGGCGCCGTGGCTGTCGCAGTCCATGCTGCGCCTGGCGCTCACGGGCTTCGTGTTCAGCGTAGGCGGATGGGGCGTGTGGCGCCTGGCGCGCTGGTACCAGCGGCGCTACCCGGTTGTGTTCCCTTAAAAGAGCGGGATATTTAAGGTCGCGACACTGCGCGTCAGTCGCGAAACACGGCGCCGGCCATCACCAGCACGCCGGCGATGGCGAGCAGGGTTCCTGGCCACTGCGGGGCGATCTGCAGTCCCAGCCACAACACGCCGGCCGGTATCAGGGCGGCGCTGGCGATCAGCAAGTCGCGTCGCGTCGTATCTTCGGGCGGCGGCGTCGGTGCGATCGGTGTGGTAGCCGACCGTTCGTTGTCCTGCGCGCGCTCGATCGCACTCTTGGCGAGCGTGGGCAGCGCCTTCATGACCTCGAGCACATCGGGGAGTCCGCGCCGCAGCTCGCGCAGTACCGTGCGCGGATGCAACCGCTCGCGCCGCCAGGCTCGCAACACCGGCGAAGCCGTCTTCCAGATGTCGAGGTCCGGATACAGCTGCCGGCCCAAGCCCTCGACATTGAGCAGCGTCTTTTGCAGCAGGATCAGCTGCGGCTGTATGTGCCCGTCGAAACGTTGCAGGGCGGCAAACAGGCGCAGCAGCACGGTGCCGAAGGAGATCTCGCGCAACGGGCGGCCGAAGATCGGCTCGCAGATGGTGCGGATCGCCGATTCCATCTCATCGACGCGCGTGGCCGGTGGCACCCAGCCGGCCTGGAGGTGCAAATCCGCCACCCGCCGGTAATCGCGATCAAACACCGCCAGGAAGATTTCCGCCAGATAGCGCTGATCGCGCTCAGCCAGCGTGCCGACGATGCCGAAGTCGACGGCCGCGTAGCGGGGCGCCTTTGGATCATCGACGATCACAAAGATATTTCCCGGGTGCATGTCGGCGTGGAAGAAATTGTGGCGGAACACCTGCGTGAAAAAGATCTCCACGCCGTTCTCCGCCAGGCGCTTGAAGTCCGTGCCGCGCTCGCGCAGGGTGGCTAGATCGCCGATCGGCACGCCGTGAATGCGCTCCATGACCATGACCTCGGCGCGGCACAGCTCCCAGTGCACTTCCGGCACGTACAGAAGCGCTGAGCCGGCGAAGTTGCGCTTGAGCTGCGAGGCGTTGGCCGCCTCGCGCATCAGGTCGAGCTCATCGAGTATGGTCTGCCGGTACTCGGCCACCACCTCTATCGGCTTGAGCCGGCGCGCTTCCGGCCACCAGCGTTCGGCCAGCAAGGCGAGGGTCTTGAGCACCTCGAGGTCACGCTCGATCTGCTCGCGCATGCCGGGGCGCAGCACCTTGATGACCACTTCGCGCCCGTCCAGGCGTCGCGCCACGTGCACCTGCGCGATCGAGGCGGCGGCCAGCGGCTCGATCGCAAACTCCGAGAACAGCGCCGGTAGCGGCTGGCCGTAGCTGCGCTCCAGGCTCGCGCGCGCCTCGCTCCCGGGGAAGGGGGGCACCTTGTCCTGGAGCTTGGCGAGTTCATCGGCGATGTCCGACGGCAGCAGGTCGCGGCGCGTGGAGAGCGCCTGGCCGAACTTGACGAAGATGGGCCCGAGTTCCTCGAGCGCGAACCGCAACCGCTCGGCGCGGGTGGCGCCGCGCCGGCGCTGGAACCAGGTCCAGGGGGAGAGATAAAACAGGAACCGGAGCGGGCGGTACAGGTGCGTGGCGCGCACGAAGTCATCGAGCCGATGGCGCACCAGCACTCGCTGGATTTCAATCAGGCGGCCGGCCACGCGCAGCTTCACGAGGAACTCCGCGGTGCGCGCGCCGCGATCCGCTCGGCAAGCTGCGCGATGCGCGCATCGGCTCGGGACACCTGCGACCTTAAGGCCTCGACGCCCGAGAAGAGCACCTCGGCCTCCGCACGCGGCACCAGGTCGCGGCTCTCGTGCGCCAGATAGTCGGCGGTGTTGCGCGCCACCGATTCGCGGGCCAGGCGGCCCCATGCGCCCAGCAGCTCAAGGCCGCGCGCGGCCAAGTGCGCCGGGATGCGCCCGGTGACCCGGCCCATTTCCGCCTCGAAGTCGGGCCGCAGGAGGCGTGCGAGTTCCTGGAACTGCTCGGTGAGCATCTCATCGCCTATCACGGTGGCCCCGCCGCGCAGCACCGTCTCGCTCGCATCGCCCTTCGCCAACGACAGCAGACCTAAGGGCGAGCCGCGCACTGTGACATCGGCGGGAAGTTCATTTGCGACGGAAGTGTCGGCAACCCGCCTGATCTTAAGCGCACCGCCATCGGCCGTGAGCTCGAGGGTATCGGGGAACGCCTCGATCTCGATCCTCAGGCGACGGCCGTCGAGTGCGTGGCACAGCGTCTTAGCGCGCGGTGAACTCTCCAGTGCGCGCGCCAGGTAGGCATTCAGCGGTGCGAGCAGCATCTAGTAGCGGTAACCGCGGTGCACGGCGACGATTCCGCCCGTCAGGTTGTGGTAGCGGCAGTCCTCCAGCCCGGCGGTACGCATCATCTCCAGCAGGGTTTCCTGATCGGGATGGCGGCGGATGGATTCGGCGAGATAACGGTAACTGTCCTCATCCCCCGCGACCAGGCGGCCGAGCGCCGGCAGCACGCGGAAGGAATAAGCGTCATACACGCTTTGGAGCGCTGCGTGGGTCGGCTTGGAGAACTCCAGCACCAGCAGCTGGCCGCCACACTTGAGTACCCGGCGCATGGAGGAGAGTGCGCGCGCTTTGTCGGTCACGTTGCGCAGCCCGAAGCCAATCGTCACGCAATCAAAACTCTCATCCTTGAAGGGCAGCTGCTCGGCGTCCGCCTGCGCATAGACCACATTGTTCACCAGGCCGCGGTCGATGAGCCGGTCGCGGCCGGCTTCCAGCATCGCCGAGTTGATGTCGGTCAGCACCACCGTGCCAGAATTTCCGACCTGCCGCGCCAGTCCCGCCGCCAGGTCCCCGGTGCCGCCGGCGACATCGAGCACGCGCGCGCCGGGCCGCAGTCCTGTCAATGACAGCGCGAACCGCTTCCATAGCCGGTGCACGCCGCCGGACATCAGATCGTTCATGACGTCGTACCGTCCGGCGACGGAATCGAAGACCGCGCGCACGCGCTGCGCCTTGTCGGCCTTGGGCACCTGCTGATAGCCGAAATCTGTAGTCTGCGGATCGGCTGGATTCAATCGTGCACTCCTGCTCGCGGGGGCCGCGGGAGCGGCGTCACCTTGAATTAAATGGCTGCGGCGCATTTTAATGCGCTGCAGGGAAAACTTATTGCGGCCGCCTGTTTCATTTTGGGCTCAGTCGTTTAGAATCCCGCCACGGTTGGCCTCCTTGTAGGGGCCAGCACATGGGGGTCTTGTCAGGAATTGGCCGGGTTTCTTGCCCGGCCTTTCTTTGCAGGCCCTCGTTGAATTTAAGGCCCGCGTCGCTTGATTCCGGCCGCTTCCAGTCTACGCAGGTAAATGAGCCAACGCGCCTCCCGTTCAGCACCGAGTTCACGCAGGTATTTCCACGTGTACAGCCCGGTGTCGTGCCCGTCATCGAACAGCAAGCGTACGGCATAGTGGCCAATCGGTTCCACGGCGCGTATGCCGACCTGTTCCTTGCCGCTCACCAGCACGCTCTCGCCGCCGCCATGCCCCTGCACCTCGGCGGAGGGCGAGTGCACGCGCAGGTACTCGGCAGGCAACTCATAGCGCTCCCCGTCGTCAAAGGTAACTTCAAGCAGGCGCGAGCGGGTGCGCAGGCGAATCTCAACCGGGGCGGGTAAACTCATTGCTCGCTTCTTCAAGGCCCTAAAATGGGTGTTTTGACACAGTAGCTAGATGAACCCTACAGATACCACGAATCCTGAGCATTATCATCGAGTTGTAGACTGCCAGTGGGCCTGTCCCTCGCACACCGATGTCCCGGAGTACATCCGGCTCATCGCCCAGGGGCGCTTTAGCGATGCCTACCTGCTCAATAGAGAGTCCAACGTCTTCCCCGGAATCTTAGGGCGCGTGTGTGACCGCCCCTGCGAGCCGGCCTGCCGGCGCGGGCGGGTCGAGGACAAGCCCGTGGCGATCTGCCGCCTCAAAAGGGTGGCCGCCGATCTCAAGGGGGAACTCACCGGCCGCATCGCGCGCGCGCCCTTCGAGCGCAACGGCAAGCGCATCGCCTGTGTGGGTGCCGGTCCCGCCTCGCTGACCGTGGCCAACGATTTGGCGCCGCTTGGCTATGAGGTCGTGATCTTCGAGCGGCTTGAGACCCCGGGCGGTCTCATGCGCAGCAATATTCCGGCCTTCCGACTGCCGCAGGCGGTGCTCGATGAGGAGATCGGCATGATCCTCGACATGGGCGTCGAGCTTAGGCTCGGCACGCCGGTCGCAGGCCTGCGCGATCTGCTCGAGCGCCAGGGCTTCGATGCCGTGTTCATCGGCTCCGGCGCTCCCAAGGGCAAGGAACTCGACCTGCCCGGCCGGCGCGACACCGATCGCATCCACATCGGCATCGACTGGCTCGAGTCGGTGGCATTCGAGCACATCGACAAGATCGGCGAGCGCGTGCTCATCATCGGCGTGGGCAACACGGCGATGGACTGCTGCCGCACGTCGCTCCGGCTCGGTGCCAAGAACGTCAAGGTCATGGCGCGCAAGCCACGCGGCTTCTTCAAGGCCTCGGATTGGGAACTGGAGGATGCCGAGAGCGAGAACGTCGAGATCGTCATCAACCGCTCTCCGAAGCGCTTCGTCATCGAGAACGGCAAGCTCACGGGCATGGTGTTCGAGAAGATGGAGTACGAGCTCAAGGACGGGCGGATCACATCCGAGCGCGTGACGGGCGAGGAAACCCTGCCCTGTGATGATGTGATCCTGGCCATCGGCCAGGAGAATGCCTTCCCGTGGATCGAGCGCGATCTGGGGATCGAATTCGACAAATGGAGCGTGCCGAAAGTCGATCCCAAGACCTTCCAGTCGACACGCCCTGGCGTGTTCTTCGGCGGGGACGCGGCCTTTGGACCTAAGAACATCATCTGGGCGGTCGAGCACGGGCATCAGGCCGCCATATCGCTTCACGCTTATCTTCAGGGCAAGCCCCTGGAGGAGCGGCCGGCCTCGTCCGTCAAGCTCAGCAGCGTCAAGATGGGCATGCACGAGTGGGCTTACGCGAACGACTATGCGGCGCTCGAGCGCCGGCTGGTGCCGCACGTCTCGCTCAAGGAACGCTTCAAGAAGGTCAACATCGAGGTGGAGCTGGGCTTCAAGCCGGAACAGGCCGGACAGGAAGCGCAGCGCTGCCTCAACTGCGACGTGCAGACCGTGTTCGAGGCCAAGCTGTGCATCGAGTGCGACGCCTGCATCGACGTGTGCCCGGTCGACTGCCTGACCATCACGCACAACGGCGAGGAGGCAGACCTGCGCTCGCGCCTGCGGGCGCCGGCCAAGGTGCTGACGCAACCGCTGTACGTATCCAAGGCGCTGCCGCAGACCGGAAGGGTCATGGTCAAGGACGAGAACCTGTGCGTGCACTGCGGGCTGTGCGCGGAGCGCTGTCCGACGGCCGCCTGGGACATGCAAAAATCGACGATCCAATGGCCGCACGCCGGCGAAGGTGAAGACGCATGCCGTACGCAGCGCCAAATCGCGTAAACGACTTCGTCATCAAGATCGCGACCGTGAACGGCACGGGCTCGGCCAGTGCCAACGGCCTGTTGATGAAAGCGGTGTTCCGGAGCGGCGTGCCGGTGGTAGGCAAGAACTACTTCCCCTCCAACATTCAGGGGCTCCCCACCTGGTATGAGATCCGCGTGACGGGCGAGGGCCACCGTGCGCGCAGCGGGCAAGTGGACATCATGGTCGCGCTGAATGTCGAGACCTATGCGCGCGACCTGCAGGAAGTAAGCTCGGGCGGCTATTTCCTCTACGATTCCACCTGGCCGCGGCCGGCGCTGATGCTGCGCGACGACGTCACGGTGCTCGGCATCCCGTTCGCGCGCTTGTGCAACGAGAACTTCAGCGGCGTGCGCACCCGCATCCTGATGAAGAACATCTGCTACGCCGGCGCGCTCGCGGCCCTGCACGGCATCGACCTGGAGGTCATCCGCAAGCTCCTGGCCGAGACCTATGCGAAAAAGCCGCAGCTGGTGGACAACAACATGAAGGCCATCCAGCTCGGCTACGACTATGCGACGGCCCAGTTCAGCTGCCCGCTGCCGCTGCGCATCGAGAAGAGCGATGCCACCTCCGGCCACATCATCATCGACGGCAATACCGCTGCCGCGCTCGGCTGCATCTATGCCGGCGCCACGGTGGGCGCCTGGTACCCGATCACGCCCTCGACCTCGCTGATGGACGCCTTCAAGAGCTTTGCCGACCGCCTGCGGGTGGATCCGGAGACCGGGCGGAAGAACTACATCATGATCCAGGCCGAGGACGAGCTGGCCTCCATCGGCATGGTGATCGGCGCCTCCTGGAACGGCGCGCGCGCGTTCACGGCCACCTCCGGCCCCGGCATATCGCTGATGCAGGAATTCTTAGGGCTCGCCTATTACACCGAGACCCCCGCGGTGGTGTTCGACGTGCAGCGCGTCGGTCCCTCGACCGGCATGCCCACGCGCACGCAGCAATGCGACATCCACTCGGCCGCCTACGCCTCCCACGGCGACACGCGCCAGGTGTGCCTGTACCCGGCCAATCCCGAGGAGTGCTTCGAGTTCGCGCCACTGGCCTTTGACCTGGCCGAGCGCTTGCAGACCCCGATCATGGTGCTCTCGGACCTGGACATCGGCATGAACGACTGGATGTGCCCGGAGTTCAAGTGGGACGAGAACTACGTGCCCGACCGTGGCAAGGTCCTCGATGACGAGGCGCTCGCCAAGATCGACAAGTTCTGGCGCTACTACGACCACGACGCCGATGGCATCCCGCAGCGCACGATTCCCGGGGTGAATTCCAAGGGCGCTTACTTCGCGCGCGGCTCGGGCCACGACCAGTACGGCCGCTACACCGAGGATTCGCGCGACTACCAGGTGGTCATCGACCGCCTGCGCAAGAAATGGCTCACCGCCGCGCGCATGGTGCCTAAGGCCGTTATCGATTCCGGAAAATCAGAGCTCGGCATCGTCACTCTCGGCAGCGGTGATGCGCCGGTGCGCGAGGCGATCGCGCGGCTGGCCGCGCAGGGCGTCAAGCTCGATTACATGCGGGTCCGCGGCTTCCCCTTCGGCGATGAGGTGGAGCAGTTCCTCGAGGCGCACCAGCTGAACTTCATCGTCGAGCAGAACCGCGACGCGCAGCTGCGCGCGCTCCTGACGCTCGAGACCGGCGTGGCCAAGAGCCGCATGCGCTCGATCCTGCACTACAACGGCATGCCGCTGGCCGCCAACTACGTGATTTCTGGCGTCATGGCCGAGGTCCAGGACTTTTCGCGCCCGGCGGCGCAACTGGTGCGCAAATGAGCTTCATGGCAAAACCGAAGGTCGCCCATCCGGACCTGCCGAAAAACGCGCTGGGCCTGACGCGGCGCGACTACGAGGGCGCGAACTCCACGCTGTGCGCGGGCTGCGGGCACGACTCGATCACCGCCGCCATCGTCGAGGCCTGCTGGGCGAATGCCATTGAGCCTAAGAACCTGGTCAAGCTCTCCGGCATCGGCTGTTCCTCGAAGACCACGGCCTACTTCGTGGCCGGCTCGCACGGCTTCAACTCGGTGCACGGGCGCATGCCCTCGGTGGCCACCGGCGCCAACGCCGCCAACCGCCAGCTCGGCTACATCGGCGTCTCGGGCGATGGCGATACGCTCTCGATCGGGCTCGGGCAGTTCATCCACGCCATCCGCCGCAACCTCAACATGGTCTACATCATCGAGAACAACGGCGTGTACGGCCTGACCAAGGGCCAGTTCTCGGCCTCGGCCGACATCGGCAGCACCGCCAAGAAGGGCGAGGTCAACAACCAGGCCCCGATCGACCCGGTTCAGCTGGCGCTCACGCTCGGCGCTTCCTTCGTGGCCCGCAGCTTCTCGGGCGACAAGGCGCAGCTGGTGCCGCTGATCCAGGCGGCGATGCATCATCCCGGCTTCGCGCTCATCGACGTGCTCTCGCCCTGCGTCACCTTCAACGACCACGAGGGCTCGACGCGCAGCTACGAGTACACCCGCGAACACTACGAGGAGGCCGTGCACACGGACTTCGTGGCTCCGGCCGCCCACATCAACGTGCAGTATGCGGAGGGCGAGTCCGTGCCGGTGACGATGCACGATGGGAGCCGCATCGTGCTGCGCAAGGTCGACCGCGATTACGACCCGACCGATCGCGGCGCGGCGCTGGCGCGCATCCGCGAGCGCCTGCGCGCGGAGGAATACCTGACGGGGCTGCTGCACATCAGCACCACACAGCCGGAATTCCACCAGCTCAACGCCACGCCGGACTCAGCGCTCAACAAGATCCCCTACGCCAAACTTAACCCGGGCGCCGCCGCGCTCGCCAAGGCCCTGGCGCGCTTCCGCTGAAGGAGCTTGCAAGGGGCCAGCGCTGGTTTGCGCGCTGAGCTGCGAATCACTAGACTCTCGGCCCTTCGTTGACACTAAGGAGCACAGCGCGTGGGTAAGGGAGATCGCAAGACTCGTCGCGGCAAGATTTACGCCGGATCGTTCGGCAAGTCGCGGCCCAAGAATCCGGCCAAGAAGAAGGCTGCCGCCACCAAGAGGCCGGCGCGCAAGTAGTTTTTCTGGGAGAGGCCCGCGGCGAGGCGGGCGCTGGCTCAGCGGCGACGACGTAGCGGACGGACGCTGCGCGTCTGCTCGGCCTCGGCGGCACTTTCGGACTTCTGGCCGCGGCCGCCCAGGCGGATGAACTCGGCGAACTCGGCCGGCGGCATGGCGGCGCTGTAGTGATAGCCCTGGTACTGATCGCACCCCACCCTTTGCAGGAACTCGAGCTGCTCGGGGGTCTCGACGCCCTCGGCGATGACCTTGAGCTTGAGTGTGTGGCCGAGCGAGACGATGGCGCTCACGATCGAGGTGGCATCCGTGTTCGAATTCACCTCGTTGATGAAGGCGCGGTCGATCTTGAGTTTGTCGATCGGGAAGCGCTGCAGATAACTCATGCTCGAGTAGCCGGTGCCGAAGTCATCGACCGAGACCATCACGCCCATCTGGCTCAGCTGCTTGAGGATATTGACCGATTCTTCCGGATCGCTCATCAGCGCGCTCTCGGTGACCTCGACCTCCAGGTAGCTCGGATCAAGGCGCGCCTGCTTCAAGGCATTGCGGATCGTGCCCAGCAGATTGCCGCTGCGAAACTGGTAGGCGGTGAGATTGACCGCCACGCGGGTCGGCGACAGGCCTTCCTTCTGCCAGGCGCTTGCCTGGCGGCAGGCCTCCTCGATGACCCAGTTGCCGATGCTCTCCATGAGCCCGCCTTCCTCGGCCAGCGGGATAAACGTTGAGGGTGGCACCAGGCCGCGCGCAGGGTGGCGCCAGCGGATCAGCGCCTCGGCGCCGTTGACCGCGCCGCTCTGTGCATCGACCTTGGGCTGGTAATGCAGCTCGAACTGGTTGCGCGCGAGGGCCTGCTGCAGATCGCTCTCCAGCCGGCCGCGATCCTGCGTGGCCGCATCCATGCCGGCCTCGAAGTACTGCACGTTATTGCGGCCGTGCTGCTTGACGAAGTACATCGCCGCATCGGCGTGCGCCATCAGCGCCTCGACGCTGTTGCCATCCTGCGGGTACAGCGCGATGCCGACGCTCGCCGAGGAGCTGATTTCCTTCTCGCCGATGCGCAGCGGCTGCTGGAGCACGGCGATCGCCCGCTGCGCCACCATCTGGGCGTCCGAGGGCACCGCCAAATGATCGATGATCATCACGAACTCATCGCCGCCAAGCCGCACCACGGTGTCAATGCCGCGGGCGATGCCCTGGAGCCGGCGGGCCACTTCCTTGAGCAGCTCATCGCCGATGCCGTGGCCGAAGGAGTCGTTGATGACCTTGAACCGGTCGAGGTCGAAGACTGCGACCGCGAAGGTATGCCCGTCGCGCGCGGCATGCGCAATTGCCTGCGACAGACGGTCCTCGAGCAGAATGCGGTTGGGAAGCCCGGTGAGCGAATCGTGCGTGGCCAGGTGCCGCAACTGCCGGTTGGCGGCCTCCAGGCCGCGAGTGCGATCCTCGATGACCTGCTCCAGGCTCTCGACGTGGCGCCGCAGGGTCTGCTCGCTTTGCCATTTGCGCGCCAGGGCGCCCACGCACTGGCGAACCTCGATGGGATCGAAAGGCTGGCGCAGCACCATGACCTTGTCCGAGTGTCCGAGTTGCTGCACGGCCGCCGACCAGTTGCAGTCAGTCTGTGCAGAAGTCACGACTACCTGCAGGTCCGGATCGGACTCCCACAATTGCTCGATGGTCTCGAGCCCATCGGGGCGCTTTAGGCACTTGATGTTGACGAAGGCCACGGCGTAAGGGTGGCCGGCCTTGGCGGCACGCTGCACCAGCTGCACGCCCTGGGACTCCTGCGCTACGGCCTCGAGCTCGAAGCAGGGCCGCTGGCCCGGTGCGGCGCTGGCCTGATTCGGCGCGCGCTCGGCGTCCAGCAGCGCGGCGTCGGCGCCGCGCTCGGGCCCGAGGATCTTCACCAGGCGATCGTGCACGGCCGCGTCATCGTCGATGATCAGCACGCGGCGATTTGTGATGGCCTGGCTACTGCTCATCGCAGGCCTTCAAAAGCCTCTGTAGCTGGCGCGACATGTCGGTGCAACGTCTCATGGCTCGCAAAATCCCGGTGCGATGGCAAGGACGCTACGTCATTTGGCTGCCGAAAACGGCGCGATACCGCAGATAGTTAAATTGCGAGGGCCGGCAGATATGGAAAACTGTGACCGGCGTCATGCTTTGGGGGTGCCGGTGTAGGGTGAACCCCTACAGGATGTATCGGCTTAAATCCTCATCCTTGGCGAGATTACCCAGATGCGCATCCACGTAGGCGGCATCGACAATAAGCTCGCTCCCGCGCCGCTCGCTGGCCTCGAAGGAGATCGCCTCCAGGAGTCGTTCCATCACTGTGTGCAATCGGCGCGCGCCGATGTTCTCGGTGCGTTCATTTACGTGGTGCGCAAGTTCCGCGATCCGGCGCACGCCGTCCGCGGCGAACTCCAGGCGCACCTCTTCGGTCGCCAGCAGCGCCTTGTACTGCGCCGTCAGCGAGGCGTCCGGCTCGGTCAGGATGCGCACGAAATCCTCGACCTTGAGTGAGTCGAGCTCCACGCGGATCGGAAACCGGCCCTGCAGCTCGGGGATCAGATCGGAGGGCTTCGCCATGTGGAAGGCGCCCGAGGCGATGAACAGCACGTGGTCGGTCTTGATCTGGCCGTACTTGGTGCTGACCGTGCAGCCCTCCACTAGCGGCAGCAGGTCGCGCTGCACGCCCTCGCGTGACACGTCCGCGCCCAGGGTTTCCTGGCGGCGGCAGATCTTGTCGAGCTCGTCGATGAAGACGATGCCATTCTGCTCGGCGTTAGCCAGCGCGCGACTCTTGAGCTCCTCCTCGTTGACGAGCTTGGCGGCCTCTTCCTCGGTCAGGAGCTTGAGCGCCTCGGCGATCTTGACGCGCCTGGGCTTGGTGCGCGTGCTGCCGAGGTTCTGGAACATCGATTGCAGCTGCTGCTGCATTTCCTCAAGTCCGGGAGGTGCCATGATTTCCACACCGGTGGGGAGCGAGCGCAGCTCAAGCTCGATCTCGCGCTCATCCAGCTCCCCGCGCAGGAGCATTTCGCGGAATTTCGCGCGCGTCTCGGCATCGCGAGGCTGCACCGGTTCATCCGTGGAAAAACCGGCCAGCTTCGGCTTGGGCAGCAGCGCGTCCAGCACGCGCTCCTCGGCGGCGCGACGGGCCGGTTCGCGCACCCGCGTCACTTCCTGCTCGCGCGCCATCTTGACGGCCACGTCTGCCAGCTCTTTGATGATGGAATCGACCTCGCGGCCGACATAGCCCACCTCGGTGAATTTGGTGGCTTCGACCTTCACGAACGGGGCGCTGGCCAGGCGCGCCAGCCGGCGCGCGATCTCAGTCTTGCCACAGCCGGTGGGCCCGATCATCAGGATGTTCTTCGGGGTGATTTCGTGCCGGAGCGGCTCGCCCACCTGCATGCGCCGCCAGCGGTTGCGTAGCGCGATCGCGACCGAGCGCTTGGCCGCGCCCTGGCCGATGATGTGCTTGTCGAGTTCCCCGACGATCTGTTGCGGGGTCAAGCGCCCAGCTCCTCGATGATCAGGTTGCGGTTGGTGTAGATGCAGATGTCGGCGGCGATGTTGAGGGAGCGCTCGACAATGGCGCGCGCGGGCATCTCGCTGTTCTGCAGGAGCGCGAGTGCAGCCGCCTGGGCGTAGGGACCACCCGATCCGATAGCTGCCAGCGGATGCTCGGGCTCGATGACATCGCCGTTCCCGGAGATCACGAACAGGCTTTCCGGATCGCCCACCAAAAGCAGCGCCTCCAGGCGCCGCAGGTAGCGATCGGAACGCCAGTCCTTGGCGAGCTCAATGGCCGCGCGCGTAAGGTTGCCGAACTTCTCGAGCTTGCCCTCGAAGCGCTCAAAGAGGGTGAACGCATCGGCGGTGCCGCCGGCGAAACCGGCCACCACCTTGCCGTTGGCGAGGCGTCGCACCTTGCGGGCGTTGGATTTCATGACCGTGGCACCCAGAGTGACCTGGCCATCGCCCCCCAGCGCGATGGAGCCATTGCGACGCACCGCCAGGATGGTGGTCGAATGCGGATCGAAGCTCTGGCTCATGCATGCCCCTGATTTACAAAGGATTAACCGCGGCGACGGGCGCGCGGATGCGAACTTTCGTAAATGCGGGCGAGATGCTGAAAATCAAGGTGGGTGTAGATCTGGGTGGTGCCGATGCTGGCGTGCCCCAGCAGCTCCTGCACCGCCCGAAGGTCGCGGCTGGATTCGAGCAGGTGGGTGGCGAAGGAATGGCGGAACAGGTGGGGATGCACGCCCATCGGCAGTCCCTGCGCGCGGGCATGGCGTGCCACCAGCAGTTGGACCGCGCGCCCGCCGAGCCGACGGCCCCTGTGATTGAGGAACAGCGCCGTCTCGGCGGGCTTCGCGAGTGTGCCGCGCTCGCCCAACCACAGCTTGAGGGCCGCAAGGGCCTGCGTGCCGACGGGCATGATGCGCGTCTTGTTGCCCTTGCCGGTCACGCGCACGGTGCGATCGGCCAGATGCAGATCGGCGAGATTGAGGCCCACGAGTTCGGCGAGCCGCAGGCCCGAGGAATACAGCAGCTCCATCATCGCCAGGTCGCGCGCGCCCAAGGGACCCTTGGGTTTGAGCGACAGCAAGGCGCCCATCTGATCGACATCCAGCGTGTGCGGCAAGCGCTTGCCGGCCTTGGGCGCGCGCACGTCCACAGCTGGGTTGTGCTTGAGCAGTCCCTCGCGCACCAGGAAGCTGAAAAAAGTGCGCAAGGCCGACAGGCGCCGCTGCACGCTGCGCGGCTGCAATCCCGCGGCGTGACTGCGCGCGGCGAAGCTACGCAGCTGCGCTCCATCGACGCGCCGCCAGTCCTTGATTCCGGAGCGCTGGCACCAGGTGAGGAACGCGGCGAGCTCGCGCATGTACGCGGCGAGCGTGTGCTCCGACAATCGCCGCTCCGTGGCCAAGTGCCGGTGGAAGCGCTCGACCCAGGCCGCCTCAGCAACCATCCGTGGCGCCCTTTGAAGAAAGCTTAAGGATGGAGCAGGGAGTCCGCGATCAGCTCGGCCATGCGCGAGAGGAACTCCACGCTCATGCCCGGATGGAAGCGGTCGCGATCGACGCTGCCGAGCACCAGCAGGCCCGGTGGGCTCATCGCGGTGAGCGGGATCAGCGCCACGGATCCGATGGCGGATGCCTCCGCCCCGAACAGGAATTCCCGCTGGCTGTCGCGCACCTGGCCGCAGCGCGGCCGCGCGTTGCTGAACAACGACTCGAAGCTCTTGAGGATCGGGTTGTCGCTGGCCACCTCGCGCAGGAAGCGGCTGGCGGGATCCGCGGCGATCGTGCCGGAGCCTCCCTTGGGCACCTGCAGGACCAGTACGGTGTGGTAGGCGTCGAAATCCTCACGCAGGCCGGCCTCGATCTGCGCGAGCGCCTGCGAGCGGGTGCTGGTGCGCAGCAGCCGGCGCGTGAAGCGATGGATCTTGTCGGCGAGCGTGTCGTTGTCGCGCGCCACGCGCACGAACTCGGCCAGCTTCTGCTCCAGCGCGGCATGCTTCTCGCGCAGCACCTCCACTTGGCGTTCGATCAGCGATACGGTGGTGCCATTGCGCGGGTGCTGCAGGCGCAATCGCGTCAGCAGCTGCGGATGGCGGTCGAACAGGTCGGGGTGCTGCTGCAGGTACTGTGTCACCGTCTGCTCATCGACGGCTTCCGGCTTGAGATCCTGGGCAATGTTGCTAGTCATCCTGCGATTCCCTCTTGATCAGCTTCGCTGCGCACCTTAGATGTCAGCGAGGCCCGTGTAGGCCACCACGGCCGGTCCCGCCAACCAGATGTGCTGTCCCGCTCCTTCCCAGTGTACGCCGAGCCGGCCTCCCGGAACATGGACCTCGACGTCGCTCCCGAGCACCCCGAGGTTGCGGCCCACCGCCACCGCGGCGCACGCGCCGGTTCCGCAGGCCTTGGTCTCGCCCGCGCCGCGCTCAAAGACGCGCAGGCGGATATGGCTCGCATCGATGATCTGCATGAAGCCGACGTTGACCCGCCGAGGAAAGCTCGGATGGTTCTGCAGCGCGCTGCCGATGCGCTCGACCTCGGCGCTTTCGATCTCGGTCACGCGCAGCACCGCGTGCGGATTGCCAATGGAGACCGCGCCGAACTCGAGTTTCTCGCCGGCGATGCTCAGCGTGTAGGTGGCTTCCGTGGCTTGGGCCTGAAACGGGAGCGAAGCGGGCTCGAAGTTCGGCACGCCCAGGTCCACCGCGTAGCGCCCGTCGTCCAGGGGTCGCGCCATGACCACGCCGCCCGTGCCATCGATAGAGAGCGTGCCATCAGCCCCACCGCGCCCGCGCAGGCGCAAGTAATGTGCGATGCAGCGCGCGCCGTTGCCGCACTGCTCCACTTCGCCACCGTCGGCGTTGAAGATCCGGTAATGAGCGGCCGAGCCGTTCACCTGTGCAGGTCCGAGCACCAGTGCCTGATCGAACCCCACGCCTGAGCGCCGGTCGGCGAGGCGGCGCCACTGTTCGCTGTCGGGAAGTGCGCCGTCGGCGGGGACGTCCATGACCAGAAAATCATTCCCCGCGCCGTGCATCTTCGTGAAGGCGATGCGCATGCGCGGATGATACCCGATGTCAGTTGTCAGACAGCGCCTCGACGGCCTGGGCCCAGAGCGCTTCGCTTGAGGCCGCCAGCACCGAATCGCCCGACTGGGCATCGAGCGGCGCCCCGTTCCAGTCGCTGATCACCCCGCCGGCTCCTTCCACCACCGGCACCAGCGCCTGGAAATCGTGAGGCTTCATGGCGGCCTCGATCACCAGGTCGCAATGCCCGGAGGCAAGCAGACCGTACAGGTAGCAGTCGCCGCCAAAGCGGCGGATGCTCGCGCGCCGCGTGTAGGTGTCGTAGCGGCGCAGCCGCTCCTCACCGAAGGCATCCGCGGTGGTGCTGTAAACGCGCGCCTGCTCGATCGAGGCGCATGAGCTGGTGCGCACTGGCGTGCCGTTGCACACCGTCGCTGCGCCTTCGATCCCCACCCAGCGCTCGCGCATCGCCGGTGCCTCGATGATGCCGAGCACCGCGCGCACGCCGGCGGTGAGCGCGATGAGTGAGCCGAACAACGGATAGCCACTGATAAAACTCTTGGTGCCGTCGATCGGATCGAGCACCCAGGTGTATTCGGCGCCGTCCTGGCCGGCGAATTCTTCGCCGCGAATGCCGTGCGCTGGGAACTCGGCGGCGATCATGCGGCGCATTTCGGTCTCGATCGCGCGATCGGCGACGGTCACCGGGCTCCGGTCGGCTTTCTGTTCCACCGCGATGGGGTTGCGAAAGTAGCCGAGCGCAATCTTGCGTGCGCTGTCGGCGAGCCGATGGCCCAGGGCGAGCGCGCGAGCGCAGTCGGGGTGCCGGGCATAGCTCATGCACTCAAGTATAATCAGCCGCGGCAAATTCCGGGAGCAAAAGGCCATGCGGCAGCAACTCGACCGACGCGACACCGCACGGCGGCCGGATGCTGCATCCGATGGCTGATCTTCCGGACAGCGCGCGCGCAGTCGTGATCGGGGGAGGCATCGTCGGCTGCTCGACGGCCTATCACCTCGCCAAGCTCGGCTGGCGCGATATCATCATTATCGAGCGGCACAAGCTGAGCTCCGGCTCCACGCACCACGCCGCCGGCCTGGTCGGGCAGCTGCGCACCAGCGCCAACATCACACAGCTCCTCGGCTACTCCGTCGCCCTGTACAGCTCGCTCGAGGCCGAGACGGGACTGGCAAGCGGCTGGAAGATGAACGGCGGACTTCGGCTGGCCTGCAATGCGGACCGCTGGATTGAGCTGAAGCGCCAGGCGACCAGCGCGCGCTCCTTTGGCCTCGAGATGCAGCTGCTCACGCCGCGCGAGGCTCAGCGGCTCTGGCCGCTGATGACCATCGATGATCTCATCGGCGCGGCGTTCCTGCCGACCGACGGCCAGGTCAATCCGGCCGACATCACGCAGTCGCTCGCCAAGGGCGCGCGCATGCGCGGCGTCAGGATCTTCGAGGACACGAACGTTGTGGGTGTGGAGTTCGACGGCAGGCGGGTGAGCGCGGTGCTCACGGACAAGGGGCGCGTGCGCTGCGAAGTCGTGGTCAACTGCGCGGGCCAGTGGGCGCGGCAGCTCGGGGCGATGGCCGGCGTCAACGTGCCGCTGGTATCCGTGCAGCATCAATACCTGATCACGGACGCGATTGCCGGCATCGGGCGCGACCTGCCCACGCTGCGCGATCCGGATCGCCTGACCTACTACAAGGAAGACGTCGGCGGCCTGGTCATGGGCGGCTACGAAAACAATCCGAGACCGTGGGCCGTGGATGGCTTCCCCGACAATTTCAATTTCCAGTTGCTGCCGCCGGACTGGGATCACTTCCAGCCGATTCTCGATCTGGCCATGCCGCGCGTGCCGGCACTGGCCAGCGCCGGGGTCAAGGAGCTCATCAACGGGCCGGAGAGCTTCACGCCCGATGGCAATTTCATTATCGGACCGGCGGTAGAGCTCGAAAACTATTTCGTCGGCGCCGGGTTCAACGCCTTCGGCATCGCTTCTGGAGGCGGAGCCGGCAAGGTGCTGGCCGAGTGGATCGCAGGCGGCGAGCCGCCTTTCGACGTGTGGCCGGTGGACATCCGGCGCTTCGGCTCGCCGCACCGGGACATCGACTGGGTCCGCAGGCGCACGCTGGAACTCTACGGCAAGCACTACACGATCGCCTGGCCCGGCGAGGAGCACCAAAGCGGCCGCCCGCTGCGACGCTCGCCGCTCTACGAGCAGTTGCGCTCGCAGGGCGCGGTGTTTGGCGAGAAGCTCGGCTGGGAGCGGCCCAACTGGTTTGCCGCGGGCGGTGAAGAGGCCAGTGATGCCTACAGCTTCGCGCGGCCCAATTGGTTCGCGGCCGTCGCGCGCGAGCATCAGGCGGTGCGCGAGCGCGTGGCGCTGTTCGATCAGAGCTCGTTCGCGAAATTTGAACTGCAGGGCGAGGATGCCGAGCAGGCCTTGAGCTGGATCTGCGCCAATGACATCGCCCGTCCCCCAGGGAGCCTGGTGTACACGCAGATGCTCAATGCGCGCGGTGGCATCGAGTGCGACCTCACCGTCGCGCGACTTGAAAAGTCGCGCTACTACCTGGTGACCGGCACCGGATTTGCAACGCATGACTTCAACTGGATCTCGCGTCAGCTGCGCGCGCAGTTCAAGGCGCGGCTGATCGATGTGACTTCCGCCTACGCGGTGCTCGCGCTCATGGGTCCGCAGTCGCGCCGGGTGCTCGAGCGGCTCACGTGCGCCGATGTCGGCAATGCCGCGTTTCCATTCGGCCAGGCGCGCAGCTTGCAGGTCGCAGGCGCCCCGGTGCTGGCACTGCGCATCACCTACGTCGGTGAGCTGGGCTGGGAGCTGCACGTGCCGGTCGAATACGCCGCGACGGTCTATGGCGCGCTCATGGAAGCCGGCGCGCAGTTCGGGATCATCAATGCCGGTTATCGCGCGATCGAGACGCTGCGCCTGGAGAAGGGTTATCGCGCCTGGGGCGCCGACATCGGTCCTGACCACACGCCCCTGGAGGCGGGCTTAGGCTGGGCCGTCAAACTCAGGAGCGCCATCCCGTTCCTCGGGCGTGAGCAGCTTGAGGCCCAGGTCGGCGCGCCGCTCAAGAAATCCCTGTGCGCGTTCACCGTGGATGATCCTGCCGTGGTGCTGCTCGGTCGCGAGACCATCTACCGCAACGATGAGCGCGTCGGCTGGCTGACGAGCGGCGGGTACGGGCACACGCTGAGGACCAACATCGGCTACGGCTACGTGCGCCGCGCCGAGGGCGTGTCGCGCGAGTACCTGCTCGAGGGCAGTTACGAACTGGAAGTGGCCACGCAGCGCGTGGGCTGCCGCATTCACTTAAGTCCGCTGTACGATCCGAAGATGGAACGCGTCCGGGCCTGAGCCTAAGCGGCTCGCAGATCTTTCAGGTCCGGCGATCGAGCGCCGCCTCGGCGGCCGCAATCTGCGCCTGGCGCTTGGCGATCGTCTCGCCCAGCGGCGGTCCCTGGAAGCGGCGCTGCTCGAAGGCGAACCACACAATGGCCGTGAGCGCGAGGAACCCCAGCGTGGCATCGAGGGCCAGCGCATTCGGGGGCTGCACGCCGATGATGAAAATCAGCACCATGGCGGCGATCGAGAGCAGCGCGAACAAGGTGTAACCAACACGGCCCAAGTTCCATGGGCCCATCCTGCTCCAGCGCGGGCCCCCGTAAGCGAAGAGCCCCAGCGCGATCGGGATCGCGAAGGAGAAAAACAGGAAAATCACCGTGCAGGACACCACCACCGTGTACACCGGCGTGCCGCCGGCCTCCAGCCACTTGGCTCCGCCGACAAACAGGAGCGCCAGGGCCGCTCCGGTCCAGATTGCCGCATTCGGGGTGCGGTGCCGGGGCGATACTTTGGCAAGGAGCCTCGAGGCCGGCAGTCCGCCGTCGCGCGAGAATGCGTAGATCATGCGCGAGGTCGAGGTCACCGTGGCCAGGCCGCACAAGAGCTGCGACAGGAAGATCAGTGCGTACAGCGTCTCCTTCAGCGCGAAGGGCACGCGTTGATCCATGGCCCAGAAGAACACGTTCCATCCCTGATGGGCGGCGCCATCGAGGCTGGGCACCATGAGCAGGAATGCGACCAGGAACAAATATCCAAACACGCCCGACCAGAGGATTGAAGAGACGATGCCGCGCGGCACCGACACGCTCGCCTGCACAGTCTCCTCCGAGGTATGCGCCGAAGCGTCATAGCCCGTGATCGTGTAGATCGGGAGCAGCAGTCCGAGCAGGAATGCCCAGCCGTCCGATACGCGCGGCCACACGCTGGCTCCCGGCGCGCCTGAGTAGTTCCTGAAGGTCCACAGGCGCGCAAAGTCGAAGTGCTCCGTGCAGGCTAGGCACACGATCGCAAGCAGCGTGGCAGTGGCGAAAATCAGGTAGCCCGAGAAATCCGTGAGCTTGGCGGTCAGTGAGATTCCATAGTGATTGATCAGCGCCTGGCCGCCGCCCAGGATCGTCAGGAAGCTCATCAGGCATCCCATGGAATCGTGCAGGCCGAATGCGGCGCCAAAGGTGCCCATGAAGAAGTAATAACTGCCGACATTGATCGCGCCGAGCACCGTGATCAGTCCCAGCAGGTTGAACCAGGCCGTAAGCCAGCCGGTGAAGCGGTTGCCGAGTATCGAACCCCAGTGGTACAGGCCCCCGGCGGTGGGAAAGGCCGAGGCGATCTGCGCCATTGCGAGGCCAAAGACACCCGAGATCATCACACCCAGGGGCCAGCCGACCCCGATCGCGATACCGCCTGCCCCGGAGGTCGCCTGCGCCAGCGAATTGATGCCCCCCGACAGCACGCAGATGATCGAAAAAGAAATGGCGAAGTTGGAAAAACGCCCAAGCCGCCGCGACAGCTCCTGGGCGTAACCCATGCCGTGCAGCACCTTTACGTCATCATCGAGCGCAGCGGTGGAAGTTTCGCGAAGATCCATCAGGTCAGTCCTTCAAAGAAATTCTGGCGTGGCGCTCAAGCGTGCGCGCCGCCGGCGCTACAGCCGGAATCGCTCTTTGAGCTCTCCGGCCAGGCGACGGCTCACCGCCAGGCGCTCATTGATGTCGCGCAGTACCACGTGATACTGCCCTTCCGCGTCGCGTTCGATCGCCGCCAGGCGATCGACGCTGACCAGCGCATTGCGATGCACGCGCACGAATTGCCCGGGAAACTCGTTCTCCAGCGTGCGCAGCGAGTCCTCGATCAAATCCGAACCGCCGGGATGGCGCACGGTGGTGTACTTCTGGTCGGCCGCGAAGTAATAAACGTCGGCCACCGGGATAAGCCGCACCTGATCGCCGAGTCGCGCGGCCACGTGCGTGCGCGCTGCCTGCTGCGGATCGCGCGCCGCGAGGCGCTGCAACTGGCGCCCCGCCAGGCGCGAGGCGTGTTGCAGGGCCGCCTTGAGCTTTTCGGCCCGCACCGGCTTGAGCAGGTAGCCCACCGCCTGCGCGTCGAAGGCTTCCACGGCATACGCGTCATAGGCGGTTGTGAACACCACGGCCGGTGGCTCGGGGAGCAGCGCCATGTGGCGCGCCGCTTCCAGCCCGTTCATGCCCGGCATGCGCACGTCGAGCAGCACCACATCGGGACGCAGCTCGCCGGCAAGGCGCACCGCCTGCTCCCCGCCGCTGGCCTCGGCGGACACCTCGATACCGCCCAGTTCTCCCACCAGCCGGCGCAGGCGCTCGCGCGCGGGAGGCTCGTCATCGACGATCAGCACGCGCTGGTTCATAGCGAGGAGCTGCGCTGCGAGTCCTCGATGTGAGGGAAGCGCAGGCGCACGATGTATTCATCGCCGACACGGTTCGCCTCGACCGAGGAACGCCCGGGATAAGTCAGATTCATGCGCTCGCGGATGTTTTCCAGTGCCACCCGGTTGCCGCTGTGCGCCGCATTGCCCGCATCCGGCAACGGGTTGCGGACCGTGAGTTCGATCAGTTCGCCATCCTGCGTGCCGCTCACCGTCACCGTGCCGCCCGCGGGACGCGGTTCGACACCGTGGTAGATCGCGTTCTCCAGCAGTGGCTGCATCAAAAGTCCCGGCACCATAGCGCGCATCGGCAGATCCGCCACGTCCCAGATCACCTGCAAGCGTTCACCGAGTCGCAGCTGCTCGATGCGCTGGTAGATGCGCGCAACCTCCAGTTCTTCCTTGAGCGTAATGCTGGAGCGTTTCTCGTTGAGGTTGGCCCGGAACAGGTCCGCGAGGTCCTCCACCGCCTCCTCGGCGCGAGCCGGATCGGAGCGCGTCAGCGCGGCGATGGTGTTCATGCTGTTGAACAGGAAATGCGGCCGGATGCGCGCCTGCAGGGCGCGCACGCGCGCGCGGGCCTGCAGCTCGACGTTGCGCCGCCATTCGCCGGTCACGTAGAAATAGCGCAGCGCGAGCGAACCGATAATCGCGCCCATGCCAATGTTCTCGGCAAAGAAATTCTGCGGTGCGCTGGGCAGCAGCAGATTGGTGGCGCGCGGGCCGAGCAGCGCGCTGCTGCCGAGCCAGAGCACGCCGAGCGAAACAACCGCGATCACCACGAGCACGCTGCCCAGGGCCAGCGCGCTGGCAAGTCCCAGTGGCATGGAGGCGAGGCGCAGGCGCAGCAGGCACAGCGCCGCGGCGCTCCCCATCCCGACCCACAGCAGGAACAGCGCCGTTCGCCCCAGATCAAGCCAGAAGGCGACGCCGCCGTGCTGGCGGGCGATGGCGAGCACGAGGGCGGTGAGCGTCACGATCAGCACCACCGCCAGCACCGCGCGCGCCGCGCAGAAGTCGGGCAGATTCAGCGAGCGGAGGTCGCGACCGGTGGGCTCAGGCATGCTCAGCTCGTGGCCGGTGGCCGGAACAATGCTGCCTTAAGGCGAAAGATCGCAGAAATGTCCTCATCTCCGTAGCCGGCCGCGATCAGCTGCGCGTATTCGCCCAGCACCGAGTCCACTACGGGAAGCTGCGCTCCGCGTTCGCGCGCCATGTCCCGGCAGATGTTCAGGTCCTTCTGGTGCAACCGCACCCGAAAGCCCGCCGGATAGCTGCCGCGCTGCATGTTCGGCCCGCGATTCGCCAGATACCAGTTGGCGGCCGCACCGCTTCCGAGCGTGCCGATCACTTTGCCAAGATCGAGCCCATAAGCGGCCGCGAACGCCAAAGCCTCGGCGTTGGCGCGAATGATGCCGGCCACCATGATCTGGTTGGTCGCCTTGGCAGCCTGACCGGCGCCGGTGGCGCCAAAGTGCGTGATCGTCTGCCCCATGGCCTGTAGGGCGGGTCGCGCGCGCTCCAGCACGGCGGTATCACCGCCGACCATGATGGCCAGAGTGCCCTTGGCCGCGCCTTCAACGCCGCCGCTTACGGGCGCATCGAGAAAATCCACACCCCGCGAGCGCAGCTGCGCGGCGGCAGTGCGCGCCGTTTCCGCGCTTACCGTCGAGCAGTCAATGACGATTGAGCCTGCGCGGACCGACTCAGCCAGTCCTGCCACGACCGCCAGTACATCGGCATCGGCAGACACGCAGATTACGAGCACATCGCAGGCTTGCGCCAGCTCGGAGAGCTTGTCGGGGGCGGCGCAATTGAGTTCGCCGCCCAGCGCGCGCGCCTTCTCAGGCGTGCGGTTCCAGACCCCGTGCAGCAGGCCCGCTCGATGGAGGTTGCGGGCCATGGACGTGCCCATGGCGCCCAGTCCGACGAATCCCGTTCGCATGCTTGAAGTGCTCCCCTGGCCGCCGGCGCAATTTAGCAGGCGGGGCGGGTGCGGGCGAACGGTTACTTCAGGAGGAGGGGGTGCCGCAGGCGCGGTCGACTTCGAGCTTGTCCTGGATGCGCGCCTGGTCTATTTCCGCGTCGGTCAAATAGACGCGCTCGCCCGCCTTGTTCTCTTTGTATAGGCGATGGGCGGTAATGGTCTTCTGGTACTTTTCCTTCGCCGCCTTGCATTGCTCGGCGCGAACGGCATTGACATCCTTCTGCACGGCCTGGCGCGTGGCGGCGTCCTTGAGCTGCGCATCAGCATTGGCGACACCGCTCGGCGGCGCACTGCTCGGGGGCGGCGGTGCGTCGCTGGGGATCGGCACGTTGCCGTTGATGTGCACGACGGTGGCGTTGGGACTCGGCCGATCGCTGCAATCACGTCCTTGGTTATTGCAGTAGATGTCGCCGGCGAGCACCGCGCCGCTTGCGCACAGCGCTGCGATGACCAGGGACAGGGCCGTCGGATACCGCATCTTTAAGCCTCCCGCTATTGATCCGAGAGTATCAGCGTTATGGTGGACCATAAAGGTGAGCAAAATCACAAAATAACGGCCACCGGAATTTGACCGCCGATAGCGAGCGCTAGTTCGAAATAATCGCCTGTAAATAGGCCTTTTCGGCGCCGCCGCGACCCGCGTATTCTCAAGGTAGGCGCGCTTAGGTCTCCCGGCCCTGCAGCCCAAAGTCGTATAGAGGGGCAGATAATGGACAATGCCAACATGGAAGAAATGGTCCGTAAATTCGTGTCGGGCCTGCCCGCGGCCTTGAGCAGCATGCGCGCTGAACTGGAGGCCAATTTTCGTGCCGCACTGCAAGGTGCCGCCGGGCGCTTTGATCTGGCCACGCGCAGTGAATTCGACGTGCAGACCAAGCTGCTGGAGCGCTCGCGCCAGCGAATTGCCGAACTCGAAGGGCGGCTTGCGGCACTCGAGGAAAAGCTGGAGAAACTGCAGCGCTAAGACCGCCGAAGCCCCTCAAGGCGCGCCCGCAATCTAGTGTTCGACCCGGTAGCTCTGCCGCGGGTTCGGTCGATTAGATTGTAACTCTATTGTGCCAATACCGGCATCCAGACCGATATTTAGCGCAAGAACGCCCCTAAGCTGAGGTCGGTTTGTGCGACCAGGGCTACTCGCCCTTGGTCACCATGTAATCGACGCCTTCCTTGATCAACTCGTCGCTCAGGTCGGTGCGTCCACCCTTGGCAGGCATTACACCAACCTTGCCGGTGAAGCCCTTGAGCGCATGCGAATACAGCGTCGGCTTGCCCTCGGCGATGCGAGGCGCCCAGGCGGCGTGATCGCCGAATTTTGGTGCGCCCATCAGGCCTGTCGCATGACAGGTCTTGCAGACCGCGTCATAGAGAGCCGGGCCATCCTTGGGCACCACCATCGCGATGTTGCCTGCATGTGCCGGGGCCGCAATGGCCAGAGCGGAATTGTCGGAGCCGGCCACGGCCACGCGCGCGAAAGGCTTGATGCGATCGGCCACTGCCGCGACGTACTTGGGATCGGAATAGGTCTGCGGCTCCTGAGTTCGGCCTGCCACTCCGCGTGCCAGCGCGAAAATGAGCAAGGCGACCACGATAAGTCCGCCAATGACCATGCTGAAATTGTTGAAGAAATGGGTGTCGTGTTTGCTCACGGGCGATCCAGTGGGTGGCCAGGAAACGGGCGCGATTATAGCGGAATCGGCCGCGCCCACGGTCCTTCCCGCATCGCGGGGAGCGCCCTGCGAGTCTGAAGCCTAAGGAAAAGCGTGGATCAGTACTTGCTGGTGGCCTGACTCGCGCCGGTCTGCGCCGGATATATGACCTTCCAGTCCTGCTTCATGTCCACCACGGTCCAGCCCTTGGCCTTGGCTTCATCTAGGCCCTGGTCCAGGCGCCCGATGCTGCCTTCGCGATCGTAAGCCCACTCGCGCGCCGCGTCGGTGTGGTGAACGTACAGGCAGAATCGCGGTCCTGCTCCTGCCGCTGTCCATTCGAGCATCTGCAGGTCGCCGTCCGAATTGCCAAAGGCGGCGATCGGACGTCGCCCGATCCGCATCTGGATGCCAACCGGCTTGCCCGGCCCGTCATCGATGAAATCCACCTTCGGCAGACGCGTCAGCACGGGCTTCCCATCGCGCAGGTCGAACTTTGTGACGATACTGCTGCCGATGACGTGTTCGGGCGGTATGCCGTACACACGCTCGGTCCACGGACGCATGAATTCCACGCCGCCGCCGGACACGATGTACACCTTGAAGGCATTGTCCTTGAGGTAGTTGATCAGCTCGAGCATCGGCTGATAGACCATCTCGGTATAAAGCCTGCCGGTCTGGGGATGCTTGGCGGTCGTGATCCAGTCGGTCACAATTTTGTCGAATTCCACCGTCGTCATTCCCGCGTGCGTGGTCATAGCCATCTCGACGACCGCGTGCGCGCCCCCACTCAGCGCCGACTTGAGGTCACCTTTGAGAACCGAGGCAAACGGTTCTTGGGTCTGCCACTCCGGATGCTGCGGCGCGAGCGCCTTGATGCGGTCATTTATGAAAAACCCCTGGACGTACATGGGCTGCTCGCCCCAGAGCGTGCCGTCATTGTCGAAGGTGGCGACGCGCTCGGCCGGTGGAACGAAGCTGGCGGAGCCTTTGGCCGTCACCTGTTCGACAAAGCGGACGATGGATTGCTTGCTCGGCCCATCATTCCATGACGGGAGCGGGTCGGCTGCGTGCACAGCGGCGGCGCACAACAGTGCCACGAGGGGGACGAGGCGTGGGGTCAGCGTCGAAATGCGCATGGGATGGCCCTCCTTAAGGCTCAGGAAAGCTGCGGATGGCCGAATTGCCGGCTTAGGATGGCCGGTACCGGCTAAGGCAGCGTTGCTATCCTAGCCGCGTTGGTGTAGAAAAATGCTTGGTCGTGGGGCGCGCGCAGGCGAGAAGCAATTGCACGCCGCAGCCTTTGAATACAACGAAATAGGGGCCACTAACTTGTCCAAGAAATCATCGTTCGGAATCGCGATGCTGGCAGTCGCCGGCCTGGTCAATGCCTGTTTGCTGCAGTCGGCACTGGCCGCCGATCCGGTCAATCTCAGCAACGGTAATGTCATGGTGGAGGGTACGACGCCGGCGTGGTTGATCACTGACCGCTTTACGGGGGATTTTGGCACCTTTGTCGTTTCCAACAACGTGAAGGCCACCCTCGACGGGACCGCCAACACCGGCCGCTCGGTGGATTTTGCCCACACTTTCAGCGAAGACGGTAACTTCAACCGCTTCCGACTGGATTTCCTGTGGCGCATCAGTCCGAAGCATCACGTGCGGTTCGTCTATTTCCAGAACAACGTATCGCGCACCAGGACCCTGGATAAGGACCTTGAGTGGGGCGACTACACCTTTCAGACCAATGCCAGCGTCACAGCGAAGAACGATCTGAGTGTCTACGAGCTCTCCTATGAATACGCCTTTATTCGTAAGCCGACGTTTGAATTGGCGGCCGGCGCCGGCATTCACTTTCTGGATATGTCATTCAAGCTGTCGGGCAGTGCAACGGTGACTGATTCCAACGGCAACGTCACGCCGGCGTCTTTCCAGTCGACCACCAGCAACTTGCCAGCGCCGCTGCCGGTAATCGGCGCGCGCGCGCTGTGGGCCATCACGCCGACCATCTACCTCGAACCGGAAGTGCAGGTGTTCAAGTTTAAGTACGACGCCTACGACGGCAATTGGACCGACTTCCGGATCGCCGCGAAATGGATGTTCAGCCGGCATTTCGGCGTTGGCCTGGGCTATGACGCGTTTCATGTGAATGTTGATGTCACCAAGGCCCGCTTCAATGGCAACGTGACGCTCGGCTACTCCGGCCTGCAGGCCATGATCGTCGGCTCGTACTAGCCGGACCAATCCTGAAATAGGGTTGCGGTCCCTGTGATAGTCGGGCCGCGGGGCGGTGGCTGTCGCCACCGGCCCGCGGAATGACTAGCGTTTCTCGGCAGACGCAACCGGGAGCCCCAGGGGCCGGGGATTTTTCGCATTGTAAATTGCGAACAACTCGCTCCGGCCGACGTCAGTTACGGCGCCACTGATCGCCTTCTGCACACAGGCGTCCACCGCCGCCCGGGTGCCGAGCTCGCGGCTCAGAAGGTCCGAAGCGTCGCAAACCTCGCGCGCGGCTGCGTTGATGCGACTGTAGAGCGTGGAAGCACCCCGAGTACTGGTAAGGTTGAGGTCGTCGTATCTCACGACGACCTGGCGCACTGCCTCGTCGGCAGCCGTGGACGTGGCCCCGTACATCAAGCTTAATGCTCCGGAGAGCGCTGCTGTCACTAACGTGGCGCGGTATGTTGATGGGATCTGAATATTCATGGTGGTCTCCTGGTTATTGGGTGCATCTTTCAAATTTGCTGGCGGATTGACTTAGCCAGCACTGATGCAACAGTGCCCGGAATCGCTGTCTTAGTCCTGAAGGTGCTTTGAAGAAGGTCTAGGGATTCCATGAACTTGCGCCAGACCTGAACCCGAATTGCGCGGCAGGGTACTTATGCATTTCGTTGCTCGCGATGCGGGTAACTACTAGCGACAGAATTCGGGCATGTCGCTGGCTGCCTACAGCGGCGCACTCGCGTGTCACAAAGCCAAGTCAACCGGTGAGCTACAATTTCATGGATGAATTTACCGGGTCATACCGTGCTTAGAATCGGTGACTTGCGCGTAGATCCGGCGCTGGACGAGATTCGCAAGGATGGCCACACCACCAAGCTGGAACCAAAGGCGATGCAGCTGCTGATGTGCCTTGCCGGGCAAGCAGGCCAGGTACTCAGCGTCGGCGAATTGCTGGAT
>Ga0157379_10000609_pt1 | contig 28888 bp, 29 predicted proteins | sample S25metaG_FD_121802 | JGI IMG/M metagenome (GOLD analysis project Ga0157379, IMG submission 121802) | Switchgrass rhizosphere microbial communities from Kellogg Biological Station, Michigan, USA - S2-5 metaG | ecosystem: Host-associated > Plants > Roots > Rhizosphere > Soil | place: USA... | reverse complement strand
GGATCTCGCCGACCATGATGATGTCGGGGTCGGCGCGCATCATCGCCCGGAGACCGTTGGCGAACGTGAGGCCGGCCTTCTTGTTGACCTGGACCTGCGTGACGCCTTCGAGTTGGTACTCGACCGGGTCCTCGATCGTGATGATGTTCTTCTCGGGCGTGTTGAGCTCGCCGACCGCCGCATACAGGGACGTCGACTTGCCCGAGCCGGTCGGGCCGGTCACGAGCACGGCGCCGTAGGCCTGGTGAAAGGCCTTGGTGAAGCGCTCGGCCTCCTCGTCCTGCATGCCCAGCTTCGCGAAGTCGAAGACGACGTTCGACTTGTCCAGGATGCGGATGACGATGTTCTCGCCGTGCACCGAGGGCAGCGTCACGACGCGCAGGTCGATGTGGCGGCCGTCGAGGTTGAGGCCGACGCGGCCGTCCTGAGGCAGGCGCCGCTCGGCGATGTCCAGGTCGGACATGATCTTCAGGCGCGAGACCACGCCGCTGACCATCCGCCGCGGCACCGTCATCGTCTCGACGAGCACGCCGTCGATACGGAACCGGACGCGCATCGAGCCGTCCTCGGGCTCGAAGTGGATGTCCGACGCCCCCTGCTCGGCCGCCTGGGCGATGATCTGGTTGACGAGCTTGATGACCGGCGCGTCATCAGCGGACTCGCGCAGGTCGACGATCTCGCCGATTCCGTCGTCGGGCTCGACGTCGATCTCGGCGGTCGCGGCGACGTGGTCGAGGCGGCTCTGGCGCGAGATGAGGACCTGGATGTCCTCGCGTGAGGCGACCGCGACGCGCACCTCATAGCCCGTCATCAGGGCGATGTCGTCGACGGCCAGCACATTGGCCGGGTCGGCCATCGCGATGAGCAGGCCGCGCTCGCCGATGAACTGGACCGGGACGGCCTCGTAGCGCCGGGCGGCCGCCGGCGCGATGAGGTTGGCGGCCGACATGTCGGGCTGGAAGATGTTGAGGTCGAGGTGGTCGAGGCCGTGGCGCTCGGCGACGGCGCGCGCCAGGTTCTCGAGGCTCAGCGCGCCCTGGTCGACGAGGACCGACTCCGGCGTCTTGCCCGTCGCGCGGCCGGCCTCGATCGCCTGCTCCACGCGCGGCCGGTCGACGAAGCCGAGCTCGACGATGACGTCGGTCAGGAAGCGCGCGCTGCCGCCGCCGGTGCGCCGCGGCGGGGTGACGCCGTTCCAGTCGGCTGGACGTTCGTTGGACGCAGCAGGCGCGAGCGGCGCGGCGATGACGCCGTCAGCCAGGCCGCCGCTCATCGGCGGCACGGCCGTCAGGTGCGTTGCTGGTTCCGGGGTCATGTTCGTCGGGGCTCGATCCACGCGCGCTTTCCCGCATCGCGTCGACGGGTGCCTCGCGGCCCGTCCAGGCCGTGAGGCTCAACGCACCCTGCCGGACGAGGATCTCCAGCCCGTCGACCACCGAGCAGCCCCGACGTCGCGCCTCGGCGACGAGCCCGGTTCCGCCGGCCCGGTAGACCAGGTCCGCCACGGTTGCGTAGTTGCCCAGCGAATCGGCATCGAGGGGCAGGCTCTTGAACTCGCCGTCGGCCAGCCCGACACTCGTGCAGTTGACCAGCAGGTCGGCGCCCTCGGGCCGCGGCACGGCCTCCGCGCCGAGCTCGACGGCCAGCCGCTGCGCCCGCTCCGCCGTCCGGTTCCAGACGAGCACGCGTGCGGCCCCCGCGTCGTACAGCGCCCAGATGGCCGCGCGGGCGCTCCCGCCGGCGCCGAGGACGAGCGCGACGCGGCCCCGCGCAGCGAAGCCGGCGTCGTCGAGCGCCGCGATGAGGCCCGGCGCGTCGGTGTTCGCGGCGTGGATCGCGTCGCCCGGCCCGAAGGTCAGCGTGTTGGCGGCGCCGATGGCCCGCGCGGCGGGCGTGGCGTCGGTCGCCAGGGCGAGCGCCGCCTCCTTGTGCGGGATCGTCACGTTGGCCCCGACGAAGCCGGCGGCGGGCAGCGCCCGGACGGTCTCGTCGAACAGCTCGGGCGGGACCGGCAGGCGCTGGTAGTGCCAGTCGCGCAGGCCGAGGTGCGCGAGCGCGGCGTTCTGCATGGCCGGCGAGCGGCTGTGGGCCACCGGCCAGCCGAGCACGCCGAGGCGCTTCATCGGCGGCCGGCGCGGGTCAGCAATGCGACGGGTCCTTGCCGCCGAGCTGAGCGCGCTTGCGGTTGTAGGCCTGGACGTCCTTGGTGAACTGCGCGTCGGTCGACGAGAAGGCGTGCGCGCCGTTGCCGCAGGGCTTGACCACGTAGAAGAGGTAGGGCTTCCTGGCCGGGGCCAGCGCCGCCTTGATCGAGGCCAGCCCGGGGCTGCCGATCGGGGTCGGCGGCAGCCCCTGGTGCAGGCGCGTGTTGAACGCCGAGTCCGTCTGCAGCTCGGACTGGCGCAGCGGCCGCGACCAGTTGCCCAGCCGGTAGCGCAGCGTCGCGTCGATGCCGAGCGGGATGTGCTGCTTGAGGCGGTTGTAGATGACGGCCGAGATCAGCGCTCGGTCCTTGGGCACCTGGGCCTCGCGCTCGATCATCGACGCGATGATCAGGACGTCGTAGGCCGACAGGTTCTTGCGCTTTGCGGCCTTCTGGTCGAGGCCGTCGAAGTTGCGCTTGAACGCCCCGAGCTGCGCGGCGACGAGGTCGCGCGCGGTCGCACCCTTCTTGAGGTCGTAGGTGGCCGGGAACAGGAAGCCCTCGAGCGAGCTGGTGCCCCTGGGGACGCCGTAGTGGGTGAAGCCCGTGACGGCACGCGGATTGCGGTCGGCGGCCTTCAGGTAGCTGCCCTTGAGGCCGGCCCTGCGCAGGATCGGCGCCTCCTCGCCGATCGAGCGGCCCTCGGGCACCGTCAGCTTCGTGGTCGGCAGGGCCTGCGGGGAGCGGCTCAGGGCGTCGATCGCCGCGGCGTAGCTCATGTCGCGCCGCAGGGTGAAGCGCCCGGCCTTGAGGTCGCCGCGCTTGCCCTCGACGCGCACGCGGAGCTTGAAGAAGAAGGCCGAGTCGATGACGCCGCGCTCCTGCAGCAGGTCGGCGACCTCGTCGGCGGTGGAACCGGGCGGCACGACGAGCGCCACGGGGCGCGACGCGTCGCCGTCGTCGGCGAACGGCTGGAAGACGCGGTAGGCGAACCAGGCGAGCGCCAGGACGGCGGCCAGCACGAGCAACGCGAAGAGCCGCCGCACGCCGCGGCGCCGGCGCGGGACGCCGCGCGGCCTGGGCGCGCGGGCGGGCCGCGGACCGGCGACCTCCGGGAGGTCGCGCACGCTCGGCGCGGGCGCGCGGCGCAGCGCGGTGGGCTCCTCCTGCGCGGGCTCGGCCTCCTGCGCCTCGTGGGCCGGCTCGAAGGGGACCGTGACCGGGTCGGGGACCGGCTCCGGATCGGGCGCCCACGCGCCCGGCTGCGCCGGCGCCGGCTCGGGGGTCAGACCCCCATGTGTGGCCTCACTCACAGGATCTGCGTCGGGAAGACTCAAGGGGTCTGACCCCCAGGCGGGCTCGGAGGAGCCGCCCTCGCGCTCGGCGCGGCGCCGTTCGCGCTCCAGGCGCGCGGCCTCGCGGTCCTCGGCCGAGCGGGGGCCCGCCGGCTCCTCGTCCTGGCCGCGGCCGCCGCGGAAGAGCGGGCTCATGCGTCGCCACCCCCGTGCACGGCGAGCCAGTCCTCGAGCAGCACGGCGGCCGCCCGGGAGTCCTCGCTCGTGCGCGTGTCGCGCGAGCGCGCGGCGATCGCGGTGGTGAAGCGCTCGTCGTAGAGCTCGACCGGCACCGGGCGCACGCGTTCGGCCAACGTGGCCGCCCAGGCGCGCGTCTCGCGCGTCTGGGCCGTGTCATCCCCGGACAGCCCGAGGGGCAGCCCGACGACGACGCGCCCGACCTCGCGCTCGCGCACGAGGTCGACGACGCGCGCGAGCCCCTTGCGGGTCGCGGGTCGCTCGATGTGCTCGATGGGCGTCGCGAGCGTCCCGGTGGGGTCGCTCAGCGCACAGCCGCACCGGGCGGAGCCGTAGTCCAGCGCCAGCACGCGCACGAGGCTAATGGATCCGTCCGGACGATCGGCCCGTGATGCGGGCCCGGATCGTCGGGCGTGGCCAGGACGCACGGAGGGAGCGGGCCTCCAGGCCCGTGACCGAGGGAGGACGCCGCCACGTGCGGCGAGGCGGCCCCGGATCACGCGGCGAACTTCCGGACGGGTCCATGAGATCCGTCCGGACGTCAGCCGGCCAGCGCGGCCTCGATCGCCGCGCGGGCCGCCGCCAAGGCGTCCGGGAGCTTCTCGGGGTCGCGGCCGCCGGCCTGCGCCATGGTGTCGCGCCCGCCGCCCCCGCCGCCCACGACCTGCGCCGCGACCTTGACGAGCTCGCCGGCCTTCACGCCACGCTGGACGAGCGCCGGCGCCACCGACGCGATCAGGCTGACCTTGCCGCCCGTGACCGCGCCGAGCACGATCGCCGCGTCGCCGAGCGAGTTCTTGAGGTGGTCGGCCGCGTCGAGCAGCGCCTTGGGGTCGCCGACCTCGACCGGCACGGTGAGCACGCGGGCGCCGCCGACCTCGTCGGCCTGCCCGGCCAGCGCGGCGATGTCGAGCTTCCCGTTGGCCGCCCCCGCCTTGGCGGCGTCGCGGACCTGCTGCTGGAGGTCGGCGACCTTGGCCGGGACCTGCTCGGGCGACGTGCGCAGCTCGGCCGCGGCCTCGCGGATCAGCGAGTCGTGGCTGCGCAGCAGCGTGACCGCCTCGGGCCCGGTCACCGCCTCGATGCGCCGGACGTTGCTCGCGCTCGAGCCCTCGCTGACGATCTTGAAGACGCCGATCTCGGCGGTCGCGCGCACGTGCGTGCCACCGCACAGCTCCCGTGAGTACTCGCCCTCGCCGATCTGCACCATGCGCACGACGTCGCCGTACTTCTCGCCGAACAGCGCCATGGCGCCGAGCGCCTGGGCCTCCTTCAAGGTGGTGGTGATGGGCCGCACGGGGTCGTTGGCCAGGATCCAGCCGTTGACCAGGTCCTCCACCTCGCGCACCTCCGCGGGCGACAGCCGCTGGCCGTGGGTGAAGTCGAAGCGCAGCTTGTCGGGGCCGACGTAGGAGCCGGCCTGGCGCACGTGGGTCCCCAACGTGCGGCGCAGGGCCGCGTGGAGCAGGTGCGTCGCGGTGTGGTTGGCCTGCGTGGCCTGGCGGGTCCTGCGGTCCACGCGCGCGACGACCTTCTCGCCCTGGTGCGGCGGGCCGGTGAGGACCTCCACGACGATGGCCTGGTCCGCGCCCGCCCGCAGGACCTCGGAGACCTGCAGGCGGCAGTCGCCGTCCTCGCACTCGATCGTGCCCGCGTCGGAGACCTGGCCGCCGCCCTGCGCGTAGAACGGCGAGCTCGCCAGCTTGACGAACGTGCGGCCGCCCTCCTCGAGCACGCCCGCGACCGTCGTGCGCTCCTCGAGGTGCTCGTAGCCGGTGAAGTCGGTCGGCTCCTGCGCCAGGCGGCGGATCACCTCCTGGCGCGCCCCGACACGCTCCTGGACGCCCGCACCCGCCGAGGAGCGCACGCGCTGCTCCTCCATCAGCGCGTCGAAGCCCGCGATGTCGACGGGGACGCCACGCTCGGCGGCGATCTCGGTCGTGAGGTCGATCGGGAACCCGTAGGTGTCGTGCAGGCGGAAGGCCTCCTCGCCGGTGACCTCACCGGCGCCGAGCAGGCCGTCGAGCATCGCCAGGCCGGTCTCGAGCGTGCGGCCGAAGCCCTGCTCCTCGGCCGTCACCCAGCGCAGGATCGCGTCGCGCTCGCGCACGATCTCGGGGTACGCGGCGCCGAGCGTCTCCTGCACGACGTCGACGTACTTCGGCAGGAACTCGCCCTCGAACCCGAGGCGGTGGCCCTGGGCGATCGCCCGGCGCATGAGGCGGCGCAGGACGTAGCCGCGGTCCTCGTTGGACGGCACGACGCCGTCGGCGATCAGCGCGGTCATCCCGCGCGTGTGGTCGGCCAGGATGCGCAGCGCGCGCTCGTCGATCTCGCTCGTCGCGAGCGAGCGGCCGAGGTCCATGAGCCCGATGAACTGGTCGGTGTCGAAGATGCTGTCGACGCCCTGCTGGATCAAGGCCATGCGGTTGAGCCCCAGGCCCGTGTCGATGTTCTGCTCGGGCAGCGGGGTGAGCGTCCCGACCGGGTCCTGGTTGAACTGCATGAACACCAGGTTCCAGTACTCGAGGAACCGCTCGTTGTCGCCGCCGGGCAGGTCGTCGGCCTTGCCCCAGTCCAGGCCGCGGTCGAGGTAGAGCTCCGAGCACGGGCCGCACGGGCCGGTCGCGCCGGCCTCCCAGAAGTTCTCCGACCGCGGGCACAGGACGATGCGCTCGCGCGGCACGCCGATCTGCAGCCAGGCGTCGATCGCCTCCTCGTCGGGTCCGAGGCCGAGGCCGTCGTCGCCCTCGAAGACGGTGACCCAGATGTCCGACGGTTCGAATCCGAAGCCGTTGAGCGACAGGTCCCAGGCGAACTCCGCGGCGCCCTGCTTGAAGTAGTCGCCCAGCGAGAAGTTGCCGAGCATCTCGAAGAACGTCAGGTGGCGGGTCGTCGTGCCCACGACGTCGATATCCGGCGTCCTGAAGCACTTCTGGCAGCTGGTGAGCCGATCGTGGGGAGGCGTCTCGAGGCCCTGGAAGTACGGCTTGAGCGGGTGCATGCCCGCCGTGGTGAGCAGCACCGACGGGTCGTAGCTCGCGGGTACCAGCGACGCACTCGGCAGCCGCCGGTGGCCGTGCCGCTCGAAGAACGACAGGAAGGTCTCGCGGATCTCGTCGGAGGTCACGCAGCGATCGTCGCACATCCGACGACGACGTCCTGCGCCAGCAGGACCGCCGTCTGGCCCGGCGCCGGGGCCGAGAACGGGGCGTCGAGCACGACCGCGTCGCCCTCCAGGCGGCAGGGCACCGGGGCCGCGCGGTAGCGCAGCTTGACGTGGTCGACCGCGGCCGCGTCGCGGTGCAGGCGCAGGCCGCGCAGCGCGACGCGATGGACGGCCAGCGCCGCGCGCGGGCCGACCGTCACGGTGTTCGCGCGCGCGTCGGTCGCGGTCACGTACAACGGCTCGCCGGTCGCGACGCCCAGGCCGCGGCGCTGTCCCACCGTGTAGTGGAAGTGGCCGCGGTGTCGGCCCAGGACGCGGCCCTCGCCGTCGACGAGGTCGCCCGGGCGCTCGCGCAGGCCGCCGTGGCGGGCCAGGAACCGCGCGCGGCCCGTGCCGGCCAGGAAGCACAGGTCCTGGGAGTCGGGCTTGCCGGCCACGGGCAGCTCGTGCTCGCGCGCCAGTGCCCGCACCTCGGGCTTCGTGAGCTCGCCGAGCGGGAAGCGCAGCCGGGCCAGCGTCGCGCGCGACAGCGCGGCCAACATGTAGGACTGGTCCTTGGCCGGGTCGGCGGCGGCGCGCAGCAGGCCGTCCTCCGTGCGGCGCGCGTAGTGACCGGTGGCCAGGGTCGCGGCCCCGAGGCGGTCGGCGAACTCGACCATGGCGTCGAGACGCACATGGCCGTTGCAGCGCACGCACGGGTTCGGCGTCAGGCCCTCGGCGTGCTCGGCCAGCCACGGGTCGACGACGCCGCTGCGGAACGCCTCGCGCAGGTCGAGGGTGAAGTGCGGGATCCCGAGGCGATGTGCCACGGCGCGCGCGGCCCGCACCGCGCTGGCCGAGCAGCACGACGCCTCGGCGTCGTTGTCGGCGTCGCGCCAGAGCTCGAGCGTGACGGCCACGACCTCGTCGTCGCTCAACACCGCGGCGACCGCGGAGTCCACTCCGCCCGACATCGCCACGAGCGTGCGGCCGGCCCGGGGGGCGACGGCGGCGTCGGCGGCCGCGGCAGCGCCCAGCGCGCGGTGCAGCGCGTCGGAGGCCAGGTCGGCGGCATGCAGCTTGCCCGCGCTCAGCCCGCCCAGCTCCGCGGCGATCGCGGCGCTGCCGACCCGCGCGGCCTGCAGCAGCGGGGCGCCCCGCACGAGCTCGACCGCGGCGCTGCCCGCCGCGATCGCCGCGCCGCAGCCGGAGGCGTCGAAGCCGGCGTCGACGACCGTGTCGCCGGTGACGGCCACGAGGAGCTTGACGAGGTCACCGCACGCCGCGCCGCCGGCCGCGCCCGCATGGGCGCGCGCGGGCACATGCCCGCGGCCGATGGGATGGCGGAGGTGCTCCTCGAAGCGCTCGTCCGGCACGGCCTCCCACTGTACGGACCGCCCGTCCATCGCCGCTCGTGGCCGCTCAACTTCGGGTGGGGTGCGGTCGACAACGCGGGTGTGGACCAGGTCAGTCGCCCCATGCAGATCGCTCTCGTCGCCGTCGTGCTGCTCGCCGGCATGTGGTTCACGGTGCTGCGTCCGAAGTCCGACGACGGCGCTCCGGCGCCGGCGCCGGCTGCCGCCGCGCCCGCGGCCACGCCCACCTCGAAGGCCCCCGGGATGACCGGCCTGGCCAACGCGGTGAACAAGGCGAAGGCCGCGCACGCCGCCGAGACCAAGGACAACGTCACCGCGGCGAACGCCTCGGCCGAGACCGCCACGGCCGGCACCGCCGCCACGCCCGCGGCGACCAAGGCGCCGGTGACCAAGAGCGTCGCCAGCACCGCGACCCCGGCCGCCGCCAAGGCCCCGGCCGTCAAGAGCGACACGGTCGTCGACCCGTCCGACGCCCTCCTGCGCTTCCTGGCCAAGGGCAAGACGGTCGTCCTGCTCTTCCACGGCGACGGCGCCGACGACCGGGCCGCCCGCAAGGCCGTCCACCGCGTCGCGCTCAAGGACCACAAGGTGGTCGCCGCCTACGCCCCGATCGCGCGGGTCGGCCTCTACCAGGCCATCACCAGCGGCGTCGAGGTCACGACCGCCCCGACCATCCTGGTCATCGGCTCCGACCTCAAGGCCATCACGCTGACCGGCTACGTCGACCAGGACACCGTCGCGCAGGCCGTCGGCGACATCCGCCGCGCCGAGCACGCCGCGGCGGCCGCCGCCAAGAGCAAGGCCAAGTAGTCGCCTACGGCGCCGGAGGCGGCGCCGTGGAGGCCACGAACAGCTCGCGCAGCTGCGCGCCGTCGACCGGCGCCGGGGCACCCGTCAGCGGGTCGCCGCCGCTGGCCGTCTTCGGGAACGCGATGACGTCGCGGATCGACTCGCGGCCGGCCAGGATCGCCACGATGCGGTCGATGCCCATGGCGATGCCGCCGTGCGGCGGCGCGCCGTACCGGAAGGCGTCGAGCAGGAAGCCGAAGCGCCGCTGCGCCTCCTCCTCCCCCATGCCCAGGACGGCGAAGACCTGCTCCTGGATGTCGGGCCGGTTGATGCGGATGGAGCCGCCGCCGATCTCGACGCCGTCGAGCACGAGGTCGTAGCCGCGCGAGCCCAGCGCGCCCGGATCGGAGAAGTCGTCGCCCGTCGGCGCGGTGAACGGATGGTGGATGGCCACCCAGGGGTGGGTGGGATCGGGTCCCGGCTCGAACATCGGGTAGTCGACGATCCACACCAGGTCGTGCTCGCCCTCGGGGATGAGGCCGAACCGCGCGCCGAGCTCGAGGCGCAGCCCGCCGAGCGCGGCGGCCGCGACGTCGGGCGCGTCGGCGACGAAGAGCAGCAGGTCGCCGTCGGCGGCGCCGAGCTCGGCGTTGACGGCCGCGATCTGCTCGGCGGTGAAGAACTTCGCCAGGTTGCCCGTCCAGGAGCCGTCGCCGGCATAGATCGGGGCCACCGCCTTGGCGCCGTGGATCTTCACGACGTCGTTGAGGCCGTCGAGCTCGGAGCGCGACAGCTCACGGGCGCCGGCGTTCAGCGCGCGGATCACGCCGCCGCCGGACAGCACCGACTCGAACACCTTGAACTCCGAGCCGCGCAGCAGCTCGCCGACGTCGTGGATCTCCAGGCCGAAGCGGCGATCGGGCTTGTCGTTGCCGTAGCGCAGCATCGACTCGGCGTAGGTCAGGTGCGGCCACGGAGCGGGTAGCACGTCGAACCCGGCCGTCGCGAAGACCGCGGTCATCACGGCCTCCATCAGCTCCATGACGTCGGCCTCCTCCACGAAGGACATCTCGACGTCGAGCTGGGTGAACTCGGGCTGGCGGAAGCCGCGCAGATCCTCGTCGCGGAAGCACCGGGCGATCTGGAAGTAGCGCTCGTAGCCCCCGACCATCAGCAGCTGCTTGAACAGCTGCGGCGACTGCGGCAGCGCGTACCAGGCCCCGGGCTGCAGCCGCGAGGGCACGAGGAAGTCCCGGGCGCCCTCGGGCGTCGAGCGCGTGAGGATCGGCGTCTCGATCTCCAGGAAGTCGCGCTCGTCCAGGACGTCGCGCATCGTCTTGATGATCTGGTGGCGCAGGATCATCGTGCGCTGCATCACGTCGCGGCGCAGGTCGACCGCACGGTGCTGGAGGCGCAGCGTCTCGTCGGCCTCGACGTCGTCGGCGATCGGGAACGGCGGCGTCTCGGCCTCGGCGAGCACCGTCATCTCGGCCACGGCGATCTCGATGTCGCCCGTGGCGATGTTGGGGTTCTTGTTGCCCGCCTCGCGCTCGACGACCTGCCCGGCGACCGAGATCACGTGCTCGGAGCGCAGGCGCTCGGCGGCGCCGAAGGCGGGGGTGGGTGGGTCCGATTCCGGGTGGAACACGAGCTGCACGATGCCGCTGCGGTCGCGCAGGTCGATGAAGATCAGGCCGCCGTGGTCGCGGCGCGCGTTGACCCAGCCCGCGACGCGGACGGTGGTGCCCGCGTCGGAGGCGCGCAGGTCGCCGGCCCAGTGGTCGCGCAGGTCGTTGGCGCGCGGCGGGCGCCTCACGAGAGGTGCCGTCCCTTCAGGACCGCCGCGACGACCGCGGACGTCGCCACGTCCTCCTGCTCACCGCTTTCCATGTCCTTCAAGACCGTCCCCTCCTCACCGAGGATCGCAACGTACCGAGCACCCGACCGATCGGCCTGCTTGAGCTGGCCCTTGCGCGAGCGCCCGGCGAGCTCGAGCTGGACGTTGAGGCCGGCGCGGCGCGCCTCCGCGGCCAGGGTGAAGGCGTCGACGCCCGTGCCCGCGACGTACAGGTCGCAGACCAGGTCGACCTCCGGCCGATGTTCGCCCGCGAGCAGCAGCCGCTCGATGCCCGCCGCCCAGCCGATGCCGGGCGTGGCGGCCAGGCCGAGCGCCGCGGCCAGGCCGTCGTAGCGCCCGCCGCCGCCGACGCCTGACTGCGCGCCCAGCGCGTCGGAGGTGAACTCGAACAGCGTGCGCGTGTAGTAGTCGATCCCGCGCACGAGCGTCGGGTCGATCTCGTACTCGACGCCGGCCGCGTCGAGGCGGGCACGCACCTCGGCGAAGTGCTCGGCGTCCTCGGGGGCGAGCTCATCGAGCAGCAGCGGCGCGTCGCGCATGACCTCCCGCGTGCCCGGATGGTCGGCGTCGAACGCGCGCAGGGGGTTGAGGTCGATCCGCGCGCGGACCTCCTCGCTGAGCCGGTCCTCGTGCGCGCGCAGGTATGCGACGAGCTTCTCGCGGTACTCCGCGCGCGTCTCGGGCGTGCCGAGCGAGCTCAGCCGCAGGCGCACGCCCTGCACCCCGAGCTCGAAGACGATGGTCTGCAGCAGCAGGATCGCCTCGGCGTCGACTGCCGGGTCGTCGGAGCCAATGGCCTCCAGGCCCAGCTGCCAGAACTGGCGGAAGCGCCCCGCCTGCGGCTTCTCCTGGCGGAAGAACGGGCCGACGTACCAGAGCTTGGCCGGCAGCGGCTGCTTCTGCATGCCGTGCTCGGCGAACGCGCGCATGACCGGCGCGGTGCCCTCGGGACGGAGCGTCAGGGACCGGCCGCCGGCGTCGTCGAAGGTGTACATCTCCTTCTGCACGATGTCGGTCGACGCGCCGACCCCGCGGGCGAAGAGCTCGGTGTGCTCGAAGATCGGCGTCTCGATGCGGCGGTAGCCGGCGCCGCCGAGGATCCGGCGCGCGGTGTCCTCGACCGCCCGGCGGGCAGCGTCCTGCTCGGGCAGCACGTCGTACGTGCCGCGCGGCGCCTGCGGCTTCTCGCTCACGTTCGCGCCTCTGCGACCGCGCGGGCGAGCCTGCGAGCTCGCGGCCGGACGGCGAGCCCCTGGGCGGGTCCGTCCGCCGTCACGACTGGGCGAGCTCGGCGAGGAAGGGGTTCGTCGCGCGCTCGCGCCCGAGGGTGGTGAGGCCCATGTGGCCCGGGTGCACGACGAACTCGTCGTCGAAGCGGTCCAGCAGCGTGCCGATCGAGGCGATCAACGTCGCGTGGTCGCCGCCCGGCAGGTCGGTGCGGCCGACCGACGACTGGAACAGCACGTCGCCGCTGAACAGCGCCTTCTCGGCCTCGATCGCGTACGTCACGTGGCCGGGGCTGTGGCCGGGTGTGAAGAGGACCTCGATGTCCAGGCCCGCGAGCTGCAGCCGCTCGCCGCCGGCCACCGTGTGCTCGGGATCCCAGGACTCGTAGGGCCCGAACCCGGCCCACGGGACGTAGTCCATGATGTTGCGCAGGACCTCGACCTCAAGCGCCGGGCAGTACACGGGCGCGCCCGTGGCCTTGGCCACCGGCGCGACGGCGCCGACGTGGTCGAAGTGCGTGTGGGTGAGCAGGATCGCGTCGAGCGTCACGCCGAGCGCCTCGATGGCGCCCAGCAGCTTCGGCGCCTCCTCCCCCGGGTCGACGATGACCGCGCGGTCGCCGCCGTCGGGGCGGATCAGGAAGCAGTTCTCCTGGATCTGGCCGACCGTGAACATCCGGACGTCCATGACCTACCCCTTCCCCTGGGCCTTCTTGTCCTGCCGGCGCCGGTAGATGAAGCCGTCGGTGTAGTAGCCCAGGATCGTGTAGACCACGAACATGACCGCGCCGAAGCCGATCGCGGCCACGAGGTTCTTCTGGATGAGCGTGACGACGGCGATGAACAGCACGGTCGCGATCGCGGACCGGTTGACCGCCGCCCGCCACGTCGGCGGGGTCGCGTAGCGGTCGGCGCGCCCTCCGCCTCGGCCACTCGTCGCGCCGCTCTCGGCCGAGCCCCGGCCGGTGCGCCCGCGCGACTCGATCATGCCGGCGGCGTTGCCGCGGTGCTTGGTCCGGCGCTTGCGCCTGGTCTGGGCCATCGTCACCCAGACGATAGTGATTCCAGGGCCCCCTCAACGGTGCGGCGGCCGCGGATCGGCAGGTCCTCGGGGAAGCCCGCGAACGCCGCCGCCGGCGCGAGCCCGACGAGCTCGCACGCGGTGACGCGCGCGTGCCGGCCGACGGCCGCGACGAGGGTCGCCAGCGGCACCGCGCGGTGGTCCTCGACGTTCGTCGACACCTGGGCGATCCCGCCGCGCGCGGCCAGCTCGAGGCCGAGCGCCCGGACGCCGGGCAGGCCCTCGGCGCCGCCCTCGCGCACGGCCGCCGCGATGGCCCGCGCGTCGTCGACCGTCGCCGGCGGCGCGAGCTCCAGGTTGAAGGCCACGAGCGGCGGACGGGCTCCCACGAGCACCGCCCCGGCCGTCGGGTGCAGCCGTGCCGGGCCGAAGTCGGGCGCGAGGTCGCCGGCCGCGATCCGGGCCGCGAGCGCCGCGCGCCCGCCACGCCGCAGGTCGGCCCGTGTGCGCCCGCCGGCGAGCAACCCGTACAGGAACACCGGGAGGCCGAGCTCGCCGCCCAGCCGCTCGGCGGCGACCAGCGCCTCGGCGCAGGCCGCGCCGCGGCGCGCGCCGTCGAGAAACACGATCGGCGCCACGTCCAGCGCGCCCACGTGGGGGTGCACGCCGCGCTCGTCGCGCAGGTCGATGCGGGCGATCGCCTCGCGCGCGCCGGCGACCAGCGCGCCGGCCAGCACGCCGCACGGCGCGGCGAGGGTGTGGACCGCGCGGTGGTGGTCGGCGTCGGAGTGGGTGTCGAGCAGCGCGGCGCCCGCATGGGCGTACGCGGCACCGATCGCGGCCACCACCGCCGCGTCGCGCCCTTCCGAGACGTTCGGCACCGCGAGCAGCACGAGAGGTCGGAATCTACCCGCGGCGAGCGATCAGGCGTTTGGTTCGGCGATGGTTGGGTACCGCGTGCCCCAACGTCAAGAGGGGGTCGCGATGACCGGCTTTCAGTTGACGGTCCAGTACGTGGGTCAGGGCGCCATCAGCGTCCGGCTGCGCGGGGCGCTTGACCGCGCCTGCGCCTATCGCTTCGACGACGAGCTGCGGCGGGCCGAGCGCGACGCGTCGTCGGTGCTCGTGCTCGACCTGCGCGGCCTCGACTTCGTCGACTCGGCCGGAATGTCGCGGATCCTGGCCGCGCGCCGCCGCGCCCGCCGGCATGGGCGCCGGCTCGTGCTCGTGCGCGGGTCGCGGGCCGTCCAGCGCTTCCTGCAGCTCGCCGCGCTGACCGAGCACTTCGACTACGTCGCGGCCCCGGAGGACGCGACCGGCCGGAAGGCCGTCGGCGCCTCCGGCGCCCGCGCCGCGGAGGCTCGTGTGAACTCCATCGCCCCGTCGTCGAGCGAGCCGTAGCGCAGCAGGACGACGTCGCGCGGGTAGTTCTGGAACAACCGCCAGGGCGTCCGCGGGCCCTGCCGGGGGAACTCGGCGACCGAGCGCTGGACGTAGCCCGACGTGAGGTCGATGAACGGCCGGGTCGGCAGGTCGGGATCGTGGTTGCGCGGCGTGCACGCGACGTAGCCGTGCGCGTCCATGTGGTGCAGCAGCCGGCAGACGTACTGGCAGGTCAGATCGCACTTCAGCGTCCACGACGCGTTCGTGTAGCCGATGGCGATCGCGAAGTTGGGGACGTCGGAGAGCATCATCCCCTTGTAGCCCAGGGTCTCGGGCAGCCGGACCTCGCGACCGTCGACCGTCAGCTGCATGCCGCCGAGCGCGAGGAGGTTCAGGCCGGTCGCCGTGACGATCACGTCGGCCTCGAGCTCGGCGCCCGAGGTCAGGCGCAGGCCGGTCTCGGTGAACGTCTCGATGGTGTCGGTCACGACGGAGGCGCTCCCGTCGCGCAGCGCGCGGAACAGGTCCCCGTCGGGCACGAGGCACAGACGCTGGTCCCACGGCTCGTAGGCCGGGACGAAGTGCGGCTCGAGCGGGTGGCGGCCGCCCAGGCCCCGCTCGACACCGCGCCGGATGAGCGCCTTGGCGACCTTCGGCGCGCGCCGGCTGAGCTGGTAGAAGCCGCCGGTCAGCAGCACGTTCTTCCAGCGCACGATCGGGTAGGCGACGCGCGCCGGCAGGCGGCGGCGCAGGGCGTCGGCGAGCGGGTCGCGCCCGGGCAGGGCCAGCACGTAGCTCGGTGAGCGCTGCAGCATGGTGACGTGGGCGGCCGTCTGCGCCATCGCGGGCACGAGCGTGACGGCGGTGGCCCCGCTGCCGATCACCACCACGCGCCGGCCCGCGTGGTCGAGGTCCTCGGGCCAGTGCTGCGGGTGCACGACGGGACCCGCGAAGCGCTCGACGCCCGGCAGCGGCGGCGTGTAGCCCTCGTCATAGCGGTAGTAGCCCGTGCAGCTGAACAGAAAGCTGGCGGTCAGGCGCGTCGTCGTGCCCGTCGCCGCGTCGTGCGCCTCGACCTCCCAGCGCGCGTCGGCCGACGACCACGCGGCCCGCACCACGCGGTGGCCGAAGCGGATGTGGTCGTCGATGCCGTGGTCGCGCGCGGTGCTGCGGACGTACTCGAGGATCGACGGGCCGTCGGCGATCGCCTTGGCGTCCTCCCAGGGCTTGAACGCGTAGCCCAAGGTGTACATGTCGGAGTCCGACCGCACGCCCGGGTAGCGGAAGAGGTCCCAGGTGCCGCCGATCGCGTCGCGCGCCTCGAGGATGGTGTAGGTCTTGCCCGGGCAGCGCAGCTGGAGATGTCGCGCGGCGCCGATGCCCGACAGGCCCGCGCCGATGATGAGGACGTCGACGTGCTCGGAGGTCATGACGTGACGATCGTCTCACGGCCGCGGGTCGACGGGTGGAGGTGATCGCAGCCGGCGCGGGGGCTGCGAGATCCTCGGGATGTCGCTGAGCGGACCGGTCGCCCTGCACGGCCGATGAGTCCGCGCCGCGCGGGCGGTCTGGGGCGCATGACGACCTTCGTCCTCCTCCCCGGCGCCGGCTCGGTCGCGACCGCGTTCTACCGGCCGCTCGGCGAGCGCCTGCGCGCGCTCGGCCACGAGGCGCTGCCCGTCGACTTCCCCTGGGACGACCCGGCCGCCGACCTCTCGGCGTTCGCCGACCGTACGCTCGCGGCCATCGGCGACCGCCGGCCGGCCGACGTGATCGTGGTCGCCCAGTCGATGGGCGCGTTCGCCGGCGCGATGGTGGCCGACGCGGTGCCGGTCGCCCTGCTCGTGCTGCTGTGCCCGATGATCCCGGCGCCGGGCGACACGGGCAACAGCTGGTGGGCGCGCGCCGGTCAGGGCGCCGCGGCGCGAGCCTTCGCCGCCCGCGAAGGGCGCGACCCCGACGCGCCGTTCGACCTGATCGAGACCTTCTTCCACGACGTGCCGGCGGCGATCACCGAAGAGCTGACGGCGCAGGAGCCGCCTGCGGCGGCCGACGGACCGTTCGAGCAGCCCTGGCCACTGGCGGGCTGGCCGGACGTGCCGACCCGGGTCATCGCGGGCGCGCGCGACCGGCTGTTCCCCCTCGAGCTCGTGCGGCGGCTGACGCGCGAGCGGGTCGGCGCCGGCGTCGGGTGCGACGTCGTCGACGGCGGGCACCTCGCCGCGCTGTCGGTCCCCGGCGAGGTCGCGGCGCTGCTCGAGCGCTACCGGAGCGAGCTCACGCCGGCGGGCGCTGCTCGCGCGTGACCTCGAGCTCGGTGACCGCCAGGCGGCGGACCTCCAGCTCGTCGATCGTCAGGTGCTTGATCGTCGCCCGGCCGATGGCCAGGCGCCCGATCGCCAGGGCGCCGATCGCGCCGGCGCCGAGCGAAAGGGCGGCGATCGCCATCGGCGCACGGACCGACGGCCCCGAGGCCGTGAGCCCGGTCGCGCGGAAGGCGGTGACATCGGTCATCGGCGGATGCTGACGGCGCAGCGACGGCATGGGACCTCCTCGAGGACGGATACTTAGTGGCCACCGTCGATCTTCCTCCACCGGAGCGCTCCATGACGTTCATCGAGACCATCCCCGAGGACGCCGCCAGCGGCGCGGTCGCCGAGCTCTACGCCCACGAGCGCGAGACCTACGGGTACGTTCCGAACTTCACGCGGGCGTTCTCGCAGCGACCGGAGGTCTACGCCGCGTGGCGCGGCCTCAACGTGTCGATCCGCAGCGGGATGGACCTGCGCCGCTACGAGCTCGCGACGGTCGCGGCGGCGCGGCGCCTGCGCTCGAGCTACTGCCTGCTCGCGCACGGGTCGATCCTGGCCGACCAGCATCTCGCGCCCGACGCCGTGCGCGCGGTCGTGGCCGACCACCACGCGGCCGCCGACGCGCTCGACGAGGTCGACGTGGCCGTCATGGACCTGGCCGACAAGGTCGCCGACGACGCGACGTCGGTGACCGAGGGCAACCTCGAGCGCCTGCGCGCGCTGGGGCTGACGGATGGTGAGATCTTCGACGTGGTCGCAGCCGCCGCCGCGCGCTGCTTCTTCAGCAAGGTCCTCGACGCCCTCGGCGTGCAGGCCGACGCGCGCTTCGCCGCGCTCGAGCCGGACCTGCGCGACGCGCTGACCCCGGGCCGCCCGATCGCCTCCACCTAGGGGTCTGACCCCTTGACTGTCCCGCACTGAAGGGGTCTGACCCCTTGAGCGTCCCGGACTCAGACTTCTTGATCGTCCCGGACTGGAGGTGCCTGGCACCTTGAGCGTCCCGGACTCAAGGTGCCTGGCACCTTGAGCGTCCCGGACTCAAGGTGCCTGGCACCCCGTTCGGCGCGCGGCGTCAGGCTGCGCCGACCAGCGAGACCGCGACCTGCTCGAGCTTGTCCATCGCCTCCTGCATGCCGCCCTCCATGCCGGAGTCGATGTGGGCGTCGCGATGGGCCTGCTCGCTGTGCTCGACGAGGATCTCGAGCCGCGTGCGACCGTCGTGCTCGACCAGGGTGAGGGTGTTGAGGGCGGACGCGTCCGGCATGCCCTCGAAGACCTCCGTGGAGACGATCCGCTCGTCGGGCACGAGCTCGCGGTACTCGCCGTGGAAGGCGACCTCGAACCCGCCGTGGGCGACCATCACGTAGCGCCAGGTCCCCCCGACGCGCAGGTCGATCTCGACGCTCGTCACCTCGCCGCGCTCGCCGCTCCACCAGCGCTTGACGAGCTCGGGCGTCGTCCACGCCCGGTAGACGAGCGCCGCGGGTGCGTCGAACTCACGGGTGATCAGGATGGTGGTGTCGCTGGGCAGCGTCACCGTCGCCGTGTGCGTACCGGTCATCGCCATCTCCTCGCTCCTCGGTCTTGAGATCGTCCAGGACGTCGTCCAGCCGCGCGAAGCGCTCCGCCCACGTCTGCTCGTACCGTGCGACCCAGTCGTGGATGGGCTTCAGCGCACGCCCGTCGAGCCGGTACACCCGCTGCCGGCCGGCATCGCGCACCTGCACCGCCCCCACCTCGCGCAGCACGCGCAGGTGCTTGGACACCTGCGGCTGGGACAGGCCGAGCGCCGCGACCAGCTCACCGACCGGCCGCTCACCGTCGACGAGGAGATCGAGGATCTCCCGCCTCCGGGGCTCGGCCACCGCGTTGAACGCGTCGGTCGTCGTCGCCGCTCTCGCCATGCGGCAATCATATTCCGATATGGGAATGCGTCAAGGCGACCGGCCCACGACTACGCGGCGCGGCCCCGCATCCAGTCCGCGAGGTCGGCCGGCAGCTGGGGCGCCCGCAGCGCCTCGGGCAGGAGGGCCGCGTCGAGCAGGATCGCGCGAGAGACCAGCGCGCTCGTGACGCCGTGCCCCGGCCGCGAGAGGACCTCGACCACGTCGCCCGCGCCGATGTCGCCCTCGCGGATGATCCGGAGGTAGGCGCCGGGTCGGGCGGCCTGCGCGAAGCGCCTCGGGAACGCGGGGTCGCCCATGCGCAGACCGAGCTTGAAGCAGGGCAGCCGCGGCTGGCAGACCTCGAGCTCGGCGTCGGCGATCCGCCAGCGCTCACCGATGACCGCCTCGGAGACCGCGACCCCGCCGATCGTCAGGTTCTCCCCGAACGCCCCGGGACCGAGCGGGGTCTGCAGCTCGGCCTCCCAGAGCTCCGTGTCGTGCGACCCGTAGGCGTAGACCGCCTTGTCGGGTCCGCCGTGCACGGTCCGGTCGGCCTGACCATCCCCCGCGAGGTTGACGCCGCGCAACGCGACGCGGCCGGCCACGGGATGCTTCCAGATCGCCGTCAGGACCGTGCGGCCGTCGACCTCCACCGCCCGCGGCGTGCCGACGTTCACGGATTCCACGATGCCGGTCATGCCCTGGAATCGTCGCAGGCCGTCCTAGGCTCCCGGCATGGACGCCGGAATCGCCTACTTCGCCACCCCTGACGCCGTTGCCCCGGGTGAGCTCGCCCGGCTGGTCGAGGAGCGCGGCCACCGCTGGCTGCTGTTCGCCGAGCACACTCACATCCCGGCGTCGCGCGAGACGCCCTGGGGCGGGCGCGCGGGCGCACCGCCGCTGCCGGCCAAGTACACCAAGACCTATGACCTGTTCGTGACCATGGCCGCGGCGCTCGCGGCGACGTCGACCCTGCGGGTCGGCTCGGGCATCTGCCTGGTCACGCAGCGCGATCCGATCATCACAGCCAACGAGGTCGCGAGCCTGGACCACCTCTCGGGCGGGCGCGTGGACTTCGGTGTCGGCGCCGGCTGGAACCGCGAGGAGCTGCGCAACCACGGCACCGACCCGCGGACGCGGATGCGCCTCCTGCGCGAGCGCGTGCTCGCGATGAAGGAGATCTGGACCAACCACGAAGCCAGCTTCGACGGCGAGTTCGTGTCCTTCGACCGGATCTGGTGCGACCCCAAGCCCGTGCAACGGCCACACCCGCCGATCCTCGTCGGCGGCGACGGCGCGACCGTGTTCGACCGCGTCGCCGAGTACGGCGACGTCTGGATGCCGAACGCCCGCCCGGGCGTCCTCGAGCGGATCCCGGAGCTGCGCGAGCGCGTGGGCGACCACGTGCCCGTCCACCTCTGCGGCGCCGAGCCCGACCCCAAGGTCCTCGAGCAGTACGCGGCGGCGGGCGTGACGCAGGTGTCCTTCTGGCTGCCCTCGGCCCGGCGCGCGGTGATCGAGGAACGACTCGAAGAGGTCGAACGGGCGATGGCGGAGGTCACCGGCACCTGATCGGGACCCCATAACAACGGGTCGGCCGCGCCAAGGTCAGGCACAACCTCCGACACCGGTCCGCACGGATCGATCTCGGCGCATGCCGCCCGGGTCCGGGGGTAGCCCGACGCTGACCGCGCGGCACGGGGCCGCGCCGTGACACGGAGGTGCACGATGACCATCGGGACGTCCATCCTGCTCATCGCCGTCGGCGCGATCCTGCGCTTTGCGGTGACGGTGCACACGTCGGGCTTCAACATCCACACCGTCGGCGTGATCCTCATGATCGTGGGCGCCGTGGGCCTGATCATCAGCCTGTTCTGGATGACGCTGTGGGCCGACCGCACGCGCGGGGACCGGACCGTCGTGCACCGGCGCCGCGACGTCTACTGACCCTCGCCCGTCAGCGTGCCACGCCCCGGACCACGCCGGGAGATGCGCCCTGACCTTGGACCATCAGGCACGTCGTTCTGCCCCGCCCCGGCATGGACTACATGTCGGAGCAGGTCATAGCACTTTGCGGTTTAGACGGCCCGCGGCGCGCGGTACGTCAGCAGCGCACCGTCGTTTCGCGCCGTGCCGGCCGGCCTCAGGCCAGGTGGTGCCGCATCCTTGCTGATGGCACCGCCCCTCCCAGGCCGGCACGGCGCACGGCGGTGCCTCGCGCGCTGGGATCGGTTGCCGCCGCCAACCGACCGCGGTCCGGCGCGTTAGGGTGCGCCGATGGCAGGAGAGGCCACCGCGCTCGCGCCGGAGCGGACCGCGCGACAGCACTACCAGCTGACGTTCGCGGCGATCGCGCTGGCCTCGACCGCCGTGGCGATGCTGCAGTCGATCGTGTCGCCGGCCCTGCCGGAGATCCAGCGCGTGCTCGGCACGTCGACCACGGCGGCGACGTGGATCATGACGGCCTACCTCGTGAGCTCCGCGGTCCTCGCGCCGATCCTCGGCCGTCTGGGCGACATGTACGGCAAGGACCGCGTGATGCTCATCTCGCTGGGCTTCCTCGCGCTCGGCACGGCCCTGTCGGCCGTCGCCACGTCGGCCGCGGTCATGATCGCGGGGCGCGTCGTGCAGGGCGCCGGAGGCGCCGTCTATCCGCTGGGCTACGGGATCATCCGCGACGAGTTCCCGCACGACAAGGTCGCCGCCGGCATCGCGAGGACCTCCGCGGTGCTGGGCATCGGCGCCGGCATCGGCGTCGTGCTGTCGGGACCGATCGTGGACGTGGCCGGCTACCACTGGCTCTTCTGGGTGCCGTTCATCATGGAGATCGTCGCCCTGGTCGGGACGATCCTGTTCGTCCCGCGGTCGCCGGTCCGGGTGCCCGGTCGCGTGAGCTGGCTCGGGGCGCTGCTGCTCAGCGGCTGGCTGGTGTGCGTCCTGCTCGGCGTCAGCCAGGGCAACGCCTGGGGCTGGACCGACGGCCGGACGCTCGGCCTCTTCGCCGCCGGCGCCGTGCTGTTCGTCGTCTGGGTCCTGGTCGAGCTGCGCAGCGCCGAGCCGCTGATCGACATGGCGATGATGCGGATCCGCGGCGTCTGGACGGTCAACGCCGCGGCGTTCCTGATGGGCTGGGGCAACTTCGTGTCGTTCGTGCTGCTGCCGCAGTTCGTCGAGGTCCCCGCCGACTCCGGCTACGGCTTCGGGGCGTCGGTCACTCAGGCCGGCCTCTTCCTGCTGCCCATGACCATCATGATGATGCCCGCCGCCTCCGCGGCGTCGCGGCTCGGCGCCACCGGCGGTCCGCGGCTACCCATGATCGTCGGCGCGCTCGCGTGCGCCGCGGCGTTCGCGTTCCTGGCCATCGCGACACCGGCGCGCTGGGAGATCTACCTCGCCTCGGCCGTGCTGGGCTTCGGCGTCGGCCTGGGCTTCGCGTCGCTGGCGAACCTCATCGTCGGCGCGGTGCGCCCCGACCAGACCGGCGCGGCGACCGGGATGAACACGGTCACGCGCGTCATCGGGGCGTCGGTCGGTGCGACGGTCTGCGCCACGCTCCTCGAGCGCAGCATCGTCGGTGCGACCGGGCTGCCGACCGAGGCCGCGTTCGACCTGGCCTTCGGCGTGTCGGCGGTCGCCTGCCTGCTGGCGGCCGCCTTCACCCTCCTGGCCCCGCGGCCGCGGGCGCTGACGCGCGCGGTCGAGATCTGAGCAGCCGCGCGGGGCGCTACCCGCCCTGCAGCTCCGAAGGGTCCGTCTCGTCCTCCCAGACCGTGATGACGCGCATCGAGGCCCGGTCCATGAAGCGCTCCTCGTCCTCCTCGAGGAGGGCGACCGTCGCGGCATCCGCCATCGCGTAGAGCGCCTCCGCGGTGGGCTCGATGTCGAACCAGAACTCGGTGATCACGTCGAAGTCCTGCGGCCCGGACGGCTCCTCGCGGACGTGATTGCGCACGTAGCGCACGCAGCGGCTCATGTGGCGCGCGGCCAACACGGCGTGGTTGCGCTCGTAGTACTCGCGGAACTGCTCGCGGGTCATGCCCTCCTTGCGGCGGACCAACAACATCACCTTGAGCACGGTCGGCTCCTTTCAGTCGCGCCCGGACGACGAACGCGATCGGTCGTTGACAAAGAGTCCCCGGAGGGCGCGGCGCAGCTGGACCCGGATCGGCTCGCCGGTGGCGGTGGCCGGCGGCCGGGCCCAGCCGGCCGCGACCTCGGCGCCGAGCAGCAGCGACGAGGCGTACAGGTAGATCGAGTACAGGAACACCAGGGCCGACGTGAGCGACCCGTAGATGATGCTGAGCCGGGTCGTCCGGTCGTAGATCCAGCCCGAGGCGAGCGAGATGAGGACGAACGCCACGCCCGTGAGGATGGCTCCGGCGAGCCCGTCGCGGATCCGCAGCCCGCGCGTGGGGACGAAGCGATACAGCAGCAGGACGACGACGATCGAGAGCGCGAAGCCGGCCGCGGGCAGCAGGGCCGTCGTGTGCAGGCGCGTGCCGAGCACCGTTAGCACGACGCTGACGAGCACGAGCGCGCCGGCGCCCACGATCAGCGCGAGGTCGATGAGCTTGCCGCGCACGGTCGGCCGCGACTCGGTGACGCCCATCGCACGCTCGAGCCCGCGGCGGATCGCGGTCATCATCCCCGTCGCGGCCCACGCGAACACGATGAGGCTGACCAGCCCGGCCGCGCTCGCCGGGGTCGCGATCGCGGTGATCGCCTCCTCCACGTCCTGCCGGTTGGCGACCGTCACCGGGAGCGCGTCGACGATCGCGTCGACCGCGTCGGCGCGCAGGCCGTCGTCCTGGAGGATGAGCCCGAAGATCGACACGAGCACGATCGCCAGCGGCGCGACCGAGAAGAGCACGCGGTAGGCGATGCCGGCCGCCTGCTGCGGGCACTGGTCGGCGAAGTACCGGCGCACCGCCGCGGGGACGACGCGCGCCAGCTTCCGCGCGACGCCGACAAGCGCAGCGACCCCGCCCGAGCGTGCCGGGTGTCCGGGGACCTGCGCTGTGCTGTCCGACGGCACCGAGACGCAACCGTATCCCCAGGACCGGTGTCCGGAGCGTGGTTGCATGTCGAGAACCGCCGGCCGGCTTCGCTCTGAAGCCGAGGGGCCACGACGGACGCGGCCCACGACCAGGAGATCACGATGCCCAAGTACCTGCTGCTCAAGCGCTATCGCGGTGGCCCCGAGCCGCACCGTCCGGTGCCGCCGATCGACCAGTGGGCGCCCGAGGACGTCGAGGCGCACATGGCGTTCCAGCACCACGTCAGCGAGCTGCTGGAGGCAAACGGCGAGTACGTCGACGCCCAGGCCCTTGCGCCGGCGCGCACGTTCGTGCGCTACGGCGGCCCGGATGCCGCCCCGGTCACCACCGACGGCCCGCACCCCGAGACCAGCGACCTGATCGCGGGCTGGTGGATCATCGACGTCGAGTCGCACGAGCGGGCGGTCGAGCTCGCGGCCTACGTGTCCTCCGAGCCGGGCCCGGGCGGGGAGCCACTGTACGAGTGGATCGACGTGCGGGAGATCATGTGGGAGCGCCCGCGGACGGCCGACGCGCCGTGACCGGCGACCCGGCGCCCGGGCTCGACGAGGGCGCGCTGCGCGCGCTCGTCCCCCGGGTGCTCGCCGGCCTCGTACGCCGCGGCGAGGACTTCGACGCCGCCGAGGACGCGCTGCAGGAGGCGCTGCTCGAGGCGCTGCGGGTGTGGCCCGAGCACCCGCCGCGCGACCCCGGCGCGTGGCTGGCCACGGTCGCGACGCGGCGCCTCGTCGACGCCCGCCGCAGCGAGACGGCCCGCCACCGCCGCGAGGAGGCCGTACACGCCGAGCCGGCCGCGGACGCGTCGCCGTCCGCGGTGGGCGACGACACGCTCTTCCTGCTGTTCTGCTGCTGCCACCCCGATCTCGCGCCCGCCTCACAGGTGGCGCTGACGCTGCGGGCCGTCGGCGGCCTCACCACGCGGGAGATCGCGGACGCCTTCTACGTGCCGGAGGCGACGATGGCCCAGCGGATCAGCCGGGCCAAGCGCACGCTGGCCGGGCGTCCGCTCGTCGACCGGCCCGGGGACCTCGCGGTCGTGCTGCGCGTCCTGTACCTCATCTACACGGCCGGCCATGTCGGGGACCGCGTCGACCTCGCCGCCGAGGCGATCCGCCTCGCGCGCCAGCTCACCCTCGCCACCGACGAGCCCGAGGCGCGCGGGCTGCTCGCGCTCATGCTGCTCAACCACGCGCGCCTGCCGGCGCGGTTCGATGCCGAGGGCCGCCTGGTGACGCTCGACCGCCAGGACCGCGACCGCTGGGACACGCGCGAGATCGCCGAGGGCGTGCGCGTCCTGCAGTCGGCGCTGGCGCTGCAGCGTCCCGGCCGCTACCAGATCGAGGCGGCCATCGCGGCGCTGCACGACGATGCGGCGAGCGCCGACGAGACCGACTGGCCGCAGATCCTCGCCTGGTACGACGACCTCGTGGCGCTGACCGACGACCCCGTGCGCCGTGACCCGGCCGCGGTGCTCGGTCGCGCGGTCGCGACCGGCCACGTCCGCGGTCCCGCGGCGGGGCTGCGCGAGACCGAGCGCCTGCGCGACGTCCTGGGCGACCGTCACCGCTGGCACGCCGTCCGCGGCCATCTGCACGAGCTCGACGGCGACCTCACCGCCGCTGGCGATGCGTACGCGGAGGCCGCGCGCCGGGCGACGAACGTCGCCGAGCGCGACCACCTGGTCGGGCAGGCCGCCCGCGCGCGCGTGCGCGACCGGCGGTCGTGACGCGGACGTTCAGACCGCCTGCGGCGCCCAGGGCGTGACGCGCTCGCAGGCCGGCGTGGCCTCGAAGCGGTCGTCCAGCACCCACGGCGTGCAGCGTCGCGGTCATCCGGCCGAACCCGACGAAGTGGCCGACGTTGACGCAGAGCTCGACGATCTCGGGCTCGGTGAAGTGCTCGCACAGCCGGCCGAACGTCTCGTCGGTGATCGAGAGGTGATCCGTCGGGGAATCAGCCGATCCGCCCGAGGTCAGACACGTTTCGATCTCGACGGACGAGCGGGGGTTTGGCACCGGCTGCCAAGTGCTCCGTCGGCCGCCGACAGCGCTCCGACCTGGTCCGCAGTCGCGACGTGGCAAGCCGCCGCCCGCTCTGGCGTCGCCGCGGCGATACGCTGGGCCCGTCCCCTGAGGAGAAGGAGCGCATGAGCGTCGCCCCTATCACCGTGCTCGCTGTCGGCACCGGTGTCGTCGTGATCGTCGTCGCCATCGCGGTGGTGCTCCTGGCGCTGATCCTTGCGGCGTCGATGCGCGGTCGCCGGAAGCGCACCGAGCAGGCCCGCCACGTCGCTCGCGAGCCGGCCGACCGACGAAGCGATCCGGACCGGTAACCGGTCGGCCCATCGACCCGCCTGCGTGCACGATGCCGAGCCGGGTCATCGCCCGCATTGACGCATACCAGCGGCGTCACCGCTGGCTCGGCTTCCCGCTGGCCGTGATCTACAAGTTCAGCGACGACCAGGGCCCGTACCTGTCCGCGCTGATCACCTACTACGGGTTCTTGTCGTTGTTCCCGCTGCTGCTCCTGATGGTCACCATCCTCGGGTACGCGCTTCAGGGCGACCCGCACCTGCAGGCCAGGCTGGTCAGCTCGGCCATCGCCGAGCTCCCGATCGTCGGCAGCCAGCTGCGCGACAACGTCCACGCGCTCAAGGGCAGCGGGATCGCGCTCGCGGTCGGGATCCTCGGCGCGCTCTACGGCTGCCTCGGCGTCGCGGGAGCGACGCAGAACGCGTTCAACCGCGCCTGGGCGGTGCCGCGCAGCGAGCGACCGAACCCGATCGCCCTGCGCTTGCGCAGCCTCCTGCTCCTGCTCGTGCTCGGCGCCGGCGTGATCGTGACCACGGCGCTGTCCGGGCTGACCACCGCGGCCGACGCGCTGGGAGCGACGCCTGCCGCATGGCTCGGGCTCGCCGCGATCCCGGCGACGACCGTCGCCAACGTCGCGTTGTTCCTGGTCGCGTTCCGCGTGCTCACCGCAAGTCAGGTCCCGTGGCACCAGCTGCGCGTGGGTGCCGTGACCGCCGGCGTCGGCTGGCAGGTCGTCCAGATCCTCGGCACGTACCTCGTGACGCGTCTCAAGGGCGCGCCCGAGACCTACGGCGTCTTCGGCCTCGTCCTCGGCTCGATCGCCTGGATCTACCTGCTCGCGCTGGTCGTCGTCTTCGCCGCCGAGATCAACGTCGTCGCCCAGCGGCGCCTGTGGCCGCGTGGGCTGCTTGCGCCCTTCACCGATCGCGCGCGGCTGACGCCCGCCGACGAGCAGGTGTACGCCGCGTATGCCCAGAGCGAGCGCCACAAGGGCTTCGAGGTCGTGGACGTCGGGTTCGATCCGCCGCCCGACCCGTGATCAGCGCTTCTTGTCGTACCACAACGAGCGCGCCACCGGCCCCGTGAACTCGGCGCGGGAGGCGCCCAGTCGGTGTCGCCGGCCCACGAAGATGATGCCTACAGGGCGACCATGTCGGCCCTTTCCTGCCGGCCGGATGCGGGCTGCCGGCGATCCCGGTACGGCCGTCCCAGACGGGTTGACCGCAGACGACATGGTCGCCCCGCGACGAACGCGATCCATGCACGCATCCGGCGGCGTGCCGGTTCAGGACACGCGCGCTTCTTCGACCAGCAGCTCCGCGGGTGCCGGGTCCGGCAGGACGCTGCCGCCTTCGTCGGCCCAGCGCTCGGTCGCCGCCATGCGTCTCGCTTCGAGCTCGGCGGGCGTGCAGTTCCCGCAGAGCCGGGGGAAGTGACGGTCGCGCATCGATCAGCGCTCCTGCACATGAGGCACGTGGCCGGGCTCGGCGACCAGGTCCTCGCCGACCGCGACCGGCCCGGTGGTCGGGCTGCGCCCCTGCGGCGGATAGGCGTTGACCATGTACTTGTCGCCACGCAGCAGGCCGAGCAGCTTGCCGGCCAGCGTGGTCCGGGCGGTCGGCGCACGAGGCGCCGCGTCGTCGCGCTGCACGGTCACCGGCTCGGGGACGATGCCGGGAGCCGGCGACGCCGAAGGCGCGCCGGGGACCTTGGTGAGCATGAGAAGACCTCCGAGCCCTCGCGCCGCGTCGACGCCGGGCTCCGTGGTGGACGGCTGTTCGTCGCTGGGACGAAGGTGTCCGTGGTCGCCGGTCGGCTCTCGCCGGAGGGCTCTGCGCGAAGTCGCTTCGCAGGAGCGGTGAAGTGGCCCTGGTACGACCAGTGTACCGCGTTCACCAACAGCGCCGGGCTACTCCGGCGGCTCGCGAACCGCCGGCCCCGGAGCGGGAGCCTGCGACGCGGGAGCGGCCGGATGAGCCGCCTGTCGCTCGGCGTAGGCACGCGCCTCGCGCACCTCGACGCCGTCGCGCATCTCGCGCAGGTAGCGCTCGGTGGTGAAGCCACCGGGCTCGGCCTTCGCACGAGGCTCGCGGTGCGAGGCCGCAGGACCAAGACCTTGGCCGCGACATCGATCGCCCCCGAACGCGCTGTCCTGCGGTCCGGGCCGTTCATCGGGGGGAACCATGCGGCTCCGTTTCCTGGGAGGCCACCGCCCCGGCAAGGCGGCACGTTTCCAATGGAGAGGTCCCCAGGGTAGTCCCCCGCGACGCACTACCCCCGAGGGCGAGCGGGCGTCCGAGAGAAGGGTCGCATGACCCACACGACCTGCCCCGACTGCCGGCTGCGCTTCGCCGCGGCCGCGCTCCCCACGCCTGCGCCGGCGCGAGGCCCGATGCCTGATCGCCATCTGCGCATCCTGAGCGACGCGGCCCGAGCTGCGCCGGCGCTGCCTGGGAGACCACCGAGGGGCCGGCGATGCGGACATCGCCGACGCCGGTCACCGCGACGGCGAGCTCGAGCGCTCGGCGGATCTCGCCCATCGCCGCTTCATCGCGGCCGTGCGCCGCAGGGCGAGCGTCGGCAAGACCGAGTCAGTCGTACTCCGCGTGCGCGCCCTCACCCCATCGGGGTGATGCGTCCTGCGCGGGACTGCGAGAGGGTCGTGCTCAGATGGCCGATCACATACCTCGGGACGTCCTGCCGATCCCGGACACACCGTTCGCAGGGACTCTCCCGTTCGACGCCAGGGACCCGGAGGTGTCGTTCCCCGCGATCGAGCCGCTGCGGCCACCGGACGGCGCGCCCAACGTCCTCGTCGTCCTGCTCGACGACGTCGGCTTCGCCG
>Ga0157379_10000606_pt1 | contig 28906 bp, 21 predicted proteins | sample S25metaG_FD_121802 | JGI IMG/M metagenome (GOLD analysis project Ga0157379, IMG submission 121802) | Switchgrass rhizosphere microbial communities from Kellogg Biological Station, Michigan, USA - S2-5 metaG | ecosystem: Host-associated > Plants > Roots > Rhizosphere > Soil | place: USA... | reverse complement strand
TTGGCCGCCTCGCCCGGCGCTTCTTCCTCGCGCATCCCGCCCAGCTCGGCGCAACCGGAAAACGCGGCGCAGACCACACAGGCGATCAGAAAACGCAATAAACGTGGCATATTCATCGTCCCATGATACTGGATACGCGGGGCGGGGCGCCGCGTGAAGCCGGGATCTGCGGGACAATAGTTCATCCTTCGGCTCAGCACGAGCGGGATCGCGTGTCGACTTGGGAATACGATGAATCGACCGGCAGCGGGAAAACTCTGGATCGTGGCGACACCGATCGGCAATCTCGACGATATTTCCGTGCGTGCCCGCGAAGTTTTGTGCGCGGTCGACCTGATCGCCGCTGAGGACACGCGTCACAGCGCGGCCTTGCTCAGGCACATCGGTAGTACGGTGCGCACGTTCGCACTGCATGAGCACAATGAACGCGCGGCGAGCGATCAGCTGGTTGAACGGATGCGCGAGGGTGCGCAGATAGCGCTGATCAGCGATGCTGGCACGCCGCTGATCAGCGATCCCGGCTTCCGTCTTGTGCGCGCCGCGCGCGAGGCGGGCGTCGTGGTGAGCCCGGTTCCCGGCGCCTGTGCAGTGATTGCGGCGTTGTCGGTTGCCGGGCTGCCGTCCGATCGTTTCGTGTTCGAGGGCTTTTTGCCGGCCAAATCAGCGGCACGGCGCGCGCATCTGGAGACCGTGCGGGCGGAAACGCGCACGCTGATTTTCTACGAATCCAGCCATCGCATCGATGAGACACTCAACGACGCATTGGCTGTATTTGGAGGTGAGCGACGTGCCGCGTTGGCGCGCGAGCTGACCAAACTGTTCGAAACCGTAGTTGACGGAACGCTGGCGGAACTTGCTGCGCGCGTGGCCGCCGATGCCGACCAGCGTCGTGGTGAATTCGTGCTGCTGGTCGCTGGCGCGGCTGAGGATGTCGACGCTGCGCGGCTCCTCGAGGGGCAGCGTGTATTCGATCTGCTGCGTCGTGAATTGCCACCGAGCCGCGCGGCCAAGGTAGCGGCCGAGATTACCGGGGCACCGCGCAAAGCGTTGTACGAAGGCGCGAAAGGTTCTTGAAAAGCGTTATACGGGCCTGAAGAGACATAAGGAGTAGCGATCATGCAAAGTCTGCTGCAAGACGTCGCCAGCCGCGCCAGCGCTTATCTGGATGGATTGGACGCGCGCAAGGTCGCACCCGATCCCGCGTCAGTCGCCGCGCTCGACGCGCTCGACGGCGCACTGCCCGAGACTCCGAGTGCGCCCGTGGAAGTCATCGACCTGCTCGATCGCTACGGCTCTCCGGCGACGATGGCAATGGCCGGCCCGAGGTTCTTCGGTTTTGTCATCGGTGGTTCGTTGCCCATAGCGCTCGCCGCCGATTGGCTTGCATCAGCATGGGATCAAAACACCGGCTACTACAACATCACGCCGGCAACGGCTCGGCTCGAGCAGACGGCGTTGCGTTGGCTGCTGGAACTTTTGGATCTGCCGCGCAACGCCGGCGGCGCGTTCGTCACCGGCGCGAATGTGGCGAACTTTGTCGGCCTCGCTGCGGGCCGCCACGCAGTGCTTGAACGTGTCGGTTGGAAAGTGGAAGCCGATGGCCTGTTCGGCGCACCGCCGATTACGGTGATCGTCGGCGAGGAAGCGCATCCGACCCTGATCAAGGCGCTCGGCATGCTCGGCCTCGGCCGCAATCGCGTCGTGCGCGTGCCGGTCGACGGGCAGGGACGCATGCGCGTCGATGCGCTGCCCAGGGTTTCAGGGCCGACGATCATTTGTACACAAGTGGGCAATGTGAACACTGGCGCTTGCGACGATGTCGCCGCTGTACGTGCGCGCGTGGGAGCAGACGCATGGATTCACGTCGACGGTGCGTTCGGCCTGTGGGCGCGCGTGGCGCCGACGCGTGCGCACCTGGTGACCGGCCTCGACGTTGCCGATTCATGGGCTACGGACGCGCACAAATGGCTCAACGTGCCGTACGACAGTGGCCTGGCGTTTGCGCGCGACGCCGATGCGCTGCGTGCCGCGATGGCGATTACCGCCGAGTATCTGCCCACGACAAGTTCGTGGCGCAATCCCTCCGACTACACGCCGGAATTGTCGCGCCGCGCGCGCGGCGTGCCGATCTGGGCGGCGCTGCGCTGCCTCGGCCGCGCCGGCATCGCCGGCATGATCGAACGCACCTGTCGGCATGCGCAGCGCTTCGCCGAAGGCCTGGCTGCCAGCGGTTTCGAAATCCTCAATGAGGTTGCGTTGAACCAGGTGATGGTGGCGTTCGGCGATGCCGAACGCACGCAGCGCGTGATCGCCGCGTTGCAGGCCGAAGGCACGTGCTGGTGCGGCGTTACCGTCTGGCAGGGCCGCACCGCGATGCGCATCAGCGTGTCGTCGTGGGCGACCACCGAGGCGGACGTGGAGCGCAGTATCGAAGCGATGCGGCGCGTGGCGGGGGAGACGAACTAGACAGCATTCCTCAACGCTCCGCATGGGCGGCTTGCACGCATAAATTGTGAGCCGAAAAGGACGGCGTGAGACGTCGCTCCCGCGTCACATAGGAATTCAGTTCCTTCACCGCGGCGACATATTGCCCTGCCGCGCCGATGTAGTCCTTGCTGCCTTCGGCGTGGCCGTCCAGATCGTCCCATTCGGAAAAGGTTCCGTTCCTGACGACTTTCGCGGCGATCTCCTCGAGCGCTCGGCAGCCCGCTTGAGGGTGGTTCGCCTTGAACATCGTGCGCACCAGCCGTAATCCGAACCAGTCCCACAACCCGCCGTTCTGATACGTGAAGCTTTGGCGCACCATCGGGTGTTGATACACCCCGTCGGGGAAAGGCGGATAGAGCACGCCGGAGAGGGTCGCGGCATGATATTGGGCCTGCAGGCGCAGCGCATTCCGCGTGATTCGATCGGCCTGGCGTTTGTTGGCAAGGCCAGCCTCGATCGCCACGGCATTTCCACCGAGTGCGAACATTGCGCTTTCGTCCGCAGGAAAATTCAGCGGTGTAACGTGGCGGTGCATGACGAAATAACCGTGCGCCTCGTTCCAGAGGTATTGGTTGATCTTGCCGGCAAGCAGGTGCGATCTCTCCGTCCATCGGGCACGCACCTGCTTGCTCGCGCCGACCTGGGCTCCAAGCAAGTGCAGGTAGTCGCGAATGGCCATCGCATACATCGCGTTTGTATAGATTCCTGCGACGAGATGCGATCGCGCGCTCAGATAGATCGCTTGCTGGTCGCCCTCCTCAATAGACACATCGCCCCAATCGATCGTGTGGCCGCTGGTCACCAGCCCGGTTTCGGGGTCGCGGCGATGTACCCACACGTAGTTCAAGGCGAGGCCCAGGCGATCAAGCACCGCAACAGCATTGACTTTCGAAGAAAGGAATGCCGTATTGCCTGAACTATCGACATATTCGGTCGCAGCGATGACCAAGCTGCTTTCCTGATCGGCCTCGACGGTGTTCTTGTCCTTTTCGCCGTTGCCGTCTACCCAGTCGTTGACGTAGCCATCATCGTGTTGATTGAACAGATGCAAGAGGATGCATCCCCTGGCCGCGGTATCTCCAAGCGCAAGGTACGCTGCGGCGATGCCGGTCGCGCAATCGCGGATCCACGACTGGGGATACGTCGCGCCCGCGGTCAGCGCGGTCAGATTGCCCGATGGTGTGCTGAATGTCTTCTGAGATTTGTGCAGCGTGTAGAAGGCTAGTGCGGTTGCTCGATCGACGTTTTCAATGCCCACGGCGAGCGACCTGGCTTTTTTCAGCGCCGGCTCGTCCCGCAAATCGGCAAGTGAGGCCTTTGTCAGATCTATGCCCGCTTCGGGGAATCGATTCGCCGGATTCGTGGCGGCGAACCAGGCGATTTCCTCGCGCACAATGTCGAAGGCCAGGATGAATTTTCCGTAGCCCGGTTTTATGTCATTTGGCGCGGGGACGTTGAGTACCGTGCTCTCGCCAGGCTTCAACTCGGGCAGGGCGAATCGCTGGTTGTCCCATTTCGCTGCTACGTTGTCTTCTGCCCGCACGTGATACGACAAAGCCAGGCGCTCGGCCTTGGCATTCCAGGTGCGCGTCCCCGTGTTCTTGACACAGACGTGAAAATTTTGCGATTCGAGATCGAATCCATTCAACGTGATTGCTGTTGGATGGATGTCGATTTGCGCCGACCACTCATAAAGGCTGGTTGCGTCGCTTGCTCCATCGGCGACGTGGAAAAAGAATACAAAAACCGCAGCGATAGGAATCCGTCCAGTCATTGGAAAAGAAATCCAGGCAAGTGCCGACGGGAGACATCTCCATGCTACAGTAGCAGTGGAGTCGGCCAGACAGTCGCGAGGCGCGCAAGCGCTTCGAGGAAAGTCCGGGCTCCACAGGGCAAGGTGCCAGGTAACGCCTGGGCGGCGTGAGCCGACGGAAAGTGCAACAGAAAGCAAACCGCCGATGGCCCGCAAGGGATCAGGCAAGGGTGAAACGGTGCGGTAAGAGCGCACCGCGCGCGGGGTCAACGCCGCGTGGCATGGCAAACCCCACCTGGAGCAAGACCACATAGGGGAGCGATGGCGTGGCCCGCGCCGTTCCCGGGTAGGTTGCTCGAGCGCAGCGGCGACGTTGCGCCTAGAGGAATGACTGTCCACGACAGAACCCGGCTTACCGGCCGACTCCAACTTATGCCCAAATCCGCTTGTAGCGCGTTCGGAACCTGATGAGACGTCTTCAAAGTCAGTGGCTTGAACCCTCACTTCTCGCGACAGGCGGTCTGATTTGTTCGCGATTTGCTCAAAGTCCCGTGGCATCCTCCTTCGCGGCTGTCCATGCTGGTAAAGCGCTTGCCATGCAGCAGCTTTCTCTGGTCTATGGACTGGCGTTTGGGCTGCTAGCGATCGGCAGCTATCTACTGGCTAGGAAGGGCGCTTCCTTGTGGAGCGTTGTCGTCGGCGAATGTAAAGCAGCGGCTGTTCAGTCCAGGGCAGCGCAGGAAGTCCGCGCCGGCGCCGATCGCCTCGTTCTGTACGCAGCGCTGTTGATCGGGGGTGGCTTACGCGCTTTTTTTTTGAGCCAGCCGATGCGGTACGACGAATCCGTGACGTTTTTGAATTTCGCCGACGGTGGATTCTTCAAAGCGTTTCTTTACCAGTCGCCCAACAACCATGTGTTGAATTCCTTGTTGGAGAAATTTTCGTGCATGGTCGCAGGGTCGAATCCATGGGCAATCAGACTGCCGGCGTTTACCGCGGGAATGGCGCTGATTGTGGCGACTGCCGCGGTATGTCGAAGATTTTCGCAGGGCCGCGGCGGCTCGCTAGCGGCGCTCGGCTTGGCGGCTATGCCATTCATGGTCCTTTTTTCGACAAGCGGGCGTGGCTATGCCTTACTGGCATTGATTGTCGTGCTCGCTATTCATTGTTCACTCAGTAGCGACGGCAAGCAAGTTTCAAGGCGGTGGGGACTCGCCGCAGTACTGAGCGCGCTTGGCATGCTGGTTATGCCCTCAATGCTGTACGCGATTGCCGGCATTTGCGTATGGATCTTTACTAGTATCGTGCTGGAGACGAGGAGTTTGAAGGATGCGCTCAATTTTCTAATTCCTTATCTTGCAACAACGGCAATCACCACGATTCTGTTGTACACGCCGGTGGTTTTGGTTTCGGGCGGGTTTGCGCCTGTGGTTTCAAACAGATTTATCCGGCCCATTGAGGGAAACCTGTTCCTTGCGGAAATGTTTCCCCACATAGGTCAGACGGTTCACGACTTCTTGAGGGACATTCCCGATCCTGTAGTCATATCTGTTGCGTTCGCCGCCATTGCCGGGATCGTCATGGCGATTCGCGACAGGAATTTTGCATTGGCACTGTTACTTCCTGCATTGTTGGTCGGGAGCATGTTGCTGTTCGTGGTCAAGCGGAGCCTTCCGTTCACGCGGACCTGGATCTATCTGATCCCGATTGCCCTGATCTCGGCGGACGCCGCGTTCACGCGTCTTTGTCGGCACCTGGCACCACGCACGCAAAAAGTGGTGGTTTCGGGAATTTGCATCACGAGTGCGGCGCTCGCTTTCAAACTCGCCGCGTCGAATGCCATATTGGCGTATCCGGACACAGGCATCTTCCCCGACGCCGAAGCGGTGGCCGCCCGCCTCGCGCCTTTGATTTCACGCGGCGACGTCGTGTGCGCCGAACAGCCGGCCGACGTTCCCATTGCATATTATCTGTGGCGGGCCGTCCGCCCGGCGGAATATGCGTCCCGACAGAGAGCGGATCGAAAATTTTTTGTACAAATACGGCCGCTGTTTGGCACTGCCTTTGCGCGCCCGGCAGGCAATGTTTTGGCAAGCGAAGAGAGTTACATACTTTACGAATGGACCGATGCGAGCGAGATGATAGTGCGGTCGACCTGTTGGTCGCCATCGCTTCAAGCGGGCGCATGATTTGTTCATGTCGATACTTCCACAAGTATATAAATACACTTATTATCAGCAGCGCACAGCCGACGTCCATGCTGCGCTGCGACAAACATCGGTCCCAGCCTAATTTGCCTCAGCTTAGTCAAAATCATAGTTAATTCAAATCACTGCAGATCATTCCTCATAAAGCGCTCGAAATTTTAACAAAACCACGTCTTTCCCTTTGATCTGCAAGCAATTTTCCCTTGACAGTCTCAGCGCCTGAGACTACTGTTCGCCGCAGGTGGGATTTTGTGGGAATTCGTGGGAATGTTTCAGGGTGAAACCGCCATCACGCTCGACGACAAGGGCCGCTTGGCCCTGCCGACGGCTTACCGCGAGGTAATCGCGAAGTCGTGCGGCAATCGTCTGGTATTCACCTACAACCCGTTCGAGCCAGGTTGCCTGTGGCTGTTTCCGCACGCCGAGTGGGAGGCGCTGCGCGATCAGGTGAACGCATTGCCGGGCGTCAAGCGTGTGCACCGCGATTTGCAACTGAAGATTGTCGGCGCAGCGGCAGTAGTCGAACCTGACGGCAATGCGCGCGTGCTCGTGCCGGCGAGCCAACGCGGTACAGCCGGCATCGAGAAGCGCGCAGTCCTCGTCGGTATGCACAACAAGTTCGAGCTATGGAGCGAGCAGGCGCATCTGAACAAGATCCGCCAGACCATCGGCGAACACGAATTGTCCGACGAGATGCTGGATCTGAAGTTGTGAATGCGACGTGCCGCGTGCTGACGCCGATGGATGAAGACGCGCACATCGCAGTGTTGTTGAACGAAGCCCTCGACGGGTTGAGCGTCAAGGGTGTTGGAACCTATCTGGACGGCACCTTCGGGCGCGGCGGCCATGCGCGCGCAGTGCTGGGCCGATTGGGAGCGAGCGGCCGTTTGTTGCTGATGGATCGCGATCCGGCAGCTGTTGCCGTGGCGCGGCGCGAATTCGGTGGCGATGCGCGCGTAGCGATTCGCCACGGCAGCTTCGCGGATTTGGCCGACTGGGATGCGACAACGGTGGGGCTGGATGGTGTGTTGCTGGACCTGGGCGTGTCTTCGCCGCAACTGGACGATGCGGCGCGCGGCTTCAGTTTCCGTGCTGACGCGCCGCTGGACATGCGCATGGACCCGACCAGTGGCGAGAGCGCCGCGCAATTCCTGGCGCGCGCCAGTGAAAACGAGATTGCGGATGTGTTGTGGAAATTCGGTGAGGAACGCATGAGCCGGCGTATTGCGCGAGTGATCGTGCAGAGTCGCGGCGAGGCGCCGATCACGCGTACGGGTGAATTCGCCGAGCTGGTCGCGCGCGTGGTCGGGCGCTCGCCGTCGGGCAAGCATCCAGCGACGCGCAGTTTCCAGGCGTTGCGCATTGCGGTGAACGGTGAACTCGATGCTTTGGAAAAAGGTTTGCGGGGCGCGCTGTTCAGGCTGCGGCCGGGCGGGCGTCTCGCCGTGATCAGCTTTCATTCGCTCGAAGATCGCGCGGTCAAGCAGTTCCTGCGCGCGCAGAGCCAGGCGCCGGCGACCCGGCGTGGTTTGCCGCCGCCACCGGAAGCCGCTCCGCGCATGAAGCTGATCGGTCACGCGCAGTTTGCCAGTGCGCAAGAACTCGAACGCAATCCGCGCGCGCGTAGCGCGGTGCTGCGGATCGCGGAGAAGCTGTAGTGCGGCAGATCGGGATAGCGGTGTTGGTGTTGTTATTGGTGGCGGTGGTGGCAAGTGCGATCGGCGTGGTCTACGCGCGCCAGCAGAGCCGGATCCTTTTCGGCGAGCTGACGCGGCTGACGAAGGACAAAGACGATCTGGACACGGAGTTCGGACGGCTGGAACTGGAGCAGGCGACATGGGCCGAGCCCAATCGCATCGAGCAGGTCGCGCGCGGCCAGCTCGGCATGCTCGCACCCGGCGTGGCGGACACGGTGGTGGTTAAGCGTTGAGGGTGTGATCGGACGATGCGAGCAAGGATGACCGACCGAATCGTTGCTTCACCGCGCGTGGAAGGCGCGCGCGTGAAGCCGCGCCCGTCCCCGATCAATATGAAGGTGCGCCTGTATGTCGTATTCATGGTGCTCGCGCTGGGAGGTACGGCGCTGATCGTGCGCGCGGTCGATCTGCAGGTCGTGCGCAAGGATTTTTACCAGGAGCAAGGCGACGCCCGCTTCCTGCGCGAAGTGGAAATCCCGGTGTCGCGCGGCACGATCTTCGACCGCAACGGCGAGGCGCTCGCGGTGTCCACGCCGGTCACCTCGATCTGGGCCAATCCCGCGCAGGTGTTGGAACAGACCGAGCGCCTGGCGGATCTGGCCAATGCGCTGGGCCTCGACGCCACGGCACTGCAGCAGAAGCTCGAACAACATCAGGACAAGGAGTTCATCTACCTCAAACGGCATCTGAATCCCGACGACGCGCAGGAAATCCTCAAGCTCGGCATCGCCGGCGTTTCCAGCCAGCGCGAATACAAGCGCTACTATCCAAGCGGCGAGGTGATCGCGCACGTGCTCGGCGTGACGAACATCGACGATCACGGCCAGGAAGGACTCGAACTCGCATTCGACGATTGGCTCGCCGGCAAGCCCGGCGCCGAAGACGTGATCCGCGACAACAAGGGCCACACCGTCGAAGATGTCGAACTCGTGCGCGAGCCCAAACCCGGCCGCGATCTGACCCTGTCGATCGACCGGCGCATCCAGTATCTGGCGTATCGCGAGCTCAAGAGCCAGATCATCGACCACCACGCCATGTCCGGCTCGATGGTGATCCTTGATGTCGCCAGCGGCGAAATCCTGGCGATGGTCAACCAGCCCTCGTTCAATCCGAATGCGCACGTTGCCGACCAAGCGTACCGGCGCAACCGCGCGCTGACAGATGTGGTCGAGCCGGGTTCGACGGTCAAGGCGTTCACCGTCGCGACCGCCCTGGAAAGTGGCAAGTGGAATCCGAATTCTCACGTCGACACGAACCCGGGCTATTACCAGATCGGCAACTACACGATCCACGACGTGCACAATCACGGGCTGCTCACGCTGACCGGCGTCATCACGAAGTCGAGCAACATCGGCGCGGCGAAAGTGGCAGAGACCTTGCCGAAGGAAAACCTCTACAACATGTTCCACCGCTTCGGCTTCGGCGAGTCGAGCGGCAGCGGGTTTCCGGGTGAGTCGCCGGGACTGTTGCCCACGCTCAACGCCTGGGGCCCGGTCGAGAAGGCAGCGATTGCCTACGGCTACGGCCTGAATGCGACGCCGCTGCAAATCGCCCAAGCCTATGCCGCGCTCGCCAACGATGGCCGCCTGCGGGCACCGACCTTCGTCAAGGATGCGCGCAACCCGGAGAATGCGCTGATCGACCCGCAAATCGCGCACACCATCATCAAGATGCTGGAAACGGTGGTGATGCCGGGCGGCACGGCGTTTCCGCAGGCCGTGGTGCCGAATTATCTCGTCGCCGGCAAGACCGGCACGGCGCGCATGGCGCACGCCGGCAGTTATCAGGACCGCTACATCTCGCTGTTCGCCGGCATGGTCCCGGCGAGCGCACCGCGCCTGGTCGGAGTAGTCGTGATCAACGATCCGGGTAGCGGCCACGGCGGTGTGTATTACGGTGCGCTCGTCGCCGCGCCCGTATTCAGTAAGGTGATGGATGGCGCGCTGCGCCTGCTCGATGTGCCGCCCGACAACGTCCAGCATTGGTTTGCCGGCGGCCCGGCGCCCGCGGCTCCGGTAACGCCGCCGGGCACCGATGCGAGCAGCGACGATGCCGCGGAGGAAGTGCCGTGAGCACGAAGTCGTTGCGCGAACTTCTTGCCGGCATCGCGACGGTCGCCGACGGCGACATCGTCGTACATGGCTTGACGCTCGATTCGCGCCGTGTGCGCAGCGGCGATGCTTTCATCGCGCTGCAAGGCGCATCCAAACACGGTATCGCGTTTGCCCCGGCGGTGTTGGCGCAGGGTGCTTCGGTGATTCTTGCCGAGGCTCCTGCGCCCACCGTTTCCGATCGGGATTCGGGATTCGAGATCCGAGATTCAGAAACAGCCGTGCCGGTTGTTTGGATCAACGGGCTGCGCCGTCAGGTCGGCGAGATCGCTGCTCGATTCTTCGATAGGCCCTCAAGCGCGCTGCATGTAATCGGCGTGACCGGCACGAATGGGAAGACCTCGATCGTGCAATTGCTCGCCGTGGCGCTGGAAAATCTCGGCGCGCGCGCGGCGACGATCGGCACGCTCGGCGCGGGTCTGGTCGGTGCGATCCAGGCCGGCGAGCGCACGACACCCGACGCTGTCAGCGTGCACGCGCTGCTCGCGCAATTTCGCGACGCTGGCGCGACGCACACGGCGATGGAAGTGTCGTCGCATGCGCTGGAGCAGAGCCGCGTAGGCGCGGTCGCCTTTGAGGTCGCGGTCTTCACGAACCTCACGCGCGACCACCTGGACTATCACGGCACGATGGAACACTACGGCGCGGCCAAGGCCAGACTGTTCGCATGGCCGGACCTGCGCACGGCCGTGATCAACGTCGACGATGCATTCGGTCGCGAACTGGCTATGCAGTTGCCGGGCCGCGTGCAAGCCTTGCGCTACGCCATCGATGCCGACGCCGATGTCCGCGCGAGCCGTGTGCGCAGCGGCGGATCGGGCCTGCAATTCGCGCTGACCACGCCCTGGGGTGAAGGCGAAATCGCCAGTTCCCTGCTCGGCCGCTTCAATGTCTACAACCTGCTCGCGGTCGCCGGGTGCCTCGGAGCGCTCGGGTATACCTTTGCACAAATCCAGAACGCGCTGACGCACCTGAAGCCGGTTGCCGGACGCATGAACCGGCTTGGCGGCGTGGCGGATGTGCCGCTTGTAGTGATCGACTACGCGCACACGCCGGATGCGCTCGAACAGGCGCTGACGAGCTTGCGCGCGCATTGCGCCGGGCGCCTCATCTGCGTGTTCGGTTGTGGCGGCGAGCGCGATCAGGGCAAGCGTCCGCAGATGGGCGCGATCGCCGAACGTCTTGCCGACGCCAGCATCATCACCGACGACAATCCGCGCTCTGAGGACGGCGACGCGATCGTTGCGCAGATCATCGCGGGCCTCGCGCACCCGCAGCGCGCCCGTGTGCAACGTGATCGCGCGGTCGCGATCGCGCTCGCTCTACGCGAAGCGCGCGCTGGCGATGTGGTGCTGATCGCCGGCAAGGGACATGAACCGTACCAGGAAATCGGCGGTCGCAAATTTCCGTTCGACGATCTCGATGTCGCGCGGCGGGCGCTGGAGGCGCGGCCATGTTGAGCATGAAACTCGCCGACGTTGCGCTGTGGACGAAAGGCCGCCTGCACGGCGCCGATGTAGCCGTGCGTGGCGTATTCACCGACACACGTCGGCCGGAAGCGGGCGCCTTGTTCGTGGCCCTCAAGGGCGAGCATTTCGACGCGCACGATTTCGTGGCATCGGCGAAGGATGGCGGCGCGGCCGCGGCCCTGGTCGCGCACGAAGTCGACGTCGACCTGCCGCAAGTCATCGCCGCCGACACGACGCTCGCGCTCGGCGACCTCGCCAGCGCGGTGCGCGCGCAGCGCCGCGCGCGCGTCGTCGGCATCACCGGATCAAACGGCAAGACTACGGTCAAGACCCTGCTCGCGTCGATCCTGAATCTGCACGGCAAGACGCACGTCAATGCCGGCAATCTCAACAACGAAATCGGCCTGCCGCTGTCGCTGCTGGCATTACCGGAAGACGCCGAATATGCCGTGCTCGAGATGGGCGCCGGCAAGCCCGGCGACATCGCGTATCTGGCCGCCATCGCGCGGCCAGAAATCGGTCTCGTCAACAACATTGCGCCGGCTCATCTTGAGCGCATGGGCTCACTCGAAGGCATCGCCGAGACCAAGGGCGCGATTTACGCGGCGCTGCCGCCGTCCGGCGTGGCCATTGTCAACGCGGATGATGCGTTCGCCAACGCATTCATCGCGCGCTCGGGCACGCGTAACGTGATCAGCTTCGGCATCGACAACGCCGCCGAAGTCAGTGCGAAGATCCAGGAACCGGGCGCGGATTCGCGCTTCGTGTTGCATACACCGGCCGGCGATATCGACGTGATCCTGCCGTTGCCAGGCCGCCATAATGTGATGAATGCGCTGGCCGCGAGTGCCGCCGCACTGGCGCTCGACGTCCCGCTCGCCACGATCAAGCAAGGCCTGGAAACCGCGTCCGCCGTGAAAGGGCGCCTGCAGCGCTACGCGATGCCAGGCGGCTGGAGCTTGATCGACGACAGCTATAACGCCAATCCCGGCTCGACCGCGGCTGCAATCGCCACGCTGACGGCTGAGCCCGGCGAAAGCTGGCTCGTGCTCGGCGACATGCGCGAGCTCGGCAAGGACGCGGTCGTGCTGCATGCGCAGATCGGCCGTCTTGCGCGCGACCACGGCATCGGCCGCCTGTACGCGGTCGGCGAACTTTCCGCCGCCGCCGTGCAGGCCTTCGGCAAGAGTGCGCGACATTTTCCGAATCAGCTCGAATTGATCGCGGCGCTGCGCACCGATGTACACGCCGGTGTGCATGTGCTCGTGAAAGGGTCGCGCGGTTCGGCGATGGAGCGCGTCGTGCATGCGCTGCGCGACCACACGAGCGGCAACGGCAATGGAGGTGCGCGCCATGCTGCTTGAACTCGCCGAATGGCTGCGCGGGCAGGTGAGCGTCTTCCACCTGTTCCAGTACGTGACGTTCCGCACGATCATGAGCGCGCTCACGGCGCTCGTGTTCGCACTGCTGCTCGGCCCCGACGTGATCCGTCGCCTCGCCGCGGTGAAGGCGGGACAGGTGATCCGCAGCGACGGCCCGCAATCGCATCTGTCCAAGGCCGGCACGCCGACGATGGGCGGCGCGCTGATCCTGCTCGCCGTGGCCGTGACCACGCTGCTGTGGGCGGACCTGCACAACCGCTACGTGTGGATCACGCTCGGCGTGACGCTCGCGTTCGGCGTGATCGGCTTCTACGACGACTACAAGAAGCTCGTGCTCAAGGACAGCCGCGGCCTCGCCGCGCGTTGGAAATATTTCTGGCAATCGGTGTGCGGGCTCGCCACCGCGTTCGGGCTGTATTACGTACTGCAGCAGGATTCGCCGGCGGCCATCGCATTGTACGTGCCGCTGTTCAAGCAGGTTGCGATTCCGCTCGGTGTCGTCTTCATCGCGATCGCGTATTTCATCATCGTCGGCTTTTCCAACGCGGTGAACCTCACGGATGGCCTCGATGGTCTGGCGATCATGCCGACCGTGCTCGTTGCCTCGGCGCTCGGCGTGTTCGCCTATGCCGCCGGCCACAGCGTGTTCTCCTCGTACCTGCAGATTCCGTCGGTGCCGGGCGCGAGCGAGCTGTGCATCTTCTGCGGCGCGCTCGCTGGCGCGGGCCTCGGCTTTCTGTGGTTCAACGCCTATCCGGCCATGGTATTCATGGGCGATGTCGGTGCGCTCGCCGTCGGCGCCGCACTCGGCACCGTGGCCGTGATCGTGCGCCAGGAAATCGTGCTGTTGATCATGGGCGGCGTGTTCGTGATGGAAACGGCGTCCGTGATCCTGCAGGTCGCGAGCTTCAAGCTCACCGGCAAGCGCATTTTTCGCATGGCACCGATCCACCATCACTTCGAACTGAAGGGCTGGCCCGAACCGCGCGTGATCGTGCGCTTCTGGATTATCAGCGTCGTGCTGGTGCTGATCGGCCTCGCAACGTTGAAGGTACGCTGACCATGTTCGGATTCGCACAAGCCAAGCGTGTCGAGGAGGGCAAAGGTCGCTATGACCTCGGCCTGATTCTCGCTGCGCTGGCGCTGGCGAGCCTGGGCGTGATCATGGTGTCGTCGAGTTCGATCGCGATCGCCGACGGCCAGCACGTCGGACCGTTTTATTACCTGATCCGCCATGCTGTGTTCCTGGCGCTTGGCATCGCACTGTGCGGCGTGATGATGCGCATCGATCTCGCGTGGTTCGAGCGCAACGCGTTCGTATTGCTGCTGTTCTCCGTGATCCTGCTGCTGCTCGTGTTCGTTCCGGGGTTGGGCATGCGCATCAACGGCGCGCGGCGCTGGATCCGGCTCGGCATCGTCGGGTTCCAGTCGGCCGAGGCGGTGAAGCTGCTGTTCATCGTTTACCTCGCCAGCTACCTAGTGCGCCAGCACGACAACGTGCAGTTGCGTTTCTTCGGTGTGCTCAAGCCGCTCGGCGTCGCGGCGATACTCGTCGCGCTGTTGCTGCTGCAGCCGGATTTCGGCAGCGCCGTGCTGATCATCGCGGTGACAATCGGGCTGGTCTGGCTCGGCGGCGCACGTTTCCGCAATCTGATTTACCTGGCCATTCCGGTGATGCCCGCGATCGCCTGGGCAGCGATGACGTCGGACTACCGCGTCAAGCGCCTGACCTCGTTCCTCAATCCGTGGGAACACCCGTTCGACGACGGCTTCCAGTTGACCCAGGCGCTGATCGCGGTCGGACGCGGCGAATGGTTCGGTGTCGGTCTGGGGGCCAGCGTGCAGAAATTGTTCTACCTGCCCGAAGCACACACAGATTTCATCTTCGCCGTGATCGCCGAGGAACTCGGCTTTGCCGGGATACTTCTTGTACTCGTGCTGTTCGCGGCGGTAGTCGGGCGCGCATTGATGCTCGGTCTGCGCGCGGTCGAACGCGGTCAGCGCTTCGCCGGTTATTGCGCTTTTGGCATCGGACTGTGGCTCGGCCTGCAGACGCTGGTTTCCATCGGCGTGAATCTAGGCGTGCTGCCGACCAAAGGCCTCACGTTGCCGCTGATCAGCTCCGGCGGATCGAGTGTGCTGATGACCTGCGCGGCCATTGGCCTGCTGCTGCGCGTGAGCTACGAAGTGTCGCGCCAGCCGCCGCCGAATATGTCCGATGAACCGACGGGAGATCGCGCATGAGCGCTCCCGTGCTGATCATGGCCGGCGGCACCGGTGGCCATATCTTTCCGGGCATCGCCGTCGCGCAGGAGTTGCGCGCACGCGGCATCCCCGTACTGTGGCTTGGCAGCGCGGGCGGGTTGGAGACGCGCCTTGTGCCGCAAGCGGGGATCGAACTGGAAACGCTTGCGATCGGCGGTGTGCGCGGCAAGGGGTTTCTGACGTTGTTGATGGCGCCGCTGCGCATCGCGCGCGCCGTGCTTGGCGCGTGGCGCATCCTGCGGCATGCGCGGCCGCGCAGCGCGCTGGCGCTGGGCGGTTTCGCGGCAGGCCCCGGCGGAATCGCCGCGTGGCTGGCGCGCGTGCCCTTGATCGTGCACGAGCAGAACAGCATTCCCGGCGTGACCAATCGCGCTCTTGCGCACTTTTCCAAAAAGCCGCTTTGTGGATTTTCCGGCGCATTCGCACGCGGCGAATGGGTCGGCAATCCCGTGCGCGGCGAAATAGCGCAGCTGCCGACCCCACAGCAGCGTTGGGCGTTGCGCAGCGGTCCAGCACGCCTGCTCGTGCTCGGTGGCAGCCAGGGCGCGCAGGCGCTGAACGCGCGCGTACCCGAAGCGCTGGCGAAACTGGCGTCCGCGCAACGTCCGCAGGTGCGCCACCAGTGCGGCGCGAGATTTGTCGACGTGGCGCGCGCGGCCTACGCCCAAGCCGGCGTCGACGCGACCGTGGAACCGTTCATCGACGACATGGCGAGCGCCTACGCGACGGCCGACCTCGTGGTCTGCCGCGCCGGCGCCTCGACGATCGCGGAACTCGCCGCGGCCGGCGTCGGCGCGGTGCTGGTGCCATTTCCGTTTGCGGTAGACGACCACCAGACCGCGAATGCACGTGCCTTCGTCGATGTCGGCGCAGCATTGCTGCTGCCGGAAAGCGAAGCAAACGCCGAACGCCTCGCTGCGCTGCTTGCCGAACTGCTCGGCGATCGCGCGCGCCTGCTCGCGATGGCACAGGCAGCGCGCACGCTGGCCAAACCCGACGCGACGCGGCGCATCGCCGATATCTGCCTGGAGGCCGCCGCATGATCACGCGTCGCCTCGACACGCATGGCGACATCATGGCCGACTTCCGCCGCGTGCATTTCGTCGGCATCGGCGGCGCCGGCATGAGCGGCATCGCCGAGGTATTGCATAACCTGGGTTACACCGTGTCGGGCTCCGACAAGGCGGACTCAGCGGTCACGCGCCGCCTCGCCGGACTAGGTGTACAAATCCACAAAGGCCATGCCGCGGCGAACGTCGCCGACACTGACGTTCTCGTCGTGTCGAGCGCGATCGACCTGAAGAATCCGGAAGTCGCCTGCGCGCGCGAGCGTCGCATACCCGTTGTGCCGCGCGCGGAGATGCTCGGCGAACTGATGCGTTTCCGCCGCGGCATCGCCGTGGCCGGCACGCACGGCAAGACTACGACGACGAGTCTCGTCGCGAGCGTGCTGGCCGAAGGTGGGCTGGATCCCACGTTCGTGATTGGCGGCCAGCTGCTCGCGGCCGGCGCGAACGCGCGCCTGGGCACCGGCGAATACCTCGTCGCCGAGGCCGATGAATCCGACGGCTCGTTCCTGCTGCTCAACCCGGTGATCGCAATCATCACCAACATCGATGCCGATCACCTGGAAAACTACGCCGGTGACTACGCGCTGGTGAAGAAGGCGTTCGCCGATTTCCTGCATCGCCTGCCATTCTATGGCGTCGCGGTGCTGTGCGCGGACGATGCCGAAGTCGCCGAGCTTGCCAACACGACGACGCGGCGCACGATCACCTACGCGATCCACGGCGCCGCCGACGTGCGCGCGAGCGATATGCGCCAGGATGGCGCGCGCATGCACTTCTCGCTGCATCTGCCGGACGCGACCAAGGCATTGCCGGTGACCTTGAACCTGCCCGGTGCACACAACGTGCAGAACGCGCTGGCAGCTGCCGCGGTTGGCTGGCAACTGGGCGTGGAGCCGGCGGCGATTGCGGTTGCGCTTGGACAATTCCAGGGCGTCGGCCGGCGTTTCCAGATTCGCGGTGAACTCGCGCTCGACGCCGGCAAGGCGCTGCTCGTGGACGACTACGGCCATCATCCGCGCGAACTCGGCGCCGTGTTTGCTGCGGCGCGCAGCGGCTGGCCGCAACGTCGGCTCGTCGTCGCATTCCAGCCGCATCGCTACACGCGCACGCGCGATCTGCTGGACGATTTCGCAAATGTGCTCGCGGCCGTGGATGTGCTCGTGCTGACCGAAATTTACCCGGCCGGCGAAACACCGATCGCCGGCGCGGACGGTCGCGCGCTTGCGCGCGCAGTGCGCGCCCGGGGCAAGGTCGATCCAGTGCTGATCGAGCATCCGCGCGAATTGAAGTCGGCGCTGCCGGCGTTGCTCGCCGACGGCGATTTGTTGCTGCTGATGGGCGCCGGCGACATCGGCGCGGCGGCGACTGAAATCGCGGCGCTGGGCATGTTGAAAAGCGGAAAAGCAAACTGATGCATATCTCTGATCCCAGACAATTCGGCCGTGTAGCGGTGGTGATGGGCGGCAGTTCCGCCGAGCGTGAGGTATCGCTCGATTCCGGGCGCAATGTGCTCGCCGCATTGAAGGCCCGCGGAGTCGACGCGCACGGCATCGACGGCATTCCGGCCCTGCTCGATGCGCTGCGCGCCGGACACTTCGCGCGCGTGTTCAATATCCTGCACGGCCGTGGCGGCGAGGACGGCGTGCTGCAAGGCGCGCTCAAGTCCCTTGGTGTGCCGTGCACGGGTTCGGGAGTGCTCGGCTCCGCGCTGTCGATGGACAAGATCCGCACCAAACAGGTGTGGGAATCACTCGACCTGCCGACGCCGCGCTATGCGCGTTTTGTGCAAGGCGACGACCTTGGCGTGACGGTCGAAAAAGTCGGCCTGCCGGTCGTGGTCAAGCCCTCGCATGAAGGATCGAGCGTGGGCATCACGCGCGTGCGCTCGGCGGCCGATCTGACCGATGCCGTGAAACTGGCCGTCCGCTACGACGGCGAGCTCGTGATCGAACAGATGATCGAGGGCGGCGAATACACGGTCGGTATCCTGCAAGGGCAGGCTCTGCCGTCGATCCACATCGTGCCCAAGGGCGAGTTCTACGATTACCACGCCAAGTACGTTGCCGAGGACACGCAATACATTTGCCCTGGGCTCGACGAAGCCGGCGAAACGCAGATTCGCGTGCTGGCCCTGGCGGCGTTCAATGCCGCGGGTTGCACCGGCTGGGGTCGTGTGGACGTGATGCGCGACCGCAGTGGCAAATTCTTCCTGCTCGAAGTGAACACGACGCCCGGCATGACCAGCCACTCGCTGGTGCCGAAGGCGGCGGCGGCCTTGGGTATCAATTTCGAAGAGTTGTGCTGGCGAATTCTGGAAACCTCGTTCGCGGAGGGTGGCCAGTGAACAACCGCCTGCTGCTCAAATCCGTGGCCTGGGCGATCGCGCTGACGCTGGTCGCACTGCCGGTCATTGGCGTGCTCAATGGCTGGTTCGCGGTCGAGCGCTGGCCGGTGCGTTATCTGCAGGTCGAGGCCGAGTACAACCACGTCAGCGCCGAGCAGATTCGTGCGGCGGCGGCAACGCATCTGGGCACGGGTTTCTTCGCACTCAAGCTCGAAGACGTGCGCGCAGCAGTGGCGAAGCTGCCTTGGGTGGAACGGGTGGAAGCGCGCAAGCGCTGGCCAGACACGCTGGTGTTGCAGGTACGCGAGCGCCAGCCGTTCGCACGCTGGGGCGACGCACGCCTGATCGGCCTGGACGGCAATCTGTTCAGTGTGCCGGGTGGAGTCGATCTACAGGGCCTGCCGCAGCTCGAAGGGCCGAACGATGACGACATGCTCGATGTGGTGGATTTCTACACCAAGACCCAGCGCGCGCTTACCGGTAGCGGGCTGATCCTCAACGGCGTGCGCCTGAGCGGGCGTGGCAGCTGGACGCTCACGCTGACTGGCGGCGCGCAGATTCTGCTCGGCGACGAGCATGTTGATGAGCATCTGCAGCGCTTTCTGGCCGTGTTGCCGCGCGTAGGTGCGGATCACGCCGGCGGATTCCAGCGTGCCGACCTGCGTTATAGCAACGGCTTTGCGATCTTGTGGGCCAACAATCCGGCGCCGATAGCGCCGGGAGCGGAGAAGCACACATGAACGATCGAATTGCCTCGTATTGGATCGGACTACCATGCTCATGAAAGTCAAAGGCGAGAAATCCCTGATCGTCGGCCTCGACATCGGCACGTCGAAAGTCGTAGCCATTGTCGGCGAGTACGCGCCCGGCGAAACGGTCGAAGTAATCGGCATCGGCTCGCATGCCTCGCACGGGCTCAAGCGCGGTGTAGTCGTGGACATCGAATCCACCGTGCAGTCGATCCAGCGCGCGGTCGAGGAAGCCGAACTGATGGCCGGTTGCGAGATTCGTTCCGTGTACGCCGGCATTTCCGGCAGCCATATCCACGGCCGCAACTCGCACGGCACGGCACCGATCCGCGATCGTGAAGTGATGCCGGCCGATGTCGAACATGTACTCGACGCCGCGTGTGCGGTAGCGATTCCGGCCGATCAACGCGTGCTGTACAAGGAACCGCAGGGCTACATCATCGACGGCCAGGAAGACATCCGCCATCCGGTCGGCATGAGTGGGGTGCGCCTGGAAGCCAACGTGCACATCGTCACCGGTGCGGTCAGTGCGGCGCAGAACATCACCAAGTGCGTCAATCGCTGCGGCTTGCAGGTCGACGATCTGATTCCGTCGGCGATTGCTTCGAGCAAGGCGATCCTGGTTCCCGACGAGCGTGAGCTCGGTGTATGTATCGTCGATGTCGGCGCCGGCACGACGGATATCGCGATCTTCATCCAGGGTGCGATCCGGCATACCGCGTCGTTGCCGATCGGCGGCGACCAGGTAACGAACGATATCGCCCAGGGCTTCCGCACGCCGACCGCGCACGCCGAGGAGATCAAGGTCAAGTACGCCTGCGCGCTGGCGCAACTCGCGCACGCGGAGGAAACGATCCAGGTGCCGAGCGTCGGCGACCGCCCGCCGCGCCGCCTGGCACGGCAGACGCTGGCTGAATGGGTGCAGCCGCGCTACGAGGAATTGTTCGGCATGGTGCAGGCCGAGTTGCGCCGCTCCGGTTACGAGAGCCTGGTCGCGGCCGGCATCGTGCTGACTGGCGGCGCGGCCAAGATGGAGGGCGCGGTCGAGCTGGCCGAGGAAGTATTCCACCTGCCGGTGCGCGTGGGATTGCCGCAGCACGTGACCGGCCTGGGCGACGTCGTCAGCAATCCGATCCACTCCACTGGGGTCGGCCTGCTGTTGTACGGCAGCCGCCAGGAAAACAACGCACGCGTAGCCGTAGCCGCACCCGGCATCGGCGGGGTTGGCAGCGCATGGGAACGCGTGCTGCATTGGTTCAAAGGCGAGTTTTAGCGAATCGCGCAGGAGGCGCGGTGTGGATCCGAAATGGATCCGGCCCGTAAGGGCAAATGCGGTGGGCATACGCCTGTTCATCGCAGCCGGCGGCGCAGGAGCGGCGGCGGCAACACAAGAAACTCAAAGCACTACCTAGCGGAGGTTGGATATGTTTGAACTGGTCGAAAAACTCGCACCCAATGCGGTGATCAAGGTCATCGGTGTCGGTGGTGGCGGCGGTAATGCCGTCGGTCACATGGTTTCCTCGCATGTCGATGGCGTGGATTTTGTTTGCGCGAACACCGACGCGCAGGCGCTCAAAAGCAGCGGTGCCAAGCTGACCCTGCAGCTGGGCGGCAACGTCACCAAGGGTCTCGGCGCCGGCGCCAATCCGGAAGTCGGCCGGCAGGCCGCGCTCGAGGATCGCGAACGCATCGTTGAATTACTTACCGGCGCGGACATGGTGTTCATCACCGCCGGTATGGGCGGTGGCACCGGCACCGGCGCGGCGCCGGTGGTGGCGCAGCTGGCCAAGGAGATGGGGATACTCACGGTGGCCATCGTGACCAAGCCGTTCCCGTTCGAAGGCCAGCGGCGCATGAAGGTCGCCCTCAAGGGCATCGAAGACCTGTCGCAGCACGTGGACTCCCTGATCACGGTGCCGAACGAGAAACTGCTGACCGTGCTCGGTCGCGAAGTCACGCTGCTGAGCGCGTTCAAGGCGGCCAACGATGTGCTGCTCGGTGCCGTGCAGGGCATCGCCGACCTGATTACGCGTCCGGGCCTGATCAACGTCGACTTCGCCGACGTACGCACCGTCATGTCCGAGATGGGCATGGCGATGATGGGCAGCGGCTCCGCGCGCGGCGACGATCGCGCCGTGGCCGCGGCGGAAGCGGCGATCAACAATCCGCTGCTCGAAGACGTGAACCTGTCCGGCGCCTGCGGCATCCTGGTCAACGTCACCGCGGGGCCGAACCTGACCATGCGCGAGTTCAACGAAATCGGCGACGTCGTGCACCAGTTCGCATCCGAGGACGCGACCGTGGTCATCGGCACGGCTCTCGATCCGGAACTGCAGGACGATGTGCGCGTGACCGTCGTTGCCACGGGTCTGAACCGCGGGGCTTTGCGCCAGAGCGCGCGCCGCGAAGAGCCGGTGGTAGTGCAGCGCCCGCGCATCGTCGCGCGTACCGGCACTGACAATGTGCCGATGGATTACCTGGCCTCGCGCCAGCCCTCGCGCCCCGGTACGGATCCGCAGCCGGCCAAGAAAGCTCCGGCCGCGGAGCCGCAGATCGATTACCTGGACATACCCGCTTTCCTGAGAAAGCAGATGGACTGAGAGAACCAGGCAAGCAAGCTAGGTAGTTTTTGCGCGGCGGCGTAGCCGCGCTTCTGCTTCAGCGGTGGCGTCTCGTCACCGCTTTTTTTGTCCACCATGCAATGAGGTTTGCAACCACACCTCCGCACGCGTATTTTCGCGGCAAAGATCTGGATTGGCGGAAAATGCTCACAAAGCTGCACCCCGGCAGCCTGTTCCTTGCTTGCAGCCTATGCGGCTTGGCCGGCCTCTACTTTGCGTGGGGAGTCTGCGGCACGCTGACGGATCTGGGTGGCGACAGCGCAACCTACATGTTGATGGCGCGTGAATTGTCGCCATTTTTTCCGTCATCACCAATGTTTTCCGAGGCAACGGCAGGCTCGACCTACCCGCCGTTGTTCCCGGTGTTGATTGGTTTGTTCGGGGGCAGTTTCAGTGCGGCGCACTGCGTGGTTGTGACGTCGTTGCTGCTGGCTCTGGTGTTTCTCTATTTGTGGTTGCGGACGGAGGACCTTGGCGCTGGAATGAGTCTCATCACAGTATTGCTGGTTGCCGTAATGCCCGGCACTTATTTGCTGGTGCTCAATATATGGAGTGAAAACCCCTACCTTTGCCTCAGCCTGTTGACGCTGGTTGCTGCAAGCCGTGCCCGGATAAGCGATACGGCGCTGAAGCAGTCCCTTTGGTGGTGGGCAGCCGTTATAGCAACGTCTGCCGCGATTACGATTCGTACTGCAGGCTTTTCACTTCTGCTGACGCTAACCGCCTTCATTACTTTCCGGCGGCCTGCATATTGGTGGGCGATGATCCTTGGGGCTTGGACGCCTTTCTCCATATGGGTCCTTTGGTCACGGTTGCATTTAAGCGGAGCCAGTCTTTATGCGCACCAGTTGTCCAGTTTCTATGGACATGATCTTTTTCGCCACATGCGCGAGCAAATCATTACCGAGGCACAAGCTCTGTTCGACGCGTGGCTGGCATCGTGGCTCGGCGGGCCGGCGGCGTGGCCACTCGTCCTTCTGGTCGTGTCATTCGGTGCCCTTTGCATGCTTGGGTGGCTTGCAGCTTTGCGGAAATGGCGCTTTGATGCGGTATATATCCTGTTCTACATGACCATGTTGCTGATTTGGCCTTGGCCAGGCGAAGCGCAACGTCTGCTCTACGTGATAGTCCCGATTGTGGTCGGATACGGGATTCGGACAATGGGACTCGTTGCTCGCTGGGTTGGCCGGCACACGCGGTATCCGGTCCAGTACGTCGTTCCCGCCCTACTCATGTTTGCGATACTGCCACCGCTGTTAATCTGCGTGCATCGCCGGCTGCAGGAGGTGCCTGCTGAAATTGCGGTCGTCAAGTACATCCCGACCTATTACAGCGGCTTTCCGCAGGATTACCACGTGGCCGTAGCGACAGCCCAGATCCTTGCCGATCTTCCGCAGGTTTCTCAACGCGTGCCTGAATCAGAATGCGTATTCCAGATCAAACCGTCGGCAGTGGTCTTGCTGGCAGGCCGAATGAGCCGGTTGCCGCCGCCCGTGGACGCGAACGATGAGGAATTCACTAAATCGATAAAGAATTGCCGCTATGCCTATGTAATGAAAATCCAAAGTCCCACGACCCGGGTTGCGTTCTACCCCCGCGATCGCTTGCGCTCGGAATATCGCACGCTGACGGTGCTGCCGGATAAAGTTGCGCCTGACGACGGGCCACTTGCCGAATTGCTAGAGTTGTTGCCGGCTGCTGTTCTGTAATGGGAAAACACAGGGGATGGCCGTTTCAATGTTCCCATTGGGAACCGCCCTGATCGGTGTGCTCCGAGCAAGTAAAGGAAAACCACTACAATGACTGCGGTGCCGGAAGCCGCAGCGCGAGCAAGTCGCAGATATGTCCAATTCATCGGGTCATCGGAATAGCTAGATTGACCCGTTTTGTTGTATTTTCACAACACACTGTCGGAATTTTACACCCATTTGCTTCAATCGTCGTTTCCCCTGTGTTACGATTCCGCGCGTTTTGCCAGCCCTGCCCCCTGGGGAATAATAGAAATGATCAGACAGCGAACGCTTAAAAACGTCATTCGCGCAACTGGCGTCGGTTTACATACCGGCGAAAAAGTTTATATGACTCTGCGTCCCGCTGCCGTGGACACGGGTATCGTGTTCCGCCGCGTGGATCTGGCGCAACCGGTCGAGATCCGCTCGTGCTGCGAGAACGTGGGCGATACGCGCCTTTCCACGACGCTGGTCAAAGGCAACGTTCGCATTGCCACGATCGAGCATCTGCTGTCGGCAATGGCCGGTCTGGGCATCGACAACGCCTATGTCGACCTGTCGGCGCCGGAAGTGCCGATCATGGACGGTAGCGCGGGTCCTTTCGTGTTCCTGCTGCAGTCGGCGGGGATCGAGGAACAGTCGGCGCCGAAGCGCTTCGTGCGCATCAAGAAGCCGGTCATTGTGCGCGAAGGCGACAAATGGGCGCGTTTCGAGCCATTCGACGGCTTCAAGGTTGGTTTTTCGATCGACTTCGATCACCCGATCTTCACCCGCCGTACATCGAGCGCGGAAATCGACTTCTCCACGACCTCATTCGTCAAGGAAGTCTCGCGCGCGCGCACGTTCGGCTTCATGCGCGACATCGAAATGCTGCGCGAAAAGAACCTTGCGCTCGGCGGCTCGATGGACAACGCGATCGTGCTGGACGACTACCGCGTCCTCAATGAAGACGGCCTGCGTTACGAGGACGAGTTCGTCAAACACAAGATCCTCGACGCGATCGGCGATCTGTACCTGCTCGGCCATAGCCTGATCGGCGCTTTCTTCGGCCACAAGTCCGGGCATGAATTGAACAACAAGCTATTGCGCGCGCTGATCGCCGAGACCAAGGCCTGGGAAGAGGTCAGTTTCGACGACCCGGCAAAGGCGCCGATTTCCTACGCGCATCCAGCGCAAGCAATGTAAGAACTCGATTTAACACCGCCCTCACGGGATGTGACGGCAAACTAGCGCATTATTTGCGCCTGACGGAAAAAGAATCTTCGGCAAGGGATGCCAAACGGAGGTACACGGCCCGGAGTTCCGGGTCGGCGACGGAGCGCGCCGCGGCCTTGAGATGTTCCGCCGCGGCATGCGAAAGAGGCTTACGCCTGGTCTGCTCTGGGGATAGGGAGGGCAGGGGTGCCACTTTCACGGCGAATTTCTCGATCTGCATGCCCGAGATTTTGCGGGCGTCGGCCAGCAGTGCGACTTGATGTAGCCGCAGCTTGGCCGCCCAGACCGAAGAACTCGCCAGAAAGACGAGCCGTCCGGCCCGTATGTCCGCCAGCCGACACTGGTGGCGCAGCGGATCGGGTAGCGGCTGGCGCAGTTTGTGATCCAACGCATCCAACGCGCGCGCGCGCGCTGTCAGCGCGGCGACGGGGGGGCACTCACCGATGCTTTTGGCCGGTGAGCGTTTCTTGGAGCGTGGTGTCGTGGACTGCATGGCGTAAACCCGGAATATTGGTCGGTCGACATGAACATCATAATCGTCGCCAAACAGCACGCCCGGCCGTGGGCGCTGAATCTGAAGTGCTGGCGCATGCGCGCCAAGTTGTTCGGCCTGGCTATCCTGTGCGTGCTGTGTTTCGGCGGTGCCGGCTTTGCCGCAGCACTGCTGCTGGCCAATCCGAGCGATCGCGCACTGCGCGAAGTCTACACGCTGCGTGCACAGATCGACGCGCAGAAGCAAAACGTGGCACAGCTGGAGGCATCCTCGCAACGCGGCATGGATGCCCTTGCCGTGCAGCTTGGCGCTTTGCAAGCGCGCGCGCTGCGCCTGGACGCCTTGGGTGAGCGCCTGGCTCGCGCCGGCAAGCTCGACGATGCGGAATTCAACTTCGCCGCAGCTCCGGCGCAAGGCGGCCCCGAAGATCCCGATGCCGCGCCGCAACCGCTCGATGCCAGCCTCGCCGCCAACATCGGTGATTTGCGCGACCGTTTCCAACTCGAAGAGACGCGCCTGAACGTGCTCGAGGAATTGCTGCTGGATCGCAGCGTCGATAACGCCCTGTTGCCCAAAGGGTATCCGGTCGCGACGGGTTACATCGGGTCGGGTTACGGAACCCGCACCGATCCGATCAACGGTAGCGTCGAGCACCACATGGGCCTGGATTTCGACGCTCCCGTCGGCAGCGCGATCCGTGCCGTGGCCGACGGCGTGGTCAGCTGGAGCGGCGAGCGCAGCGGCTACGGCAACGTGGTCGAGATCGATCACGGCAACGGCTACATGACGCGCTACGCGCACAATCGCAAGAATCTCGTGCGTGTTGGCCAGCGTGTGCACGCGGGCGAGGAAATCGCCTTCGTGGGCGAGACCGGCCGGGCGACGGGCCCGCATTGCCATTTCGAAGTCTGGCTGCGCGGCAAACCGGTCAACCCGCTCGCGTACGTCAACAGCGTCATAAAAAAGATCTGACTCAGGTTGCGGCGCGGTTGAAATAGGCCGCCGCGGCCCAAACCCCTGTAAACTATGCGGCTCCCCGCTTCGGGTGGGGTCCGCTACGGGCTGCCCGTGCCGCGCCCGTACTCCCTTCACTTTCTTGACGTTCCACTAAACCATGTTCAATCGCATCCTGACGGGCATTTTCGGCAGCCGCAACGAGCGTCTGTTGCGCCAGATGAACAAGACCGTGGCGAAGATCAACGCCTTCGAACCGGCTTTGCAGGCGCTGTCCGACGCCGATCTGCGCGCCAAGACCGACGAGTTCCGCACGCGCCTCGCCGAAGGCGTCAAGCTCGATGCGCTGCTGCCTGAAGCGTTCGCGGTGGTGCGCGAAGCCAGCCGCCGTGTGCTTGGCCTGCGCCATTACGACGTGCAGCTGATCGGCGGCATGGTGCTGCACTCGGGCAAGATCGCCGAGATGCGCACCGGCGAAGGCAAGACCCTCGTCGCGACGCTGCCGGTATACCTGAACGCGCTGGAAGGCAAGGGCGTCCACGTCGTCACCGTGAACGATTACCTGGCCAAGCGCGACGCGGCCTGGATGGGCAAGATCTACGGCTTCCTCGGCATGCGCGTCGGCGTCGTGGTCCCGGGCATGGAGCACGCCGACAAGCACGACGCTTATTCTGCCGATATCACCTACGGCACCAACAACGAATACGGCTTCGACTACCTGCGCGACAACATGGCGCTGTCGAAGGAACAACGTTATCAACGCGGCCTGAATTTCGCGATCGTCGACGAGGTCGATTCGATCCTGATCGACGAAGCGCGCACGCCGCTGATCATCTCCGGCCCGTCGGACGATTCGCCGCAGTTGTACGTGCGCATCAACCGCATCGTGCCCAAGCTCACGCGCCAGGCCAAGGAAAGCCAGCAGGACAAGCCGCCCGAGCCGGGCGACTACTACGTCGACGAGAAGCAAAAACAGGTGCATCTGTCCGAAGAGGGCATGGAGCACGCCGAGCAAGTGCTGCGCGCCGAGGGCATCATCGGCGAAGAAGAAAGCCTGTACGACGCCCAGCATCTGGCCGTCGTGCATCACCTGAACGCCGCGTTGCGCGCGCACACGCTGTATCGCCGCGACCAGGAATACATCGTGCGCGATGGCGAAGTGATCATTGTCGACGAGTTCACCGGCCGCACCTTGCAGGGCCGGCGCTGGTCCGACGGTCTGCACCAGGCGGTCGAGGCCAAAGAAGGCGTGCCGATCCAGCGCGAGAACCAGACGCTCGCATCGATCACGTTCCAGAACTACTTCCGCATGTACAAGAAGCTGTCCGGCATGACCGGCACGGCCGACACGGAAGCGTACGAATTCCAGCAGATCTATGGCCTGGAAGTCGTCGTGATCCCGACGCACAAGCCGATGGTGCGCAAGGACAACCAGGACATCGTGTTCCTGAAACAGAACTACAAGTTCGAAGCAGTGATCGAGGACATCAAAGATTGCCACACGCGCGGCCAGCCTGTGCTGGTCGGCACGACCTCGATCGAGACGTCCGAATTCCTGTCCAAGCTGCTGCAGAAGGACGCCATTCCGCACGAGGTGCTCAACGCCAAGCAGCATGAGCGTGAGGCGCACATCGTCGCGCAGGCCGGCCGTCCCGGCGCCGTGACGATCGCCACCAACATGGCTGGCCGCGGCACGGATATCGTGCTCGGTGGCTCGCTCGATGCGGAGTTGAATGCGCTGCCGCCGGAAACGACGGACGCCGAGCGCGAGAAAATCAAGGCCGATTGGCAGCAGCGCCACGAAGTGGTGCTTGCCGCCGGCGGCCTGCACATCGTCGGTACCGAACGCCATGAATCGCGGCGCATCGACAACCAGTTGCGTGGCCGTTCCGGCCGCCAGGGCGATGCTGGCTCGAGCCGTTTCTACCTCTCGCTCGAAGATTCGCTGATGCGCATCTTCGCGCCGGACTGGGTGTCGCGCTGGATGCAGCTGTTCGGCATGAAGGAGCACGAGGCGCTCGAAGACCGCATGATCACGCGCGTGATCGAGAAGTCGCAGCGCAAAGTCGAAGCGCACAACTTCGACATCCGCAAGCACCTGCTCGAATTCGACGACACCGCGAACGACCAGCGCAAGGTGATCTACGAGCAGCGCAACGAGCTGCTCGACTCGGACAACGTCTCGGACAATATCGTCAACATCCGCTACGACGTGTTCAGCGATCTGTGCCGCCGCTATGTGCCGGCCGACAGCGTCGATGAGCAATGGGACGTGGCCGGGCTCGACCGCGAGCTCGAATCGACTTATGGCTTCAAATTCGACCTCAGGCACTGGCTTGAGCAGCAGCACGAGGCCGAC
>Ga0157379_10000605_pt1 | contig 28967 bp, 26 predicted proteins | sample S25metaG_FD_121802 | JGI IMG/M metagenome (GOLD analysis project Ga0157379, IMG submission 121802) | Switchgrass rhizosphere microbial communities from Kellogg Biological Station, Michigan, USA - S2-5 metaG | ecosystem: Host-associated > Plants > Roots > Rhizosphere > Soil | place: USA... | reverse complement strand
CGCTGTCCTGGAGCAGCGCCTCCACGCCGCTGCCGGTCACCGTCAATCCGCGCGAAGTGTTCGAGCGTCTGTTCGGCGACGGCGACAATCTGGATGCCAAGAGCCGCCTCGCGCAGTTGAAACGCCAGGCTTCGATCCTGGATTTTGTGGCCGGCGATGCCAAGCGCCTGTCCAGCCGGATGAGCGCCAACGACAAGAAGAAGCTGGACGAGTATATGACCTCGGTCCGCGATATCGAGCGCCGCATCCAGAAGATGGAAAAGCGCGGGCCCGATACCGCGGCCTTGCCGGCCTATGCGCGCCCCACCGGCGTGCCGGACGATTTCCAGCAGCATGCCCGCATGATGATCGACCTGATGATCCTGGCGGCGCAGGCCGATCTCACCCGCGTCAATACCCTGATGCTGGCCCGCGAAGTCAGCGGCCGTTCCTATCCGGAAATCGGCGTGCCCGACGCGCATCATGCGCTCAGCCACCACGGCAACGATCCGGAAAAGATCGCCAAGCTGACCAAGATCAACACCCTGCACATGGAGCAGATCGCCTATTATGTGAAGCGGATGAGCGAGACCAAGGACGGCAACGGCACCTTGCTCGACCACTCGCTGCTCTTGGCCGGTGCCAGCCTTGCGGATCCCAACAAGCATGAGCACCGCAACCTGCCGACCATCGTCGCGGGCGGCCTGATCCCCGGTAACCGCCACATCGCGGCGGCCAAGGGCACTCCCATGACCAACATGATGCTCTCGATGATGGACACCTTGGGCGTGCATACCGAAAGGCTGGGCGACAGCACCGGCCGCCTGACCGAGTTCACAGCCTGATCGAAACGGACAAAGCGTAGAGATGAAAAAGGCATTCGGACTGGGTGTTCTGCTTCTGGGCGTTCTCCCGGCGGCAAGCTGGGCGGGACCGCTGGAAGACCGGCTGGCCGAGGCGGTGCGCGACAACGACACCGCCGGGGTCAAGAGCCTGCTGGCGCAGCATGCCGATCCGAACCTGCCGCTGCCGGACCAGTCCGTGCCGCTGGCCTGGGCGGTGGACCGGCAGAACGAAGAATCCGTGCAACTGCTGCTGGCGGCCGGCGCCAAGCCCGGTATCGCCGGGATGGACGGCGCGGTGCCGCTGACGCTTGCCTGTGAGTTGGGTAATCCAGCCATCGTGTCGGACTTGCTGAAGGCCGGCGCGGATGCCAAGGCGACACGTCCCGATGGCGTCTCGGCGCTGGCGCTGTGTGCCGGCATGGCGACACCCGATGCGCTGGCGGCTTTGACGGCCAAGGGGGCGGACGTGAATGTCGCCGATGCCGAAGGCCAGACGCCATTGATGTGGGCGGCGGCCAAGGGGCAAACCGAGAATATCTCCTACCTGATCAAGCACGGCGCCAAGATCAACGCCGTCACCCAAAAGGGCTTCACGCCGCTGTTCTTCGCGCTGCAGAGCAAGGTCGCGCCGGCTTCAATGGCGCTGCTGGACGCGGGCGCCGATACCAAGGCAGTCCTGCCCGACGGCACCACGGTGATCACCGGGGCGTTGCTGGAAAACAATGTGCCCTTTGCGATGCAGGTGATCTCGCGGGGCGCGGATGTGAATGCGCGCGACAAGGACGGGCGTCAGCTGATCCATATCGCCGCCGCCAACGGTGATGCCAATCTGGTGAAGCTGGTCCTGTCCAAGGGCGGCAATGCCAATGCCATGACCACGCCACCTCCGCCGCCGGCCCCGCCTCCGGGCGCGACACCGCCGGCGCCGCCGCCGCAACAGGTTCAGGTCGCCGCCGCGGGCGGAAGCCCGCCGCCCAAGAAGCGTCCGCTGGAAGCCGCCGAATATCTGATTCCGCCGCCGGTCGCGGCCACCGCGCCGCTGTTGCTGGCGGCCCGCGCGGGTTCGGTGCCGGCGATGCAGGCGCTGGTCGAGGCGGGCGCCAAGACCGACGTCAAGGCGACGGATGGATTGACCCTGGCGCTGGCCGCCGCCGGCAGCGGAAACCTGGAAGCGGTGAAGTACGCGCTGACCCTGGATCCCAACATCAACGCCATCGCCCAAGGCGGCAAGAGCATTATTCATATGGTGGTGGCCAATCGCACCGCCACCGACAATGAGGCGATCATCACCTACCTGGCCGACAAGGGCGCGGTCCTGAATGTGAAGGACGATCACGGCATCACCCCGGCGGACTTCGTCAACCGGGTTGGGCCGGAGAAGATCCGGGTCTTCTACGTCCAGTTCATCAAGGATCGCGGCGTCTCCGCCAGCCTCAATCACTAGCAGACGCCGGTGCTTCCCCAGGCGGCTGTTCCATAAGGAGTGCCGCCATGATCCACCGCTTTGCCGTGGCCGCGTTCGCTTTTGCAACCTGTACCGTTGCTGCGATGGCGCAGACCGCCGCGCCGCCGACCGGCCTGCCGCCCGCGCCCAAGGTCAGCGATGTACGGCTCTATGTGCTGGATTGCGGCACCATCATCTCCCACGAGCCGGAGCGGTTCGGCCTCAGCCGCCAGGACGTTCCCGATCCGGATTTCTCCGACCCCTGTTTCCTGGTGGTCCATCCCAAAGGTATCCTGTTGTTCGACACCGGCCTGACCGACGCCCAGGTCGGCCGCCCCATCTATGAGAACAAGATGGGCTATGAGGGCCAACTCAAGACGGTCTCGCTCAAGGGGCAGTTGGCCAATATCGGCGTCACCGCGCCGATGATCACCTATCTCGCCATTTCCCATTCGCATTGGGACCATGTCGGCAATGCCAATGATTATGCCGGCTCGACCTGGCTGGCACGCAAGGCGGAATATGACGTGATGTTCGGACCCGGCGCCAACGCGGTGGCGCGCAAGGGCTATGAGGCGCTGGCCAAGGCGCGCATCCAGTATATCGACGGCGATTACGACGTGTTCGGCGACGGCAAGGTGGTCCTGCTGTCCACCCCCGGCCATACCCCGGGCCACCAGTCGCTTTATGTGAAGCTGGCCCGCACCGGCGGGGTGGTGGTCTCGGGAGACCTCTATCACTACACCGCCGAACGTACCCTGGGCCACATGCCGCCGCGCGAACAGAGTTTGGAAACGCCTGCGTCACGCAAGAAGGTCGAAGAGTTTCTCACCCGCACCCACTCCCAGCTCTGGATGGGGCACGCGATCGATTGGTACCAGAACGCCGTAAAGGCGCCCGGCTGGTACGAGTAACTGATGAAACCAGCTTCTGCTAGCTGATACGCGTGGTCACCGCCTTGGCTTCCAGATAGTTCGACAACACGGCCTGGCCCATTTCGCGGCCCCAGCCCGATTGCTTGTAGCCGCCAAAGGGCAGGGCGGCGTCGAACACATGGTAGCAGTTGATCCACACCGAACCGGCCTTGATGGCATTGGCGAGCTGATTGGCCTTGGCGATGTCGCGGCTCCACACCCCGGCGGCGAGGCCGTAGATGGTGTCATTGGCAGCGGCGACCAGCTTGTCGTCCACTTCCTTGAAGGGGATGGCGACCACGACGGGTCCGAAGATTTCTTCCCGCACCACCTTCATGTCCGGCTTGGTGTCCACCAGCACGGTGGGATTGACGAAATAGCCGCGGCCTTCCGGCGCCGAGCCGCCGGTGACGGCGCGCGCCCCTTCTTCCTGGCCGGACTGCAGATAGCCTTTCACCCGGCCATGCTGGACTTCCGACACCATTGGGCCCATTTCCGTCGCAGGATCCATTCCGGCGCCCAGTTTGATGCGGGCGGCGTTGGCGGAAATCCCCGCCACCACCTTGTCGAAGACCTTTTCCTGCACGAACAGGCGTGAGCCGGCGTTGCAGCATTGGCCATGGTTGAAGAAGATTCCGGCGGTGGCGCCCGCGATGGCGGCGTCGATATCGGCGTCGTCCAGGATGATGTTGGGCGATTTGCCGCCCAGCTCCAGGCTGACCTTGCGCAGGTCGCGTGAGGCGGCCTTCACGATCAGCTTGCCGACATCGGTGGAACCGGTGAAGGCGATCTTATTCACGTCGGGATGTGAGGCCAGCGCCGCGCCCGCCGTTTCGCCGAAGCCCGGCACGATATTGACCACGCCGTCGGGCAGGCCGGCTTCCTGCAACAGTTCGCCCAGCCTGAGCGCCGACAGCGGCGTTTCTTCCGCCACCTTAAGCACCACGGTGCAGCCGGTGGCCAGGGCAGGCGCGAGTTTCCAGGCGGCCATCAGCAGCGGGAAATTCCAGGGAATGATCTGGCCGACCACGCCGACAGGCTCCAGCCGGGTGAAGGACAGATACTGCCCGGGCGACACCAGGTTGGAGATGGGGATGTGCTTGCCTTCCAGCTTGGTCGACCAGCCGGACATGTAGTGGAAGATATCGGCGGACAGCGGTACGTCCGCGACGCGCGCCACGCTGAAGGGCTTGCCATTGTCCAGACTTTCCAGCTGTGCCAGCTCGTCCAGATGTTCCAGGATCACATCGCCGATCTTGTGCACGATGCGTCCGCGCGCCGACGGGCTCATGCGGCCCCACGGGCCCTGTTCGAGCGCCTTGCGGGCGGCGCGCACCGCGTCATCGATATCGGCGGCATCGCCTTCGGCCACCGTGGCCAGCTTCATTTCATTGGCGGGATCCAGAACGTCGAACACCTTGCCGGAATGGGCCTGCACCCACTTGCCGTTGATCAGCATGGGGCGGGGCGCCGACAGCCAGCTCCGCAAGGAGGCAGGTACACGCTCGACATTTGAACTGATGGTGGTCTGGATGTTCATGCTTGTCTCCCTGAATTTTTCTTTTTGAACGATGGAGAATGGTCGCCCCGCACGGGGCAACGCCGTGCAATCAGGCTAGCAGAACGGATGCCGGAACACCGAATCACAAATCGGGATAACTGAGGTCCTATGGGCCGATGTTGCGGTGCGAAACGGGAGGTACCGATGTTGGCGCGGCAGCCATTCCTGTGTACCGTCGGGGCCACAGAAGAGGGCGTGTTCCATAGCCCTCCCGGCGCTGGGGAGAAACCATGAAGAATCCGATCCGTTCTCGCAAAATCCTGTTCGGTGGCGCGTGCCTTGCCGCCCTGATTGGTCTTGGTGCCGGGCAACTGGTGCTGGACCGGGGCGCCGCCGCGCAGGCCCAGACACCGGGCGACACCATGGTGCCCTGGTTCGAGGTGGATCCCTATTGGCCCAAGCCGCTGCCCAATCATTGGGTGCTGGCCATGACCATCGGCCTGGGGCTGGATGCGAAGGAGAATGTCTGGGTCTTCCACCGGCCGCAGACCCTGGAGCAAAAGGAATCCTATGCCACCCGCAATGAAGCGGATTGCTGCATTGCCGCGCCTGACGTGCTGGAGTTCGATCCCGCCGGAAACCTGATCCGCCATTGGGGCCGCGACCAGGTCAAAGGCAACGGCCATGACTGGCCCAGTTCCAATCACGGCATCACCATCGGCCCGGACGGCAATGTCTGGCTGGGCGGCAATGGCGCGCCGCAGCCCGGTCCGGCGCCGGGCAGCGCGGAACAGTTCGCGGTCAAGCCTGGCGCGACACCGCCTGCGCCCGCGCCCTATGCCGGCGGCGTGCCCATCTATCACGACAGCTTCATCCTGAAGTTCACGCCTGACGGCAAATATCTGGGCCAGATTGGCAAGGCCAGTGCCAGCAAAGGCAGCCTGGACACCGACAATGTCCGCGGCGTCGCCCAGATCCGCTTCCTGCCCAAGACCAACGAGATGGTGCTGGCGGATGGTTACGGCAATAAGCGCATTTCGGTGTGGGACGCCACCACCCTCAAGTTCAAGCGCATGTGGGGCGCCTATGGCAAAAAACCCGACGACACCCCCATTCCGCACTATGACGTGAACTCGCCGCAGTTCGGCAATCCGGTGCATTGCGCCCAGCCCTCCAATGACGGGCTGATTTATGTCTGCGACCGCACCAACAACCGCATTCAGCTGTTCAAGACTGACGGCACCTTTGTGAAACAGTATGTGGTCAAGCCCGGCACCAAGGGCGACGGCTCGGTGTGGGAGATCGCCTTCTCGCCCGACCCGGAGCAGAAATTCCTGTACATCTCCGACGGCGCCAACGAGAACATTCATGTCTTCGACCGCCAAAGCATGAAGGAACTCTATTGGTTCGGCGGCGGCGGACGGCAGCCGGGGCAGTTCTATGCCGTGCACAGTATCGTCACCAATTCCAGGGGCGACATCTACACCACCGAAACCTATCGGGGTCAGCGGGTGCAGAAGTTCGTCTATAAGGGGATGATCAAGCTCAGCGACTTGATCAAAAAAGGCACGGTTGGAGGCAGCCGCATCAATCCGTAACGAGGCGAAATGCTGAAACAGATCGGCATAGGTGTGGGATTTCTTGCCGCGGCCGGCGTGGCCGGGGGGCTGTTTGTCGCCCAAGCCACGCCGGAGCGTGAATTGACTGTGGTGTCTTCCCGCACCGTTCCCGCAGAGGGCAAACCCTTTGCGCCGGTGTGCAAGTCCGGCGAGATACTGGACAGCCGTCCCGATCCGGCCTGGGTCAGCGCCAGCTTCGAAAAGGACGGCTGCAAAGCCCCGGACATGCCCAGATGGGTCGATGGCTCAAAAGCCACCCGCGAGCAGGTGGTGGCCAGCATGGCAGAGCTGAAACGCTATACGGCCGCATCGGATGGCTTTGAACGGTGCATCCAGGATTTTGTCGAGGCCCGTAAAGCGAAGGCGCGTATTGGTGGGCAGGTGCTCAGCACCCCACTGGTGATCATCGAGAACCACCGCATCGCGGTGAGCCAGCGCAACCGCAAGCTTGTTGCCGACCGGGTCAAAGCCACCATCACCAGCTTCAACGAATATGGTAGCGACTGCGGCTAGTATGCTTGACTTTAAAGGGTTTTGTGCTTTCCCGGCTGCCGCTCATGCCCTACCATATGGCTGCGGAATACCTGTCGGCCCTGCTGAATAAAAATGGCTAAACCCAAAGCCGCCTCCAAATCCAATGCCTTCGAACCGGATGTCGTGATCGTCGGCTCCGGCGCAGCCGGCGGCATGGCCGCCTATGTTCTCACCCGCGCCGGCATCAAGACCCTGATCCTGGAAGCAGGGCGCGATTACGATCCGGTGGCCGAAGCCGCGATGTTCAAATGGAACCATGAGGCGCCGCTGCGCGCGAGTTCCACCCCCGACAAGCATTTCGGGTTCTACGACGCCACCGCCAATGGCGGCTGGGAGGTGCCTGGCGAACCCTATACCAATGCGCCGGGTTCGGTGTTCCGCTGGTGGCGTTCGCGCATGCTGGGCGGGCGCACCAACCATTGGGGCCGGCATGTGCCGCGCTTCGGGCCCTACGACTTCAAGTCTCACAGCCGCGACGGCTTGGGAATGGACTGGCCGATCTCCTATGATGATGTCGCGCCTTATTACGATCGCACCGAAAAGCTGATCGGCGTCTATGGCAACAATGCGGGGCTGGAGAATCATCCCGATTCCTCGCCGGGCATTTTGCATGCCCCGCCCAAGCCCAGGATCACTGAACTGGCAATCAAGGCGGGCGCCAATGCCCTGGGCATTCCCTGCGTGCCGGCGCGCTATGCGGTCCTCACCAAGCCGATCGATCATCCCCATGCGCCGCGTCAGGCCTGTTTCTATGCCACGCCATGCGGCCGCGGCTGTTCCATCGGCGCGGCGTTTCAATCCACCACCTCGCTGCTGCCCATGGCGATGGGGACCGGCAAGGCTCGCATCATCACCAACGCCATGGTGTCGCGCATCGTCACCGGTCCGGATGGCAAGGCTACCGGTGTGGAGTATTTCGGCAAGGATGGTGCCAACCATTTTGTGAAAGCGCGTGCCGTGGTTGTGGCGGCCAGCGCCTGTGAAAGCGCGCGGCTGCTCTTGAATTCCAAGGATGGCGGTCTCGCCAATTCCAGCGGCCAAGTGGGCCGCAATCTGGTGGATACCACCGGCACCAATGTCACCGGCCATATTCCGGCCTTGGAAAACCGCCCCCGCTACAATGAGGACGGGGCGGAGATGGCGCATCTCTATATTCCTTGGTGGCTCTACAAGGAACAGGCGGCAGGGAAGCTCGATTTCCCCCGCGGTTATCACTACGAAATCGGCGGCCGCTTCGGCCAGCCGGGCGCAGGGCTGTCAATGGGTGGGATGGAGGACGGCTATGGCCTGTCCCTGAAGGAAGACGCCCGGCGCTATTACGGGGCGCAGCTTGGCTTCACTGTGCGCGGCGAAATGATTCCCAATCCGGATTCCTATTGCGAGCTGGATCCCCAGGTGAAGGACAAATTCGGTCTTCCCGTGCTGCGTTTCCACTGGAAATGGTCGGATCATGAATATCGCCAGATCGCCCATGGCATGCAGACCGCCAAGGACATCATCGAGCGGCTGGGCGGCAAGGTGATGGGGCCGCTGCAATCGCCGGAGCAGGCCATCGCGGTGGGCGGCTGGATCATCCATGAAGTGGGCACCACCCGCATGGGCGCCAAGGCGGCAGACTCCGTGACGGATGGTTTCGGCCGCACTTGGGATGTGAACAATCTGGTGGTGGTGGACGGCGGTGTCTTTACCTCCAACGCCCACAAGAACCCCACCTTGACCATCATGGCCCTGGCCTGGCGCAGCATGGATCGCCTGGCGGACCGCATGAGAAAGGGAGAAGTATGACCGTCTCCCGCCGCGAAACCCTTGCCTGGGTAAGTGCCACCCTTGCCAGCCCCTGGGTCGCCAGCCTGGCTGAGCCGGCCTTCGCGCAAGAGAGTATGGGGCTGTGGAAAGAGGTTGACGTCGCGCCTGTCACCGCTTCGGGCTATGGCTCCGATCCCAATCTGCTCAAGCCCAGTGTGCCCTGGCCGCTGACATTAACGCCGGATCAGCGCGCCAGCTTGCGGATCGCCGCCGATCTTATGCTGCCTGCCGATAGCCGTTCGCCTTCGGGCAGCGCGCTCCAACTCGACGCTTTCATCGATGAATGGGTGAGCGCGCCTTATCCCGAACAGCAGCGCGACCGCAGGCTGATCCTGTCGGGATTGGCCTGGCTGGACGCGGAAAGCAATGCCCGTTTCCGCCATGGTTTTGCCGCCGCCACGGACAGCGAGCGCCGCGCCATGTTCGATGACATTGCCTTCAAGGGCAGGGTGAAGGAGGGCTATGGCCGCCCCGCCTTTTTCTTCGCCCGCCTGCGCGGACTGATGCTGGGTGGCTTCTTCTCGCGCCCCGAAGGCATGAAAGACATCGGCTATATCGGTAACACGCCCGCCACCACTTTCGCAGGCCCGACCGACGAGGCGGTGGCGCATCTCAATGCCGCGCTGGCCAAGCTGGATATCAAGAGCGCCTGAGCCGGTTTAGTTCGCGCCCAATCGCCGGATCCAGATATTGCGAAACGAGACATGGCTGTCGGGATTGCCGTGGTCTTGCAGCGCCAGCGGCAGTTCCGCCGCATGCGGCGCATAGACACCCACCTTGGCGTGCACGGTCGCGCCGATCAGCGCGGTATTGTCCTGCACCAATACGCCGTTCAGCATCACCGTCATGCGCGCCGGGCTGGTGACCTTGTCGCCGTCGAAATGCGGGCGGTGAAAGACGATATCGTAGCATTGCCAGACACCCGCAGGTCGCGCCGCATTCACCAGCGGCGGGAACTGGGAATAGATGCTGCCCACCATGCCGTCGGGATAGGTCTCGCTTTTGTAATTGTCCAGGATCTGCAATTCGTACAGGCCCATGGGGAAGACGCCGCTATTGCCCCAATATTGGGGATTGGCGGGCGGCTTGGGCTGTGCCGGCTCGCGGAATTCGACGTGGATCTGCGCGTCGCCGTAGGATGCTTTGGTCTTGAGGAAGTTGTAGACCCGCGCGCCGGTGGTGACGACGCCGTCATGCACGGTCCATTCTCCGAAATGATCGCCGGTCCATTTCGACAGGTCATGGCCGTCGAACAGGACATCGGCATCCTGGGGCGGCTTGGCGGCGCAGGCGGTACCGGTATCGACAGGACGCGGCTGCGGCCGGCGGATGTCGTCCACATTATATTGTGAACCGGGCATCTTGGGTCCCGCCAGGGTCAATTGGGCCAGCTTGGGGTCGGACAGCCACACCGCCCAGGCCGGATGCTCGGCCATCAGGCGCTTGAGTTCGGCCTGGTCGACGCCATTGTCCTGTGGCAGCGCTGCCCCTGTAAATCCCGCGAGCCCGCAGATCACAGTGAATGCCATCAGCGCGGTTTTCTTCATCTGTCCCCATCCCGGTTTTGGCCTGATCCGGCCTTTGACTTTGACTCGCAGACTAGCCCCGGTTCTGCGTGTGCGGCAACTTTGCCTTGCGACCGGGAGCGCTGGCTGACATGCCTACCCCAAGGCTATAAAGCTGCCGTCCTGAGCCGGGCGCCCGGGCGCAGTCAAGAAAGAGCAAGACATGAAAAAGAAGGGGATCGCGGGTGGTCTCACCAATTACGGCGACCAGGATTTTTCCCTCTATCTTCGCCGCTCCTTCGCCCGCTCGATGGGCCTGTCGAATCGGCTTCTGGCGGCACCCATCGTGGGGATCGCCGCCGCAGAATCCGGTTTCAACAATTGCCATCGCAACATTCCCGAACTCGTCGAGGCCGTATCACGGGGGGTCCTGGCGGCAGGCGGACTGCCCAGGGTGTTTCCCACCATTTCGTTGGGAGAAGTCTTCCTCAATCCCACCAGCATGATGTTCCGCAACCTGATGGCGATGGACACGGAAGAGATGATCCGCGCCCAGCCCATGGACGCCGTCGTTCTGATCGGCGGTTGCGACAAGACGGTTCCGGCGCAACTGATGGGAGCCTTGTCGGCGGATATTCCCGCTGTGCAGCTCGTCACCGGTCCCATGTCCACCGGCCGCCACAAGGAGGAGAGGCTTGGCGCCTGCACCGATTGCCGGCGCTTCTGGGGGAAATATCGCGGCGGCGAGATAGACTCCGACGAGATCGAAACCATAGAGGGGCGGCTGGCGGTGACCACCGGCACCTGTGCCGTGATGGGCACGGCCAGTACCATGGCCTGCATTGCGGAGAGTTTGGGCATCGCCCTGCCGGGATCGGCGGCGATACCGGCGGTCCATTCCGGGCGGCTGCTGGCGGCGGAAGCGAGCGGACGGGCCGCCATGGCGCTGGTGGAAAAGCCAATCCGGCCCAGTGAGCTCATCACCGAAAAATCCGTCGCCAATGCGTTGAGGGTGCTGATGGCGGTCGGCGGCTCGACCAATGCCGTCATTCATCTGACGGCAATCGCCGGCAGGGCAGGCGTGAAAATCCCGCATCACCAGATCAACAGCATTTCGGATTCGACGCCTGTGCTGGTCGACCTCAAGCCGGTGGGCGAAGGCTATATGGAGGATTTTTTCGCCGCGGGTGGCGTCGGCGCGGTGTTGCGCGAACTCAAGCCTCTGCTGCATCTGGATACGCGGGATGTGGAAGGGCGAACCTTGGGCGAGCGGCTGGAAGACGCGCCCGGCTGGGTGGACCGCAGGGTCATCCGGGAATTCGACAACCCCATATCGCCGTCCGGCGGCCTGATCGCGCTGAGCGGCAACCTGGCGCCCGGTGGCGCCATCCTCAAGCGTGCCGCGGCGACGCCGGCGCTGTTCGAGCATGAGGCCCGCGCCGTGGTGTTTGAAAATCTGGAAGACCTGGCCAATCGCATCGACGATCCCGCGCTCGATGTGACGGCGGATGACATATTGGTGCTGAAGAACTCCGGACCCAAGGCGGCCGGTATGCCCGAAGCCGGATACATTCCGATTCCCCGCAAATTGGCGCAGCGGGGCGTCAACGACATGGTGCGGATTTCCGACGCGCGCATGTCGGGTACCGCCTTCGGCACGGTTGTGTTGCATGTGGCGCCGGAAACGGCGGTCGGTGGCCCGCTGGCCGCGGTCAGGAGCGGCGACCTGATCCGGCTGTCGGTTGCCAACAAGCAGGTCGATCTTCTGATCAGCGAGGAGGAGATGCAGAGGCGGCTGGCAAAGCATGTGCCACCGCCGCCGCCCAGACGCGGTTATGCCGCGCTTTATCACCGTACCGTGACCCAGGCACCGGACGGCTGCGATTTCGATTTCCTGGCGGGCAAATAGCATCCGCATGCGCCAGAGCCCCAAGTCGATCCTGGATACGCCGGCCCTGCTGCTGGATCTCGATGTGCTGGAAGCCAATATCGTTCATGTCGCGCAGCTCTGCCGCAGTCACGGCGTTTCCTGGCGCCCCCATTTCAAGGGCCACAAGACCCTGGAGATCGCCCAGATGCAAATCTCGGCCGGCGCCATCGGCATCACCTGCGCCAAGCTGGGCGAGGCGGAGATCCTGGCCGCCAACGGCATCCGCGATATCCTGATCGCCAACCAGATCGTGGGGCCCCTCAAGGTCCGGCACCTGATGCGACTGCTGGACCAGGCCGATGTGATCGTCGCGGTGGATGGCCAGGACAATGTGCTGGAACTCGCGGCAGCGGCGCGACAGGCCGGCAGGATTTTGCGGGTGGTGATCGAAGTCAATGTGGGGATGAACCGCGCGGGCGTGGAACCGGGCGATGCGGCACTGACGTTGGCGGCGGAAATTGCCCGGCACCCCAGCTTGCTTCTGGTGGGCATGATGGGCTGGGAAGCCCAGACCACGGCGATTGCCGATCCCACCGAAAAGGAACACGCCGTGGCTGCGGCGATAGGCCTGCTGACGGACAGCGCCGAGCTTTGCCGCAAGGCCGGCCACGACATGGGAATCGTGAGCTGCGGCGGCACCGGCACCTTGCTTTATTGCGTCAAGCAGCCTGGTGTCACGGAAGTGCAGGTGGGCGGCGCGGTGATGAACGACGAGCGCTACCGCTGGCTCTACAATATCGACCTGCCTTTTGCGTTGACCATCCTCGCCACGGTGACCAGCCGGCCCACACCGACGCGAGTAATCCTGGATGCGGGGCGAAAATCCATGAGCAGTGATGGCGGCACGCCCCGGCCCGTGGCTGTGCCCGGTGTGCGCGAGGTGAAGCTGACGGCGGAGCATGCGCAGTTGGAACTGGAAGCGCCCAGCGAGCGGCCCAGGGTCGGCGACCGGGTGGAATTCGTGCCGGGCTATACCGACACCACGGTGCATCTGCATGAGGAGATCATCGCCCTGCGCAATGACAGAATCGAAGCGGTTTGGAGAGTGGCGGGCCGGGGCAAGATCAAATAGGCGGGCTTCAGGCGCAGTGACGGCCGCAGAGTTCAAAATCGCCCGGCGTGTTGATGTTGACCAATGCCGCGGACTCGAATTCGGCCCGCGCGACCCGGAAGGGCCTGAGCCAGTCCTGCACCGAGCGGTTCATGGTTTCCATCAGGTCGTGTTGCAGCCGTTCCGCCAGATCCACCGGCCAAAGCCCGATGACGGGATGAACATCGCGCGGGCAGCCTGCTACGGCGATATCGGCTTTCTGATCGTACAGGGCCTTGGCAAGCCGCAGCACCAGATCAGGTGGCAGGAACGGAACATCGCCGGCGATGGTGAGCAGATAGGCCTGGCGCGGATGGTGGCGGCGCGACCACAACATGCCCGTCAGGATGCCGGCCAGCGGCCCTTGAAAGCCCGTGATGGTATCCGGCAGCACCGGCAGGCCGAATGGCAGAAAGGGTGCCGGATCGCTGTTGGTGTTGATCAGGATATCGCAGGCCTGGGGCGCGACTCTGTCGATGACGCGCGCGATCAGGGTTTTGCCGCCCAGCGGCAGCAGGCATTTGTCGCCGCCGCCCATGCGTGACGAACGCCCTCCTGCCAGGATGACAGAGGGAGGCTTCATGTCTGTCTGCTCCAGGCTTCACAGATGGCATTGATCATCGGCTTGAGATGGAAGCTGGACACGGGATGGATGGCGCTGGAAAGGCCATGCGCCTTCAGCGCGCTTTCCATCACCGGACCGATGGCGGCGATGGGCGTGCGCGCCAGGCCCTGGGTCAGTTCCAGCATCAGGCCGTATTCCCGCGCCACCGCAAACAGGCGGTCGATCTGGGGTGAGGAGGTGAAGGCGATCATGCCGATCTTACCGGCCGCCAGATCGCGAATGACCTTGGCAACCTGTTCGGATTCGGTATCGGTGGTGTAGCGATAGGGCGTCACCGGGAAAACACGCGCTCCGCGGGCGATGAGGGCCTCTACCAGCGGCTGGCCGCCATCGCCGGGATAAAGCTGCACGCCGATGCGCGCGCCTTGCAGCCTTTCTTTTTCCAGGCTTTCCAGCACGCCCTGGGAGGTGGGCGAAGCGGCGGTGATCCCCGGCACCAGCCCGATCTCTCGCAGGGCCCGGGCGGGTTTGGGCCCGCGTATCACGGTCCGGCTTTTGCCCAGGGCGCGGATGAAATCCTCACGGCGCGCCCCGCTGATTGTCAGCAGGTGACGCAGGCCTTCGCCGGTCAGAAGGACGGTGAAATCGAAAGGGGCCGCGATCAGTTCGCCGATCCAATGTTCGGCTTCGCTGCTGTCTTCCAGGGCGGCGATCTGCACCAGCGGGCAGCGCAGAGCGCGCGCACCTTGCGCCTCCAGCATGCCCGCGAACAGGTCAAGCTCGCGGCTTTCCGGCACCAGGATCGTCAGGCCGTCCAGCGCGCCCATGTCATTCCGCCGCGTTCAATGCGGGCTGAGACTGCAACAATTTCTTCAGTTCGGGAATGCAGGAACCGCAGTTGGTGCCCGCCTTGAGCCGTGTCCCGATCTGAGCGGCGGTGGTGAGCCCTTCGCCCTGGATCGCGGTCCGGATTTTATCCTCACTGACAGAGAAACAGGAGCAGATGATTTTTCCCGCCGCCGGTGTGCCGCCCGCCTGCGCGCCCGCCAAAAGCGCGATGCGCTCCATCGGTGATATCTCCCGGCCCAGCAGGTTTTGGGCCTGTTCGGCGCCGCCCAAATCCGCGCCGGGCGGTCCGAAGAACACACAGGCGGCCAATTGGCCATGCAGGATGCCGGCATAGCGGAACATCGCCTTGCGCGGATCGGAATAGGAAATCAGCTCCGCTTCCGCCGGGATGCGCAGCAGCCGCCGCAACACGCCCTCGGAATGGACTTCCTGTTGCAATGGGTGCCAGCCGGCCATGTCGAAAGCGAAACCGTTGCTGACGGGGGCCTTGGACCACCACAGCGCATCGCTGAGTTCCGGCTCGCCGCCGGTCAGCCGCAACAGATGCCCGCGCCAGGCCTCCGTCACCGCGGCGACCCGGACCTTGCTGCCCTTGAGGTCGGGCTGGCCGGAAACCGGATCGGTGACGGCATGCACCAGCCGGTCGATGGGCCCGGAGGACGTGAACTGATCGGTCCAGTGCATGGGCGCGAAGACGTCGCCCGGCCGCACCCCTTCGTCCAGTGAGGCGCGCATCACCACAGTGCCGTGATCGTTTTCCAGCCGCGCCAGGCCGCTATCGATGATGCCGCGTATCGCGGCGTCGCGGGGATGCATGGCAAGCGAAGGCCCGGCGATATGGGTCATCAGATGCGGCACCCGCCCGGTGCGGGTCATGGTGTGCCATTGGTCGCGCACCCGGCCGGTGTTCAGGGTCAGCTCGGATTCGGATATCTGCTCCTGCGGCTGCGCCCGCAGCGGCACCATGCGCGCCTTTCCGTCCGGGGTGGAAAAGCCGCCGCGCGCGAACAGGCGCGGTCCGCTGACGCCCTTGCCGGGTCTGGGCACCGGCCATTGCACAGGCGGCAGCTCGTCATATTCGGCATCATTGATCCCGGCCAGTCCGCCCAGATTGAAGAGGCGCGCGCCGTTATTTTCAAACTCCGACAGCGCCGCATGCTCGCGGAAAATATCGGCAGGACCTTGCCAGCCGAAAGCCTCATCCCATCCCATGCGGCGTCCCACTTCCGCGAACATCCACCAGTCGGGACGCGCCTGGCCGGGCGCGGCACGGAAGGCGCGTTGGCGCGAGATGCAGCGCTCGGAATTGGTGACGGTGCCGTCCTTTTCCGCCCACCCGGCAGCCGGCAGTACGATATGGGCCAAGGCGGTGGTGTCGGTGGGCCAGGTGTCGGCGACGATGACCAACGGACATTTTTTCAAGGCTTCGCGCACCTTGCCGGCGCGCGGCATGGAGTCTGCGGGATTGGTGGCGGCGATCCACACTGCTTTCACCCGGCCGTCACCCACTGCTTCGAACAGGTCGACGGCTTTCAGGCCCGGTCCGGACGCCATTCCCGGCGAGCGCCAGAAGCGGCCCACCCGGTCGACATCTTTTGGTGTGAAGGCCATATGCGCGGCGAGCTGATTGGCCAGACCGCCCACTTCGCGGCCGCCCATGGCATTGGGCTGGCCGGTGAGCGAGAAGGGGCCCATGCCGGACCGGCCGATACGCGCCGTGGCCAGATGGCAATTGAGGATGGCGTTGACCTTGTCGGTGCCGCTGACCGACTGGTTCACGCCCTGGGAATAGAGCGTCACCACCCGTTCGGTGGCGGCAAACATCTCGTAGAAGCGGCGGACGTCGTCCAGCTTGAGGCCACAGGCCGCCGCAGCAAAGCCGATGGAAGGCGCCGCGATCCGTGCGGCCTCCAGCGTCTCTTCGAAACCGGAGACATGGCGCGCGATCCAGTCCTTGTCCAGCGCCTCCTGGTTTGCGAGATAGACCAAAAGCCCACTCCACAGTATAACGTCGCTGCCCGGCGCCAGGGCCAGATGCAGGTCGGCGGTCTCGGCGGTGGCGGTACGGCGCGGGTCGATGGTGATGATTTTTGTGCCGCGTTTTTCGCGGGCCGCCATCAGCCGCTGGTAGAGCACCGGATGGCACCAGGCCATATTGCTGCCCACCTGGATCACCAGGTCGGCTTCCTCCAGGTCGTCATAGCAGCCCGGCACCACATCCTCACCAAAGGCGCGCACATGGCCGGCCACGGACGACGACATGCAAAGCCGCGAATTGGTGTCGATATTGCCGGCGCCGATGAAGCCCTTCATCAGCTTGTTGGCGGCATAATAGTCTTCGGTGAGGAACTGGCCCGAGACGTAGAAGGCGATGGCCTCCGGTCCATGATCCCGGCGGATGCGGGAAAATTCCGCTGCGATATGGTCCAGCGTTTCATCCCAGCTTGCCTCGCGGCCGTGCATCATGGGCGTGGTGAGCCGGTCGGGCAGGGCCAGCGTGTCTTTCAGCGCCGCGCCTTTGGAGCACAGCCGCCCGAAATTGGCCGGATGCGCGGCATCGCCCTTGGGAACGCCATCCACCACGGCGACCCCGCAGCCGACTCCGCAATAAGGGCAGGTGGTGCGTGTCAACGTTCAAACTCGTTCGAGTTGAAGGCCGACATAAAGCTCGCCATTTTCCAGCTTGACTGGAATGGTCTGGGTGCGGCCTTCGTCAGGTTCCGCCGCCATGCCGGTGTCCAATCCGATCACCCAATTGTGCAACGGGCAGGCGACGCTGTTGCCATAGACGATGCCTTCCGACAGAGGCCCCTGTTTGTGGGGACACTCATCCACCAGGGCGAAGAACTTGTCCTCGCCGGTGCGGAACACCGCGATGGGTTTGCCGCCCATGCCGAAGCACAAGCGGCGCGCGCCGCGCATGGGGATATTGTCCACCGGGCCGATTTTCTTCCATACAACTTCATTGTCCATTTTGGCGTCAGGCATCGGCCAGCTCCGGCAGCTTGGTGAATTCATGGCGGTCGACACCGTTGGCGCGCTCCGCCCAGGGATCGTCCTGGCAGAATTTCTGGGAGTAGATGAAACGCGCATGCAATTCGCGGCGCTTTCCCGCATCCGCCAGGATGTCTTTCACAGTGGCGATGCCGCGGCGGGCAACCCAGGGCGCGGTGCGCTCCAGGTAATGTGCCTCCTCACGATAAAGCTGCATGAAGGCGCCGACATATTCCATCACCTCGTCTTCGGTCGCCACCCGCACCAGGGGGTCGGTGACGCGCACCTCGATGCCGCCATTGCCGCCCACCAATATGTCATAGCCGGCTTCGACACAGACGATGCCGATATCCTTGATGGTGGCTTCGGCGCAGTTGCGCGGGCACCCCGACACCGCCAGCTTGACCTTGTGCGGCGTCCAGGAACCCCACAGCATCTTTTCCAGCTTGATGCCCAGTCCGGTGGAATCCTGGGTGCCGAAACGGCACCATTCACTGCCCACGCAGGTCTTCACGGTGCGCAGGCCCTTGGCATAGGCATGTCCTGAAACCAGGCCCGCCTTGTTGAGATCGCCCCATACGGCGGGCAGGTCTTCCTTCTTGACCCCCAACAGGTCGATGCGCTGGCCGCCGGTCACCTTGACGCTGGGGATGTTGAATTTATCCGCAACATCCGCGATGGCGCGCAGTTCCGACGGCGTGGTGACGCCGCCCCACATGCGCGGTACCACGCTGTAGGTGCCGTCCTTCTGGATATTGGCGTGCACCCGCTCATTGATGAAGCGGGAGCGTGAGTCATCGACATATTCTCCCGGCCAGGCGCAGAGCAGGTAATAGTTCAGGGCCGGCCGGCATTTGTGACAACCCTCGAGCTTTTTCCAAGCGAAAGCGGTGCGCACAGCCGCCATGGTCTTGAGGCTTTGCGCCAGGATTGCCTGGCGCACCTCGTCATGACCGGCTTCGGTGCAGTCGCAGATCGAAGGCGCTTTCTTTTCCACCGCGCCGCCCAAAGTATCCGCCAGCAGGGCTTCCACCAGGTTGGTGCATTGGCCGCAGGAGGCGGACGCCTTGGTATGGGCACGTACCTGCGACAGTGAGGCCAGCCCCTTGTCCTTGATGGCGCAAACGATGGAACCCTTGGAGACACCGTTACAGCCGCAGATCTGAGCATCGTCCGGCATGGCGGCCACATCGAGACCGGATTTCCCGGCCGGAAGGCTTTCGGCGAAGGCGCGGCCGAACACCAGCTTGTCGCGGATATCGGAGATGTCTTTCTTGTCCCGCATCAGGCCCAGATACCATTGGCCGTCCGCAACATCGCCATAGAGCACCGCGCCCACCAGCTTGCCGTCGCGCAGCACGATCTTCTTGTAAAGGCCGCGATTGTCGTCGCGCAGGGTGATCTCGTCGTCGCTTTCGCCTTCCGCCATCAGGGCGCCGGCCGAGAATACATCCACGCCTGTGATCTTGAGGCTGGTGCTCAAAGCCTTGCTGGTGAATAGGGCATGGTCCTCGCCCGCCAGGCGGGAGGCGCAGACCTTGGCCTGGTCCCAGATCGGCGCCACCAGCCCGAACACCGCGCCGCGATGCTCGACGCATTCGCCGACAGCAAAAATATTGGGATCGCTGGTGCGCATATCGTCGGTCACCACGATGCCGCGATTGACTTCCAGGTCGGCCTTTTTCGCCAGGTCGATATTGGGGCGGATGCCGATGGCCAGCACCACCAGGTCGGCGGGAATGAAACGGCCATCCGCCAGTTGCACGCCTTCGGCCCTGTCGGTGCCCACAATCTCTTCGGTCTGGCCGTCGGTGAAGAAAGCGATGCCGCGCCGGTCCAGGTCGCGCTGCAAAAGCTGGCCCGCTGCGGCGTCGAGCTGGCGCTCCATCAAGGTGGGCATCAGATGGACCAATGCCACCGACATGCCGCGTTGCTTGAGGCCCCAGGCCGCTTCCAGCCCTAACAATCCGCCGCCGATCACCACGGCGCGTTTTTGGGTGCGGGCGGCGGCGAGCATTTTGTCGACATCGGCGATGTCGCGGAAGGCGCAGGTGCCCGGGAGGCCCAACCCCGGAATGGGCGGCGCCAGCGGGCGCGAGCCGGTGGCGATCAGGATCCTGTCATAGGGCACGGTGACGCCGGCCGCGGAGGTTACGGTGCGCGTGGTGCGGTCGATCGCGGTGACCGTGTCGCCGGTGATCAGGGTGATGCCGTTTTCGTCATACCAGTCGCGGTCGTTGATCACGATGTCGTCAACCGTCTTGTCGCCCGCCAGCACGCTGGACAGCATGATGCGGTTGTAGTTGACGTGCGGCTCGGCGCCGAACACCGTGATACGGTAGCGTTTGCCGCCCGGCAGCTTGAGCATCTCCTCGACCGTGCGCATGCCGGCCATGCCGTTGCCGATCACCACCAGATGTTCGCGCGGATCATTCATCATGTTCATGGGATCGCGCCTTTCAGATACGGGCCGCGGCCAGCGCGCCGCTTTCACGCCGCCAGCGCGGCCTGACCGAAACGATGCCGGCAAAGGCGATCAGCGCCATGCCGGCAAAGACCGAAAAGCCGAAGGCGTAGCTGCCGGTGAATTGCTGGGCATAACCCAGGCTGGCGGCCAGATAGAAACCGCCAACCCCGCCGGTCATGCCGACCAGCCCGGTCATCAGTCCCACATCCTGGCGGAAGCGTTGCGGCACCAGTTGGAACACCGCGCCATTGCCCATGCCTAGCGCCGACATCGCTAGGACGAACAGGGCCAGGGTGACCGGCAGGATAAGGGTGCCGCGCGCCACCGTGAACAGGATGCCGGCCACGATCAGATAGACAAAGGACAAGGAGCGGGTACCGCCGATGCGGTCGGCCAGTGCGCCGCCAAAGGGGCGGGCGAAGGAGCCGGCGAAGACGCAAGCCGCGGTGCAGTAACCGGCCTTGACCGGCGACAGGCTGAACTGGTCATGGAAGTAGATCGGCAGGAAGGAGGACAGGCCGACGAAGCCGCCGAAGCTGATGGCGTAGAAGAACATCAAGAGCCACGCATCCTGGGATTTCAGGATGCGGCCATAGTCGGCCAAGGTTTTGCGCGGCGGGCATTGCGGGCTGTTCTTGGCGGTGAAGAAGAACAGCGCAAACACCAGCACCAGCGGCAGCGCCGCCAGGCCCAGCACATTGTGCCAGCCCAGAGCGACGGCCAGGCCCGGCACGAACAGCGAAGCCAGCACCGTGCCGGAATTGCCGGCGCCGGCCAGGCCCAGCGCCATGCCCTGATGCTCCGGCGGATACCAGTAGGACACCATGGGTAGCGCGATGGCGAAGGAGGCGCCCGCAACGCCCAGCACGACACCCAGCAATAGGACCTGCTGGAAGCTGTGAATGCCGATCCACCAGGCCCCGGCCAATCCCGCGATCACCACCAGTTGCATGACCAGGCCGGTAAAGCGGGGATGAAACTGTCCCACCAGGATGCCGTTGACGATGCGCAGGAAGGCGCCGGCCAGCACCGGAACCGCCACCATCAGGCCTTTTTGCCCGGCGCTGAGATTGAGGTCATGGGCGATCAAGACCGCCATCGGTCCCAGCAATACCCAGACCATGAAGCTGAGATCGAAATAGAGGAAACACGCGACGAGTGTGGGAAGATGTCCGGCTTTGAGGAACGCGTTTTTCATCCATGGCTCGCTTGGGGCGCCATCGCGCCGCATACGAACCGCCATTGGCTCGCGGGATTGAACCTCGCTTGCAAGCCGCATCCGCCCTTGAACGCAACCCGGCCAGAGTGGGCGTGACATACGCCACGCAACGCCCGACGCTTAACGCTACGCAAAAGCCGGGCCAGCTTTTTGCGGTGGCAAAATGGCGGAAAATGGGGATTTATCTAGCGAATCAACCAGGTTATTTGCTTAAACCGGTGGCCAACCGACGAAAATTTGTGCAGTGCGTTTGGCCCGCCTAGAAACTTGCCGGCGCGGGGGCGTCTCCAAAAACTGCAAAATCGCAGAAGCTGTCGGGGAGCATCGCAATGGCATTGGGCTGGGCGTCCAGCAACCAGGGCGCCTGATGGGCGCCTTCACTTTTGGAGTCTGCCAGCGGCACGCTGATGTTCAAAGGCGCAACCGCGGCGCGATAGATATCCGAGCGATAGACCCGCGCCGCCAGAGCCTGGTTATCCACGGCATCGATCAAATCCCAGCGCGCCATCTGGTCCAGGAACCACAAGGCATGACTGCGCCAGGGAAAGGTGGCGGCACCGCGCCAGAAACGCGATTGGTTGTCGGGCGAGATCGGGCCGCCTGGCAAGGAAGAAAGGATGGCATGGCTGTCCACGCCCAGATATTTCTGCCGCGACAGCAAGGCGGCGGTATAGGACGCGTTTTCCGGCGCGTCGCAGAATTGCGCGGCGCGGACCAGGGCGCGCACCGCGCCCTTCAGGGCTTGCGGATTCTCCTCGGCCCAGGAACCTCGAACTGCGAAGGCCTTTTCCGGAGCGTTGCGCCAGACATCGTCGGAGCTTGCCACATTGATACCGGCGCCGCTGCGGGCGGCGATCTCACCCCAGGGCGCACCGGCGCAGAAGCCGGCGATCTGTCCCGATTGAAGCGCTTCCACGGCACGGGCCGGCGGCACCACACTCAGCCGCACATCGCGGCCTGCTTCCAGCCCCGCCGTCGCCAGCCAGTAGCGCAACAGCAGATTATGGGTGGAATAGGCGTGCACCACACCCAGCGTTAGGGGCTGATCCTGGCCGGCGAGGCAGGCTGTCAGCGCCTGGGCAGTGGGAAGGCCGCGCCGTTTCGCCGTTTCACGCACGCGCTGGGCCAGGTCGCGCGCCAGGGTGATGGTGTTGCCGCCCATGCTGATGTTGCAGGGAACGACCAGGCGCTGGCTGATGCCGCGCAATCCCAGCTCGATGGCGAACGCCAGAGGCGGAACGATCACCGCGGCATCCAGGAAACCGTAAGCCAGTTTGTCGGCGATATTGGCCCAGGAGGGCTCCTCCAGCAGCTCGGCATCCACGCCTTCCTCGGCGAAATAGCCGAATTCCTGGGCGACGATGGCGGGCGCGGAATCCGTGAGACGCAAAAAGCCGATGCGCAGCCTGGGACCTGCGCGCTGGGCCTTCAGGGCCACGACCTCGCTCATGTTTTGCTCTCCCGGCGCTGTTTTTCTTCCTCGGCGACAAAATCCGCCACCACCTGCGCCAGCTTGCGGGCTTCGTTCATCGCCTTCTTCTGCAGCCAGCGATAGGCTTCCGGCTCGGTCATCTTGCGGTCCTTCATCAGGATCGCCTTGGCACGCTCGATCAGGCGGCGCTCGTTCAGCAGTGCCTTTGCGGTGGCGAGCTCAGTTTCGACATGGCGGTAGCGCTGGAACAAGGCGATGGCCGAAGCCATGATGGGGCGCACATTCTCCAGCGCCACGCCCGATAAGTTGTAAGAGCAAACACCCGCAGCGATGGCTTCCTGGGCGAAGGCGGGATCGTCGGTGCCCGCGAACATCACTACCGGCTTGGCCGCAGAGACCAGGCGGATATCCTCGAGCGCGTCGCGATCGGGCAGGGCCATGTCGATGATCACCAGGTCCGGCCGGGCCTGTTCCACGGCGGCCGCCAGATCCGGCCCCTGGGCTCGCAATACCCGCGCGAAACCGGAGCCTGCCAACTTTTCTTCCAGCGCGCGGGCGCGGTCTTCATCCATATCGATCAAAAGGATGGTCAATGCCATCCGGACAGTATAGCCGGGCCTGTGCTTTTTTCGCCAAGCCTGTTGGCCTATGTTGTCGCGCTTTGAACCTTTCGTGAGGTCCGGTGGTTCGTCTGGTTTTTTTGGGGAAATTTGGCGACGTGGCACCGGCCGGTCTGGAAGAGATCGCGCTGCCCGGCGATGTGCGCACGCTCCTTGACTTGAAAGACTGGGTGGCGCGCCGGCAACCGCTGCTGGGCGAAGCGATGGCGGCGACCCGCACCCGGCTGATCGTCAATCAATGCGTGGCGCATGATCTCTCCCAGCCGGTGGCGGATGGCGATGAAGTCGCTTTCCTGCCGCCCATGAGCGGAGGCTGAGATGGATATCCGCATCGCGCGGCAAGCTTTCGACCCGCAGGCGGAAATCGCCGCGTTTACCGGCGGCCGCGATGATGCCGGCGCGCTGGTGAGTTTTGTGGGTTATTGCCGCGCGGCGACGGATGGTGTCGCGGTTCGTGAACTGCGGATCGATCATTATCCCGGATTCACCGAAAAAGAGATCACACGGCTGGCACAGGATGTGAGCCGCCGCTTCGATTGCCCCGATCTTCTGGTGATCCACAGGGTAGGGGTGATCCATCCCGGCGAAGCGATTGTCCTGGTGGCGGCGCTCTCCACCCACCGGGCCAACGGCTTCGATGCCGTCAAGGTGCTGATGGATTATTTGAAAACCGATGCGCCCTTGTGGAAAAAGGAAACGGGACCGGCGGGTGCGCGCTGGATCGAGCCCAGGCCGGAAGATCATGCGCGGCGCCAAAAGGCGGAAAAGGAAGAGAAATGACAGATCTCCCCAATCCGCCCGGCGGCGGGCGGCTGGACCCGGACAAGACATTTCGTCCCTTGCGGGTGGCGGTGCTGACCGTTTCAGACAGCCGCAACGAGGACAGCGACACATCGGGAAAATTGCTGGCCGACCGGGTGGCGCGTGACGGCCATGTCCTGGCGGCTCGCACTCTGGTCCACGACAGTGTGGCGGAGATTCAAGCGCAGGTGAAGAAATGGATCGCCGATCCGGAGGTCGATGTGGTGATCTCCACCGGCGGCACCGGTCTGACGGGGCGCGATGTCACGCCGGAAGCCTTGCGGCCTCTGTTCGACAAGACGATCGAAGGATTCGAGACGGTCTGGCACATGACCAGCTTCCAGTCGGTGGGGCTTTCCACCATGCAAAGCCGTGCCTGCGCGGGGCTGGCCAAGGGCACGCTGATCTTCGCGCTGCCGGGCTCCAATGGCGCCTGCAAGGATGGCTGGGACAAGCTGATCCGCTGGCAGCTCGACACCCGGCATCGTCCCTGCAACCTGGCGGAATTGATCCCGCGCTTCACAGAGGTTTGAGCATGGCTGATCTCACCCATCTGGATCAGAAAGGTCAGGCCCGCATGGTCGATGTGGGGGACAAGCCTGTCACGGCGCGCGAAGCCGTGGCGCAAGGGCGGGTGCGTATGAACGCCGAGACCTTCCGCAAGGCGCTGGACGGCGACTCAAAAAAAGGCAGCGTACGTGCCGCGGCCGAATTTGCCGGCGTCATGGCGGCCAAGCGCACGGCGGAGTTGATTCCGCTTTGCCACCAGATTGCGCTCAGCAGCGTGAAGGTGGAGATCGCCGCCGATGAAAAGGAAAGTGCCCTGGTTGTGACGGCGCGCGCCAAAACCGCCGGCCAGACCGGAGTGGAGATGGAAGCCCTGACCGCGGTTTCCGTCGCCTGTCTCACAATCTACGACATGCTGAAGGCCTCCGACCGCGCCATGGTGATCGACGGCATAACTCTGCTGGAAAAAAGCGGCGGCGCCTCCGGCGACTATCGGCGCGCGCCCTAGCGCGGCGTGAAGCCGGCTTTTTTGAAGATGGTGTGCGCCTCCGGGCTGCCGAGAAAATCCAGAAAGGCTGTGGCGCCCCGCGACGCGGCCTTGGTCAAGGCCGCGGGATAGACAATGGGAGCATGCGTGTTTTCCGGAAACACGCCGGCCACCCGCACCGATGGGGCCACTTTCGCATCCGTGGCATAGACGATGCCGTAGGGGGCTTCACCGCGCGCGACATATTCCAATGCCACACGCACATTTTCCGCCGGCGCCAGCTTGGATGCCACACTGTCCCATACACCCAGCGCCGTCAGCGCCGCCTTGGCGTATTTTCCGGCCGGCACGGACGCCGGATCGGCCAGGGCCAGCCGGCGGTCGCCCAGCGCGGCGGCCAGGCCAAAATGCGGCGCGATCCTGGGTGCGGGCGGCGCATTGGGACCGACGACCAGCACCAGTTGGTTGCCCAAGAGCTCCTTGCGCGTGCCGGACGCAATCAGGCCTTTGCCCTGGAGATAGTCCATCCAGTCGCTGTCGGCGGAGAAAAAGACATCGGCGCGGGCGCCCTGTTCGATCTGCCGCGCCAGGATCGAGGACGCCCCAAAAGACAGGGTCACTGCCTGGCCGGTCTTGGCCTTGTATGCATCCGCCACTGCTTTCAGACTGTCGGTAAGGGAGGCAGCTGCAAAAACCGTGGTCGCGGGCTGGGCACCGGCGGACATGGCGGAAAAAGAAAGCGCCACGGCGGCAGAAACAAGGATGCGGCGATTGATGGACAAGCAGGTCATCCCCGGTTTTGCGTTTCCGGCAGGCGTTGGCTACAAGCGGAAATAACGTGTCACAGAGCGACAAGCCTGCCAAGTCTTCGGGGCGCCTTCCGTCCGTAGCGGAGGCGCGCGCGGCCATGCTCGCCCCGGTTCGTCAGGGCGCCGTGGAGACTGTCGCCTTGCAGGACGCATTGGGGCGGGTGCTGGCCGAGCCTGTTTCGGCGGGCCGCGATCAGCCGCCTTTCGCCGTGTCGGCCATGGATGGTTATGCCGTGCGCAGTGCCGATACGCCTGGCCGGCTGCATGTCGGCGGCGAGTCCGCAGCCGGCCATGGCTTCGAGGGGCAGTGCCAAAAGGGCATGGCGATCCGCATCTCGACCGGCGCCGCGGTACCGGAGGGCGCGGATACGGTTGTGATCCAGGAAGATGCGCAGCGCAACGGCGATCATCTGGATGTGCCGGCCGCCGAGGCGGGACAGAATATCCGGCCGCGTGGCGGCGATTTCACTGCCGGCACCCTGTTGCTTGCGCCAGGCCGGCGGCTGGATGGCGTGGCATTGTCGCTGACGGCGGCAAGCGGTTTGGCGCAATTGCGCGTCACGCGCGCGCCGCGGGTGGCGATCCTGAGCAGCGGCGATGAGTTGGCGGCGCCGGGTTTAACGCCGGGGCGATTTCAGATCTTTGACTCCGGCACCTTCGGAATTGCGGGGCTGATCCAGTCCTGGGGTGGCGTGCCACAACGCCTGGCGGTGGAGAAAGACGATCCCGCGGCAATCGCCCGCGCCGCGGAGCAGGGCCTGGGCGCCAGCGACCTGCTGGTGGTGATCGGCGGCGCGTCGGTGGGCGATCACGATCATGCACGGCCGGCGCTGATGCGCCTGGGGCTCAAGCTGGCGGTGGAGAAGATCGCGGTGAGGCCCGGCAAGCCGACCTGGTTCGGAGCCGCGCGCGAAGGTCTGGTGTTGGGACTGCCCGGCAATCCCGCTTCGGCGCTGGTGTGCGCCATGCTATTCCTGCGGCCCCTGGTGGAAGCGATGTTGGGCCGCGACCCGCAGGCCTGCATTACGATGCACCGGGCGCGGCTCGCGCATCCGCTGCCCGCCAACGGACCGCGCGAGCATTATCTGCGCGCGCATCTGGATACCGACCAGGAGGGGCGGCTGACGGTTCGCGCCTTCGAGGATCAGGATTCCTCGCTGATCGCAATTTTCGCCGCCGCCAATGCCCTGATCCGTCTGCCGCCCGATGTGCCCGCCATGGAAGCGGGCACCTTGGTCGATGTCCTGCCGCTGGAGCGCATTTGATGCCGTCGCCGGCGGAGATGCAGATTCTGGGCACCAGCTTCAGCGTCGCGGCTTTTGCCTTGCTGTGGTCGCTGCCGCTGGCCATTGCCTGTGCCTTTCTTCTGTCGCGGCAATTTCCCGGGCGCTTCACCCTGGATGGGTTGGTGCATCTGCCCATCATCCTGCCGCCGGTTTTGACCGGATTTCTGCTGCTGCTGCTGTTTGGGCGGCAGGGGCCCATCGGCGCCTGGCTGGAACGCGTGGCGGGCATCCATCTGGCGTTCACGCGCCAGGGCGCGGCCCTGGCGACTGCGGTGATGACTTTTCCGATTCTTGTGCGGGCCATCCGTGTTGCCTTTGAGGCCATGGACCCGAAGCTGTTCGAAGCGGCCGCGATGTTGCGCGCCCACCCGCTGGACCGTTTCTTTTCCATTGCCCTGCCGCTGGCCGGGCCGGGCATCCTGGCCGGAATGGTGACCGCATTTGCCGCCGGCATGGGCGAGTTCGGCGCCGTGATCACTTTTGCCGCCAACATTCCCGGTGAGACCCAGACCTTGCCATTGGCGATCTATGCGGTGTTGCAACAGCCGGGTGGAGAAGGCGCGGCGCTGCGGTTGGCGGCGTTATCGTTCACCGTGGCGATGGCCGGTTTGATCGGCGCGGAACTGTTGCAGCGCTGGATGCTGAGGCGGCTCAAGGGATGATGACGCTTGACGTCGATATCCGGCTCAGGCGCGGCGCCTTTCAGATGGCGGCGAAATTCAGCGCGCCGGGCGACGGCATCACCGTGCTGTTCGGACCTTCGGGCAGCGGCAAGACCAGTGTGCTGTCGGCCATCGCCGGGCTTGTTCCCAGTGACGGCCATATCCTGCTGGGCGGTTGTCCGCTGGGTGACAGCGCGGCCGGGCTATGGCTGCCGCCGCACCGGCGCGGCATCGGTCTCGTGTTCCAGGATGCGCGGTTGTTTCCGCATCTCACGGTACGGCGGAATATCGCCTATGCCTGGACGCGCGCGCCTATAGAGCGGCGGCACGACGTGGCAGATGTGGCGCGGTTCTTCGATATCGTGTCTCTGCTGGACAGGCCGGTGGGCAATCTTTCCGGCGGCGAGAAAAGCCGGGTGGCGCTGGCACGCGCACTGGTGGCGGCGCCGGACTTCCTGTTGCTGGATGAACCCTTCGCCGCGCTGGACGGGACGCGGCGGCGATCTTTCATTGCGGTGCTGCTGGAGATGCAGCGCAGCTTCCGGCTTCCCATGCTGGTGGTGACCCACAACATCGATGACGCCGCGGCGCTGGCGTCGAACCTGGTGGCGCTGAAAGCGGGGCAGGTGGTGGCCCAGGGACTGTTCGGCGAGGCGAGCCGGGACCCGGCATTCGCAGCGCTGCTGGATGCGCGTGACAGCGGTGCCGCAGTCTCCGGCTTGTTGCTCCACAAGGGCCATGGGGCCGCCCAGCGCTATCTCTGGTTGAGGGCCGATCATATCGTGCTGGCGATGGAGCCTCCGAAAGCCGTCTCGGCACGCAATATCCTGGAAGGTGAGATCGTCTCGCTGCGGCAGGAAGCCGATGGCAGCCGTCTGGTTGAGCTGAAAACCGCGGCCGGACCGATCCTGTCGCGGGTGACGGTTGAAGCGGTGGAGGAACTGGGTCTGGCAGAGGGCCGCGTGGCTTGGGCGTTGGTCAAAGCGCATGCACTATAGGGCGTGGGAGCGATAACATTTGAGTTGCATTCCGGACATTTTGTTGTCCGAGTTTTTCTGACAGTATGGCTGGAACGGCAAAAATTCCGGGGGGTTAGCGTTGG
>Ga0157379_10000604_pt1 | contig 29014 bp, 21 predicted proteins | sample S25metaG_FD_121802 | JGI IMG/M metagenome (GOLD analysis project Ga0157379, IMG submission 121802) | Switchgrass rhizosphere microbial communities from Kellogg Biological Station, Michigan, USA - S2-5 metaG | ecosystem: Host-associated > Plants > Roots > Rhizosphere > Soil | place: USA... | reverse complement strand
GCAGCCGCATCTGGGCCACCAGCTGGTTTCCGGAAAAGGGAATATCGCCGGACACCGCGACACCCAGGATACCGGGATGGCGGCGCAACTCTTCAACGAAGCTGTTGCGGGCGTCGGCCGTCATCAGGCGATAGGTTTCGATCACCAGGATGTTGTCGCGGCGAAAGCCGAGGCTCTGGTTACGGGCGAAATCGATCTGGGAAAATACCGCCGACGCGACGATCGCAAGGCCGATCGCGACCGTGAATTGCAGCACCACCAGAATCGAGCGCAGCGAGGACCCGGCGCGGCCGCCAGCCCCGACGCGCAGCGCCAGCGCCGGCCGGAAACTCGACAGGATCAGCGCAGGATAAATGCCGCTCGCAAGGCCGGCGGCGACAGTCACGACAACAATGAAGGCCGTAAACCGCCAGTCGGCGATATAGCTGAGCGTCATCGGGCGGCCCAGGAATCTGCCATAAGCGGGCAACAGGACCTCGACCACGCTCAGCGCGAGTACCAGTGCGATCAAAGCCATCAGCACCGACTCACCCAAAAACTGGGTGACCAATTGCCCGCGATGGGCGCCGACGCATTTGCGCAGCGCGATCTCCCGGGCCCGCATCATGGCGCGCGCCGTGGCGAGGTTTGTAAAATTGAAACAGGCGACCAGCAGGATCAGAAAACCGATCACGCCCAGGCCGTATAGCGTGACCCGGCTTCCGGGAGGCACCATTTCTCCCAGCTGAGCCGATTCATCCAAATGCGCGGCGGAAAAAGGGGCCAGCCGCACTTGGATGGCCTTGCTGGCCTGTAATGGCATGCCGAGGTCCTCCAGCACATTGATGTGCCGATCTAGCAGCCGGGGTATTTTGGCCGCCACTGCGGCAGCGTCGCTGCCTGCCGCCAGACGGACATAACCGAAGCCATCGATGTCGAAATAGGTCTTCTTACGCTCTTCGGTCAGCAAGGACGCGGTGGAGCTGTGGGAGATGAGCGCCTCGGCCCTCATGTGTGTGTTGAACGGCAGGTCGGCCATGATGCCGGTGACGCGCAGGATCACCGCGTCATTCGCGCAGGATACCGTAAAGGTTGGGCAGCTCTGCTTGTTGACCGCAAGCGTCTTGCCCACGGGATTGACGTTGCCGAAGAATTTGCGCGCGGCTGTCTGCGACAGGACGATAGAATCCGGTTTCGTCAGGGCCGCCCCTGGATCGCCCGTCACCAGGGGGAAGCGGATCACCCGAAAGAAATCCGGATCGACTTCGACCACCTCCTGAGAGAAGGTGCGGTCACCGACCTTGACCGTCCTGGAAATCGGCCAGAAGCGGGTGAAACCGGTGATCTCGGGCAGATTGTCCTTCAGCAGCGCCGGCAGAGGAAAATCAGACCGGCCGGTATAGATCGGCGCGCGTCCCGGCAGAAAGAAAGTTTCATTCACGCGATAGAGGTTGGTGTTGTCCGGCACCCATTTGTCGAACGAGGTTTCATCACGGATGAACAGCGCGATCAGGATAACGCACGCCAACCCCACCGCCAGTCCCGCGATGTTGATGAAGCTGTACAACTTGTGCCGGACGATGTTGCGCAGCGCCACGGTCAGGTAGTTGCGGAACATGTGCGCGCCAACTTTCAGATCGTTGCGGCCACGGTGAGAATGCCCACCACACCCATCAGGGCGATGGTGACGGCGTTGAAGGCCTCGGCGACAAACTCCGTCACCTTGTTGCGCGGCGCGGTCTGGATGCGGGGATGGGTCATGGCCATACTCCTTTTTGAACGGGGCTTCTAAAGAACCTGGCGGATGCTTTCGGTGACGATCGAACCGTCCAGCATGTTGACGATGCGGTGGGCATATTCGGCATGGGAATGCGAGTGGGTCACCATCACGATGGTGGTGCCATCGTCGTTCAGCTGGGTGAGAAGCTGCATCACCTCTTCGCCATTGGCGGTGTCCAGGTTGCCGGTAGGTTCGTCCGCCAGGATCAACTTGGGCCGCGCCACCACAGCGCGGGCGACGGCGACACGCTGCTGCTGGCCGCCGGAAAGCTGCGCCGGCATATGGCGGGCGCGGTGCGCGATTTTCACCCGCTCCAGCGCCTGGGTGGCACGCTGGCGCCTTTCACTGGCGGAAACATCCCGGTGATAGAGCAGCGCCAGTTCCACATTTTCCAGCACCGTCAGCTCGTCGATCAGGTTGAAGCTCTGAAAGACAAAGCCGATGGCATTCTTGCGCAGATCCGAAAGCTTGGCTTCCCCGAAGCCGGCGATGTTGGTGCCGTCGAACCAGAATTCGCCCGATGACGGGCTGTCCAGCATGCCCACGATGTTGAGGAAAGTGGACTTGCCGCAGCCCGACGGTCCCATCACGGCGACGAATTCGCCCTTGCGCACCTCCAGATTCATGCTCCGGATGGCGGTCGTCTCGACCTCGGTGGTGCGGTAGACCTTGGAAAGATCCTTAAGCGTTATCATCAGTGCCTCTATCTCTTCTGAGTCAATTGCCTTCGGGCCTATCGAATTCCACCCGGTCCATCTTCTGGAAGGCTTCATAGCCGGAGACGATGACCTTTTCGCCGGGCTTGAGCCCATCCACCACCTCGACATGATCGGGATTGCGCCGGCCCAGCCGCACATTGCGGCGTATGGCGGAACGCCCATTCGGCTCGACCGCGAAGACCCAGTTGCCGCCGGTGTCCTGGTAGAACGGCCCATTGGGCAGCATGACCGCGCGCGACGCGCCGCCCAGCTCGACCTTCAAGTCGATGGCCTGGCCGACATGGATGCCCGTGGGCGCGGCGCCATTGAAATACAGATCCACCTTGAAGGTGCCGTTGGTGACCTGCGGATAGACCTTGGCCACCTTGGCGCGATAGCCGCGGTCGTCGACGCTGAACATCGCCTCCTGCCCCACCACCACATGGCCGAGATAGAATTCGTCCACCTGCGCCGTCAACTTGAAGCGGTCGGCGGAATTGACCTGCCCCAAGACGGCACCCTGCCCTTTGGATTGGCCGACCTCGGCATCCAGGGCGGTGAGCTGTCCGTCCATCGGGGCGCGGATGGTCAGCGCTTCCACTCCCGCATTGGCGATATCGCTCTTGGCGCCGGCGGCCTGGCCCGTGAGCTGGGTCGCACGCACCCGCTGCTCCGCACTGGCGGATGCGATGGTGGCGGCATGAAGCTTGACGTAATATTCGTATTCTTCCTGTTCCTGCTTGTAGGTCGAGGGCGCGATGGCATTGCCGTCCAACAGAATCTTGTCGCGTGCCAAGTCGTTTTTCAGCTTGCTGATCTGGTGCTCGATATCCAGCAGGTCATGCTGGTACTTGAAACGGGTCTGCTCGAATTGCAGCTGCTGCGCCGCGACCTGCAATTGCAGAGCGGGATTGGAGAGAATGATCAGCGGCTGTCCGCTTTTGACCGTGGCGCCGTCTTCCACCAGCACCTGCTTGACGGTGCCGCCCTGGTCTGTGGTGAGATAGGCGGTGGTGTAGGGCGCCACCGCGCCGCGCACGGCGATGTAGTCCTCGAACGGCCCTTCGGTGACGGTGCCGATGGTCAACCGGTTGACCGGCACGCGATAGACATTGCCGCCCGCTCCCATCAGCGCCCAGACCCCGGCCACCGCCACCACCAACACAATGGCAGCCGCCAACCCATAGCGGCGCCACAGGGGTTTGCGGGCGATGACCCGGTCCATGCCATCCGCGGACTGGGCGGGTTCGGCGAATTCCCCGGTCAGGCGGCGGGCACGCTCGCTCACAAGATCAAAAAGGCGCGGCTTCTCCATGCCAAGGTTAAGGCAAGCCTTATGCCAGAGTTTTATTGATACTTATCAAATAGTTAGTTAATACCTCTAGCGCTCACCTGTCCGCAGGCGTACATGAATCCGGTCACTTGTCCGGAACCGAACAGTCAGCAGATCTATGAATCGGCCCACCCTTCCCCTCGATGCCAGCGTCCTGGTGGTGGACGACAATGAGGACATCCTCCATGCCGCCCGGCTTTTGCTGAAGCGGCATTTCACGGCAGTGCATACCCTCAGCGATCCTGTCCAACTGGCATCGGCGATGCGCAAGACCGGCGCCGATGTCGTGCTTCTGGACATGAACTTCGCCGCCGGCGCCGACAGCGGCGCAGAAGGCATGACCAAGCTTTCGGAAGTCCTCGCCGTCGATCCCCAGGCGGTGGTGGTGATGGTCACCGCCCACAGCGATGTCGAGCTGGCGGTGGAAGCGATGAAGAAAGGTGCCGCCGACTTTGTCACCAAGCCCTGGGAGAATGAGCGGCTGGTGGCCACCTTGATGGCGGCGCTGAACCTGCGCCGCTCGCGCCTGGAAGCGGCGGACCTGCGTCAGCGCAACAACGGGCTGGCGGCGGCCACCCACATGGAGTCGGGCATGATCGGCACTTCCGCCGCCATGCTGAAGGTGTTCGGCGCCATCCGGCGCACCGCGCCAACCGATGCCAATGTGCTGATCCTGGGCGAGAACGGCACCGGCAAGGAGCTGGCGGCGCGGGAAATCCATCGCCTGTCGCATCGTGCCAATGAAGTTTTCCTGCGCGTCGACATGGGGGCCTTGTCGCCGCAACTCTTCGAAAGTGAATTGTTCGGCCATCGCCGCGGCGCCTTCACCGATGCCAAGCAGGACCGCACCGGTTTCTTCCGCGCCGCCACCGGCGGCACCTTGTTCCTGGACGAGATCGGCAATGTGCCGCTTAATCTACAGACCAAGCTGCTGACGGCGCTGGAGCGCCGTGAAGTGGTGCCGGTGGGCGCGGAAAAGCCCGAGCCCATCGATGTGCGCCTGATCTGTGCCACCAATCTGGTTCCGGAGCGGCTGGCCGATGAGAATCTGTTCCGCCAGGACCTTCTCTACCGCATCAACACGGTGGAGATCACCTTGCCGCCGCTACGCGAACGTCAGGAGGACATACCGTTTCTTCTGGCGCACTACGCCGCGCACTACTCCCAGAAATATAACCTGCCGCCCAAGCGCCTGTCGGCCCCGTTGATCGACAAGCTGACCGCCTGGCCATGGCCGGGAAATGTGCGCGCGCTCCGGCATGCCGTCGAACGGGCGGTGATCCTCAGCGACGGCGACATGCTGGGACCGGCGGACTTTCCCTTGGCCGACACCGAACGCGAACCGCGCGCGCCGTCAGACTCGACGCGCCTGGACGAGGTGGAGAAAGCGGCCATCCTGCGGGCGCTGGAGCGCCACAAGAACAATGTCAGCCGGGCCGCGGAAGCCTTGGGCCTGACGCGGGCTTCGCTCTACCGGCGGATGGAAAAATATGGCCTTTAGCCGCTTCCAGGCCGGCACCCTGATCCGCGCCGCCGGGCTGGGCGCCACTCTGGTTTTGCTGGCCTGGATGGCCACCCGCACCAACTGGTATGTCGGCATGGGGCTGGTCACTTTGGCGGCCGTCGGCCAGGCCGCCGGCCTGGTGCAATTCGCCACCCGCTCGGCGCGCGAAGTTGCGCGCTTTCTGGATTGCGTGGCGTTCGATGACACCTCCGCCAGCTTTTCCGGGCTCGCAAAGGACAGTGCTTTCACCGAACTCAGCGCCGCAATGACGCGGGTCCTGGACCGGCTGCGCGCCGGGCGCGCCGAACATGAGGAACAGGCGCAATATCTGCAGACCCTGATGACCCATGTGCCGGTGGCGCTGGTCTCGCTGGATGAAAATGGCGGGGTGGAAATTATCAACATGGCGGCGCGGCGCCTGTTCGGCTCCGCCTGCACTCGAACGTCCCAATTTGCCGAATATGGCGCCGGTTTCGCGCTGGGCCTGGAAAACCTGCGACCCGGAGAAAGCGACATCGTACGCATGGAACGCCCCGGCGGCGCGCTGCAATTGAAAGCGGCTGCCACGGCGGTGGTGCTGGGCGGTGTGCGGCACCGGCTGATCTCGCTGCAGAATATCGAAGCGGAATTGACCGCCCAGGAGCTGGATGCCTGGCAGACCGTTATCCGTGTGATGGCCCATGAAGTGATGAATTCGCTGACGCCGATTACCTCCCTCGCCACCACCGCCAAGGGACTGATCGACGATACTTTGGCCGCGATGCCGCCAGAAGATGCCAACCGTGCCAATCTGACCGACGCCGCCGAAGCCTTGGAAACAATGGCCCGGCGCAGCGAAGGCCTGTTGCACTTCGTGCAGAACCATCGCCGGCTGACCAAGCGCATGGTGACCCAGATCGAGACCGTGTCGGTGCGGCGGGTGTTTGCCCGGCTGCAGCGCCTGCTGGCCGCCGAACTTGCGGTGCGCAACATCCAGCTCACAACCAGCGTGACACCGGAAACCCTGGAAATCGCGGTGGACGCGGAACTGCTGGATCAGGCTTTGATCAACCTGGTGCGCAATGCCATGGAAGCCTTGAAAGAGGAAAGCGACGGTAAAATCGCTCTCTCTGCCGTCATGGCGCCCGGCGGCAAGGCGGTTCTTGCCGTGGCAGACAATGGTCCCGGCATCACGGCGGAGCAACGCGAGAAAGTCTTCGTCCCCTTCTACACCACAAAGCGGCAGGGATCGGGTATCGGACTTACCTTGGTCCGCCAGATCGCCACCGTGCATGGCGCCAGCGTAAGCATTTCCGAAACCCCGGGCGGCGGCGCCACGGTGAGCCTGCGGTTTTGAGGCCAGCTTTGGATTGTGACCCGTGAGCGATGCTTTCATTCCGGTGGGTGCCCCGGTTCATCTGCGCCGCCTGAGCCGCCTGGAAACCGCCCTGGCGGCCCGGCGCAATGTGCTGGAACTCATCCCTTCCCTGTCCTATCGCCAGCCCATCGTCTCCGGCGAGATGCTGATGCGCTGGCATATGCTGGCCGATCCTGGCGGCATGAAGCGGGTGATGCTGGACAGGCTCTCCAACTATCCCAAATCCGAGATCATGCGGCGCATGCTGCGTCCTGCCATCGGCGACAGCCTGTTCAATGCCGAAGGACCGAACTGGAAATGGCAGCGCCAAGCGGTGGCGCCGGTCTTTACCCACCGCAACGTCCTGGCCCTGTCGCCGGCGATGACCACCACCGCCGCGCGCGCCGCCGCGCGGCTCAGGGCCTGTGGCGGGCGCGCCGAGATGGTGACGGAGATGCTGACCTCCACCTTCGATGTGATCTGCGACGTGGCTCTGTCGGGCCGCGAGCATTTCGACAGTCACACATTCGGCCAGGCCATCACCGACTATTTCCGCACCGCAGGACGCGCCTCGCTGCTGGACTTTCTCGGTTTTCCGCAATGGTTTCCCAGGCCCGGCGAATTGCTGGCGGGCCGCTCGGTGAAGACCATGCATGAGATGGTAGGGGCAGCCATCCAAGCACGGCGCAACCAGGTCAATCCGCCCGCCGATGACCTGCTGGCGCACATGCTGGAAGCCCAGGACCCCGAAACCGGCCAGCGCATGAGCCCGCAACAGCTGATCTACAACATGCAGTTCTTCATCGTCGCCGGGCATGAAACCACGGCGCTGGCGCTGGCCTGGTCGCTTTATCTTCTGGCCAATGCGCCCCAGGAACAGGACAAGGCGCGCGAACAGGCGCGCGGGGTGCTGCAAGGCCGCGCGGCCGAACCACGGGACCTGGCGGCCATGCCGTTGATCCGCCAGATCCTGGAAGAAGCCATGCGGCTTTATCCGCCGGTTGGACTCTTGGCGCGCACCGTGCTGGCGGAAGACGAATTGTGCGGCCGGGTGATGAAGCCGAATGACATTGTTTTCCTGGCGGTCTGGGCGTTGCACCGCAGCGAGCTGTTCTGGGACCGGCCGGCGGAATTCCGCCCGTCGCGCTTTGCCTCGGACAGCAGCGAGCCGCGCGACAAATATCAGTATCTTCCCTTTGGCGCCGGACCCCGCGTCTGCGTCGGCGCCGACTTCGCCATGATGCAGGCCCAGATCATCCTGGCCACTGTGATCCAGGATTTCCGCTTCCAGCCGGCTTCTGCCGCACCCAGGCCGGTGATGATGATGACGGTGCGGCCGGAACCGGGTGTATTTCTGGATGTGACACCGCTCTAAACAGCGGCCTTCAAGACCTCGCGCAGCCGCTGTCCCACGATCGCATCCTCGCCGGGTTGCAGCATCCACACCCCGACAATGATGGCATCCTCGGCATTGGGCAGTCCGGCCGATCCGGATCTGTGCCCGGTTGCCGGATTGAGTTCGATCGAAGGCGAACCCTTGCGCATCCGCTCCGCCACTTCCAAGGGCGCGATCCTGGTGTGGTCATAGCGGATCAACAGATGCGGCACCGCATTGGCCAATGGCGGCACAAAAATCTCGTGCTGCACACCGCGAATGCCTTTGAGCGCGGCGGCGATGCGTTCGGCGCGGCGGCGGAATTCCGCCTGCATGCCCTCGTCCGTCTGCTCCAGATACCAGTCGACCGCCGCCACCATGCCGATGATCTGCTCCTTGGCGACTTTCATGCCGCGTCCCACGGTTTCATCATGGGGACTGTTGCTCCAGGTGGCGGCTTCGATCAGGTCCTTGCGGCCCAGCAGCAGGCCCGCATTCTGGGGACCGCGCAGGCCCTTGCCGCCGGAGAACGTGACCAGGTCGAAACCCATCTGAGTGTAATTCCACAGATTGGAGATCGGGGGCACATCGGCGGCGGCATCGTTGAAACAGGGCACGCCGTGACGGTGCGCCACTTCGATCCATTTCTCGCGGCTGATCTGGCCTTGTTCGGCCGCGTTGAAAAAGTGGCACATCACCGTGCGGCCGGAGAACGCTTTCTCATACTGGTCCAGGGTCTCCACTTCGACAAAACGGGTGCCGCAATTCTTGATGGCATGGTCGTAACCGTAACGATGGCCCTTCTGGATGATGACTTCGTTCTTCAGCCCGGAAGTCTCCAGAGGCAGCAGGCTCACCGACTGCTTGTTGCCCACCGTCATGCAGGCCGCCGTGCCGAGGGTGAGCGCGGACGCCGCACCGGCGCTGACCAGGGCGGCCTCGCATTTCAGCCGCCGGGCGATATGCTCACCCGCCTTTTGCTGCAACTCCGCCAGCCGCACCGGATGCCTGGCGGCCTCGGCCACCGCCGCCTGAACCTGGGGCGGCATGATAGAGGCCGTGAGCGCCGTGTAAGTTCCGGCGGCATTGATGATCTTGGTGACGCCCAGCTTGCCGTAATAATCCGCGCCGACGCCGGCCGCCGCTTGCGCCGTGGCAGGCGCGGTGCCCAGAAGCCCGCTTGCGGCCAATGCGTTACGTGTCCAGGAAAAGAAATTGCGGCGTGTTGCAGGCATTAATCCCTCCGCTCTATGGCCGCTGGGGGCGGCTTTGCGTCTATCCTAGTTCAGCAACGCGCCCGGCACCACGCACCTATTTGCGCAGCTTGTGCATTTCGACCCATTGCCAGGCCAGCAGCGCAGGAATACCCACCGCGATATCCCTGGCGCGGCGCAGCAGGGAGACGGCGATACCGGTTTCCGGCGCGAGTCCGAACAGCGGCACCAGAGCGGCATACCCTGCTTCCTGGACGCCGATCGCGGCCGGAATAAATACCGTGACGCTGCGCAAAGCCTCCAGCAGGCTCTGGATGGCGATGGCGGACGCAGGCGCGATGGGAGCGCCTGCCGCCCAAAAGACCACCCACAACCATAGTCCGCTGGCGCACCAGCCCATAAAGTGAAGACCCACCGACAAAATGATGCGCAAGCGTTGCCGGTAGAGGGAATGGATCGCTTCCCGGAAGGACGCGGTCTTTCCCCTGAACGATTCCGCCCCCAAGAGTCTTTCGGCCAGATGACTGCCCATCAGTTGTATGAACGCAAAAACGAACACGCCGACGGCGAAGAACACGGCACCCGCGATCAGCCAGTCCAGATACGGTCCCAGCCTCGTATCGGCGCGAATGGCGGGCGCGGCCAGCCCGATCCCGGTGAGGACGAACAGGCTTTGCGCCAGCAATTCGGTGGTCACATCCACCACCCCCGCCGCGACCGCGCGCACCGGCGGCACGCCACCCAGCCCCAAGACCCGCATGCCCAAGGCAATGCCGCCGACCTGGGTGAAAGGCAGAATGTCTCCGGCCGAATCGCGCAACTGCCGCGCCGCGAAGACCAGACGCATAGAGGCCTTTTCGGCAAGAAGCGGATAAAGACCACTGGCCAGGCAGGCGGTGAGCACCAGACCCGCAGCCACCACCGCCATAAAACCGGCGAGACCAACATGGACCAATGCGCCCAGCACTGCGGCCCGGTCGAGCCGCGCGAACAACACAAGCAGCAGCGCCAGTCCCAGGCCCAACAGCAACAGCCTGACAGATGTTTTCAACATCCCGGCAGACTACAGGAACGCGGATCGGCTCCTATTCCTCATTTTCCTTTTCATAGTCGGGCGAACGATAGTCGTCGTGACAGGCCTTGCAGGTCTTGCCGGTGGCAATGACCTGGGCCTTCAGCGCTGCTGCATCCTTGGTCCCGGCCACCTGGGAGAGTTTCGCGACCTCCGCCTGCATGGCCTTGCCGAGACGCGTAAAGTCATCCGCCTTCTGCCAGACGGGAGGCAGCGCATAGGTCTTGACGCCGCTTTCCGGCCCGCTGCCTTTGGGAAACCAGTTGAGCAGATAGCCGCTGCGGTCCTTCATGGTCTGGGCATTGGGCAGAATCACATTGTCCCAGTCCTGGCTGCGCTTCTTCAGTTCGTCATCGATCGCCTTCAGCGCGCCGCCCATATCGCGCAGCTTGTCCTGGCGTGACTTGATCAAGTCCTTGGTGGAGGGCGCAGCCTGCACCACCAGTCCGGTGGCAACAGAAAAGACCAGCGCGGCACCGGCAAGACGGCAAAAATGGGAAAACGGCATAGAACCAGGTCCTCTTATAATCGGAGGCTACAATATACGGATGGCTCAACGTCTGCACAACGCAACAGGGTTACCGCGACATGCCCTGATAGACGAACTTCTGAAACCGGCCGGCGCCATCGCCGACATAGAGATTGCCCCTTGAATCGCTGGCGATGACATGGATGTTGGAGAACTGGCCGGCATATCCGCCCGGTGCGCCGATGGCGGAACCGGGAATCTCCTGAAGCGTCTGGCGCTCCAGGACGTGAACCCGTTCATTGTGGCCGTCCGCGACGTAGAGGAATCGTTGTTGCTTGTCGCCCGACAGCGCCACGCCGAAGGCGGTGCCAAAATCGCCTTGCGGCGTGGGCCGCGCCACCCAACCTTCCTTGAGGAACTTGCCGTCCAGGGTGAAGGCTTGCACCCGGTTGGCGTTGCGGTCGGCGACATAGACCGTGCCGTCACGGGAAATGGTCATACCGTGCAGCAGATTGAACTGCTGCAGCGGCGGATCGTAGCGGCGGTCACGTGGGGCATTGTCGTCGGGGACATGACCATAGGCACCCCACATGCGCTTGAACTTGCCGCTGTCGGCATCGGCGACATAGACGCGCCGGTTGACATACCCATCCGAAACGAACAGCTCATTGGCCTTGGCCCAGTAAACCGGCTGGGAAGGATGGCCGAGATTTTCGGTGTCCAAGCTGCCTTTGCTCTTTCCTGAATGCCCGATCTGCATCAGGAATTTGCCGTCATGGGTGAATTTCAGGCATTGATCGTCGTCTTTGCCGCGCCCAGCGTCGCGGCCATTGCCACAGACCCAGACATTGCCTTTGGTGTCCACCGCGATGCCATGCTCCTGCACCGGCCAGTCGAAAGTGGCGCGTTCACTTTCGTTCATCGCCAGCACACCGCCCCAGCCTTGGACAAAGCGCCCATCGGGTGCAATCTCAACCACCGAAGGCGCCGCCCTGCCGCCCATGTCATCCGGCGGATTGCTCACTGTCAGCCTGAGCCCCCAGGGGCGGGAATAGATCCAGACATTGTCATGGGAATCCACGGTCACCCCGCCGCTGGGCCCGAAGACATAGCCATGCGGCATCTGCCTGGGCCAGTTGGGGTCTACCTTGAAGATGGGATGCGGCGCCGCCGCCTGCGCCGCGGTGATAAAGAGCAACATGACGCCCATGACCAGCAATCGCATATCAAACCTCCCGCTCATGTCTGCCGCCGCCCGTAAAGCATGGTGATATTGATGCGCCGGTTGGTATAGCCCTCTTTGAAATCCATGTGATCGGTCTGGTGAAACAGTTCCGAGGAAAACACTACGGCCCGGTTACAGCGATAGGGAATGGTGGTGGACTTGGCGCCAGCACGGGCGAGATAGGCCTGGCAGCCCGCGGTGTCGCCGATATATTGCTGGGTTTTCCATTCCGCCGGCATGCCGACATCCCAAACGGTCAGTCCGCCATGGGCGGGATCGAGATTGGCCTCGTCGGCAGTGATCCAGAAGTTGAATGTCACCACCGAAGGATCGGCATGGGTGCCCACGCCCCTCAACCGGCTGTCATATTTGAATGCCCAAAGATAGCGGAGCTGATGCATTCCCAGGATCCCCGGATAGGCGGCGCGCATGTCCTCGTCGATCTGGCCGATCAGGGGACAGGCAAGACCATGTTCCGGCATGGCGGTGAGATAGCCTTCCGGATGAGTTTCCCGCCATATGGTGGAACCCCAGCAATAGCGGCGCAACTTCTCCAGCGCCTCCGGGCTCAGGAGATTGTCGATCACGATGATGCGCGGCCTGCGGCTATTCCATTCTTCCGTCGCTTTGGCGGCATTGGCTGCGTTGATGGTGGGCGATGCGGTCCTTCCGCCATCCGCCAGGTGGAATTTCCATTCGCGCAGGCCGAAATTTTCAGCCAGATAGTCCTGCTGTTCGCGGTCATGCTTAAGGCGATGCGGTAGGTCGTTGCAGACACCCGTGCCGAAACTCAGCCGCGCATGGCTGAGAAAACGGGCAAAGCTTTCCGCGATCCGCGCCGGCCCTGCCCCGTCCCGCAGCAGCATGTTGCCCAGCTTATAAAGCGCCCCGATGTCATCGGGCGAAATTTCCAGTGCCCTCCGAAGCGCCGCGATCGCTTCGGCAGTCCGTCCCTGGAAGAACAGCGTCAAAGCCAAATTGCTGTGAACTTCGCCCGGCCGCGGCTCCAGGACCAGGATTTGGCGATAAAGCTGTTCCGCCTCTTTGAAACGGCGAGCCTGATAATGAGCCGCCGCCTGCCGCGTCAGGGCGTCTAAGGCCGATGGCGCGGAATGGCCTGCGATCATCATCCCGGCTCCTCTGCCGCTCGCTTAAGCTCGCGGCGTTCGGCGCTCCAATCGATCCACTGGATCGATTTGACCGGCGTTGCCGGTCGCGCCTCACCCCATCGGTGCTGCACCGGTCTTCAGCCGGGCGCAGCACCTTGTATATTGACCTTCAGCATATAAAGCGACTGGGAGGCGGTCATGAACAAATGATCCCGCTTGGGGCCGCCGAAGCAGACATTGGCGCAACCTTCCGGCAGGCGGATACGGCCGATTAGCTTGCCGGCCGGATTCCACACCGTGACGCCGGAATAGCCCAGCACGGTGTTGGAGCTGGCCCAGACATTGCCGGCCCGGTCGGTGCGCATCCCATCGGGATGGCAATAGATACCGTCCACCATGCAATCGGTGAAATCGCGCAAGCCCGTCACCTTGCCATCCGCCACGTCGGCGACATGAATACCGCCGCTGATGATGTAGACGCGCTTATAGTCGGGCGAGAAACAGATGCCGTTGGGGCCACGCAGCCTGTCCGCCGGTATCGCCACTTCCAGCTTTCCACTCCGATCCCAGCGATAGGTGTTGGTGGGAAGCTCCCGCCGCACCGCTTCGCCAAGTCCTGTGCCGCGGTCTCCCAGCCTGGGATCGTAGAGCCCGTCGGGATTTTGCGGTCCGCCCGCCACATCGGGATGACCTTCGCTCAGGCCGGCGCCCGCGCCGGGATCGGTGAACCAGATGCTGCCGTCGGGGTGGGCAGCGATATCGTTGGGTGCGTTCAGCGTTTTGCCGTCGAACTTGTCGGCGATCACCGTCATGGAGCCATCCAGCTCCCATCGCACCACGCGGCGGAAATAATGCTGGCAGGAAAGCTGGCGCCCCTGGAAGTCGAAGCAATTACCGTTGCTGTTGAAGGATGGTTTGCGGAACGGAATGACCTGATCGGTGCCCCAGATATGGCGATATTGGGTGTCGCCTTGGACGTCACTGAACAGAAGATACATGCCTTCGCCCGACCAAGCCGGCCCTTCGGCCCAGAGAAAGCCGGTCGCCAGCCGCTTGATCGGCGAATAGCGCACAATCAGCCGGTTGAAACTGTCGTCCAGCGGCAGCACATCGGGATCCGGAAAGACATCCGGCGGTGCATCCCTTCCCCATTGCCGCGGCGGCGAGGTGACGACGCTGGGCGCAACAGCGGTTTCGGCTTTGCCCGCCGCATGACCGGCCGCCGGTGGCAAGATCAAGGAGCCGGCGGCAAGGCCTTCCATCACGGAGCGGCGGCTCAAGATACGGCAGGACATCGCGTTCCCCTTCTTCCGTACGCCCTGATGATTTGACGGACCGGCACCGGAAGCATGATATTTGACCATAACGTATCGCCGGTTGGGGGCTTCGCCAAGCGCATGACCGTTTTGCCAGGGGCTCGAGACCATGACCGGGTTTGATCAGGCGCTTTCGCCGCTGGGTGCGCCGGCCTTTCTCAAAGATCACTGGCTGAGAACTTTTGTCCACATCCGGGGCGAGAAAGCCCGCTTCACGCCGCTGCTGCCCTGGAGCGATCTCAACGCCATTCTGGAACAGCACCGCCTGACCCCGCCGCGGATCAAACTCTATCGCGACGGACAACAAATCGATCCCGCACAATATCTCACGCCGGCTATGTTCGGTGTGCCGCGGCTGGACGCCGGCGGCCTCGCCGTCAGCCTGGCGCAGGGCGCAAGTCTCATCCTGGACGATGTTCAGGAATTGGCGCCCCGGGTGCGCGATTTGACGATGAGCTTCCAGGACGCATTACACAGCGATGTTTTTGCCAATCTCTATGCCGGATGGGGCACGCGGCAGGCATTTGCCGTGCATTGGGATGCGCAGGAAGCTTTTGTACTGCAGCTCTGCGGACGCAAGCGCTGGAAGCTGTACCGCCCCACCCGCCTTCACCCTTTGAAAAACGACGTTGCCGCCCCGCCGCAACCCTCCGGGCCGCCTGCCTGGGACGGTATCCTGGAGGACGGCGATACACTTTATATCCCGCGTGGCTGGTGGCATGAGGCTTTCCCGCTGGATGAGCCCAGCCTTCACCTCACAGTTTCCCTGACACCCCCCACAGCCCTGGACTATCTGGGTTGGGCGATGGCGCGCCTGCGCCGGCATGACGAACTGCGTGCCAGCCTGCCTATAGGGGATGAGGCCGTCCAGCAGAACATCGCCGCCACAACAGCCAAGCTGACCGCCGATACGTTGCAGCACACCTCCATTGCCGACTTTTTGCGCGAATGGAATGCCAATATCCGTCCTTCGCAGCATATCCGGTTGCCGCAGGCCGTTTACGAACAATTTTCGCCTGTCACAGATCGCAGCCGGGTGCGGCTGGCATCCCTGCACATTTTGTCTTTTTCCTCGCAGGGCGAAGAATTCGTTTTTCCCGCGGCGGGGCGCCTATGGACCGTGCCCAAAGCGCTTCAGCCGGCCCTGGCGAAATTGCAGAACGGCCACGACGTGACGGTGGCGGAGCTGGCCGATGCACTTCCGACCGCGGCGCGGGCCGATTTGATGCGCAGCCTTGGCGTATTGGCGCAGGCAGGCGTCATTCTGGTGGCAAAAGGCTAGCGAGCACAGCCAAGCCGGTCTGATGACCCTTACGGCACGATCGTCGTGCTCGGCGTGGTGGTCAGCGCCACCGGGCCGCCCGGGTTTCCACTGGAAGAGGTTGCCAAGCCGATGGCCACACCAGCGGCGACAATCCCCCCGATCACGACCAGCGCGGTCGTGTCGGTATCCTGGGCCTGCCGCACCCCGGCCGGCTTGCCGGGCGCCAGAGGACCGGAGGTCCCTGCCGCCATCGCCCCGGAAACCAGCAATGTCATGGACAGCGCGGAAGCAATGAGAATGCGCATGGCATTTCCCCTAGTCATTGATGCGTACTCCCACATGGAACATGCGGCCGATGGTGTCATAGAGCAGCGGATTGGCGCCGTCATTGGTCGGGTTCTGCGAGTTGGAATAGAAGGGCGGCGGGCTCTTGTTGAATAGGTTGTCGATCTGGAAATAGGTCTGCCAATGCTCGTTCACATCATAGGAGCCGCCCAGGTTGATGTAGAAAATTCCCGGGACGTGATTGTCGTTGATGGTGGGATGGTCCTGATTCACTGACGGTGCGGGACAGCTTCCCGGCGTGCACTGGATCCAGTTGAGGTTGTGGCGGCCCTCCGAGATCCAGTTTTCCGACAAGGTCAGCTGCCAGTTGTCCGCATTGTAGGATTGCCTGGCGAACACTTTCAGATGCGGCGTGGCACCGTCATTGGAGCCGGCAGAGTTGACGATGATGCCCAAAGGCAGGCCGGTAGTGGGAACACCGGGCACAGTGATGAACTTGTCCACATAGGTGGCCAGCACCCGCAAGGTGAATCCGCCGGGTACCGACATGAAGTCCCAATTGTCCAGGCTGAACTGGTAGGAGGTTTCCAGATTGAAGCCATCCGTAGTGGTGGATGCAACATTGAAGAACTGGGTGTTCACCTGCAGCCATTGCGGCGGGAAGGTAAACGGCGTGGTTCCCGATGCCGTGACGATGGCCGAACAATATTGGGTCAGGCCGGCAAAGCAATTGTTGACGTTGGACTGCTGGCTGACAGTATTGATCTGCCCGGCCACCGCGATGCGATAATAATCCAGCGAGAATTGCCAGCCCTGGAACCAGCTCGGTTGCAACACAAAACCGATCTGGGTGTTGATGGATTTTTCCGGCTTGAGCAGCGGATTGCCGTAGGTGCCCTGAATGACCTGAATGTTCTGAGAAGGATTGCCGTTTGCCGCAGGCACCGTGCTGGAGCCATTGGCCGTGGTGGGCGCGGAGAACAATTCGCTCAAATTGGGTGCGCGCACATCACGCGACTGCAAGGTGCGCAGGCGCAATCCGTCGATGGGCGTGTCCCAGGTGAGACCCGCTTTCCAGGTATTGGCGTCACCGGCCGTGCTGTAATGGGCATGGCGGCCCGAGATGTTGACGTTGGCGGTACCCCAGATGGGATCGTTGAGCAGGGGCACGTTGAATTCCACAAAGCCTTCCAGCACATGGTAATTGCCCTGGCCGTTGTGGAAGCTGCCGGCATACCAGTTGGTGCCTTGCAGGCAGTTGAGCAGCGGATCGTTGCAGGGGCTGCCCGGCGCGCCGCCGGAACCGCCGATAGTGCCATTGCCGGCGCCATCACCGCGCACGTCATAGGCTTCCTGCCGCCAGGTCGCACCCGTCGCGACTGAGATCTTGCCTGCCCAGTCCTCGATGGGCGAACCGCTAATGGCAAAGTCCGCGACGTCCTGCGCCTGGTGGGAGATCTGGATCGGGCCCGGACCCCAATTCTGGCCGCCATAGATCCAGTCCTTTTGCGCCTGGGTGATCGGCGCCCCGAAAGGATTGAAGGGCACGCAGCCTTCCCGGATTGCCACAATGCTGCGGCAGACGATGGAGCCCAGGGGCGAATTCACCGAAGCGTAGGTCGCCTGGTTGGCCGCGGTGACCTGGACCGAGTCGATCGCGGCGTACATGTAGGGCTTGAGAGCGATGCCGCGGACGTGAATGTTGGTGTCGTTTTCGCCGTGCTCGTAATAGGCGGTCCAGGTCCAGTCCGTGCTGAAAACATTGAAGTTGCCGTTCGCGCCGCCGACATAGCGGCGATTGTCGCGCAAGGTGTAAACCTTTTGTGGACCCAGGCCGTAATAAAGCGAGCCAAAGCTGAAGCTGGTAGTATTGTTGGCGATGCAGGCCGCCTGGACGGACGCCGGCAGGAAGGCATTGGCACCGCCCGGCGCGTTGCCGCACTGGATACCCGGGGCTTGCAACAATTGTCCGGGATTGAATGCACCGTTGGAAAGAACCGAATTGGTGAGCGCCAAAGCGGACGTATTGCTCTGTCCGGTACCACCTCCGATGCCGGGCAAAGCCCCCAGCCACATGTCGGGATTGGGGATGTTGGAGGTGGCGACCTCGGACCAGTTAACGGTCATGTAGATTTCTGTTTTCGGCGACAAGTCGTAGGACAGGCGGCTGTAGACATTGCCGCGGGTCAGCGGCGTGGCCAGGGTCACACCCGAGCCGGTCTGGTTATCGAGCTCACCGCCGACGCAGAATTGAACGATACAATTCTTGACTGTACCCGGCGTACTGGCACTACCATCCCTGTTAGGAACCCCTTGGAGGGTTCCGCCAAAGCCCGTTGCGATATTCACGCCCGCTGGGCCGGTACCATAGTTGAAGGCATAGGTCGTGCCGTTAAGGCCGAACGCAGTGCCCATCAAGGGGCCGCTGTTGATCAGACCGTAGCGGCCCAACTGGTTTTGCTGGCCATTGGCGGTGACAAAATATTGCGGCTGGCCGGCCGGTGTGGCGGCCGGTGTCGCATATTGCAGAATCGTGGGCTCGATGAACCATTTGCGCCCACCGGATAAGGAATTGTCCGACCGGCCGCCGCAACAGGTCAGCTGCTGCCAGCCGCCTTCCACGCCGTCCATGTGACTGAATTCGGCGGCGACCTCGAAATGGCCACGGCCACCGGCAAAGCTGGTGCCCACCGCCATCTGTGCCGTCAAAGTGGCATTGTCGCCATAGGTAGAAAGACCGCTCGAGATATTGGCCTTGAAGCCGACGAATTTCTTGTCGGTGATGAAGTTGACCACTCCGGCGATGGCGTCCGAACCCCAGGAGGCGGAGGCACCGCCCGTCACCACGTCCACCCGCTGGATCAGCATTTGGGGGAATTCGCTGATGTCGGGAACGCCTGTCACATTGGCGGGCATGAAACGCTGGCCGTCCAGCAAAGTCAGGGTACGGATGGTCCCCAGGCCGAACATATTGAACGATGCCAAGCCGTTGGTGCCGCCACTGGTGCCGTTGACGCCGCTTTCAACCCCGGTCGAGCCCAACAGGGATGGCAACTGGGTCACGGCGGTGAAGATCGTGTCTTTGGCCGAGTTCTGGATGAAGTCGGACCCCAGCACCGTGGTGGGAGTGGGCGCATTGAAGCCCGCCGACATGATGCGGGACGACGACACGGTGACGGACTCGACGGGCCCGCTGGGCGCTTCCTGCGCATAGGCGGCGGAGGCAATGAGAAGCGCGCTGGCGCCCACCGTCGCATAAAGCGATGTTTTATCGATGAAAAGAGATTTCCTGGTGGCGGAATCCCGGCTGTTGGTCCTGGATCGCATGTCTTTCCCCCTGGCCCTTCGAACTGCGTCGAATTGGATTCAGACTAGGCGTGTTGATTGGTATGTGCAGCAATAATTTTGCTACACTCCGCAATACTTCACGTGCTGCATTGCGATAGAAACGAAAACCTCACCAAGCCAGACGATATCGGGAATTGGAAGATGCGATTTAGTTTTAGTTTGAATCGTCATATCTCAAACAATGAGAGACGTCACACAATCAAGTTATCGCAGCGCAATGCAGTGCGGGCGGCAGTTTTGGCTGGTGTGCTGCTGATCCCAGCCGCAACCTTCGCCAGCGAATGGCTGACCTTCGGCTATGACGCCCAGCGCAGCGGCTGGAATACGACGGAAACCACGCTGTCGCCCAAAAATGTGGGCCGGCTGGCCCTGCTGTGGAATACACAACTATCGACCCCGCCCCAGGACGTGGCGCTTTCCACCCTCACCTCGCCGCTGGTGGCGGAAGGGATTGAAACCGCGCAGGGCAAAAAGAACCTGCTGTTCACCATCGGCACCGACGACACGCTCTATGCCCTGGATGCCGATAGCGGAAAGACGGTGTGGCAGAAGAGCTTTCCAAATCCCGGCAAGCCGGTGCGGCCCGCCACTTCCAACTGCGCCAACACCGAACAGGCCACGCCGGTGATCGATCGGGCCGCCGGTGTGATCTATTTCACCATGAGTGACGGCAAATTGCGGGGCTTGAGCCTCGCCGCCGGAGACGAGCGGCTGACGCCCATGCCGTTCGTGGCACCCTTCAGCCGCAACTGGAGTCTCAACCTGGTTCAGGGCGTTGTCTATACCGCGGCGGGACGCGGCTGCGGTGGCGATGCTGCGCAGCCCATCGAACCGGGCTCGGTCTCGGCAATGGATGTCAGCGATCCACAGCATCCGCAACTGTCGCGCTTCCTCACCGGCCGCGGCCGCCCCGCGGGTCCGTGGGGACGCGGCGGCCCGGTCGCCGGTCCCAACGGGCTCTATGTGCAGACCGCGGACGGCAATCACGATCCCGCCGCCGGCATCTATGGCAATGCCGTGATCGCGGTCGCGCCCAAGGCCTATGGCATCGTGGATTCCTTTACCCCCGCCAACTGGAAGCTGCTGAATGCCAAAGACCTGGACCTGGGCTCGGGAAGCCCGGTGATTTTCCCCTTCCAGGACCGCACTCTGCTTGCCACTTCGTGCAAGGAGGGCGTGGTCTATCTGTTGGATGCCAAGAATCTCGGTGGCCAGGATCACGCCAAGCCGCTCTATCAGTCGCCGCGGCTGGGCAATGACGACGAAAATTATTACGGGCGCGGCGTCTGGGGCGGATTCTCTACCTGGCAGAATGCACAAGGCGCGCGCTATCTCTATGTCCCGATGTGGGGCCCGCCGGGCAAGGATGGCTTCCAATTCCCCAAGAGCTATGGCGCGGCGCCGCATGGCAGCATCATGGCTTTGCAGGTGGTGGAAAAGGACGGCGCCTTTTCCCTGACGCCGCAATGGATGTCGCGCGACCTGCAGGTACCCGATAATGTTGCGGTTGCCGGCGGCGTGGTTTTTGCGGTGCAGACCGGCGAACAGACCCTGCAGCACGCCGTCAATCCCGAGGGCCATGGCCAGGCGCGTGCGGGCGAAGCGCGGGAGACCATCGCGAGCCTGGCCAAGTTCCGCTCTACGCCCTTGGCCGACATGGTGCTGTATGCCTTCGATGCCGAAACCGGAAAAGAGCTCTATTCCAGCAAGAAGCTTCTGGCCAGCTGGGTGCATTTCAATCAGCCGGTGGTAGCTTCGGGCAAGGTCTTCCTGGTTTCGCACGATGCCCATGTCTATGCCTTCGGCCTGAAGCGCTGATACGGCGAACAGGAAACCATGGACACGAGGCCGCTGATCGCACAGGCGCTGGGCCTGCACCAGCGCGGCCAGCTGGACCAGGCCGCGGAGCTGTACACCCAGGTCCTGAAACTCGAACCGCGCAATTTTCCCGCACTTCAGTTCCTGGGCGTGCTGCGCGGTCAGCAAGGACGCCTGGCGGAAGCCAAACAGTTGTTGCAGACGGCATTGGAGATTCAGCCGCAGGATTTCGGCGCCTTGCTCAATTTCGGCCAGGTTCTGATGGGTGCCCGCCAGACACGCGACGCCCTGGTTTTTTTCGACAAGGCATTGGCGGTAAGGCCGAATGCCTTTGAAGTGCTCTACAACCGGGGCGTGGCGCTGGCGGATCTGCAACGCCACGCCGAAGCGGCGGCAAGCTTTGAGGCGGCGCTGGAGCAAAATCCCCGCCATCCGCCCTGTCTTTACAACCGCGGCCTTGCGCTGATGGCGCTGGGACGGCGCGAGGAGGCCATTGCAAGCTATGACGGCGCGCTGACTCTCGATCCTAACATGGCGACCGCCTGGAACAATCGCGGCAATGTCCTGCGAGATATGGGGCGCGCCGATCAGGCTTTGCAGAGCTACGACCGGGCGCTGGCTCTGGCGTCCGGCGATGCCAACGCGCTCTACAATCGCGGTCATATCCTGGCCGATCTGCGGCGCTTCGCGGAAGCGGTTGCCAGTTACGACCGCGCGCTGTCGCTCCGGCCCGACTTCGTGGAAGCCTTGTCGAGCCGCGGAACCGCCCTGCTTGCCCTCGAACGCTATTCCGACGCGCTGGAGAGTCTGGACAAGGCGTTGGGTCTGCGTCCGGATGATCCCGAGATTCTCAACAATCGCGGTGTGGCGCTGTGGCATCTCAAGCGTCCATCCGACGCACGCGCCTCTTATGACCAGGCGCTGGCAAAGGCGCCCAACCATGCCGCCACCCTGGTCAATCGCGCTTTCCTCTTCCAGGAACAGGGTGAATTCCATGCCGCCCTCGCCGATTACGACAAGGCGATCGCGGCCGAGCCCGGAAACGCCCGGGCCTGGAACGGGAGCGGCTCGGTTCTGCACACCCTGAAACGCAACAAGGAAGCGCTGGCGCATTTCGACAAGGCGGTGGCGCTTGATCCCGCATCGGCCGATGCCCTGGTCAACCGGTCGCACCTGCGTTGGAGCGAACAGGGCGACTATCCCGGCGCCATCTCGGACCTCCAGGCGGCGCTGGCGATCGACCCCAACTATACCTATGGACGCGGCGAGCTGTTGCACCTGAAAATGTACGCCGCGGATTGGCAGGACTTCGACTTGCAGAATGCCGCGATCGACCAAGCCGTGCGCAATGGACACCGCGCGGTGCGGCCCTTCGTCTATCAGGCGCTTTCCCGCTCACCCGCAGATCTCCAGACCTGCTCACGCATTTTCGCGAACCATCTTTTCCCGGCGCCGGCCGGCGATCCGCCTCGCTTCACCCATGCCCATGATCGGATCCGCATCGGCTATGTCTCCGGCGAATTCCGCGAACAGGCCACCGCCTATCTGATGGCGGGGTTGTACGAGCTGCATGACCGCGAGAAATTCGAGATCATCGCCATTGACAGCGGCGGCGGCGATGCGAGCCCCATGCGGGCGCGGCTGGAGGCGGCCTTCGACAAGATCATTCCTATTTCCCAGCTTTCGGACAGCCAGGCCGCGGACCGCATACGCGCCGAAGGGATCGACATCCTGGTCAATCTCAACGGCTATTTCGGCACGCCTCGCATGGGGGTGTTCGCGCGGCGCGCTGCCCCGGTTCAGGTGAACTATCTGGGTTTTCCCGCCACCCTGGGTGCACCCTATATGGATTATATCCTGGCCGACCGGGTGGTGATCCCGGAAGAGGAACGCCGCCACTATGACGAGCAGGTGGTTTACCTGCCCCATTCCTATCAGGCCAACGACCGCAAGCGCGCCATCGCCGATCAGGTGCCGTCGCGCGCCGAGCTTGGATTGCCCGCAGATGGTTTTGTGTTCTGTAACTTCAACCAGAGCTATAAGATCACGCCCTATGTGTTTGACCGATGGATGAAAATTCTCAACGCGGTCGAAGGCAGCGTGCTGTGGCTGTTGCACAGCGCCCCGCCCTTCCAAGACAATCTCGCGCGCGCGGCCGGGGCGCATGGCATCGCACCGGAGCGCGTGGCTTTCGGGACTTCGCTCCCGCTGGAGCGCCATCTTGCCCGCCTGAAACAGGCCGACCTGTTCCTGGACACCCTGCCCTACAATGCCCACACCACTGCCAGCGACGCCTTATGGGCCGGGGTCCCGCTGCTTACCTGCCGCGGCACGACTTTCCCCGGCCGGGTTGCGGCCAGCCTGTTGGAAGCCGTCGGCATGCCGGAATTGATAACCCCTTCGCTGGATGACTATGAAGCCAGCGCCATTGCACTGGCGCGCGATCCGGCCGCCATCGCCGGACTGAAGGAAAAGCTCGCCCGCAACCGGCTTACCCGGCCTTTGTTCGATACCGGCTTGTTCCGCAGGAATATCGAGAAAGCCTATAGCGGAATGTGGGAACGCTGGCGCAGTGGTGGGCCGCCGCAGGGCTTTTCCGTCGAATCCGCAAGCACCAACGGGCATTGATTTGACGCCAAAGCGTCATCAAACTCACTGCCAATGGCAAGGCACAAGCCAGGGGAGCAGCGCGTGAGTATGCGAAAAATCATTCCGGTTCTGATGGTCACGGGTTTGGCGGCCACGACACAGGGCCATGCGGATACCCGCGACGATGTCGTTTCCGGCATCGAGCGCTGCGGCGTGATCCATGACAACAGGCTCTGGCTGGACTGTGTTTATGGCGCGGTCCAGCCCATGCGTGCCCAACTGGGGTTGCAGCCCGTACCCGAATTCCAGCAGCGCCTGGTGCCTCCGCCGCAGATGGCTTCCGTGGCGCCGCAGCAAATGGCTCCTACGGCACCCCAGCCCGTGCCGCCCGTTACCCGGATCGCGCCGCGCAAAAAGCCGGGCTTTTTCGATAACCTGCTGAACGCGCCGCCCTTCGCCAAGTCACGCATGGCATCCTATCGCTATGAGAAAGGCGGCTTCGTGGTGACCTTGGTAAATGGCCAGCAGTGGCGGCAGGCCGAGATAGAAGGGGGCACCTCCAATTGGACCAAGGCGCCCTCCTTCTATGCGGTGACCATCACGCAGGGCGCCTTCGGCAACTACACGCTGCGCACGGAGGACAATCCCCGCACCTACCGGGTCGAGCTGGTGAAGTAGCAACGGATGCGGTGGACCCAGCCGAAAAGGTCCGACGGGATCAGCCCGGCCGCAAGGACAATGGCGTGACCGCTACCGTTTCCTTGCCGTCCTCGGCCTCTTCGGCATGGATATCGCTGCGGAAAGTTTCCGGCCCGCACCACACCGCGAAAGCCGTGATCAGGGACAAAGCGATAATATAAAGACATACGCCCCAGGCCTCGCCAGCCCACCAGACCACCAAGAGACCCGCGATCAGCGGCGCAGGCCCGCCGGCAATGATGGAGCCCAATTCGCGCGCAAAGGCAAAGCCGGAAAAGCGCAAGCGCGGGCCAAACAGCTCCGCGAAATAGGCCGCCTGGGGACCGAACATGGCGCCCACCCCCGCTCCCAGCGCCAGGATGAAGGCGACCGCGATCAGCACGGGGTCGCGGCTCTGCGCCAGCATAAAAAACGGAAAGGCCCAGACCGCCGAAAACAAAGCACCGAAAATGTAAACGGGCCGGCGGCCGATACGGTCCGACAGGCGCGCGAAAAACAGGATGCCGCACACCAGGGCGACACCGCCGATGGTCACCCCGAACATGGCGGCATCACGGTCCACCTGCAAGGTGTTCATCAGATAGCTGAGACCGAAGACGGGATAGAGATAGCCCAGGCCGTTCTCCGCCATCCGTGCACCCACCACCACCCAGAAATTGCGGGGATGACGCCGGAGCGCCTCCAGCGCCGGAAATTTCAAAGGCGGGCGCCGGCGCTTGGCTTGCTGAAACACCGGCGTCTCGCTGACCTTGGCGCGGATATAAAGCCCCAGGCCCAGCAGCAGCAGTGAAACAAGGAAGGGTATCCGCCAGCCCCAGGCCAGCATCTCGTCCTTCGCCATCAGACCGACCAGCCAGAAGGCGCCGGTGGCCAGCGCATTTCCCACCTGGGTGCCCATGGGCGCGAAGGCGCCATACAGCCCGCGTTTGCCCTCCGGCGCGAATTCCACCGCCATCACCACCGCGCCGCCATACTCCGCGCCGGCGCCGAAACCCTGCAGCAAGCGCAACAGCAGCAGCAGAATCGGCGCCCAGATGCCGGCCTGGCTGTAGGTCGGCAGCAGGCCGATCAGGAATGTGCTGCCCCCCACCAGCAGCAGGGTCGCCACCAGCATGGGCTTGCGTCCCAGCCGGTCGCCGAAATGTCCGAAGAACAGGCCGCCAAAGGGCCGCGCGATGAAGCCCACCGCGAAGGTGGCAAAGGAAGCCAGAATACCGACCTCTGGATCGAAAGAAGGAAAGAACAGCGGCCCGAACACCAGCGCCGACGCCATGCCGTAAATGAAGAAGTCGTACCATTCCAGGGCCGAGCCGATGCCCGCCGCCAGCATCACATGGCGCAACCGGACCGCCGAAACCTCCATCACGTCCTTCTTCCCACGCTGTTGCGGTACGCAAGATCAAGCCGGCGATTTTTCCCGCCGGGCAAAATAACGGTTCTTGGCTGTCGTCTGGTTTTCGTAGATCGAACCCTGGCGCGGCGCCGGCGGCAGCGGCATGCGTACCGGCAACGGCATCATGCGTGGCTGGTTAGAGGGGGTACCCGATACCAGTTGCCGGTTCCAGGCGGCATAATCCTTGATGCCCATCAGCGGCGCGGCATCGCCGGCCGAATATTCGTACAGCAGCAAGCGCCGCGGCTTGTCGGAGTCATTCTGCGCCGAGCCATGCACCAGCCGCACATGATGAAAACTCATGGACCCAGCGCGGCCGGTGAGCGGCACGGCACTGGCAAAATCCACTTCATTGCGCGATGGGTCCATGGCGCCGCAGAAAAAACCGTCGGAATGATGGTCCCATACCGGCCCCTTGTGCGAACCGGGCACGACCAAAAGCGGCCCGTTTTCCAGGAAGGCATCATCCAGCATCACCCCCACCGCCAACAGATCGTCATTGGTGTGGGGATAGAAAGCCCAGTCCTGGTGCCATTCCACCGGCGAGCCGTAATGCGGCTCCTTCAGGTTGATCTTGGAGCCATGCAGCCGCACGCCGGACGGGCCCAGCAGCTTTTCCAGAATCGCGACCAGAGCCGGATACTGCGCCAACTCCCAGAACACGGGCGTATGGGTATGGGGAAGCTTGATGCGGCGAACCTTGGGCGTTTGCGGCGAATGGCCGGGTTCCAGGTCATAGACATCGGTATGTTCATGAACGGAGGCAGCTTTGGAGACCAAATCGTCCAGCGCCGCGCGCACCCGCGCCAGGATACCGGCATCGAGCACATCCGGCACCACCAGGTAGCCTCTTTCCCGATATTGCTCGACATCCCGTTCCGAGATCATTCGCGTTTACTCCCCTTGCCGATGGTAGGTCCGGGAGGCTGGAAGCGTCAAATGCCAAGCTAGACCCGCTCGAATTTCCGCGCCGAACGCAAGGTTGCGGCAATAATTGCGGCAATCACCGGTCCGGCACCCAGTGCCATGATCCCCAGGGAGAAGCTGCCGGTATAATCCCGAACCCATCCCACGAAATAAGGCCCTACGAAACTTCCCACATTGGCGATGGCGTTGATCAAGGCGAGCCCCGCCGCCGCGGCGGATCCCGTCAGCATGGCGGAGGGCACCGCCCAGAAAACCGAGACATAGCAAAACACGCCGGTGATCCCCAAGGTGAGCGCGACCATGATGGCGACGGGATTTTTCAGCAGCACACACGAGATCAAGGCCAGGCCGGCACATGCAGCCGGTATCGCCGCATGCCAGTTGCGCTCCATCTTCCGATCGGAATGGATGCTCCAGAACACCATGGCGATGGCGGCGACCGCAAAGGGAATCGCGTTGACCAGCGGTGTCAGGGCATTGCTGACGCCCAGGGCGTGGATGATCTGCGGCAGGAACAGGATCAACCCATAGGCGGCCGCATTGATCCCGGTGCCGGCCACAGCGATCAGCCAGACCGTGGGACTAAGCAAGGCGTCGGCCACACTGAAACGCTGCACGGCTTCGCGCGTCAGCCTTTCGGTTTGCAGCCTGCCGACCAGTGCGGCCTTTTCTGTTTCAGGCAGCCACGGCGCAGCCTGTGGGCCGTCAGGCAAGGCAAACCGGAAAGCCGCCGCCAATGCCAGGGTGGGCAGCGCCTGAAGTACAAACAGCCATTGCCATCCCGCCAGACCCCACACGCCATCCAGCAACAGGATGGGCTGGGAAATCAGCGAGCCGACCATGATGGAAAAGGGCGTGGACAGGATCATCAGCATCAGCATCCGCACCCGATAGGCGGACGGCGCCCACATCGCCAGGATGTAGAGCAGGCCGGGATAAAGCCCCGATTCTCCCAGCCCCAGGACGAAGCGCACCAGATAGAAGGACTGTGGACCCGTCACCCAGGCATTGGACAGCGAAGCCAAGCCCCAGCAGATCATGATGACGGGCATCCAGACGCGGGCACCAATCCGCGCCAGGATCAGGTTGCTGGGGACGGAAAAGGCGACATAGCCGACAAAGAACAGGCCGGCCGCCAAGCCATATTGTTCCGCGTTCAGGCCCAGCGCCTTGTTCATGGTCAGGGCGGCAAAACCGACATTGACCCTGTCGATATAGGCGACGAAATAGGCTGCGAAGAGCAGCGGCAACACGCGCCGGTTGACGCGGCGGACGGCAGCCGCTTCCAGACTTGCATCCGCCACATAAGCCCCCGAGAAATGTCGGATCAGGTTAGGCTGTTCTGGAACGCGGCCGCAATGGCAAGGGAGAGCGCATGAAAACCAACATGACCGTTATCGCCACCGCGGCACTCATTTGCCTTTCTTTGCTTTGTCAGACTGGCGTGCCGGCCTTTGCGGCTTCGGACAAACCGCAAGACATCCTGCACACCATGGAACGGGTGGCCGATTGGGAATTGGCGCACCCGGACAGCGCCAGCTTTCCCGTCAGGTCCGCAGCAGAATCCACAAATGTCCTGGGCTGGATCGTGGGCGCTTTTTATACCGGCCTCACCGCGCTTGCCGACCGCTCCGCGAACCCACGTTATACGGATGCGATCCTTGCTCTGGGCGAACAGCAAGGTTGGAAGCTTGGGCCGCGCCCCTTTCATGCCGACGATTACGAAGTGGCCCAGCAGTGGGTCTGGGCCTATCGGCGCAAGCAGGATGCCCGCATGATCGCCCAGGTGCGGCAGCGTTTCGATGCGGTCATCGCCGCCAATCCATCCGGCTCGCTGCTGATGAACACGCCGGGCGGCTGTTTCCAGCGCTGGTGCTGGTGCGATGCGCTGTTCATGGGTCCGCCCGGCTGGGTAGCTTTGAGCCAAGCGATACAAGACCCGCGCTATCTCGCCTATGCCGATAAGGAGTATCGCGCCACCACGGCGCTGTTGTTCGACAAGGACGAACAGCTTTACTACCGCGACAGCAGCTATCTCGGAAAGGAAGGGGCGAACGGTGAAAAGATTTTCTGGAGCCGCGGCAACGGCTGGGTCTATGCGGGGCTGGCGCGCATCTTGACCTTGCTGCCGGCCAATTCTCCTTCCCGCCCCTATTATCAGGACCTGTACCTGCAAATGTCCCGCCGGATACTGTCCTTGCAAAAACCGGACGGGTCCTGGGCTCCCTCGCTGCTGGACCCGCGTAACGGCACCCCGCCGGAAACCAGCGGGACAGGCTTT
>Ga0157379_10000603_pt1 | contig 29014 bp, 31 predicted proteins | sample S25metaG_FD_121802 | JGI IMG/M metagenome (GOLD analysis project Ga0157379, IMG submission 121802) | Switchgrass rhizosphere microbial communities from Kellogg Biological Station, Michigan, USA - S2-5 metaG | ecosystem: Host-associated > Plants > Roots > Rhizosphere > Soil | place: USA... | reverse complement strand
GCGGGGAGGTCCGCCTCTTGGGCCATTGCCGCCCCCGGGAATTCCGCTGAGCGTGATCACGGTACGGCCATCCGCACGCGTCAGGCCGCCTGCCCATGCGTGCTTGGATTCATCTCTTGCCGCATAAGCAGTGACCGTGACCTGTTCTCCGCTCGTCATGAGTGTCTGAAAGACATCTCTGGTGAAACCATTCTGATTAAGGATGTTGGGTCCAGGAGTCTCGAGTTGCCACGTGATGGCTTTACCGCTTGGGTTCTTGACTTCAAGATAAACCCATCCGTGAGGATTCTCATTGACGACTCGCGTGATGTGGCCAACCAGTGTCAGAGGCTTCGACTGATCGTATTCGGCCTGAAACGAATGGTGAGCCTCAAGGCTTACGGTAAGCATGACCAGGCATGCAACCAACGATAAGAGGAAGAGCAGCTTCTTCATCACCAACTCCTTCGAACAAGTTACAGACTTGCATTACGGTTTCACCGGCACCCGGACGATTCGCACGCCAATGTCACTGACCCGCAGTGTGGGCCCGTAATAGGTGTACCGGGACGATACCCGCTGGAACCGGCCGCTTTGATCCCAACCCCCGCCACGAACGACGGGGAGACCTGTAGGCAAACTGTCGAGAGGATCAATCAGCACTCCCGGGCTCACTTCGACAGCTGGTCCCTGCTGAGGTGGACCGAGCGGTCCACCAGGCCCCCCGCGTAATGGGCTTCCGGGCGGTGGGCCCTGACCGAACTGCAAGTCGTTTCGCAGTTGCTGAACTTCCCGCCGCAGTTGTTCGACTTGCTGCCGCAAGGCATCAATCTGTTGCTGTGGGGTGGCATCGGGGGGGAGTGCCGCCGGCGGCGGAAGGGGAGGTGGTGCGTTCGCGAACGCGCCGGCCGGGCCTGCCTGACCGCCAGGGCCCCCCCTTCCCCGGCCGCCACGCCCCGGACCGCCGCGAGGTCCGCCTCTCGCAAACGTACTCGGTTCAGGTCCGGTGGGATCGGCTGCGGGGCTGGTGCTGTAGTACGTTCCGGAATATAAATCGGAAACCCATTCGCGTACATTCCCCTGAACGTCATAGAGACCCCAGGCATTGGGTTTCTTCTGCCCTACCGGATGAGTTTCATCGCCTGAGTTTCCGGCATACCACGCCACCTGATCGAGAGTGCCTGAGTACGTGGACTCCGTGCCGGCGCGCGCCGCGTACTCCCACTCAGCTTCGGTTGGCAAACGGTATCGGTAACCATCGTTCGTGGCGTTGAGCTTCGCGACGAAGTCCTGTGCTTCGAGTTTGCTGATCGTTTCTACAGGGAGTGTGTCTCCCTTGTTGCTGCTCGGATTGGTTCCCATGACGGCCATCCATTGAGCCTGGGTAACCTCGTACTTTCCGATTTCGAAATTTTTTGTGATTTGGACGCGATGTTTTGGATTCTCGTCGGACTCGCATTGCGAGTCCCCGGTGGAACAACCCATCATGAATTCGCCGGCTGGGATTTGGACGAATTCCATGCGGATCGGTTTTGCGTCGGGGCGGCTTTGCAGACTGCTGGCGCAGAGAGCATATGTGGCGACAGTCAAGAGTGGCAAAACACCAGCGGCAATCGTCTTCATTCTCACAATTGGGATCCTCCGGATCGCGCAACACTAAGAGGAATTACGCTCAATTCGACTCGGAATTGCGCACATGCGTCGTTAAATGTTGTAAAACAGCGGCATTGCCGAGAAAGGACATCAACAATGAGAAAGCTTTATTTTCTTTGCCTGCTGACTTTGGCCGCAGTGATCCTGGACATCACGCTGTTCCATTCGGGATCTGTCAGCGCCCAGAGCTCCGGTCAGACGGTTCATGTTGAACGCGTCTTGTTTAACGGCGCGGGCGGGGACGCACGAATCACGGGACGTGTCGTGGGCTTTCAGTGCGTGGATACGTCGAGCGGAGCGGAATGTTTCGTTGCCAGCGGCTCTGTGGCCGGACTGGATCACACAAGATAGAGAAACACGTGAAATACATCCTCCTTGTTCATCACAACGAAGACAACTTCGCAAAAATGCGCAGGACTGAGCAACAGCAGATGCGTGACGAGTCCGTCCGGCTGGCAAACCAGATTCACGCGGATGGTCAGTACCTGGATGCCGCGCCGCTCCATCCAACGTCGATGACAACCTGCGTTCGTGTTCGGGAAGGAAAGTCCGTGATAACGGATGGCCCGTTTGTGGAGACGCGCGAACATCTCGGGGGGTATTACCTCGTCGATGTTGAGAATCTTCAGCAGGCGATCGCCATCGCGGCGCGTATTCCGGGAGCACGGCTTGGCGCGGTGGAGATCCGGCCGACGGTGGAGTTGCCAGGGCTGCCAGAGATTTCAGACATCCGACATCGTTGAAGGCGGGTTCCAAAAAAATGCCTTTGTTTTTCGTGTCCCTATTCCATACTCCCCGATAAGCCATTACCTTTCGTTCCGGGTGGATGCTGTAAAAGGTGTCCACCCGATTCTTTTTTCAATTAAGGGGACGGACTACTCAACCCCCAAACTCCTGACGAAATCTTCAGCACCGTCAGATTTTCATGGGAGTTTGGGGGTTGAGTAGTCCGTCCCCTTAATTGAGGAATTCCGGAAGGGCTCCGATGGACTCGTTGAACCGTTCCCCATGGGAGAAGCCGAGCCATCAGAGCCTCCGGAGGCCAACTTTATATAACACCTTAGTGCTATATGCCACGACGAAAGTGCACTTCGCATTTGGGTCCCAAAATCCCATACTTTTCCACATGAAAAGTCTCGATACATTTGTTGCTGTTCTCGTGTTGGCCGCTATAGTCCTGGCTTTGGTGAATCGTCAGGCGGTTGAAGAGATCGTGACTCCGATCATTCACAGCATCTTTTAATTCGCCTTTTTCCAGTTCCGCCCCGTCTCACCCAGGGACAGAGTTCATCCCACCACCGGGCTATTGACAAATTCCGCTTTATACCCATTACCGATTTCTAGGATGCGCCATGTTTTCTAACTTGTTTTCAGGTTTGGGAGTGGGCTACGTTCCTTGCTGCAATAGAGACGAAGGAGCGCTTCATGCAAAAAAGTTTCACTTCTGGAGTTGCTGCTCTCGGTGTTCTTCTCATGTTCATGTTGTTCCCCACGCTCGCGGCGGCGACGACAGTTTCATTCACGCCTCCGAGTGTCGGCGTTCCATTTCAAAACACCACTGTTAATCTTTTCTCGACCGGATTGAACGGGATGACGCTCTCCGGTCAGCCTCTGTCCCTCGACCTGGTCTTCACGAACGATCTGCTCGGACGCATCCAATTGCTCAACCCGGGCACGCTTGGCGTCAACTTGACAATATTTACCAATGCGGCAATAGATCCTGGGTTTGCCGGGGCCACAACTGGATATCTTTTGAATAAACAAGGAGGGCAGTTGGGTACTCTGCAGACTGCCGGTAGAGCTTCATCCAGTGATGGCTCCTTCATCATGGGGTTGGTTTCCTTCTCGCTCGCAAATCTGGGTGGGGCGAATGTTGTGGATATCAGCGGAGTGCATTTCGACACGTCGTTTCCCAATACGGGTTTCACGGTGACGAACGCTGAGCTGAGCTTCACGCTCAATACCAACCAGCTAATTTTCGGCACTGCGCAACAATTGCCGGAGACTTCAACGCTGGCTTTGTTGATTGCTGGAGTTTCAGTGGGCGGTTTGTTAACTCGCCGCCAGATTCTGAGCCAATAGCTTCCAGGCCATTAACTCCTGCTTTTGGCGGGCCGAAGCGAACCCTTGAGAAGGCTGCGGAACCAGACAGCGCCATCGTCGATGAGTGAGTAGGCGACGGGGCACATCAACAGTGTAAGCAGCAGCGAGAGGCTTTGCCCGCCAATCACCGCGACTGCTACAGCGCGCCGCTCCTCGGCGCCGGGCCCCGTTCCGAGGGCCAGCGGAAGCATGCCGCCGACGAGCGCCAGCGTTGTCATGAGAATCGGACGCAGACGATCGCGGTTCCCCGTGAGAATCGCTTCCAGCTTTGGAAGACCTTCGGCTCGCAACGTATTCATATGGTCGATCTGAAGGATGGCATTCTTCTTTACGACACCGAACAGCACGAGCATGCCCAATGCGGAATAGAGATTGAGACTCTGGCCCGTCACCCAGAGCGAGAATAAGGCAAAGGGCACAGCGAGTGGCAGCGCCAGCAGAATCGTGAACGGGTGCGTAACGCTTTCAAACAGCGACGCAAGAATCATGTACATGAAGGCGACCGACAGCGTGAACGCGATGAGGAACTCCTTGAATGTGCGCTCCAGCTCGCGCCCGCGGCCGGTGATCAGGGTGGAATAACCCGCCGGCATGTTCAGTTCGCGCGCCGCTTCGGTGAGTGCCTGATTACGGTCCGCCATGCCGTAGCCGGGCGCAACGGACGCCTGCAGCGTCACCTGACGCTGGCGGTCCAGGCGATTGATCTGCGACACGCTTCGCGCGGGAGTTAGTTTGACTACGCTATCGAGGCGCACCAGCTTTCCGTCTCTTGTTGGAACGTAAAGTCGCGAGATCGTGTCCGGATCGTTGCGCGAGCCCTCGGCAAGACGCAGCTGAACGTCATAGTCTTCGTTCACCCCGGAGTCGTGGAACCTCGACACGCGTTCGTCGCCACCGACCATCAGGCGCATGGCTGATGCGATGCTCTGGACATCCGCATTGAGATCCGCTGCGCGCTGTCGGTCCACTTCGAGTCTCAGCTCAGGGCGATTCAGCTGAATCGAAACCTGCGCGTCCAAAAGGCCCAGTTCCGGACCGCGGTCTGCCAGCTGTGAGGCGTAGTCCACGAGCTTTTCAATCTCGGGGCCGCGGAAAACGAAACCGATATCGGTTCGGGAACCTGCGCCCGCCAGATTGATGGATTGGGTATTGTTGATTTGAAAGCGAATGTCTTTATATTGCGCGAGCTGCCTCCGGACGTTTTGCATGATATCGCGCTGGCTGAAATTGTGCCGGAAGGCAGCGAGAGGATCGCCATGGATGATGCCCGAGCCTAAGCGTGTCCAGGAGAAGACACGCTCCTCGTGGGGAATCAGCTGTACCCAGATTCGTCCGGAGCTGAGTGATCCGTTGTAGTCTCCGCCCGTGCTCCCCAGGATAGTTGTTACTCCGGGGGTCGCCATCAGTTTGCCTTCGACCGCCTTCATTACCTCATCCATTGCGGCAAGGCTGACGCCCTCTGGAGCAAGCGCACGAACTTCGAATTGTCCGTCATCGACATTCGTCGGCAGATAGTCCTGGCGGATGAGCCGGTACATCGGAACGGAAAGCGCGATGACAGCCACGCCGATCACTGCTACCAGCACGCGGTACTTCATCGAGAAACGAAGGCTGGACATGTAGCTTGCATCGATCCAGCGATAAAAGCCCTGTCGGGATCGCGCGTCGTCATGAGCGCCCTGATCCTTTCCGGAAACATGAAGCATTCGAGCGCACATCATTGGGGTGAGCGTAAAGGAAACAAGAAGGCTCACCATAACGGCCGCGGCGGCGGTGATTCCAAACTGATAGAGAAAACGTCCGGCGATGCTCGACATGAACGACACGGGAATGAAGATGACCGCGAGACTCAACGTTGTCGCGAGCACCGCATGTCCGATATCGGCAGTTGCCACTCGTGCCGCCTCAAAAGGCGCCATGCCCTTTTCTTCCATGAACCGGAAAGTATTTTCCAGCACCACAAGCGCATCATCGATGACGATTCCCACCATCAACACCAGCGACAGCATCGTCACGCTGTTCAACGTGAAGTTGAGCGCCCACATCACGCCAAATGCAGCAATCAAGGACGCGGGAATCGCGACCGCCGCGATAATTGTTGCCCGCCAATTGCGCATGAACGCCATCACGACGAGGCTGGCAAGAATGCTGCCCATGATCAGGTGCACGTTGATCTCATGGAGAGCGGCGTAGATGAATCCGGATTGGTCTTCAAGGATCTGAAGTTTGACGTCCGGTGGTAATTGAGCGGAGATCTTCTGGAGGCTCTGTTTGACGCCTTCGATGACTTCGATTGTGTTCGCGCCGGTTTGCCTCCGGACTTCCAGCGTCACTGTCGGTTTGCCGTTTACCCTCGAGGAACTTCGGGATTCTTTGGTGCCGTCTTCGGCAAAACCGAGATCACGAACTCGAACCGGCGATCCGTTGACCGTGGCGACAACGAGATCATTGAAATCTCGGGCATAAACCAGACGGCCCATCGTCCGCAGATTCTGTTCTCTCGCGCCGGAAGTGACGCTTCCTCCAGGGACATCGGTGTTCTGCCTGACGATGGCGTCACGTACCGCATTGATAGGAAGCTTGTAGGCGGTAAGACGGTCCGGATCGATCCAGATATTGACAGCGCGTTCCATGCCGCCATTGATGGAGACGGCGCCCACACCGGGGCTGCGCTCGACCTGTTCCTTGACGACTTTGTCGGCGATTTCCGTCAACTCACGAATCGGCCGGTCGCTGACGAGTGCGATCGACACAGAAGGGGACTGGTCGGCATCGAACTTCTGAATCGTTGGAGGCAGGACGTCCTGCGGCAGGTTTCGCATGATCGCGCCGACGCGGTCGCGCACATCCTGAGCTGCCGATTCGATGTCGCGATTCAGGTTGAAGGTGATGATGACGTTCGAAGAGCCGTTGCCGGAACCCGATCGTAATTCCTGAATGCCTTCGATCGTGTTGACAGCTTCTTCAATAACCTGGGAAACCGAACTCTCGACTTCATCCGGAGAGGCTCCGGGCAGTTGCGTGCGCACGGCAACGGTTGGAAGTTCCACTTGCGGATGTTTGTCGAGCGCCAGCTGAAAGTAACTCGTGGCGCCAATGACGACGATCGACAGCACGATCATCGATGCGAAGACCGGACGCCGAATGCAGAGTTCTGCGAGTCGTTGCACCGTTATTGTCCTGTGGCTTCGGTGACCTTTTCACCATCGGTAAGATTTCCGGGCTCGATGACGACCCTATCTCCCGCGGAGATTCCTTCGAGGACCTCGACTCCGGCGTCGGTGTGACGGCCCGTGCGAACGCGTTTCTCCCCGGCTTTTCCATCCTGAACCGTGAATACGCGATCGATTCCGGCAAACGCCACGATGGCGGCAGCAGGCACCATCAAGGCCTGCTGGCTGGACGAAGCGATAATCTCGGCACGAGCAAATGCTCCGGGCCGAAGCGAGTTCGTTGTGTTGGAGACTTCCGTCTCGACGAGAAGCGTACGGTTGGCTTCGTCAATTGCCGGGCTGAGACGCACCACCCGCCCCTGATGCGTTCCTGCCGCGCCTTCAACCGCGACGCGAACCATCATTCCGTTCCGAATGTTCAATGCGTCACGTTCAGGAACCTCGGTCCGAAGCCGCAGAGGGTTCATCTGAACCAGCGTGACAACCGGTGCCCCGGCTGCCAGGTACTGTCCCTGGTTGGCATGGCGCTGTCGAATGGCTCCATCAATGGGAGCATAGAGGACGGCGTCTGCCAGTTGCTGGCGGGCAATTTCCAATTCTGACCGCCGCTGCGCCAGAACGCCCTGGCGATTTTTCCCCTCGTCGAGGGCATCTGTGTATTGAGCCTCGGTCACCTTATACGCGCCGCTGACCTGGTCAAGATCGGCTTTGGCAAGAAGACCGCGATCGAAGAGTTGCGTCGCACGATCCAGTCGAGCTTTTGTTGAATCCATTTGGGCGCGAGCTTCGCGCACAAGGGCGGTCTGCTCGAGATTCACATCTTCGCTGGTTCCGTCGGGAGGCAAGCCGAGCCTTACACGCGCCTGCTGCAACGCAGCTTCACTTTGTCGAACGCGAAGAGCGAAGTCGGTGGTGTCAAGCCGGGCGATGATGGCTCCCATTTGGACAGTGCTGCCCAGGTCCACCGGCAGGTCGGAGATTCGTCCCGGAACCTTGAGGCCGAGGACAATTTCCTGCTCTGCAGCAAGGGTTCCCGTGACGACTACAAGCTGTTCGATCGGCTTTTGCGACGCGACGATGGTGTTGACTTTACGCAGGTCCGGAGCCGGAGCCTTGACGTTCTTGCCGGCCGACTCAATTCCGGCCGCGGTTCCCGGGGACGTTCCACATCCGGTAGCCGCCAGGGCAGCCAGGAGCGACACAAACAGAATCCTGGAAAATCTCAATACCACAGACCCTTAGCCCTCCCCTTTAAAACAGACTCCAGTAGCATAACGCGTAATTGAGGGAGTGGGCAGACGAAAGGCGCTGAGATATGTGCGCCGATTAAAAACCGGGCGGCCTTTGATACGCCAAAAACGCGGGATGGAGCCGCTGGCCGCCCGTTCAAGTGCAGGAGACGAAACGCTGTCACCGTACCTTTGGGGCAGGACAGTCCAGGTCCAATTCGCTTTCCTACATCACCTGCAGCAATCTTTTGACGTGGGATAACAGGGCTTCGCGGTCGAGGGGGGTCGCCACAAATGCATCGGCTCCGGCCGTTGTCGCGTTTGCCGCACCGTCGGGCTGGTTGCCAATGGCGATAACCGCTGTGTGGCTCTTGGGGTCCGACTTGATCTGCCGACACACCTCAAGTCCATCGACGCCGGGAATCTTGACGTCGATGATCATCAGGTCGGGCCTTTCGCGTCCGACGGCGAGCAGTGCACTGATTCCGTCCTTCGCCGTACTGATCGTATAGCCATTCTGAAGGGCGAGAGATTCCCGAATAGATTGCGATACATCCTCTTCGCTTTCGACGATCAGGACATTGAAATTTCCGGTCGTCAATGCAGCCGGCATTGGGATTTTATGCTTCCTCAAAAATGCGATCAGGTCTTCATGGCGAACGCGGCGATGTCCCCCGGGGGTTCTGAAAGACTGCAAGCGTTCCTGCTCAATCCAATTGATGACCGATCGTGGGTTCACGTGCAGGAGGCGGCTCAAATCATGTGTCGTATAAATACTCTTGATCGCTGATTTTTCCATGCTTTTCAGTTTTCCGTTGTTTGGGGGACACGGAGTGTTTAACTCAATTCCAGGCACCCCGCAATCAAATTCACGTAAAATCTCCGGCGTGAAAATTTTCAGTTGTATCAAACCTGTTGTCGATCCTTCTGCGCGATTCGCCATCAACGAGTCGAAAACCTGGATCAAAACACAAGACGCAACATTCGTAGCCAGCGAGGCGGATAACTACGCGCTTGAGGAGGCGTTGCGACTTCGAGAGAAACATAACGGCGAAGCCGTCGCAATTTCGCTCGGAGGTGAAGAAGCCGCCAAGGTCCTTCGCGCCGGCCTTGCGATGGGAGCCGATCGTGCGATTCAACTCTCGGACACCAAGCTTCGGGGCGCCACAGAGTTCAACATCGCCGAGGCTCTGGCCCGCGCTATCGAGAAGGATGGCGGCGCTGATCTCGTGCTTACAGGCGTCCAATCCGATGATCTGGGGACCGGGGCTACCGGGGTGATGCTTGCCGAGTTTCTGGGCTGGTCTCACGCAACCGTGGCGATCGCCATAAGCGCAAACCCCGAGAGTAAGACCCTCCAGGTGGAGCGTGAGCTCGAAGGTGGTGTGATTGAAAGAGTGGAACTGACGCTCCCATCGGTGGTTACCGTCCAGTATGGAGCCAATCAGCCGCGTTACGCGTCACTGAAGGGAATCATGGCAGCGAAGAAAAAGCCCTTCGTTGTGTGGTCTGCCAACGACCTGGGTCTTACGGCGAGCGATTCGATGCTCGAGGTCAAGGAACTGGTCGTTCCAGAGAAGAAGAGCCGCGTGGAGATTCTTTCCGGCACGCCGGAGGAGTCTGTAACGTTGCTTGTCGAGAAACTGCGGAAAGAAGCGAAGGTGTTATGAGGATGGTGAAGCAATGATTCTCGTGATTGCGGAGCACCGCGAAGGCAAGCTCACCTCGAGCTCAAAGGAGCTGGTGGTTTTTGCGCAGCGAGCCGGAAGGGATCTGGGACTGCCAGTGCAGGCTCTTGTGTTGGGTTCTGCCGGCGTGGATTTGGAAACGCTCGAAACGGCAAAAATCGAGCGAATTATCACGATCGACGACACGCGGCTCAACGCCTATGACCCCGATGCCTGGGTACAGGCAGTAAAAGCTGTCGCCGATCAGCGCAACCCTGACCTTATCGTTGCAGGTCACACCACGCAGGGGATGGACTTCATGCCCAGGCTTGCTGTGGCTCTGCGCAGACCGTTGGTGCCCGGGTGCGTCGACTACGCTAAGATCGGGGATCAACTTGTTCTCACACGACAGGTCTTCAACGCCAAGATGAACCTCAAGGTCGCACCGAAGGCCGAAGGAACGTGCCTGGCGACCCTGGTACCGGGATCTTTCCCGGGAGACGAAATGGAAACCGGTGGGACACCCGAAAAAGAAGTAGTTCAAGTGGACCTCGCAAAAATACCTGTCCGGCGACGCTCCCTCGGGCTGTCCAAAGCGTCTAAAGGAAATGTCGATTTGGCATCCGCCTCGGTTATCGTGGCGGGAGGGCGCGGGCTCAAGCAGAAGGAAAACTTCAGCCTGATCTCGGAACTCGCTGATGCGCTTGGAGGTGCAGTAGGCGCATCACGGCCTGTAGTGGATGCAGAGTGGCTGCCCAGGGAATATCAGATCGGCAGCTCAGGGCAAACGGTTTCTCCGAAGTTGTATGTCGCCGTGGGTATATCCGGCGCCATTCAGCACCTCGTGGGAATGCAGAATGCCCGATGCATTGTGGCCATTAATAAGGACCCGGAGGCGCCTATTTTCAAGGTAGCGCATTACGGGATTGTTGATGACCTCTTTAAGGTTGTGCCTGCTCTGACGAAGCTCGTACGGGACCTAAGGGGTTGAAACATCAATTGACTGCGGGTGATGAGTTCCTTATAGTAGCGCGAGTTCAATCGTTGGTGGCAGGAACTGATTTTAAGGAGGGTAAATGCGGAGAGTTTCGATAGTCATTGCTGTTTGTTTCGCACTGGCGCTTGGTATCAGTTTGATCGGCCAGGGACGCGACCTTGACGCGATCATGAAGGAAATCGGGCCCCTGTGGCAAGGTCAGGGCGGTCTGGGAGCTCGGGGCGGTGGTGCGTTAGATGCTGCCACGCCGGACACGGCCAAGATCGCTGCGGACGCGGCCAAACTGCAAGCACTCTTCAAAGAAGCTGAAGATCAATTCACGAAAATGAAGATGGCTGAACCTGCAGGATTCGCCAAGAACATCTCTGAAGCTGCTGGAAATTTGGCGAAAGAGGCAAAAACTGGAAAGATCGCGGATGCCAAAGCTGCCAAGACAGCCATCGGTCAGTGCAAGGGTTGCCACGACAAGTATCGTGAGAGCGACGGCGCGGGCGGCTTCAAGTTGAAGATGAACTAGATCCAAGCACACTCATTCTGAAAAAAGGGGCGGATTTTCCGCCCCTTTTTGTTTTTTCGTTAACCGATGGCCGGCTTCCCATGTCTATAGACTTATACGATCCCTCTCCCCCTCCCCGCGGCACGGAAGCTGCGGGGATCTTTTAGACGCACCTTTGCAGGCGTTATGATGAGCGACATGCGCACCCTGCTCCTGACGTTGCTTCTCGCGAATCCCGCTTTAGCGCAATCCTTCATTTACGAGAATGCCACAGCCGACCAGGCCATTCGTCGCGCGATGAGTGCGACCTACAACCTCGATCTCGCCGAAGCGCGGAGAGCAGCGCGGACCCTCCAGGGAACCTACCCGGATCACCCGGTCGGATTCCTTCTTGAGGGGGAAACCTACTGGTGGGAAGCGCAAATCGATCCCACGCGAGACGATATCGAGAACCAATTCTTTGCGATCCAGGACAAGGCGATCTCGATTGGCGAGAAAGCACTCAAGGTCAAAAAGTACCCCTCCGTGGAGATCCAAGCCTACCTGGCGTCCGCGTGGGGGAGCAAAGCTCGGTTCCGCCTAACTCAAAGCGGAGTGGGTTACAGGACCGTCATGGACGGAAGAAACGCTCACAATTACGCGGAAGAGGTCTACAAGGCAGATCCGAAGTATACGGATATTTTGGTCGGTATCGGGGCCTACAACTATTTCACCGGTAAGATACCCGCGATCCTGAAGCCTTTTGCATTCCTTCTTGGCGCGAGTGGCGATCCCGTTCTGGGTCTACAGCAGATCCGCACAGCAGCCGAGAAGGGCCGCTATGCCCGAACCGAAGCAAAGATTGTGCTGTTTACCGCATTGATGAAAGACGGTGCGTATGCCGAGTCCTTCAAGGTCTTACAGGCGCTGATGTCCGAGTATCCCGCGAATCACGCGCTGTATGCATGGGTCACGGAGTGGTACCTCGACCAGGGAAAGAAAGCAGAGGGTATCGCCTACTTTGAAAAGTTCCAGGCAGATAAATTGCCATCGTCGATGAAGCTGGCTCAGTATGCGTTGTTTCAGAAGGCAATTCTGCAGGCCGAGAACGACAAGAATGCGGACGCGCTCGCGACGTTGAGGCGGGTGCGGACGATGGGAAATCCCGATCCGCCGCTGGGGAGGTCGGTAGCCGCTATGGAGAAGGCCCTTCGGTAAGATTTCGAAATTGGAAATTCCCGAAGTGGAAGTTCGAGGTTCGAAATCTCAAATTGGACTGGCGCGACTTCAGTTTGTCGGTTTGTCCGCTTTAAGATTTCGAACCTCGAACTTCCACTTCGGGAATTTCCAATCTCGAAATCCTTCTCAGGCTACCCCCGCCGTATCTCCGATCCCTGAAACCTTATTTGCATTCTATAAACCTTCTTCACCCTGGACTCGATAACCCCGGTCGCAAGATCCACCCGCTCGGGCACATCGATCCGATGAATATCCACCGCGGCGTGGTACCCCCGCTCGGAAAAAACGTCAATCAGCATCGCGAGTGCCAGGGGATCCTCCAGGAGAGTGTCTTCAGTGTTGATGTGAGCGACCCCGGAAATCGCGTGCCTCAGGATAATCGGCATCATTTTCTTTTCGATGAACGTGATGACTTTCGCGAGCAACTCTCCATCCTCGAGGGCGTAGTTGTCCATACGTTTCACGAGTTCCTGCCGCGCATGGACGATAATCGAGCTCGCTACCGGAATAACCCGCAGTTTGTCGAAGGTGCGCGGATCGAGCTCCAGAGTGGACTGGTATCGCAGTTCCTTAAGGATATTTTGCTCAACGGTATCCAATGAGCCCTGGGCGTTGATGAAGTGATAGTGAAAGATTTCTTTTAAGGACTGCAGCGCTTCCCACGTTTGTTCCTTGAACGCTTCGTAGCGTCGACGGGCCAGAGCCTCGTCGTGGTCGGTCGAGCGGTCTTCTCGCAACTGTCCAACGCCTGTGCGGAGAACTTTTTCATTGTGGACCAGATTCTCCCGTCCGCGCTTGAGCTGGCGCGCGATAGATTCGGTCTCATCAACGTACAAGACCATGATGTGAACCGTCGGATGCCGGAAGTAAGTCCTTAAAGGTGTGTCGTAAAATTCCCGCCGCAGCTCGTGCATCTTGTCGACCAGGAGCTTCAGGCATTCGACCTGAATATTAGTGCGGGGAAAGCCGTCGATGATGACGCCGTGCTGGTACTCCGGACGGAGCAATTCACGCAGCAGCAGGGAGACAACTTCACGATCGCCCACCAGCTGTCCCGAATCCTTGATCGCCCGCGCCGCCGGTGAATCGAGCAGCTGACTGATCACGATCGGCGGACATGTCAAACCCCTAGCACGGCTGATAAACGCCGTATTCGTTCCTTTTCCCGAGCCTGGCGCACCGCCAAGCAGAATAAATTCCTTCGGGAAACGCAGGTTGGACCGGCCGACCTCCGTCTCAAGTTCCTGCCAGACAGATTCAAAAATCAGTGGCTGCATGACCCGGAGAGTCTACATGAGATGGCAATTCAGCGTAGAAGAACAAGGCCGAAATCGCCCAGACGTTGAAAGCCCACGGCTTCGTAACTTCGCGCGGCGCTTGGGTTACTCGTGAAGAGAACAGCCCGCGAGACGCCCCGTTGCCGGGCGGCGAGAAGGGAAGCGGCAACTGCCGCTTTTGCGAAGCCGCGACCTCGCAGTTCCGGTGGCGTGTAGATACCGCCCAACTGAACGATATCGGCCAGGGCGGCATTGAAGGCGGACAGCGAAACCGGACGCCCCTCTTCCAGAGCGATCCAGGCGTTGCCGTCGGCGATCTGCTGGTCTAGCATTCGTGCAGACCGCTCGCGGGCGTCCTGAGAATCTGTTGAACCGAGAGTCTCGATATCGTAGGCGAGCCGCCAGGCACAGAGAAGGTCGCGCTCTTCCGGACGCGGAGGCCTGGCCGTAACACCGCCGAGTTGCAGGACCCGGGGCACTATGATGTCGGTCAGGTCGAGTCCGTAAAGCCACTCATCCGCGTTCATCGCGGCCGGTGCGCCCGCGAGGTTCAACGCCGCTTGCGCGAGCCGCACCTGATCGAGAGGGCCGCAAAAGCCGGACACCCTCCTTCTGCTGTATGCGACACATGCTCTCGCGAGTTCGCCCGTGTGGTCGGCTGCTTCGACCAAAAGCATTCCATTCCAGCAATGTGCCGCAACGCCCAGCAGCTTCGCGCCCTGGAACGCGCCGACATAGTGGGCGTGAAACGGCTTCGGCTGGAACTGGAGTCCGGAACGGAAAACGTTGGATCGGATGAAGATCGAGGTGTCGCGATGTTCGCGGAGGAATGCGTCGAGCTCGGTTGCGTCGAATGCCTCTATCGGACGAAAGTGGATCATTTTGGGCAATCCAGGTGCGACCCTAAATCTGGCGCGATCAAGAAGATATCGCGAAGCCACAACGATCGTGCAGACGGGGTGGTGGTTCAAGATTTCCCGGAACAACCACCCCGTCCGCGACAATTGGAAGCTACGCGCCTTTCTCTTGATGCGGTCCGGCGTGCTTGGGCCTTTCCCCGCTACGCCTTCTTCGCTTCGCGCGGGACCACCCCGTTCATCACGAACTCGTGAGGGATTTTCGTCTTTCCGTCGGCATCCAATTCAAAAAACCGGAACGTGGGACCTTTCGGCGTCCGCGTGACCTCAAGCGGGTATACCCCGCGAAGACCGCCCTTGCGGAGCGCAGTCTCATAGCGCTGCTTGCTCTGATTCCACGTAAAGACTCGGACTCCCGTGAAGTCGAGGTTTGGATCAAATCCCGGCTTGCGTTCTCCGACGATGTACCAACGTATGACACCGGCGACCGGATCGTCGATCTCATTGAGGACCTTGACCGCACTGTACGCGTAGTCTTCGGTATACGGAGCGATGCCCTCAGGCACATCAAACTCTATGAAACTCGAAAGCAGCCAGCCGACTTCCGTTGGGCTGGTTCTCACCTTAAGCCAGGCATCGAACTTTCCTGGTGCGTCTTCCCGTGGCAGCGTTTTCCGATCCAGGACTTCCACGACCGTTTGGGCCCGCAGCAAGCGCAATATGGACGTGTTCCGGCCGGGATCGACGCGAAGATTGCCATCCTCGCGCAGCATGCCGGTGTTTTGTGGAACCTGATTGATCGCAGAATTAATGTTCTCCTGGATGTGGTCCCGCATGGCGTCCGTAAGAAGCGTGCTGACCTCCATGTAGCCCTCCATATCATCGAGGCGGACGCGGTACCAACGGCCCGCCCGTTCCAGGATTTCGACATGGGTGCCCGGCTCGAGCACCTTGATCGTCCGGGATGTCGCGCTGTCCCTCACGCGGAGCGAGGAGTGTTCAGCGTTGACGGTTGCTCGTTCGGGTTCCGGACCTTTGGGAGTACATGCGGTACCAAGGATGCACGCGAACGACACAGGAACAAGGAAGCCTGACAGGATCTTCATGGCGCGGTGGTTATTATAGCGGGTAAAATTCACCGAATGGCGGAAGGACCCAATAATCCGGCAACGCCCAACTTTGAGGCAGCGCTGAAGCGCCTCGAGGAAATTGTCAGGAAGCTGGAGGGGGGAGAACTCCCTCTCGATACGGCGCTCGAATTATTCGAGGAAGGCATTCAGCTGTCGCGATTCTGTAACACCACACTGGATGCGGCGGAAAGGCGTGTTGAAATCCTTCTGAAGAGTGATTCCGGCCAGCCCCGGGCGGTTCCGTTTGAGACAGAGCATGAAGACTGAGATCCGATCGTTCTTTGACGCTGTTCGACCTGCCATCGATGCCGCATTGGAGGAATTGCTGCCCTCCGAACACGCGTCACCCTCGGAGCTTCATCGTGCGATGCGTTACAGCGTGATGGCCGGAGGAAAACGCCTGCGGCCGGCCCTCTGTGTCGCCTCGTACGGGATTTATCACGAAGACCATCGGCCGATATTGCCTGTCGCGGCCGCACTCGAACTTGCGCATACGTATTCGCTGATTCACGACGATCTGCCCGCCATGGATGACGATGATTTTCGTCGGGGTATACCCTCCTGTCACAAGCAATTCGGCGAAGCCATGGCCATTCTTGCCGGAGATGCCTTGCTTAGCCTTACATTTGAAACCATCGCGTCATGCACGCATTTCGAAGCGGGCCGTTTGAACGAGACGATTCTCCGGCTGGCGCGCGCATTAGGCACACGCAACGGCATGATTGCCGGCCAGGTTCTCGATCTGGCAGCGGAAGGACATGCGTTGAGCATCGCTGAACTCGAGGCGATTCATCGTTCCAAGACCGGCGCTCTGCTATCGACCTCCGTTTGGATTGGAGCGTGGCTAGCGGGCGCTGAGTCGGCTGAATTGGATGCGTTGCTTCGATTCGGTCAGAAAATTGGTCTCGCCTTCCAGATAGTCGACGATGTACTCGACGTCACGGAGTCTCTCGAAACTCTGGGCAAGACCGCCGGCAAGGATCAGGAACGCCGCAAAGCGACCTATCCGGCATTGCTTGGACTCGAGCACTCGCGCCGGAGTGTCCGGGAACTGACAGAACAGGCCCGCGACGCTGTTATACCCCTTGGCCGTCGTGCTGAGCTTCTGGTCGGAATCTCGGAGTTCCTGGAGACTCGCTGCAATTGAAGAAACGCCTCGACAGGCTCCTGGTCGAGCGCGGCCTTGCGGAGACACGCGAAAAAGCACAAGCGCTGATCATGGCACGACTGGTTCTGGTCAACGGTCAGCCTGCAACAAAGGCAGGCATGGCCGTCGCCGACGATCAGTCCGTTCTCCTGAAGGAAGCTGGTTCACCATACGTCGGAAGGGGCGGCCTGAAACTGGAAGGTGCTGCGAAAGCATTTGCGCTGGAGATTCAGGATAAGGTCTGCATTGATGTGGGCTCGTCAACGGGCGGTTTCACCCAATTTCTTCTGATGTCCGGCGCCAGCCGTGTGTACGCCGTCGATGTGGACATCAAACAGCTCGACTGGCGAGTTCGACAGGATCCTCGCGTTGCTCCGATCGAGAAGAACGCACGATTCCTTCAACCTGCCGACATCGGAGAACAGGCCGATCTGATCACCATCGACGCTTCCTTTATTTCTCTGACGATGATTCTTCCGCAGATTCCCGCTATTCTGAAGCCCTGTGGGCGCTGCGCCGCGCTTGTCAAACCGCAGTTTGAAGTGGGACGAGACCGCGTAGGTAAGGGTGGAATCGTCCGGGATGACGAAGATCAGCGCTTTGCCGTGGAGAAGTGCGTGCGGGCCGGCCAGGCAGCCGGTTTGCGATTCGTCGATTCCGCGGAGTCTCCTATTAAAGGGCGGGAAGGGAATCGGGAGTTCTTTATCCTGTTTGAAAAGTTATGAACGTTACGACGGTCGTTATCGTCACCAAACCCCATCAGCCGGATGTGGCGAAAGTTGCGACGCAGCTTGCCGCCTGGTTTGAAGGAAAGGGAATTCGGGCCTCGATGGATCCCGCTTCTGCGGAACACGCGGATTTGTGCGTTGTGGTTGGTGGAGACGGAACGCTTCTCGCCGCTGCCCGCCTCATGGGAGAACATCAGGTTCCGATTCTGGCAATTAACTACGGCGGCCTTGGTTTTCTGACTGAAGTCACTCGGGACGAAATGTATCCGGCGCTCGAAGGCGTGCTGGCGGGGAAGACGGCGACTCACAGCCGCATGATGATGGAGATTTCGGTCGACCGTGATGGAAAGACTGTTGGAGCCTATCAGGCGCTGAATGATGCGGTGATTCACAAAGGCACCCTGGCCCGCATCATCGAACTTGAAGCGCATGTCGACGGCCAGTACGTTTCGACCTTCAGGTCCGATGGATTGATTCTCTCGACGCCGACAGGATCCACCGCATACAACGTTTCGGCCGGCGGGCCGATCGTGCATCCCACTATGGCAGCGATTATCCTCACTCCGATTTCGTCTCACACACTGACGAACCGGCCGCTCGTGCTGCCCGCGGAATGCCGCATTGAAGTCACGCTGCGCTCAATTCCGGATGAGGTTTATGTAACGGTAGATGGCCAAACTGGAATGAAGCTGGAGGCGCAGGATCGGGTGACCGTCTGCAAGTCACAACGATTGGTGCAATTGATCACTCCGGCGGGGAAAGATTTCTTCGACGTCCTGCGCGACAAGTTGAAATGGGGGTAGTGGCATCCCAGAATGTCGGCTGTCCGTTGACCGTTGTGCGTTGAGAACTGAACCTGGCTCTATTGCCGAAAATGGTCATCCGACATCGGGCCAAGTTCAATTGTCATCGTACAACGCACATTGGACAGCCGACATTGGGGAAAGCGGACGCCGACTGCTGAACTGTTAAGTTGTCGATGGACGAGACCTTCCGAGTTCGCGCTTCGACGAAGTTATACAACGCAACGGCTACCACGAGGATCAGGACCCAGATGAGAATGGCCTTTACGGTTGAACTCATATGCACCTCTCCAGAAGCGCAGCATACTTCCGAACCGCCACGAGGTCCATCGCACGTGCTAGGATGGTCCACAGAAGACGAAAGGCGGAACTCCCATGAGCGTTGCCAGCCCGCCCGATATAGACGTCTGCGACGGCTTTCAAGAAGAACACGACAACGATAACCGAGTCTGTCACTTGATCAATGAAGAAGGTCTGCCGTATTGCGGGAGAATTGGCCGTGGCGGCATAGGTCGAATTCACCCGACGAATCCGTTGGGCAATCCTTGTGGCGGCTGCGGACTGAGACGATGCCCGGAGTGCCTGGCGATGTTCGTCCAGAGTCGCATTTGAAAGGCGATACCTCCCCTCCTCATTGAGGAAGGGAAGTTTCGCTCAGGTGCAAGTGTTCCTCGAGCCGGTCAGTGGGGCCGATACGCCGTTCGGGCAACATCCGAATAAGGAACCGGCCCGACAGTCACTCGCACTTCGACTTGCTTGTGACGCTCCACGGTTGGCTTTGACGAACCGCCATTCTCCTCGCCCCAGACAAGCGTGAGTTCCGTACCCGGCTCGCTCTGTTCCACATCGACAATCGCGAGCGAGAGCATGGATTTCTCATTGAAGCTATAGCCGCTCCACGTCGAGACTCCAACGGTCTTTCCACCTTTCGAGACCTTATCGTACGGAAGAGTGGAATAAACGGCGGAGGGGAAATCCACATACTTTGCAGAGTCGCCCGGCTCGAACAAGGACCCGACTACATTCTTCGCATCGCCGCCATTCCACGCGAGCGTGACCTTCCGACGCTTTGGAGACGTGGCAACGCCCTCCAGCGCGTGGTATCCGGGAAAATCGTGATCGAACTTGACGATCGGACCGTAGCCGAGGTCGTATGGAGTCAGGTAATAGTCTTCGATGTTTCTGGAGTAGAAGCTGCCACCCAGCGAAGCAATCGCTTCGTACGCGTTGCCGGGGAGCCATTGGCGGTAAGCCTTCATCTTTTCGCCTGTGTACACCGCGGGCAGAGGAGAGGGAATCCAGCCCGATTCAAGTGTGTTGCTCGAATACGCTCTCGCGCCGACTTGCCGCAGCCCGAAGTCTTTGCCGGCTTCCACGATTGCTGCGCGGACTTCTTCACCATCGGCCCAAGGACCAAATAACTCCCAACCCGGCTGACCCACCATGCCGTGACGCAGTGCCCTCACGTTTTTGCCTGCGATGGTGAAGGATCCCATGTTGAAGAACCTGATATCGGGCGCCGGCTGACCCGTTAGTTTTTCGACTAACTTCGGGGCATTCGGCCCCTGGATCTGATAACGGTAGACTTTCCGAATAGGTGGGCCCTGCCGCGCGGCGACGCGCTCATCTCTTTCCACTGAAGCATTAAAGCCGCCGGTCTCACAGTGGTACTGAACCCAGTTGTGTACAGAAGGCCGTCCGACGAGGTTGAATGCGTTCGTATCGAGATAAAAAAGGACGACATCGCCAATGACGTACCCGTCATAGTTGCATACGACATACTGCTTGGCCTTGCCGACCTCAAAGTTCTTGAAACTGTTGATACCCAGAGAACCCAGCAGCTTGAACGCATCCGGACCCTGAACGTACATGTCGGTCATGTGAAACGACTGGTTGAAGAGCACGCAGCTCTTCTGCCAGGCGCGCTGCTCGTCCCTCCAGTTTGTAAACTCGGGTGGCACCACAGGATACACGTAAGGACCGATTTGCGAATTGCGCAGGAGATCCACCGGACTTCCTGCAGCCTGCAATACGTCCTCGAGACTCTTTTGACTCATAAACTGCGAACTACCTCCACGAAAAATCTATGACCCGCCCCAAGAGCAGGCGAACTATATAGAAGCGATCAGGCACGCGCAACAGCGATATTGCAGTTGAAGGACTTCTCAGACCTGGGAAGGACGCGGCCCGTATTGGACCTTGATGGTATCGTAATTCACGCTCCCCGCAAGCGTGATAGTGGTGGGCTCGCTCTCGCACGCGATCGTGCCGGAGGCCTTTGCGTAATCTCCACGATAACGATTTGTTTCGATCATGATCCGGTAGGTTCCGCGCGGCACCGGCTTTCCGTCGTCATCCAGGCCGTTCCACAGGACGCGGTATGATCCGGGCGCCCGTGTCGCCCGCGTCAACTTATAAAGAAGATCCTTGTCGCCGCGAGTAATTTTCCAGAAGGTGGTCATCTCGGGATGATATTGGGCTTTGTTGCCCCACAGTACGATCGCGCGGACAAGCTTTCCTGCAAGGTCTTCAACCCAGAAAGCGACGTAGGATCGATCAAGCCGCGGATCCGGTGTCGTCAGTGTCAGAGAGATCGTGACTTCAAAACCTGCCGGCCAGTTCGACGGCATTGACTGCCGCACCTCAATCACGCGCTCACGTCGGGCAAATCCTGTTGTTCTCGCGATTGTTCCAGCCTGCTCAATGCGCATCGCCTCAGCGCGAGGTACGCGTCCGACGAGATCCAGACCCTCACGATCGCCGACGATGCAGAGTGTCGTCGCCAATGCGTTTGCCGTCACAGCATCAGGTGCAATCACTGTCGCGCTCGCTGGGGAGCGCGCAAGCCTTCCGGTCCTCGCATCGATGAGATGTGCACCGCGCGCATAGACCCCGCTTGTCGCGACGGCTTCGTTTTCCAGAACAATTCTTGTCAGTGGTTCGGCGTTGTCATGCGCTGCGCTCGGGTCGATTACCCCCAGTTCGCACGCGCGACCCCACACGACAATGTCTCCACCGATGTTCAACACGAGTCCTTCAAGGTTCGGAGTTCGGACTTTAAGGAACGCCGCAGTCCGATCGATGATGTAAGCCTTACCAAGCGCATTTACATCGATAGGCCCATGTTCGCCGGCAGGGCGCATGGAGAGCACCCCTCCACTACGCCTCTGCCAGAATCGATAGAGTTCGAAAACGTGCGTCAGTTCCCGCGACATGCCTTGATTGCCTTGATGGCTCTGGTGGCGAGTTTTGGGTTTGCGCTCGAGCCGGCAGATTTCACTATCAGGATCGTAGGTGCTGAGAATGAGTGACAAACGGTTGATCTCGCCGAGCGCTGCGCGCACCGCTTGTCTGGCGATTTCCGCGGAATCGAAGGTTGCCGGCAACCACACCGCGAGATCCATGGACGTCCCGATAATGTGGTCGTAGTGAAACCAGTGTTCCTCGGAACGCTCTCGCGCGAGCGCGCCAAGAGGCGCCAGCACCGGCAGCATCACGAAGGATCGTCGACTCAGCTTCCCGAAGAAAGGATCCACGTCAGCTCTCCGTTAAGGTCAAGCAGGGTCTCGAACCAAACGAAATCCGACATTGTAGTTGCCGCCGTCCGGTTCCAGCTGGTTGCGATTCGATGTCCGAACGCCTTTCGGTGTGCTTTCCCACGACCCTCCGCGCGGCACGCGCTCGTAGCCAGTTTCAGGGCCACGCGGATCGGTTTGCGGATCTTCCTCGTAGTCAAAAAACCAATCCTGCGTCCATTCGTAGACATTGCCTTCCATGTCATGAACACCCCACGCATTGGGTTTCTTTTCACCGACGGGATGGCTCTTGCCTCCGGAATTCTCCATGTACCAGGCAACATCACCCAGTGGTCCCGTGTTTGAACCGGATGTGCCGGCACGAGCGGCATATTCCCACTCTGCTTCCGTGGGAAGGCGGTACTTGAAACCGTCATTTCGCTCATTCAAGCGTTTCAGATAGTCCTGCACCTGATCGAACGTGATGTTCTCTACAGGAAGTCTGTCGCCTTTGAATCTGCTGGGATTGGATTCCATGAGACTCGACCACTGCGCCTGCGTAACTTCATACTTTCCGATTGCAAAAGGCTTCGTCAGGCGCACCTGATGCGGGGGATTCTCGTCGGGATCGCATAGCCGATCGCCCTCGGAGCATCCCATACGGAAAGTGCCGGGCTGAATGGTCACGAATTCCATTGCGGGAACGGCGGAACGAACCTGTGCTACAGCTGGCACCGCCGCACAAAGGCAAACCAGGAAAACGCGCACGGCGGAAATGGTCATGCCCGCACCTCCCAAATTGCAGAAGGATAACTGGGCAGGGAGGGCCCCGAATCTGAATTTTGCGTCAGAGATTCAGTGCTCTGCCCCGAAGCCGGACGGTCGGCCGAACGGTCGGATAGTCTCCCCTTTGAGGCTTTTTGCTATAATCCCGCAGTTTTGCTGGAGGAATTGTTCGACGTGAAAGCCAAGGAACCCCGTCAGACTGTTTGCAACGTACCCAAGGATGATCCGAAGGACCCCTATTGCGGCGGCAAGCTCAAGAAGGTTACGGAGCTCAACGCCGCGGCCAAGAAGGCGGCCGGAACCGGCAAGGAGGTCTTCCGCTGTCAGGTTTGCAAGACGTTGTACGTCGAAGACAGTCCCTACGCAGTGAAGAAGTAATCTTTAGCTGATCGGTCCTGCCACGATATCGCGCAGCGTGCGCGAGACAGCGATCTCAATGAGGGTATTGTCGTAGGCGTTTTGTTTCTCGGCAAACGCGCCGATTTCTTCCGCAGCTTTGGTTGCCGCGCTCTTGATGGTCTCTTCAGAAATGGTCTTTCCCGCGATTTCCTTTTCCGCCGCCTTTGATCGCAAGGGAATTACGGTCAAACTGGAGACGACGATTTCGGGATCCATCGCCGTATTCCGGACCATGCGGATCCGTGTCGCCGCGGAGACCGACCCCTTGCCGTTCATGCGCGCAACCCGGAAGAATCCTGCGCGATGTGTGGGCGGAATCCTTTCGAACTCCACAGCAACAGGGATTTCGCCCTTCTTGAGCCCCCGGGTTACCTGCTCGAGAAAATCACGAATGGCTACGGTTCTCTTTGCAGTAAGGCCCTGAAGACGGACTTTTGCGTCGAGCAAAACAAGAGGGGTGGTGATGTCGAAGTAGAGAGACTTCGGATCCAGGGCTTCCAACAGCGTGATGCGATTCCGCACCAACGGGCTTCCAATGAGTGATGCGGCCTGCCGGATGACGCCGTTTTCGCCGGCAGCTTCCCGAGAAAGTCGGCCGAGATTGACTCCTGTTCCAATCGTGATGCGATCCTTCTGGGTCGAAATCTCGTTGAGCGCCTCGACCTGTTGTAAGTCCACAACAGTCTTGCCGGCTAGTGGCCGATCTGCAGGATCCACGCCAGAAGCCCAGACGAGGATCTTGCCTTTCTTGGCGACGATCTTCACCAGTTCTGCGACGGACTTGGGCGTTAGGACTGAAATTGCCATGCAGTTAGAACCGGAAAAAGGGCCGGATTCTAAGAGAGGCATCAGATCAATGTCAATGAATATGTTAGACTGATCGCCCTATGGATGCGGATATCTTCGAGGAAATACAGCGGTTGCGCCGCGCCGGACGCAAGGCGGTTCTGGCCACGATAGTGCAGATCAGGGGCTCTGTTCCCAGTTTTCAGACGGCCAAGATGCTTGTCCGCGACGATGGATCCACGCTGGGTTCCGTCGGCGGCGGCTGCGTTGAGGCCGACGTCTGGGCCGCGGCCCAGGACGTTATTCGGGAAGAGAAATCGCGGGTGATGCACTTTGACCTGACTGAAGAATCCATGGCCGAAGGCGGCCTGATCTGCGGGGGCAAGGTGGAGATCTTCGTGGAACCAGTGCTTCCGATTCCCGAAATGATCATTTTCGGCGCGGGACATATTTCCACCCAGGTTTCGAAGATTGCCGTCATCGCCGGCTTTCGGACTACGATTGTGGACAACCGCCCCATATACGCGAATGCGGAACGTTTTCCGGAGGCGGAGGCGATCTATGCGACTAGCTTCGAGGAGTCGTTCGAATCCATCGTTCCGACCGAGAACACCTATCTGGTAATCGTCACGCGAGGGCACCAGGAAGACGAAAACGTGCTTCGATGGGCTGCCGGAACGAATGCGCGTTATATCGGCATGATCGGCAGCAAGCGCAAGATCCGCACCATTGCCGACAATCTCATTAAAGAAGGTATCGATCGCGAGCGAATCGAGCGCGTCCACATGCCGATCGGCCTGGATATCGGGGCCGTGACTCCCGAAGAAATCGCGGTTGCGATTGTGGCGGAAGCCATCCAGATCCGGCGCGTCGGCTTCAAACACCCCATGAGCAAGAAGCTTTTCCAGGACAGCCGCTCGTAGCGTCTCTGCTTCACTTCTGATGAAGATCTACACAAAGACCGGGGACAAGGGCGACACGCGGCTCTTTGACGGCACGCAGGTCCGCAAGAATGATCTTCGCGTCGAAGCTTATGGCAACGTCGATGAACTCAATTCATTTGTGGGCGCGGCCGCGTCCTTCCTTGATGATGGTGAACTGAGGAAGATCTTGATGGACATTCAGCGCGACCTTTTTTCCGTCGGCGCGCAGCTTGCGGATCCCAAGCAGCATGGCAAGAAACAGAAGTCGAAGCTGGATCCCGCGCGCATTACCGCACTCGAAGAAACTATCGATCGGTTTGAGACGGAATTGTCCCCCCTTCGTCAGTTCATTCTTGCAGGGGGTGGTCCTGCGGGAGCAATGCTTCACGTCGCGCGAACCGTGTGCCGGCGCGCCGAACGGAAAGTCGTTGCACTCGCGGACAGCGTCGAGATCGATCCGCTAACGATTGAATACCTGAACAGGTTGTCGGACTTTTTATTTGTGATGGCACGTTTGGTGAATCAACGAAACGGTCAACAGGAGATTCCATGGTGAGATATATCTTTGTTCTGCTCGTGGTGACGGCTTTCGCCGCACCCGCTTTCGCGCAAGACATTCCGCAGCTTGAACTCGGTTTCGGCTACGGAAACTTCGAGATGAAAGAACTTTTTCCCAATCGTGCGAACGGATTCACGACTCGTCAGACGATCAATCTGAACCCGACGTTTGCCATTGAAAACTACCTGGGCTATTACTGGTTCGGCACGCAACCCAACTTCGGAAAAACGGAACTGGTGTCCGAGCACATCGGCGCCAGGGTCAATTACAGGAAACTCGGGCCCGTGCTTTACGGAAACGCGAGCATCGGCGGCGGATTTTTGAGATTTCCTCAACTTGGTTCCGGTGAAAGCTCGTTTGGATTCAAGTATGGCGGCGGTGTCGATATCCCCTTCAAGGACTTCTTCGCGTGGAATGTCGATGTCAGCCGGATGTCTTACGGCTTTTTCGGCGATTTTCTGGATACTCGTGTTGGCGGCCTGAACATCTCCGCCGGAATCGTTATCAAAATGGGACAGTAGGCCCTTTCCGAAATTCATGCAGTCTAAGAAGCCCGATTCCCTGCGCACAGTAGTCCTGGATGGAGTGACACTCCATCTCGCTCATCCTGACGAGCTTGAAATTCGCTGGGTAGGCCAGGAAGAACTGGTAAAACAGCTGATGGCGGCGTGGATGATTGTCGATCCACGAGACGTTCCGATGAGCCCGCGGCTTCTTGGGAAGCCCGGTGTTGGAAAGACAACGCTTGCCTATGCGGTGGCGCGCCAGCTCGGGCGCGAGGTCTATATTCTTCAGGCCACGCTGGACACCCGCCCCGAGGATCTGCTGGTCACGCCGGTTATCGAAGGCGCAGGCCAGTTGCGTTACGTCGCCTCGCCGCTGGTTACGGCGATGGTTCGAGGCGGCGTCGTGATCCTCGACGAAGGGAATCGCATGAGCGAAAAGAGCTGGGCCAGCCTCGCGCCGTTGCTCGACAGTCGCCGGTATGTGGAGTCCATCGTGGCGGGTATCAAGATCAAGGCGCATCCCGACTTTCGGCTTGTCGCGACGATGAATGACGATGCATCGACGTTTGAGTTGCCGGAATACATTCATTCTCGCCTTCAGCCTCAGATCTTCATCGACTTTCCTGAGCGGGAAGAAGAAAAGGCCATCCTTAAAGAAAATCTTCCTTTCGCAGACGACCAAATTCTCGAATACGTTACTAATTTCCTTCAGGCTGCCCATGAGGCGGACGAACGGTACACGGCCCGTGACGGCATCAACCTCGCACGCTTTGCCATCAAGCTCACGCAATCGGGCGGCATTGGCTTGCAGGCTGCGTTGAAAATCGCGATTCGACAGACGCTCGGCGAGGAAGCGCAGCGTTATGTCCGCCGATAGCCTGCACGCCGATAGCGTGCGCGAAGGGCGCTTTCGCTATCTCCCTGTTGTCCCCGGCCGGATGGAGTTTGCCCAGGAAGTTCGGCGAGCGCTATTGGAGCACCGGCCTCAGGTGGTCGCGGTTGAACTGCCGTCGACCCTATTCGAGGTTTTTCTTGGCGCTGTCGAGCGATTGCCGGAACTGTCCGTCATTCTGTATTCCTCGAACGAGGACAATGTCTACATCCCCGTTGAGATTACCGATCCCTTTATAGAAGCAATTCGGACCGCGCAGGAAATCGGAGCTGAAGTTTTCTTTGTCGACCCTGACGTGGGTGAGCGTCCCCATCTGAACGACATCTATCCCGACACCTATGCTGTTCGCCGAATCGGCTATGCGCGCTATGTAGATTGCTATCGCGATCAGTTGCGGTTCCGCACGGATGAAATTCAAAGTCACGCGGGCGGAATCGCCTGGAAACTTCAGAGTTGCGATCCATTGGCCGAAGTTGCCGTCGTCGTTTCATTAAATCTCCTGGATGCGGTTATGGAGGCCATGCGCATTCCTCAGGACGAGCCGACCTCACAAGCGCGACGAGATATCCAGTTGATGAACCTGCACCCCGATTGCCTCGCGGAGGTCCTTGACGAGTTTCCCTATCTGCAAACTCAGTACGAGGCCCGGCGATTTGGCCTACCGGAAACCGCCGCGACAGACTATCGCTTCCCGACACCGCCGGAGCGCTTTACGTTCATCGATAGACAGCGCTTAAACCTGCAGCTCTTCACTGAAGCTGAAAAGCAGTACGAGAAGAACACGCGCGAAAAACTCTCTCACTGGCAGCGGCGGATGTACGCGCGTTACTCGAGAAATCTTGCGCTATTCGGTAAACAGCTTGTGGCAGATCTCTTCGATCAGACGGTAGCTGCGCGGTCGATTGTCGACGATAACCTGGCGTGGGAGCTCTGGTCGCTGGGGGCTTCCCACAGTCATCAGAAGGAAAGCTCCGATATCGAGACGATTAACATCAGTGGCGAGGAAATCTTTCACCACATGAAGAGAATTCGCCTTCGCCGGCGCCTGCCGCGTGAGAAGGCGCGCTTGCGGCCGGCAGGGCTCCGGGAACGCAAAAAGGAAAAGTCTCCCGGAGAATGGGCGAAAGAATTTAAGGGTCAGGGAATCTGTTCTTATCCGCCCGAAGATATCGTCGTTGAAAACTACGGTCTTTTCCTCAGAAAGAAGGGGAAAAGTGTTCTGTCCGAAGAGCGGACCCGCACAGAGCCATTTTCCACATCGTTGCTGGACGGTATCGATATCCGCGAGACTCTGAGGAATTGGCATGATGGGCGTCTCTTCGTGCGTGAGTTTCAGAAGGTCTCCGGAGAGGTCGGCGCTGTTGTCGTGATCTTCGACGAGGATTACGAGAACCGCTATTCCTGGCAGATGACCTGGCAGGGAGAGCATAGCCAGGAATCCGACATGGCTTTCTATTCAACGAATCCCTATGAACATGTCGTTGGTCCCGGCATCGTCCGCGCGGAGTATGGGGGCTTCCTGATGTCGTATCCACCGCGGCGCATGATCGATGTTTGGCACGACACGGACTACCTTTTCTCGGAATCCAAATCCGAGACGCTCCTGCTCGCCGCACTGGATTACACGCTGGAACGGTTCGTTGTTTACGTAGCCGCAAAACCACCACGGTCAATCTTCAGGTCGATCGCGGCGCGATTGGGTCGAAAGATCGTCTACATTCCGATCGGGCAGCTTTCTCCCGTCAGCCTGAAGAAAATCCGCGTCGTTCACGTGCTCGATGGCCACGATAAGCGATCCATCGCGAAGGACTACATTTGGTAGGTGACGAAAGCGAAGATCCGCAGGTGCTGCAGGCAGTCGTGGTAAATTAACCTGCTCCGGATCGCTGGCTTTTTCTAATCGGGCGGTTAGCTCAATTGGCAGAGCACTCGGTTTACACCCGAGAGGTCATAGGTTCGAGCCCTATACCGCCCATGCCAACCCCGTGGTAACCGTGGCGGTGACGCGTGGACCATAATGCCCCGTGATAACCTCGCGCCAACAACTCAAGACAGGGAAGGAGAAGCGATATGCGGTACTTCCTTAGGGATTTTTGCAATTCCTGGCAATCAAGGTCAGAGGAGTGTACTCCTGACGTATTAAGGAGAACTCGAGCGATTGCACGAACTCTAACACTGGTCCTGATTGCCG
>Ga0157379_10000600_pt1 | contig 29076 bp, 30 predicted proteins | sample S25metaG_FD_121802 | JGI IMG/M metagenome (GOLD analysis project Ga0157379, IMG submission 121802) | Switchgrass rhizosphere microbial communities from Kellogg Biological Station, Michigan, USA - S2-5 metaG | ecosystem: Host-associated > Plants > Roots > Rhizosphere > Soil | place: USA... | reverse complement strand
GGCTATGAGCTTTACGGCCGCGGCGGGATTTCGCTCTCCGAGAAATGGAAGGACGGGGTCTCGACGCTGCATGGCATGCACAGTCGCGGTTTCCCCAACTGCTTCATCATCAGCAACAGCCAGTCGGGCTTCACCGCCAACTTCCCGCATATGCTGAACGAGCAGAGCAAGCACCTCGCCTACATCATCAAGGAATGCGCCGCGCGCCAGGTCCGCGTGATGGAACCCTCGCAGGAAGCCGAAGACGCCTGGGTGCAGACGATCATCTCGTCTGCGATCATGCGCCAGAAGTTCCAGGAGGAATGCACGCCGGGCTACTACAACAACGAAGGCAAGCCTTCGGCCTTGGCGGCGCGCAACGGCTTTTACGGGCTCGGCCCCATCGCCTTCGTCAAGCTGCTGGAAGACTGGCGCAAGGAAGGCGGCCTGCAAGGCCTCGAACTGAACCGAGCGTGAAGATCCTAACCTCTCCCGTTTACGGGAGAGGTCGAACGAGCGAGTAACACGAGCTCGTTCGGGTGAGGGGAAATGCGCACTCACCCGGACGTCGCTTTGCGCCGCCCGACCTCTCCCGCAAGCGGGAGAGGTTAATGGAGGCTATTGCGGCCGGTCGAACTCGGTATCGATGACGAGTTCGATCGGCTCGTCGAACACTGCCGGCAGGCCGAAGTCTTTCGGCATGATCGACGTTTCGGCATGCACGCCGATTACGTCATGGCCGTAGAACGGCCCAGCGCCGATAAGCGTGACATTGAACGTCGCCGGCATGGAGCGGCCCATGAGCGTTAGCGTACCGCTGACTTTGCCATGCGTCGCATCGCTCTTATGGAAGGCGCTCGAAACGAATTTCGCCTGCGGATTGGCCGCCGCGTTCAAGTACTTGGCGCCGGCTAGCTCGGCGGCAAAGCCGGCGACGTTGGTGGCGATGGAATTGACCTCGACCGTCGCCACGAGCCTCGAGCGCTCTGGCGCCTTCGGATCCCAGTCGAGCGTTGCGCTGGCGCGCTCGAAGCGGAAGATGCTCCGCGAAAAGCCCAGATGCGAGACGCGCGCGATGATGCCGAGATGGTTGGCGTCGAGAAGATAGGTGCCGGCCGGCGCTACGGCATAGTCCTTCTGGCCATGCGGGATCGGTCCGGGCGGCGACGCATCGGGGGCGGCGTGGGCGAATGATGCCAGCGCCATGCTGGCCACCAAGATCGGGAGGTACTTTGCCATTGCGGGGTCCTGTTTCGACTTAGGCGCTCATGGCAAGGCGGCCCGCCATGAGTCAAGTGGCCTACAATCAAAACGCCGTGCAGATGACCGTGATGACGATGGTGCCGCGGCCGGCATTCGGTGGTTAGAATGGTGCCCACGGACCCTTGGGGATCAGCGATGACCGAGACGAAGATGAACGGTGCGGAGAGCCTGGTGCGCACGCTGGTGGCAAGCGGGGTTGAGGTCTGCTTCTCCAATCCCGGCACCTCCGAGATGCACTTCGTTGCCGCGCTCGATCGCGTCGACGGCATGCGCGCCGTGCTCGGTCTCTTCGAAGGCGCGGTCACCGGCATGGCGGATGGCTATGGCCGCATGGCGGAGAAGCCAGCGTGCACGCTGCTGCATTTGGGTCCCGGACTCGCCAACGGTCTTGCCAATTTGCACAACGCGCGGCGCGCCGCGACGCCGATCGTCAACATCGTCGGTGATCATGCGACCTATCACGCACAGTATGATGCGCCGCTGGCCTCCGACATTACCGGGTTTGCGCGACCGGTTTCGGCTTGGGTGCACTCCTCGCCCAACGCGCTGACGGTTGCCGCCGACGGCGCGCGCGCCGTACAGGCGGCCATGACGCCGCCCGGCCAGATCGCGACACTCATCCTTCCCGCAGACACGGCGTGGAACGAGGCCGACGGTCCCGCCCCCGCCCTGCCGCGACAGCAAGCAGCAAGCGTCAACAGCGCGACGATCGACCGCGTCGTGCAAGCGCTCAGGAACGGCAAACGCACCACCATTTTGATGCGCGGTGCCGTGCTCAAGGAGCGCGGCCTGAAGGCGGCCGGCCGCATCGCCGAGAAAGCCGGCGTGCGCCTGGCCTGCGACACCTTCATCGCGCGGCTGCAGCGCGGAGCCGGTCGGGTACGCGTCGAGCGCGTGCCCTATTTCGCCGAACAGATCGTGGAATTCTTCCAGGAGACCGAGCAGCTCATCCTTGTCGGCAGCAAGCCGCCCGTGTCGTTCTTCGCCTACCCCGGCAAGCCGAGCTACGGCCTGCAGGCGAACACGAAAGTCTTTTATCTGGCCCATGCCCATGAAGACGGCACCGCGGCGCTCGAGGCCTTGGCCGAAGCGCTTGGCGCACCGAAGCAGCCGGAAAATGTCGCGCCGCTGAAAAAGCCCGAAACGATCGCGGACAAGTTCGACCAGTACACGATCGGCCAGGTCATCGCGCGCCATTTGCCGGAAGGCGCGATCATGGCCGACGAGGGCGCCACTTCGGGCGGCGGTACCGCGCTCGCCACGATCACGGCGGTGCCGCACGATCATCTGGGATTGACGGGCGGGTCCATCGGCCAAGGCTTGCCGCTCGCCACTGGCGCTGCGGTCGCCGCGCCTGACCGCAAGGTCGTGTGCATCCATGGCGACGGCGGCGCGATGTATACGCTGCAGGCCTTGTGGACGCAGGCGCGCGAGAAACTGAACGTCACCACTGTGATTTTCGCCAATCGCTCCTACGCTATTTTGAACATCGAACTCGCGCGCGTCGGCGCCGGAAATCCCGGACCAAAGGCGCTCTCCATGCTCGATCTGCACAATCCCGAGCTCGATTGGGTGAAACTCGCCAACGGCATGGGAGTCGAAGCGACGCGCTCCGCCAACATTCGCGACTTTGAGAGCCAATTCGAAGCGGCCGTTCGTGCCACCGGCCCGCGCCTCATCGAAGTCGTACTCTAGGGGGAATGAAATGGACAAACCTGCGGACGATCTGGCGTTCTGGCGCGCCGGCGCCGGTGAAATGCTGCCGATGGTTGTCGAACTGCGGCGGGAGTTGCACAAGTTCCCCGAGCTCGGCTTGCACCTGCCGCTGACAACCGGACGCGCGCGCGAAGCACTGGCCGGTCTCGACGTCGAGATCGTCGAGGGCAAAACCACGTCCAGCCTAGTGGTGACGCTGCGTGGGGCGCAGCAGGGCCCGACCATCCTTCTACGCGGCGACATGGATGCGTTGCCCATGCCCGAAGACACCGACGTCGAGTTCAAGTCGCAGCACGACAACCGCATGCACGCCTGCGGCCATGACTCGCACACCGCCATGCTGGTCGGCGCGGTGCATCTGCTGCATCGCCATCGTGAGCGCTTAAACGGCAATGTGAAGTTTCTCTTCCAGACCGGCGAGGAAGGCTATGCCGGTGCGCGCTTCGTGATCGAGGAAGGCATGCTCGATGCCGCCCCGGCGCCGACGGCAGCCTTTGCCATCCATATCTCGCCCAATATCCCGACCGGCGTCATCGCTTCGCGCCCCGGCCCGCTGATGGCGGCGACCGACACGATCCACATTGAAGTCCTGGGCAAGGGCGGGCATGCCTCGCAGCCGCACTACACGCGCGATCCGATTCCGGTGGCCTGCGAAATCGTGACCGCGCTGCAGAGCCTCGTGACCCGGCGCGTCGAAGCCTTCGATCCCGTCGTCTTGTCCATCACCAAAATCGATGCCGGCACCACGGGCAATGTCATTCCGGAAAGTGCCAAGCTGCTCGGCACGCTGCGCAGTTTTTCGGAAAGGAGCCGCGCCACGGCGCGCGAGGGCATCGAGCGGATCGCCAGCGGCATCGCCAGGGCGCATGAGGTCGAGGCCAATGTGACACTCACGCCGGGCTATCCGGTGACGATCAACGACGCCAAGTTCGTCGCCTTCGCCCAGGACGTGGCGCAGGATCTGTTCGGCTAACGCGGTTTTCTCAAAATGCCGGCGCCGATCATGGGGGCGGAGGATTTCTCCTATGTGCTGCAGAAGATGCCGGGCTGCATGGTGTTCCTGGGCGTGGCACCCGAAGGCGTGTCGCATCACCATGCCCATGCCTGCCACTCCAACCGCATGATGATGGACGAGGCGGCGATGGCGAACGGCATCGCGATGCATGCCGCCATCGCCGAACGCTTCCTGCGCGGCACCGGCTGACGCCCGATTGCCGCCGCAATGTCTGCGTGGAATGTGGCATGCGCACGGTGTGTAGCGTCATCCTGGCCGCTCTGATCGCCGTGAGTTCGGCCGCAGCAGAGCCGCTCGATCCTGCGTTTGCACGCTGGGTGCAGGAAGCCGACGGCCGCGCCGCAGAGGTCCACGCGTTCGAATCCTACCTGCAACAGCAAAGTGTGGGCGACGTACTGCCGGTATCGCAACTGCTGCTCAACGCCACGTCATGGCGCGGCTGCGTCGCGGCGCCCTACAGCCTGCCGCCGCGCGCGCTGTGGCCGAACGTGGTTCCGACCTTGCGCTTCATCCGCGACCATATCGTGCCGGCCTTGGGACCAGTCAGCGCAGTTTCCGGCTATCGCGAGCCTGAGCTCAATGCCTGCGCCGGTGGCGCGACGCACAGCGCCCATGCGCTCTATTTCGCACTAGACCTGGTGCCGCTAAGTGCGATCGATCGTCGGGCGATGATTGCGGCGGTTTGTCGGGTGCATGCACGCTTCGGGGCGGCTTCACATGTCGGGCTGGGATTTTATCAGGGTCTGCGCTTTCACATCGACACGCACGGCTTTCGCCGCTGGGGCGCGGATTGGCACAGTGCGACGTCGCCCTGTGCGGGACAGCACATCACCGGCTAGTCGCGTGAACGTGCCTTGGCGCGGCGTGCCTGGACTGCGATGCCAAGCGGAATGGATGAAAGATAGATCACCATGCCGACCGTCAGGGTGATCCACGGCCAGGTTATCATGAAACCGGCTAGCAGGCCGATGAATGCCCAAACGATCACGCGATGCTGTCGCGCCGGACGCATATATTTGATCGATGGCGTCGGCAATTGGCTGACCATCAGGCTCGAGGCGATGGCGATCATCGCACCGCTGAACAGCGGATTGCGGAAAATCTCGCCGCCGAGCTGGAAGCTCAAAAGCATTGGCAGCAAGAGCAGGCCCGCCGCCGCAGGAGTTGGAAGCCCGGTGAAGAAGGGATTGGCGGGTGAAGAACCTTCATCGCGCACGCTCTGCACATTGAAGCGCGCGAGGCGTATGGCACTGCAGGCACAGAAGATGAGCGAGGCGACCCAGCCGGCATTGCCCATGCGCGACAGGCTCCACATGAAGACGAGCACGCCCGGCGCCACGCCGAACGACACAAGATCGGCGAGCGAATCCAGTTGCGCGCCGAAGCGCGTGTCGGCGCCGAGAAAGCGTGCGGCGCGCCCATCCAGCATGTCGAACAGCATGGCGAAAATGATGGCAGCGACGGCGGCCGGCCAGTTGCTGTCGAGCGCGAAGCGAATGGCGGTGATGCCGCTGCACAGGCCCAGCAGCGTCAGCGCGCTAGGCACCACGCGACCAACCGACAGCTCTTCGAGCCGTTCGGCCATCCGGCGCCGATCGATTCTGCGATATGCCAATGAACGAACCTAACCTTGAAGTTCCGCGAGGACCGTTTCGCCGGCCCTTGTCACTGAACCTTCTTTTATCACGATCCTGGCCGAAAGGGGCAAATAGACATCGAGACGGCTGCCGAAGCGAATCATGCCATAGCGCGCTCCGCGCCGGACTTGGGCGCCGGTTGTGACATCGCACACGATGCGCCGTGCCACCAATCCGGCGATCTGCACCACCGCCAGATCGTGATCTGGAACGCTGGAACATTCCGGCCGGATGCGGGCGGACAGGCGTTCATTGTGAATGCTAGCCTTGTCGAAGGAGGCGTTGAAGAAACGGCCTGGCCGATAGTGGAGCGCGATAACCTCGCCGCTTACCGGCATGCGATTCACATGCACATCAAAGACGTTCATGAAGATGGATAGCCTCCTGCGCGGCGCATCGCCCATCTCAAGCTCGGCTGGCGGTGGCACTTCGACAATCGGAAGCAACACGCCGTCGGCCGGACTGACGATGCTATTCTCGCCCGGCGGCGGCACGCGCTCGGGATCGCGAAAGAAAGCGACGCACCAAAGCGCGATGGGCGCGAACAACGCGCCAAGCCAGGGCGACAGCCAGTAAAGCGCGGCATTCGCGGCGGCGAACAGCGCGATAAATGGCCAGCCTTCGCGATGAATGGGAATTTTCAAGCGGCTGCCCTTGCGCGGTTATCGCAGCTTCATCTAGCGCCCGCGCGCGCAAAGAAAAAGGGCGACGCTTGTGGCCGCCCTTTGTCGTGCGATGAGGCGCGCGTTAAGCGCGAGTGCCCGAGAAGGGAAACGAGCCGAACGCACCGGCCTTCACGCTGCCGGAAATCTTGTCGCCATCGACCGTGCCGGTGTGTTCCAGCGTCATCGGCATCGGCGAAGTGATCGAGATCGACCAGGAGACGTTGTTTCCGTCCGCCTTGCCATTGGCGATTGCCATCGAACCTTGTTGACCGGCTTGCGTGCCTGTCAGTGCGCCGCCATTGGCCTTGAGATCGAGTGTCGCCTTCTGTGCGCCCATGGGCGAATTGATCGTGATATTCCACTTGCCGTCGACGGACATGCCGTTCCTCCCTTGCTGAAGGCGTGCATCTAAGAGTTCCACACGGCTACGCGCAAGGCTTTGGTGACGATAACGTCACGGAAGGGTCGGGCGTTGTCGAAATCTCGTTTGAGATCAACCGGCTATGTCGGTAGGAGGAGTGAGCTTCGCCCAATGGTCGAGCGGGTGAGCGCATGGCGCTGTACGAACAGGCCGTTGGGATCGCGGGTCTGGTCGCGCGACTGTTCCCACACGCCATGGCTCGCATAATAGGTCAGGAGCAACAGCCGCCCGGCACCTTCGCGCAGGTCCTGCAGCGTGCGTTCTGCGGTGAAAAGGCCAAAAATCTGCGTCTCATAGCTGCTTTCGAAATTCTGCCAGGCGCGATTGGACAGAGCGATGAAGTCATCAACGCGGTCCGCATCGACGCTGAACCAGCGATGCACATGGATGCCGCCCTGGCGCACCATCTCGCCGTCGCTCGGCCGCACGGTCGGGGTGAGCAGTTCGGGATGCATGCTCACCACGCCGGGCGCGCGGTCGATCTCGCGCAGGCGATCGCGCGCCGCCGTCGGCCAGCGCAGCAAGAGGACAACTTCGTTGGAGGCAAAGCCCAACTGGCCAACGAACTGGCCGAGCAAAGCGCCACCGGCGGCCGCAATCGCCGGCGCCGCTGTGTCGCGAATATAGGACGTGAAGGCGGTCAAGACGGGACGGCCAGGCTCCAGCGCAAAACAGAGATAATCATAGTGTGCAGCCATTGCGTTCGCCCTTGCCTCAGCGCCTCAATAGAAGCGCCAAGCCAACAGGAGAATTGCCATGACGGCAAGCCGCGAAATCCATCTGGTGAAACGCCCCGACGGTATGCCGCGCGAAAGTGATTTCGCGCTGCGCGAAGGCGTGCTGCCCGATCCGGCCGACGGCCAGGTATTGGTCGAGAATCTCTATCTCAGCATCGATCCGGCGACGCGCCCGCGGCTAACCCGTGGCCAGGATTTGAATGCGGTGCTGGGCGGCTTCGCGCTTGGACGCGTGGTCAAGTCGCGCAGTCCCGGTCTCAAGGAAGGCGATGTCGTTCGGGCCGCCTATGGCTATCGCGAGCGGTATGTCGCCGATGCCAAGCATCTGACCAAGGTCGATGCCGATCCCAGTCTGCCGCTGACGGTCTACATGCATGTGTTGGGTGGTGCCGGATTTGTCGCCTATGGCGGGCTGCTCGAGATCGGCAAGATGAAAGCCGGCGAGCAGGTGTTCGTCTCCACTGCTGCCGGCTCGGTCGGCTCGCTTGCCGCGCAGATCGCCAAGCTCAAGGGTTGCACCGTCATCGGTAGCACCGGTTCAGACGACAAAGTCGCCTGGCTCAAGAGCCTCGGGCTCGACGCCGTCATCAACTACAAGAAGGAACCGATTCGCGACGCACTGGAAAAGGCCACGCCCAAGGGCATCGACGTCTATTTCGACAATGTCGGCGGCGAGCATCTCGAAGCCGCGCTACGCCGTATGAATTCGCTTGGCCGTGTCGCGGTGTGCGGCATGATCTCGACCTACAATGATCAGCAGGTGGGTGTGCGCAATCTCTCCGCAATCATCTATAGCCGCGTCAACATCCGCGGCTTCGTGGCACCGGATTTCATGCACTTGTACGACCAGTTCACAAATGAGATGTCGGGTTGGCTCCGCACCGGCCAGATCAAGTACCAGGAAACTCTGTTCGAAGGCATCGAGAACGCGCCGCGTGCGCTGATCGCGCTCCTGAACGGCGCCAACACCGGCAAGATGATGGTGAAGCTATCGGGGTGATTTGTGCGTGCCAAGCTGCCAGCTGTCGAGCGCTCCAAAAAGCGTCGCAACGGTCGAGCCGTCTTCGCTCAGCGGCAGGACAAGCGCTTCGACCTCAAGAAACTCCTTACCGGGATAACTCGCCTGCACCACGCCGCTCGTGACCGCACCACGCGACGTCACACAGCGCGAATACAGGGCGCGCATGGCGTCGAAGAATGGCGTGCTGGGCTGTTCCGAGAGCAGCGTGCCGGCAAAGCGCCTGCCCATGAATTGTATGATGCGATCACCGGCGAAGCGGAAACGGAAATCCTGGCCGCCATCGACGACGTCGATGGTGAAGGTGAAGGGCAGGACGGCGCGCAGCCGCGCCGGGCTTATCTCGTCGCGTTTCGGGCCGATGCGTCCGGCACGCAATCCGGCCCATAGGGCGTGGACGGTCCGCAGCTTCTCGCTGGTCAACGCGCGGGCAAAGATCTCGTCGGCGTCCATCATATTGTTCCGCACGACGCGCACGCGCCTATTACACCAGTTTCCAGGAAAACGTGATTCCCCCGGGCGCAAATCACGCGTCGGGCTTGTAGCAGCTTGCCTTCGCGCCACACTGCGACCGAACGTCCCGCGCTATCGCATCGATATAGCCACATGGTCGGCCAGTTAGTTCTCAAGCATTACCTTGCATTGATGCGACGGCCGGCGCAGCGCCTCGAAGGCGCTGGGCAGGCCATTCAGATCGACGATATCGGTGACCATGTGGCCGACATCGATGCGGTCGCTCGCTATCATGGCAATGACATAATCGAAATCGTCCGGCCGGTAACCGAGCACGAACTGGATCTCCAACTCCTTCACGATTCCCATCAGCGGCAATATCGAGTCGGGCTGCTGGCAGACACCTGCGACCACGATGCGCCCGCCGCGCGGTGCTTCCAGCATCGCGGTGTTGATGAGTCCGGGTACCCCGACGCATTCGAAGATCACGTCGGGCACCTTGCCGGCAATTTTCTGGACTTGCGCCACCAGCGGTTGCGCAGGATCGATCGCATCGGTGGCGCCGAACTTTGCCGCCATGGTGCGGCGGACTTCGGCCTTTTCGCTGACGATGACATGACGGGCGCCGAGAAACTTGGCCCATAGCATGGTGGCGAGCCCGACCGGTCCCGCGCCGATGACAAGAACGGTGGCACCGCGCGGCATCCTCGCCATGTCAACCGCGTGCAGGCCAACCGCCAGCGGCTCGACCATCGCGCCTTCGCGGAACGAGACGTTTTGCGGCAGCTTGTAGCCGCTGCCGGCGCCGATGCGGACATATTCTGCATAGGCGCCAGGCGAAGCGCCAAGTCCGACGCTCAGCATCTTGGTGCAGGTGCCGCGTTGCGAGAAATTGATGCAGGGCGTGTGCTCGCCGCAGCAGATCACCGGAAAACCTGCGAGCCGGTCGCCCGCTTTCCACAGATGGCGGACGGCGCTTCCGACCTCGATCACCTCGCCGGCAAATTCGTGACCCATGATCGAGCCAAGCGCCAGGGGCATGGCGGACGTCGGTTCGGTCATGTGCAGGTCGGAGCCGCAGATACCGCAATTCTTGACCTTAAGAACGATGTCATGGGCACCGGGCACCGGATCGCTCACCGACTCGATTACCAGAGGCTTGGACATTTCCTTGAAAATGGCGGCACGCATGGAAGGGTCTCGATTTTTCTGGACAGGCTTCGGCCAAGCCTATGTCATTGGCCCGAGGGAAGAAATGAGGTGCGGGCATGACCAACCTTTACGCTACGGCACGCGAGATGATCGTCGATCTCAATGCCAAGAAGATTTCCGCGCGTGAATTGTTGAACGCGCATTTGGCGCAAAACGACAGAATCACCAAACCGATTAATGCTGTCATAGAGACCGACATCGTGCGGGCGCAGAAGGATGCGGCCGCGATCGACGATGCGCGTGCCAGGGGCACAGCACTTGGTCCGCTGGCCGGAATTCCCATGACGATCAAGGACGGCTTCGACGTCGAGAACATGCCCGCCGTCAGCGGAAATCCCGCTTTCAAGGATCGGCCAAAGAACTGCGCCGATGCGACGTTGGTGGCCGCGGCGCGCAAGGCAGGTGCGGTGATTTGGGGCAAGACCAATGTCCCCTTCATGCTCAGCGACATCCAGAGCTACAACGTGATCTACGGGACAACCAACAATCCCTATGACGTCACGCGCGTGCCGGGCGGTTCGTCCGGCGGCGCGGCGGCGGCGCTCGCTTGCGGCGTGACGCCGCTCGAGATCGGCTCGGACATCGGCGGATCGTTGCGGCATCCCGCAAATTTCTGTGGCGTTACGTCGTTGAAGCCGACTTGGGGCGTGTTGAACGGACGCGGCCACGTGCCGCCGCCGCCCGATCAATATGTCGAAGGTGATCTCGGCGTGTTTGGTCCCATGGCCCGCAATGTCGATGATCTCAAACTCTTGTGGAGTGTCCTGCGCGGCACGCCGCAACAAAAGCGCCGCGACGTGAAGGGCGCGCGGGTTGCGCTGTGGGACGAGGAAGCGTCATGGCCTCTGGCGCGCGAGGTTCGCGACGGCGTCAAACGCGCCGGTGAGGCGCTGGCCAAGGCCGGCGCGCATGTCGAGCAGGCCAAACCCAAGATCGATGGCGCCGAACTGATGGATTTCTACACTACGATCCTCACCGCGATCATCGGCTCAGGCCTGCCCGAGCCGTTGCTGCGCTCGTTCGAGGCGATGCGCGAGGCGGATCGCAAGCTGGTCGCCGAAGGGGGTGCGGGCGCCGCGGGTGCGGGCTATCGCCTGCGCGCCACGGCAAGCTTTCGCGAAGTCGTCGCCGCACAAGTGAGGCAGCAAGCACACAAGGACAAGCTCGCCGAATTCTTTGCGCGCTACGACGCCATCGTCATGCCCATCTCGATGGTGAGCGCATTTCCGCACCAGCAGGAGCCGGGGTTCAACGAACGGATCCTCGACGTCGACGGCAAGCAAGTGCCCTATATGAACATCCTGAATTGGATTTCACCGGCGACCGCATTGCACGCGCCGGCCCTGGCGGTGCAGGCAGGACAAACGGCCAGGGGCATGCCGGTCGGCGTGCAGATCCTGGGGCCATGGAACGGCGAGGATCGCTTGTTCGATTTCGCCGCCGCCGTAGAGGAAGGGCTCGGCGGATTCAAGCCGCCGCCGGCTTTCTAGGAGCACGTTTTCCTCCCACAAGACGATATGCGATAAGCGGGCAGGCTATTCATACGGACCAGGAGAATGTTCATGACGATCAAGCTACGCAACGGCATCTTCCTTGCGCCCTTTCATCCGGTCGACGAGGACCCGACGCTGTGCATCCAGCGCGATCTGGAGTTGATCGATCACCTCGACCGGCTCGGCTATGACGAGGCCTGGATCGGCGAGCATCACTCGGCCGGTTTTGAGATCATCGCGAGCCCGGAAGTCTTCATCGCCGCCGCCGCGGAGCGCACCAAGCGCATCAAGCTCGGTTCCGGCGTGATCTCGCTGCCCTATCACAATCCGCTGATGGCGGCGAACCGCGTGCTGCAGCTTGATCACCAGACCAAGGGCCGGTTCATGTTCGGCGTCGGCCCCGGCCTTTTGCCGTCCGATGCGTTTGCCATGGGCATCGAACCGTCGACGCAGCGCGATCGCATGGTCGAGGCGATCGAGATCATCCTGCGCCTGTTTGCCGGCGAACGCGTCACGCACAAATCAGAATGGTTTACCCTGGTCGACGCGACGTGCCAGCTCAGGCCGTTTACCTGGCCGCATCCCGAAGTCGCGGTCGCTTCATCCGTTACGCCGTCTGGCGGCAAGCTCGCCGGCAAACACGGCTTCGGCATGCTGTGTGTCGCTGCGACACAGGAAGGCGGCTATGACGCGCTCGGCATCAACTGGAAGGTCGCCAATGAAGTCGCAGCCGAGAACGGCCGCAAGATGGATCCGGAGAAGCTTCGCCTGGTTGGTCCGGTCCACATTGCCGAGACGCGTGAGGAGGCTTTCAAGAATGTCGAGTTCGGCATCCGCAAGTGGCAGGATTATTTCGGCGGCATCGCCGGCGTTGCCGGCCGCCAGGGCACCGAAACCCAGACCATCGAGCAACTCGCGAGCAGCGGCCAGATCGTCGTGGGCACACCCGACGATGCGATCGCACAGATCCGGCGCCTGCAGAAAAAACAGGGCGAGTTCGGCGTGTTCCTACAGCTCGCCCACAACTGGGCGAACTTCGAGAACACCAAGAAGTCCTACGAATTGTGGCAGCGCCACGTCACGCCGGTGATCAACAAGGCGAACGAGGCACGCGCGACCGCCTTCAACTGGGCGCGCGACAACAAGGAGAAATTCATCGGTGCGGCGATGAGCGCGGCGATGCAGACCATCGCCAAGCACAATGAGGAACAGGCCAAGAAAACACCCAAGGCGGCGGAATAGGATTTTCACGCGGAGTCGCGAAATCGGCCTCCGCGTCTCCGCGTGCAATTTGGTGGCAGAGGCTATGCGAGATTGTGTAGCCTCTAGGGCCTCATCTCTGCGCTAAGTTTCAACAGAATTGCGCCTGGCCCTCATCCTTCGACAAGCTCATCCTTCGACAAGCTCAGGATGAGGGCCTTGGCTCAGTCCTCATCCTGAGCTTGTCGAAGGATGGATGGCGAGTTGAATGCACTCGGATATCCGCACGTGACAACCGACACGACACAGCGCTTCGAAGGCGGTTGCCACTGTGGCAACGTCGCATACGTTTTTGCCGCCAGCGCAGGCCTCGATGACCTTGGGGTGCGCGCCTGCCTGTGTCGGTTCTGCCGGGCCCACGGTGCACGCTACACCTCCGATCCGAGCGGTGCGATACGGATTGCGGTGCGCGACGGCGCCAAGCTTCGCCGCTATCGCTTTGCGCTGAAGACCGCCGATTTCCTGTTGTGCACCGAATGCGGCGTTTACGTCGGCGCGATGCTGACGGCCACGAACGGCGCCTGGATGACCGTCAACGTCAACAGCTTTCGCACACCACCGCCGCTCCACTTTCCCCTTGGACCGCACAATTTCGATGCTGAGGATGTGGCGGCGCGCATCGCGCGGCGCCAGGCGCGCTGGACGCCAATCAAGGAGTTCGCATGACGCAGGCACTTGTGATCATCGACGTGCAAAAGGGCATGTGGCAGAACCCCGACTATCCGCCCTATGACGCCGACGGCGTGGTTGGTCGCATTGCCGATCTCATCGCCAAGGCGCGGGCCGGTGGGGTGCCGATCCTCTATGTGCAACACCATGGCGCAGGCAATCATCCCTTTCAGCCCGGCAAGCCGGGCTTTCCGTTTCATGACACGATCGCGCCGCAGCCCGGCGACGACATCACGGTCAAGCATCATAGCAGCGCTTTTCACGGCACCGATTTCGACGCGAAACTAAAACGTGCCGGCATCGATCATCTTGTCGTCACCGGCATGCAATCGGAATTTTGCGTCGACTCCGCCATCCGTGGCGCGGTGGAGCGCGGTTATAAGGTGACGCTGGTGGCGGACGCTCACTCGACTGGCGACACAAGAGTGGCCAAGGCAAAGGACATCATCGCAATTCAAAACGACACGATGCGTGGTGATTTTGCGGCGGTGGTTCCGGCGTCAGATGTAAATTTTAACAGCTGACGTAACCGAGGCAGCGCTTCACACGAACTCGTCCATGGGCGCCACACCGGCGCACAATGGAGAAGTGCTTCATGCGATCCCATTTGCTAGTGGCTTTCGCTGCTGTCTGTCTTGTCGTGTCGCCATCACTGGCGTCGGAAACCAAACCTTTCACCCAGGCGGCGTTCGATGCCGCACAAGCCGCAGGTAAGCCCATCTTGGTGGACATCCATGCCTGGTGGTGTCCGATCTGCGCCAAGCAGGCACCGACGCTCGAGAAACTGCAAAGCTCAACCGAGCTCGGTGATCTGACTGTGTTCAAAGTCGATTTCGACAGCCAAAAGGATGTCGTGCACCAATTCGGCGCCCAGATGCAGAGCACGCTGATTGTCTTCCACGGCAAGACGGAAAAGGGTCGCTCGACCGGCATGACGGATCCGCAAAAGATTCACGACCTCCTGTTGCAGGCAAAGAATTGAGATGGACTCTGGCAGTTACGGGTTGGGATTCCTCGCCGGAGTCCTAACTGCGCTGTCGCCTTGCGTGCTGCCGTTGCTGCCGATCATTCTCGGCAGCGCGCTTGCCGCGCACCGCCGCGGTCCCATCGCGCTGGTACTGGGTCTGGCGGTTTCGTTCGTTGCGGTCGGACTTTTCGTGGCGACGATTGGGTTTGCCGCCGGGTTCGATCACGACTATTTCCGCGCCGTCGCCGCCATCGTGTTGGTGATCCTTGGCCTGCTGATGCTCGTGCCCGCCTTGCAGGACCGGTTTGCCGCACGCGTGACAAGCATCACCGGCCGTTGGCAACCGCTGCTCGACCGGCTCAATCCGGCAGGCTTTGGTGGTCAACTGGTTCTTGGACTGGTGCTGGGCGTGGTGTGGAGCCCCTGTGTCGGGCCGACGGTCGGCGCCGCCGCCGCGCTTGCGGCGCAACGGAAGACACTGTTGCAGGTCACGATCGTCATGACGTTATTCGGCGTTGGCGCAGCGCTGCCGATGCTCGTCGTCGGCCTGCTCGGGCGCGAGGCGATGCTGCGTTGGCGCGGCCGGCTCATTGGCGGCGGCAAGCTCGGCAAGCAGTTCCTGGGTGGCGTGCTGATCGCGATGGCACTCTTCATCGTGACCGGCATCGACAAGCAACTCGAAGCTTATCTCGTCGCCGCTTCGCCGGCATGGCTGACGGATCTGACAACGAAGTATTGAGGGGGAGGATTCCCGACCGTCATGGCCCGCGAATGCGGGCCACCCAGTTGGGCGCAAACTGAAATCTGGCAGGCAGTGAGCGCGAAGTCACCTAGGCGGCCCGCATTTGCGGGCCGTGACATGTTGGAAAATCAGAGCTTCACCCGGCCTGTAATGATCTCGGCATATTTCTCGGCGGTGAGCGGTTCATACTGCCCCGTCGCATGGTCGAGCCAAAATAGCGGATCGCCGATTTCCGCTGGATCGAACCCGGCTTGCACCAACTCGACCTTGCGCTGCTTGAACGTGCCGGTGATTTCGAGCGCGGGCAACAGGCGCACGAATACGGGCCGCGCATAGGCAGGCAAGCTGCCGGCCAGCGCGTCGGCCAGCCGGGACATGTCGAAACCGGGCGCGGTGACGAGTGCGGCCATGCCGGCGCGGCCGTCCATGCCGGGAACCTCGACACCGAAAACATTGGCTTCCTTGACGCCGGCGACGACGCCCAACGCCTCGGAAACCTCGCTGGTTGCCACATTCTCGCCCTTCCAGCGAAACGTGTCGCCGATGCGGTCGATGAAATAGAAATAGCCGAGTTCGTCACGCCGCATGAGATCGCCGGTGCGAAACCAGCTGTCGCCGGCTTCGAACACATCGTGCAGCACCTTTTTCTGGGTGTCGGATTGCTTGGTGTAGCCGTCGAAGGTCTTGCCAGGCTCATCGCTGATGCGCCCGATCACCTCGCCGACTTCGTTGGGCGCGCATTCGATGCAGCGGCCATCGGCGCCGCGCACCGGGGTTTCCTTCTCGATGTCGAATTTGACGATGCGCGTGGTCAAGATGGCGCGCATGTAGGAAGGAATGCGGCCGACGGCACCGGGTTTGCCGTCATAGTTCAACATCGAAACATTGCCCTCGGTGGCGCCATAGAACTCGATGATGCGCGGGATGGCGAAGCGTTGCTGGAAATTGGTCCAGATTTCGGGGCGCAGGCCATTGCCGGTGATCACGCGGAGGTTGTGCTCGTGCTCGAAGCGTGTCGTCGGCGCATTCAGAAGGTAACGGCAGAGCTCGCCGATATACTGGAACATGGTCGCTTCGTAGCGATGCACATCATCCCAGAATTCATGCACCGAGAATTTGCGCTTCAAGATCACCGAGCCGCCGGTGAGCAGCGCCGGCCCAAGCGCACACACACCGCCTGCTGAATGATAAAGCGGCAGGACATTGTACATGCGGTCCGCGGCCTTGGAGTGCAAGCCGCCGGCAAAGCCGTGCATCATGTAGAGCATACGCAGATGGGTGAAGTTCGAAGCCTTGGGCAGTCCCGTCGTGCCCGACGTGTAGATGTAGAACGCCTTGTCCTTGCAGGTGACCTCGGCCCGCCAGTTCGAATCGGCCGGGCCGGCACAAACCGCCGCCAGCGCCAGGTCGAGATTTTGCAGGCCCGGCAGTGTGCCGCCGGCGCTCCAGCCGATGGGATGGGCTGCAATCTGCGGCGCGGCCTGGAGATAAATTTCCGCCAGTTCGGCGCCGACGATCACATGATGCGCATCGGCGATGGCGATGGAATGGGCAAGGGCGGCGCCGCGCAGATTGGTGTTGATGAGCGCGACGACGGCGCCGACTTTGAGCAGGCCAAGCCATGTCGCGACATAATCCGGCCGGTTCTCCATGAGAAGCGCCACTGCGTCGCCGCGCTTGATGCCGGCCCGCCACGCCCAGTGCGCAATGCGATTGGCTTTCGCATCCAGCGCGCCATAGGAAAGGGTTGCATCGTGAGAGTAGAAGGCGATGGCATGCGGTATGGCCCGCGCGTGATCTTCGACAATGTCGACGATCGTACGACGGCTATCCGGCTTCACACCGCGCATGCCGATCAGGGTGCGGGCGATCGCCGAGATATAAGTGGATTCGCGTGCGAGACCGTCGAACAATCCCATGCGGCCAAAGCCCGGTTTGCGGAGGCAGAACGATAGTCATGTATGGTTAACGATCCAGAAACCAAGCCAGAAGAGCTGGACCTGCGCGGCCTGAAATGTCCCCTGCCCGCCTTGTTCGCCAAGCGCGCCCTGCTGCGGCACAGGGCTTTCGTGGTGTTCGACGTGCTATGTGACGACCCGCTTGCCGCCGTCGATATTCCGCACATGTGCAGCCAGGAGGGTTTCGAACTCCTGTCGAACCGCCGCGAGGGCGGCGTCACACGCCTACGGCTTCGTCGTCCTATTGTGGCTGTGGGCGTTCCGCTGCCGGACCAAGACGCGCAATGACGTCGGAGGCCCTCAGGGCATGCGGTTCGTTTCGGGCCTGTTCGGGCGTCAGCAGGATGACTTCGGCATAAGCCTCGTAGCGGGTAGAGGGATAGCTCGTCGCTTGGCGGCCAATCGGATCAAATGCCCAGCTGTGCCAGTACCAGCCAAACCCCGGTCCCCAGCCCGGCCAGCCGGCGAAATCGGTGTGATAGATCGTTCGGGTCTCGGTATCGCGCGTATCGAACGCAAACCAGGCATAGCCAGCGTCACGAGTCACTTCAGCGGCCCGCAGCAGCAGGTAGTCCTCGACCGTGGCGCGGCTGGTCACCGAATTGCCGTTGAAGGCTACGCGGATTCGGTTTTCCGCTAGCCGCTTGTCGGAATAGCCGGTGCTGTGCCGGCCCTCGGCCGGCTTGTAGACAGTCGGCGTCGCGCAGGCCGACAGGAAGAGGATTGTGCAAAGAAAGGCTATATTTTTGAACGTCATAGCAGTTCTCCTGAGCAGCCCTTCCCACGGTTATGTTAACATGTGTCGGCGGCGAAGGTTCGACGGCATCGAAGTCGCTTTATAACTGAACGGTCAGTTATTAAAGTGGACGGATGAGCCGGACCTTATCCGTGAGCGAAACGCGCTGGTCGCGGCGCAAACAAGCCCGACCGACCGAAATCCTGGACGCCGCACTCAAGGTTTTCGCCCAGAAGGGTTTCGCTGCCGCGCGCATGGAGGACATCGCCAAATCGGCCGGCGTCACCAAGGGCACGATCTATCTCTACTTCGCCAACAAGGAAGCGGTGTTCAAGGCGCTGGTGCGCGAGGCGGTCGGCAGCACGATCGATACCGTCGCCGTCACGGCTCAGACCTTCGAAGGTTCAGCGCGCGACTTACTGCGCCTGTTCCTCACCACCATGGTCAAGCTCCTGGTCGACGGCGACAAGGTCGTGCTGCCCAAGATCATCATCGCCGAAAGCAGCAATTTCCCCTGGCTTGCGGAATTCTATCGCTTTGAGGTGATCGAGCGCGGGTTGCAGCTGATGATCGCGCTCGTCGAACGCGGCATTGCCAGGGGTGAATTCCGCGCCCTGCCGGCAGCCCACATCGCACGGCTTTGCGTGGCGCCGATTCTGTTCTGCGCCGTGTGGCGGGTGACGTTCTCGCATCTCGATCCCAAGCCCTACGACTATGCCGGGCTGATCGAAACCCATCTCGATATTCTGTTTCGCGGCCTCGCCGTGGAAGGAGGCGCCGCATGAAACGCGCACTGCTCGCCGGTCTGATCTTCCTGCTTGCCGCCTGCGGCAAGGAAGATGACGCCGCCTGGCTCGGTTATGCCGAAGGCGACAATGCGTTCGTGGCGGCGCCTCTGGCGGGCTGGCTCGCCAAGGTTGCCGTGCGGCGCGGCGATGCGGTGAAGACCGGCGATCTGCTGTTCACACTCGATGATACCAGCCAGGCCGCGGCGCGCGATCAGGCACTGGCGGCCATCGCGCTCGCCGAGGGCCAGATGCGTGAGGCGGACGCGAGCCTCGCGCTGACACAAAAAGAATTGGTACGCCAATCAGGATTGGTGCGCGTTGGCGCGGGGAGCAAGCAGAACTACGACATCGCCAAGGCGAACTACGATCAGGCCGCCGCGCGCGTGGCGCAGATCCAGGCGCAAGCCGCGCAAGCCCGCGCAACGCTGGCCAACGCGCGATACCAGCTATCCGAGCGCGACGTCGTCGCGCGCACGTCTGGCCGGGTCGAAGATGTCTATTTCCGCACCGGTGAATACGCGCCCGCCATGACGCCGGTGGTGGCAATCCTGCCGCCGGAAAACGTCTATGTCCGCTTCTTTGTGCCAGAAAGCCAGTTCGCCCAGATCAAGCTTGGCCAGCGCGTTGCGATCAGCTGCGATGGTTGCGCACCCGGCGTCACCGCCACCATCAGTTTCATCGCGCAACAGGAGGAGTTCACTCCGCCCGTCATCTTTTCCATCGGCAGCCGGGAGAAGCTGGTGTTCAAGGTCGGGGCGCGCATGCCCGGCGGGCTGAAGCTCAATCCCGGCCAGCCGGTGCAAGTGCGGCCACTCTAGATGGCTGCGCTCGCCATCGACGTGCACGGCCTGACCAAGCGCTTCGGGGCGAAGGTTGCGGTCAACAATGCTGACATCGCAGTGCCGCAAGGCGAAGTCTGGGGCTTTCTTGGGCCCAACGGCTCAGGCAAGACGACGACCATCCGCATGCTCTGCGGTTTGCTGCATGCCGATGCGGGCACCGGGACCTGTCTTGGCTACGACTTCCGCACCCAGCCCGAACAGATCAAGCGCGAAGTGGGTTACATGACGCAGAAATTCAGCTTCTGGGAAGATCTGTCGATCCGCGAGAATCTTGATTTTGTGGCACGCGTCTATGAAGTCGATGATGCGCGCGGCGCGGTTAAGGCCGCGATCGAGCGGCTCGGTCTCACGGCGCGCCAGGACCAGCTGGCCGGCGACCTGTCGGGCGGTTGGAAGCAGCGCCTGGCGCTGACCGCCTGCCTGTTGCATGCACCCAAGCTGCTCTTGCTCGATGAGCCGACGGCCGGCGTCGATCCCAAGGCGCGACGCGATTTCTGGGATGAGATCCATCGCTTAAGCGGCGAGGGCATCACCGTCCTTGTCAGCACCCACTATATGGACGAGGCCGAGCGCTGCGATCGCATCGTCTACATCAACATGGGAACCATCGTGGCGCGCGGCACCGTGGCCGAAGTCATCGCCCGCTCCAAGCTTTTCACCTTCACGGTTGAAGGCGAAGGCGCGCGCGCCCTGGCGCCCAAGCTCGAGGGCAAGCCGGGCGTCGAGTTTGTCGCCTTCTTCGGTGCCGCGCTGCACATCAGCGGGCGTGACCGCGACGCTCTGCAACGGGCATTGGCGCCGTTCGAGGGAGCCTCCGATCTGGTGATCCGCGAGGCACCACCAAGCCTGGAAGACGTTTTTATCCAACTACAGGAACAAAGCGGCGGAGAACGGGTGTGAGCAGCCGCTTCTCGCTTGCGCGCATCGCCGCGATCCTGGCCAAGGAATTCATCCAGATGCGCCGCGACCGGCTGACCTTCGCCATGATCGTGGGCGTCCCGATCCTGCAATTGCTGCTGTTCGGGTTTGCCATCAACAATGATCCCAAGCACCTGCCTGCCGCCGTAGCGATTTCCGATCCCGGTGTGTTCTCCGATTCCATCGTCGCGGCGCTGGCGAATTCAGGCTACTACGAGATCAAGTTGGCGACGAATTCGCCTACCGAGGCCAAGCGAATGCTGGCCGAAGGCAAAGTCGCCTTCGTGGTCGAGATACCGGCAAATTTCAGTCGCGACCTGATCCGCGGCGCGCATCCCACCTTGTTGATCGAGGCGGATGCCAGCGATCCGGCGTCAGCCTCGAACGCGGTCGGCGCACTGGCGCGCATCGCAGCGGATGCGCTGCGCGATGATCTCACCGGTCCGCTCGCCCAGCGCGCCGCCGTGGCGCCGGCATTCCAGACGGTGGTGCACCCGCTCTACAACCCGGAAGGGTTGACGCAATACAATATCGTGCCGGGCCTGCTCGGCATCATCTTGACGATGACGATGGTGCTGATGACCTGCATGGCACTGACACGCGAGCGCGAGCGCGGCACGTATGAGAACCTGCTGGCGATGCCGACCCATCCCGCCGAGATCATGATCGGCAAGATCTCGCCGAACATCTTGGTCGGCATGACGCAGGCCGCGTTGGTGCTTCTCGCCGCCAAGCTCATCTTCGGCGTGCCGATGATCGGCTCATTGAGCTTGCTGGCCGGCGTGCTGGTGATCTTCATCGCGGCCAACCTCGCGGTCGGCTACACCTTCTCCACCATCGCCCAGACCCAGCTGCAGGCCATGCAGATGATGGTTTTTTTTCTGCTGCCTGCGATCCTTTTGTCCGGCTTCGCGTTTCCCTTCCGGGGCATGCCTGTCTGGGCGCAGTGGGTCGGCGAAATTCTGCCTGTTACCCACTTTTTGCGGGTCGTGCGCGGGATTTTACTCAAGGGGAACGGCCCCTTGGAGATTTGGCCCGATGTCTGGCCCCTTATTCTCTTTCTGTTCGCGGCGCTGTCGGCAGCGTTACTCCGGTTCCGCCGGACCCTCGATTGAGGCCGTCTTGCGGCCTTGCTAAAGCTAACGGCCCGTTACAAGTTCGGGCCACAGCACTACCCCCGGCCAACGGGGCGTCTCTTCGGAATATCGAGTGGGGTCCGAACGCTTCGCATGACCGGTCTATCGCTGATTTTGCAATGCATGCTCGCGGGCGTCTTGTGCGTCATCGCGGTTCTGTCCCTCCAGCTTATCGTGCTCGGCTTTCTGCGGCTTTACCGCCCGGCCCCCAGAGTGCGAACGCCACTGCTACCAGATGAGGCGTTGCCCCGCGTGCTGGTGCAATTGCCGGTGCGCGATGAAGGCCCGCTCGCCGTGCGCGTCGCTGCGGCCGCGGCACGGATGGACTGGCCGCGCGACAAGCTCGAGATTCAGGTGCTGGATGATGGCCGCGCCGGCGACCCCGACGATCTGGCCCGCGCGGTCATGAGCGTCGTGCCGCAAGGCGTCAATCTCAAAGTGCTGCGCCGGGGCGAGAATTCTGGATTCAAAGCCGGCAATCTTGCCTTCGGTCTCAAACACTGCGACGCGCCCTATGTCGCCATGTTCGATGCGGACTTTGTGCCGCCCACGGACTTTCTGCGGCGCATGGTGCCGGCGTTGGTCGCCGATTCAGGTCTTGCCTATGTGCAGGCCCGCTGGGGGCATGCCAATCGCACCAAGAATTGGCTGACGCGGGCACAAGGCATGCTGCTGGACGCCCATTTCGCCGTAGAGCAGGAAGCACGCTTCCGCGCCGGGTTGCCGATGTCGTTCAATGGCACGGCCGGAGTTTGGAGCCGGCAGGCGATCGACAATGGCGGCGGCTGGACCGGCGACACGCTCACCGAAGACCTTGATCTCTCCATGCGTTGCGCGATGAAGGGTTGGCGCACCGCCTTGCTAGGCGATGTCGAAGTGCCGGGCGAGTTGCCCGAGACGGCGGCGGCCTGGCGTGCGCAGCAGGCACGTTGGACCAAGGGCCATGCCCAGACCGCGCGCAAGCTGTTGCCGCTGATCTGGGCCAGTGCCATGCCGCTATGGAAAAAGGCGGCGATGACGTTGCAGATGATCCAATTCGCCTTCTACACGCTCGCCTTCGCCAGTGCCGTGATCAGCCTGACGCTGATGTATATGGGTGTCGTTTACATCATGAGCGTGTCGCTGCTCGGCCTGTCGGTTTCCGCGCTGGGCCTGATTGCCAGCACTGGCTACCTCTATCTCGGCCAGCTCATGCTGGGGCGCGAACGGCTGCCCTGCATCGCGCGCTCCATCGCGCTGGCCGTGGTGTTTCCGAGCGGCCTGATCCTCGCCAACACGCGGGCAACGTTTGAAGCGTTCTTCAGCTCGCGCATGAGCTTTCAGCGTACGCTGCGGTCGGGCGAGCGCTATGCCGGTGGCTGGCGCGGCGGCCCGGAGTTGCTGGCCGGGCTGTTGCTGCCCGTCTTCGCATTCGCCGAACAGGCCTGGAGCGCGCCTTTTTTCTTCTTTGCGGTCACGGGTTTAGTCTCGATCGGGGCCATGGGCCTTTCGGGTTCGGCCGAGGGGCTGACCCGGCGCGAAATCCGACCCGGAAAATGATGGAAAAAGCAATTAATAAATTAGCTTTCCAAACCTGCTTCAATTGGCTAACTGCGTTTTGAACCGCTACCTGCGGCAGGGCCTTCCCCCTTTGGCCATGCCCGGGATCTAGAGGGGACAAACCATGACGTTCGCCAGTCTGGCCCGCTGCGGCGTGGCCACTGTCCTGTGTGCGCTGCTTGCTGGTTGCGGCACGATGGGCAACAGCCGGCCCTCGCCATTCTCGCTCTCCTATGCTCGTCCCGGACGGGCCACCACGCCGCCCAGTCCGGCCGAGGACCCAACCCTTTTCCCCGACGACGAAGATTCAGATTCCGGTCCGGCGCGGGTCGCTGGAACGCGGGTGCAATGCGTGCCCTATGCCAGGGCACATTCCGATGTCGACCTGCACGGCGATGCCTACACCTGGTGGGACAAGGCCGAGGGCGTCTACCCGCGCGGTTCAGAGCCAGTCGATGGCGCGGTCATGGTGCTCAAGAATTATGCGGGCAGGCACCACGCCCATGTTGCCGTCGTCCGTCGCCAAATCTCGCCGCGCGAGATTCGCATCGACCACGCCAACTGGCTGAATGACGGCGCGATCTACGTGAACGATCCCGTGCTCGACGTCAGTGCCGCCAACGATTGGAGCGAGGTGAAAGTTTGGAACATCCGCTCCGGCTCGTGGGGCACCAGGGTCTATGAGGTGCAAGGGTTCATTGGCCCTGCCTCGCCCGAGTCCAATCCCGTTGTGGCGTCGTATAGTGGTCTGGTCAAAGATCCGATTGCCCGGCTGATCGCGGCTTCGAGCAACCTTCCCTCGGCACCCCGATTCAAACGGTCTCTGACGGATCATTAAACAAAATCCGTGGGTTAGTTGGATTGCTGCGCTATTCCGCCTCGCCCCTCTTTGCCGCCAACCGGTGCAAGCCTATGGTCCGCGGCCTCGCGGGGAAGCGTACAAACGCACAAATCGCTCCACCGCCCAGTTGGACAAGCCCTAGCCGCACCCTGTGAACAAGAGCGACGCAATAACGCCGGAGCCTCTGGCGAACGACCCGCTCGCCGCAGCCGACGTTCCTGTTGCCCATGAGGTGGTGGCGCAGCCCCGCTCGCGCAAGCGCGATGCGCTGCTGACGCTCGGCGCTTTGGGTGTGGTGTTCGGCGATATCGGCACCAGTCCACTTTATGCAATGCGCGAAACGGTGCTTGCGACCGGCGGCACACTGCCGGGCCATGCCGCCATCTTCGGCGCGCTGTCGCTCATCCTGTGGGCGCTCGTCATCATCGTCACGCTCAAATACGTGATCCTCATCATGCGCGCCGACAATAATGGCGAAGGCGGCGTACTCGCGCTGGCCACGCTGGCGCATCGCTCGCCCGGCCTTGGCAGACGCGTCAAGGCGATGATCGGTTTCGGCGCAATCCTCGGTCTGGCTCTTTTCTATGGCGACGGCATGCTGACCCCGGCGATCTCGGTATTGAGCGCGGTCGAAGGTCTGACCGTCGTCAGTCACACGTTCGAGCCGCTCGTGCTGCCGCTCACTCTCATTATCCTGATCGGTCTGTTCGTCATGCAAAGTCGCGGCACGGCGCGCATTGGCCGGCTATTTGGTCCGGTGATGGTGGTGTGGTTCACGGTACTGACGGTCTTGGGCATCAGCTGGATCATTCGCGCCCCGATCATCCTTGTGGCAGTCAATCCCTGGTACGGTGTCGCGCTCTTTGTTCATGAACCGTGGACCGCATTTGTCGCGCTGGGTTCGGTGGTGCTCGCGGTGACGGGCTGCGAGGCGCTTTATGCCGATATGGGTCATTTCGGCAAATTGCCCATCCGTTCGGCTTGGTTCTTCGTGGCCCTGCCGGCCCTGGTGCTGAACTATTTCGGCCAGGGCGCGTCTTTGCTGGCCAATCCGCATCACGCAGCGACCACATTTTACTCCATGGCGCCGAGTTGGGCGCACTATCCGCTGGTTGCGTTGGCCACCTTCGCCACGATCATTGCTTCTCAGGCGGTGATCTCCGGCGTCTTTTCCATGACGCGGCAGTCGGTGCAGTTGGGCCAGTTGCCGCGCATGGAAATCCGCCACACGTCGATGACTGATTTCGGACAGATCTACGTGCCGCGCATGAATGCGCTACTGCTGATCGGTGTGGTGCTGATCGTCCTCATATTCCGCAGCTCCGGTGCGCTGGCGGCCGCCTATGGCATCGCGGTGACGGGTGTGATGGTCATCGATACGTTCCACGTCTCGCTCGTCGCGGCCAAGCAATGGCACTGGGGCGTCAAGCTGGCGATTGCGGTGTTTGGCGCACTCGGTTTTGTCGACGTGACGATGCTGCTCGCCAACATGCTCAAGATTCCGCAAGGCGGCTGGCTGCCGCTGGCGATCGCGATCGGTGTTTTCCTGGTGATGGAAACCTGGCGGCTCGGCCGCCGCGTGCATCAGGAGCGCATCCGCAACGACTCGCTGCCGATGAACCTGTTCCTGGAGCGCGCCGACAAGACGCCGCTGCGGGTTGCCGGCACCGCCGTATTCATGGCCGCGCGCAGCGATGTGGTTCCAGGTGCGCTGCTGCACAATCTCAAGCACAACAAGGTGCTGCATGAACGGGTCATTGTCTGCAACGTCGTGGTCGAGGACACCCCCATCGTGCCCGCGCACAAGCGGCTCGAGGTCGAAAAACTCGGCAAGGGTTTCTTCAAGCTGCGCATTCATCACGGTTTTTTTGAAACGCCCGACGTGCCGCGGGCGCTTTCCGAAGCGCGACCCTTCGGCATCGTCATCGACGTCGACACGGCGACATTCTTCATCGGCCACGAGACGCTGGTGCCTGCCGAGCATTCCGAGTTGGGCCGCTGGCGAACCTGGCTCTACATGCAGCTGGCATCCAACGCGCTGTCGCCCGCGCGCTTCTACCACCTGCCGCCCAACCGCATCGTCGAACTCGGCACACAGGTCATGATCTAGATGACAGCCACAACCCTCGATTCCTCTTTTCGCCGGGAAGCGGGGCTCACGCTCGGCGCCCTTGGCGTTGTCTTCGGCGACATCGGTACCAGTCCGCTCTATGCGGTCAAGCAATCCGTCATTGCCGCCGGTGGCGCCTTGCCCGCGGCCCCCGCCGTGCTTGGGGCGCTATCGCTGATCTTCTGGTCGCTCCTCATCGTGGTGACGGTGAAGTATGTCGTCTTCATCATGCGTGCCGACAACAATGGCGAGGGCGGCGTGATGGCGCTGGCCGCACTGGCACATCGCTCGAGCGGTCTGGGGCGTGGACTCAAGGGCGCCATCGCGCTGGCCTCGTTGGCGGGTTTGGCCTTGTTCTATGGCGACGGAATGCTTACCCCCGCGATTTCGGTGCTGAGCGCGGTCGAAGGCCTGGGCGTCGAGAGCGAGAGGCTAAAGGAAGCGATACTTCCGCTCACGCTGGTGATCCTGGTGGGACTGTTTCTCCTGCAGCGCCACGGCACGACCAGCATCGGCCGACTGTTCGGCCCGGTGATGGTGGTGTGGTTCATCGTCTTGGCGGCACTGGGTGCCGCCGCGATTATGCGCAATCCTCTCATCCTGGAATCGGTCAATCCCTGGTTCGGGGTGGCGCTGTTTATTAACGAGCCATGGACGGCATTTGTGGCGCTCGGCTCCGTCGTCCTCGCGGTGACGGGCTGCGAAGCGCTCTATGCCGACATGGGCCATTTCGGCCGCCGTCCGATCCGCATCGCCTGGATTTATTTCGCCTTGCCCGGGCTACTGCTCAACTATTTCGGCCAGGGCGCGATGGTCCTGTCTGATCCGCACACTTCTTCAAATACGTTTTACGCGCTGGCGCCACACTGGGCGCACTATCCCCTCGTCGTGCTCGCCACCCTGGCGACCATCATCGCCTCGCAGGCCGTGATCTCGGGGGTGTTCTCGATCACACGCCAGGCCGTGCAACTTGGCCAGCTGCCGCGCATGGAGGTCAAGCACACCTCCGCCACGGAATACGGCCAGATTTTTGTGCCGCGCGTGAATACGATGCTGGCCGTGGGCGTGGTGTTGATCGTGCTCATCTTCCGCACCTCCGACAATCTGGCCGCCGCCTATGGCATCGCGGTGACCGGCGTGATGGTGATCAGCACATTCCTTGTCGGCATTGTCGCAGTGAAACAATGGAAGTGGCGCCTGCCCGTCGTTATCGCGGTATTTGGCACGCTCGGTTTCGTCGATCTGGCCTTTCTGTCGGCGAACTCATTAAAGGTCGTACAGGGCGGCTGGCTACCGCTGGCGCTCGCGGTCGTCGTCTTCCTGCTGATCGACACGTGGCGTGTCGGGCGACGCGTCCATATGGAGCATATGCGCGAGGGAACCTTGCCGCTCGATCTGTTTCTCGAGCGCTTGCCGGCCGAACGCGTCGCCGGCACCGCAATCTTCCTGGCCGCGCGCACGGACGTCACGCCCGGGCCGTTGTTGCATAGCCTCAAGCACTACAAGGTGCTGCATGAGCGGGTCGTGCTCGCTTCGATCACGGTGGAGAACATACCCTTCGTGCCGCTCGAGCGCCGCGTCGAGGTTAACAAGCTTGGCAAGGGCTTCTTCGAAGTGAAAATTCGCTACGGCTTCTTCGAGATCGCGGACGTGCCGCGCGCGTTGGAGAAATGTCGCGCCCTTGGCCTCGCGCTCGAGCCGGAGAGTTCAACCTATTTCCTGGGTCGTGAAACGCTGGTGCCCGGCGAACATCCCGGCCTCAAAAGCTGGCGCATCGCGCTTTACATGTGGCTGGCATCGAACGCGCTGGCGCCGGCACGATTCTTCCAGTTGCCACCGAACCGCGTCGTCGAACTGGGCACGCAGATCACGATCTAGTCGAGCGCATAGACCAACGTTTTGAGATAGGCGCTCTCCGGCAGCAGCGGATGCACCGGATGATCGGCACTGGCGCCGGCCTGGCGGATGAGCGTCGCGCGCCGCCCCGTCCGCGCGATGCCGGCTGCACATTCCGTCGCGAAACGCTCCGCGGCGATATTGTGCGAACAGGATGCCAGCAAGACGAAACCATTCGGTGCCACGACGCCGGCCGCCAACCGCGCCAGCCTGCGATAGGCCTTGGCTCCGGGTTCGAGGTCCTTGCGGGCGCGCACAAAGGGCGGCGGATCGGCGATCACGACGTCGAAACTCTCCTTGGCGGCGGCGAGGCGCTCGAGTTCTTCGACGACATCCGCCTTGACGAACTTGCACGCCACAGCATTGGCGGCGGCGGAGTCTTCGGCCAACGCCAGCGCCGGCGCGGATGAATCAAGGCCCACGACCTCTTTGGCGCCAGCCTTGGCCGCGGCCAGGCCAAATCCGCCGGTGTAGCAATAGGCGTCGAGCACGCTGCGGCCTTTGGCGAGGCCTGCCATGAAGGCGCGATTGTCGCGCTGATCGTAGTACCAGCCGGTCTTCTGCCCGGCGCTGAGATCGACGAAGTAGCGCACATCATTTTCCTCCACCGCCAGGCGCGAAACTTCGCCTTTCGCCGCGCGGACATACTCCGCAAGACCTTCCAAGGCGCGCGACGGCGTGTCGTTGCGCAGGATGACGTTGACGGGCCGCACTGTTTTTTCGAGCGCTGCCAGCAACGGCGCGGTCAACAATTCCATCCCGGCAGTAGTGATCTGCAGCACCAGCGTATTGCCGAAACGGTCGACGGTTAGGCCAGGAAGGCCATCGCCCTCGGCGTGGATGAGCCGATAATAGGGCCGTGCAAAGAGCGCATCGCGCAGGGCGAGCGCGCGGGAGAGATGCCGCACGAAAAAGCCGGTGCCGATGATCGTGTCAGCGGCGCGGTCCAGCAGGCGCACGCTGATCAGGCTCTTGGCATTGAAGTAGCCGGTGCCGAAACTCTGGCCGTCATCGCCGGAGACATTAACGATGGTGCCCGGCGGCAAGGATTTTGCCGCGCCATCC
>Ga0157379_10000598_pt1 | contig 29081 bp, 28 predicted proteins | sample S25metaG_FD_121802 | JGI IMG/M metagenome (GOLD analysis project Ga0157379, IMG submission 121802) | Switchgrass rhizosphere microbial communities from Kellogg Biological Station, Michigan, USA - S2-5 metaG | ecosystem: Host-associated > Plants > Roots > Rhizosphere > Soil | place: USA... | reverse complement strand
GCCTGTTTTTCGCGCGCCCCGGCCACACGCTGGGACTCACCGACAAATCCGTGTTGACCCAGGCGAAATACTTTGATCCGGCACATCCTGCCGATGCCGCCTACGTCGAAAACGTGCTGTGGATGGATGGCAAAGTCGTGTTCGTCATGCTCAACGTGCCGGGCTCCAACAATGACACGCTGCCGTGGACGGGTGGCTTTGCGAATCCGGCCGCACAGGCGCAGGAAGTCGCCGCGCGCAACGGCGCGAACATGCGCTGGCTGCAGAGCGCTTTTGCGCTCGCGCAGGACAATCACGCGCGTGCGGTCGTCATCGGTTTGCAGGCCGATATGTGGGATCCGGCGGCCCTTGCAGTCGGTGGCGACGGTTTGGATCAGTACACAACCTTCGTGCAGAGCCTCGCGGACGCCGCGACGACATTCGGTGGTTCGGTGCTGCTGCTCAACGGCGATTCGCACTTGTACGAGGAAGACCGTCCGCTGGCCGACCCGACCAGCGCGACCGGCTTGATCCATCACACGCAAGCAGTACCGAATCTGACGCGCATTACCGTGCAAGGATCGACCAATGCCCCGTCGGAGTGGTTGCGGCTGACAATTGACACGCGCAAGGCGCAGCCGTTCAGCTGGAGCAACGTGGCGTACTGCGCGAACCCGCTGTCGAGTTGCCAATAAGGCACAGCGGTGCGGTGCGCGGACGGCGGGCGCAAGCCCGCCGTTCCACGCTTGAACACTGCGGGAGCCGGCGCGATGATGCCCGTCTGGGGGATCGCTTCATGGCTCTGCGCTATTCACTGATCATTCCGGCGTACAACGAAGAGCGCTTGTTGCCACGCTTGCTGGACTCGGTCGAAGTTGCTCGCGCGGCTTATGCCAAGGCCGATGCGATCGAGATCATCGTCGCCGACAACATGTCGACGGATCGCACTGTAGAAATTGCGCGTACGCGCGGCTGCCGTGTGGCGTCGGTGGAGAAACGCGTAATCGCAGCGGCACGCAACGGCGGTGCGCGTGTGGCGCAGGGCGAGATCGTCGCGTTCATCGACGCCGATTCGCAGGTACATCCGCAGACGTTCGTTGAAATCGACCGTGCTCTTGCAACGGGTCGCTGCGTCGGCGGCGCGACTGGCGTGCGCATGGAGCGCTGGTCGCTCGGCATTGCCGTCACGTACGCGATGATCATACCGATGGTGTTGCTGACCGGCATGGATGCGGGTGTAGCATTCTGCCGGAAACAGGATTTTGACGCGCTCGGTGGTTACGACGAAAGCCTTCTGCTCGCAGAGGATGTCGCGTTCCTGTGGGCGCTGCGCAAGCTTGGCAAGCAGCGCGGCCAGCGTCTGATGCGAGTAACCCGGGCCAAGGCGATAGCCTCGACGCGCAAGTTCGACGAGTTCGGCGAGTGGCATTATTTTCGGTTCGCAGGAGAATACCTGCGCTACGGCAAGACCAAATTCGCCGATAAGTACTGGTATAGGCCCACGCGCTGACTCGCAGTTTAGCGGCGCGGACTGAGCAACAACGCTCCCCCGATCACGATGGCGCCGATGCCAGCCCAAACCGGAATGTTGACGGTCTTTTTCTCCTGCACCGAGATCTCGATGGGCCCGATCTTCGCATCGTGATCTTCTTTCGTATAACTGAAGCTACCGTAGGCCAAGCCCAGCACTCCAGCGATGACCAGCACCAGCGCGATGACGCGTATCGGATTCATGGTTGCAACTCCAGCAGTGAAAGTGGGAGACGAACTCGTCAGACGACGCGGCGCCCCTGAATCACGCGTATAAGCACGATCACGATAGCCGCAATCAGCAGGATGTGGATGAATCCACCTATAGTGTAGGAACTGACCAAGCCGAGCAGCCAAAGTACCAGCAGTATGATGGCGATTGTTTCCAGCATCTCGTTCTCCTTGCGCAGTTGCTCCAATGGGGTGCAACGTAGTCGCTTGAGGATGAACACGCTCTGTACGGGTGCGCTTCAGCGCGCAGTCACTTTCGCGCCTCGCTGATCGCGTCGTCGCGGACGCGAAACGTCACTGCAAGCGGCGCCGACGGACAACATCCCGGATCCTGCGCCTTCCATTGCTTGCCTTTGAGGCGTACCGAACCACGCGCGAACTGAGCGGTGTCCCAATCGAACGTGCGCCAGCCGCGCCCACCGATTTTCCGCACCGCAAGCAGACGATAGGGGTTGGTTTTCTTGCCATCGATGTCAGCGGCTTCGACGGGCTCGAATACAGCCAGGTACTCCTCGTGCAAATTGCCACCCTGAAAACCTTCGACACTGAATAACGCGACCGCCGCATCGCCATCGCTCGCAAGGATTTTTGCGAATTTCACGTGCCGGTATTCGGGATAGCCGGTGGCAACGCCGTCGGAATACAGAGCGACCAGGCGATCGATCTCGCCGTCGATGAACGTCTCCCGCGGCGCGTCGGCAAACGCCGCAGTCGACCAAGCTAAAAAAACCGGCAGCAACAGCATGGCGGCCCGACACCGTGATGATCTAAGGCTGACCACGCAACACCTCGTCCATCACCCAACTCGTGCGCGCACCGGACACCGCGGTCGACGGACATGCACCGCGCGCACCGCGCAACTCGGCCACGATCGTCTCGATCAGTGGCTGCTGGATGTGCAGCGGATTGGGCAAAATATACTCGCGCGAACCGGCGCCGTTCTCGATGCGTACCGGGCTATCGCCGAATGTTGCGAACATGATGCGACCGGCGTCGCCGATCAGTTCGACGCGGTCTTCGTTTGCGTAGCTACCGAAATTCCAGGCAGCGGTGCCGAGCACGCCGTTGCCGAATGCGAACGCCATGACGACGGTGTCTTCCGCTGGATACGCGTGCAGCTGGTTGCTCACGTGGCCGCGCACGGAGGTGATCGGACCGAGCAGGAAATCGAGCATATCCAGCGTGTGGCAGCCGATATCCACGAACAGTCCGCCGCCGGAAATTTCCGGGCGTACGTGCCAAGGCAGATTGTTCGGGTCACGATAGCGCGCTTCATGCGGCGCATGCACGAGCACATTGACGAGGCGCACGGCGCCGATCGCGCCTTCGCGCAGAAGTTCCTGCACCTTCAGAAACCTCGGCAGGCGGCGGCGATAATACGCGACGAACACCGGTACGTTCGCGGCTTCGCCGGCGCGTACGATCTGCGCGCACTCCGACGCGTTCATCGCCATCGGCTTTTCGATATACACCGGCTTGCGCGCGGCGATGCTGGCGAGCGCATAGTGTTGGTGCGTCGATGGGGGCGTCGCGACATACACCGCATCGACGTTCGGATCGTCGATGAGCTTCTGCGCATCGTCGTACCAGGCAGGTACGCCATGGCGCTGCGCGTAGTCGCGCGCCTTCACAGCGTCGCGGCGCATTACCGCGACGAGTTCGGATTGCGCGATCTTGCGGAACGCCGGACCGCTCTTGACCTCGGTGACATTACCGCAACCGATGATGCCCCAGCGCACCGCTGCCTGTTGGCGACTCACCTGAGCGCAAACTCCTTGCGGATGAATTCCTGATGCAGCGTCTGGTAGACGTCCATGCGTGGATGCCGATCACGCTCTTCCAGATGGCGCTCCAGCATCGCGCGCACGTTCGCGTCGAGACTTGCGAGATATTCGGGCGTGTATTCGTGGCGATCGAGCACGCCAAAATGCGGTGTCGGCGCGTGCGCGGTGGAATGAAAGCCCAGATGGATCGTGACGCGCCGCGCCGGCAGCACGCCGCCGTAACCACGATGCACCGTGTTGTTGTTGTAGAACGCCGCTTCGCCCGGCTGCAGCACGATCTGCCTGCCTTGCGCCAGCTCGCCCGCATCGACCGGCGCCATCTTCTTGGAATCGCCGAACAACGCGCGTTCGGCCGGATCGAGCGGACGCCGATGGCTGCCCGGCACCAGCCACAGGCAGCGATCGACACCGAGCGCGAGATTCACCTGCACATAGTTGTGCAAGTGCGTGTCGGAAAACCAGGCCGGATCGATTTCCGCATCGGGAATCTGCATCAGGTCGCGATGCCAGCCCTGGCGATAATCCACGCCGGCCTGCGCGCAGAACAGCGACGCCCCGTCGAGGACGACGTCGCCGCCACCGAGCAGGTCGGCTATCACGGCGTGGATCGCCGGATGGCAGATGATCGGCTGGATCGCGCGCACGTCCTTGCCGGGCTGCAGGAATTGCAGATTGACCATACGCGCGTGGGCGGCGCGTTGCGTCAGCGCAGCGTCAATTGCGGCAACGTACCGCGCGACTTCTTCCGCCGAGAGTATCGGGCGGATCAAGTAACCGTGCGTGCGATATTGCTGTTGTTCGCGTTCGTTGAGCATCGGTCGTGTCTCGCCTCGACCGCTATTTTATCCGATCTGGCAATACGTCCTCAGCAAGATCAACAACAACCCTCGTTGTGGTGGCTATGCGCCGCGCTCGCGGCCACGCCGGTCGTGAGCCCTTGCTCGCTGGCGCGGTAGTGATCGGCGATCACCCGCGCCACGCACATGCTCACGCGCTTGCCGGTCGGGATGTGCAGGAACTCGTTCGGGCCGTGTGCATTCGAGTGCGGGCCGAGCACACCCGTGATCAGGAACTGCGCGCCCGGGAACTTCTCGCCGAGCATGCCCATGAACGGAATGCTGCCGCCTTCGCCGTTGTACGCCGGCGGCGGGCCGAAAAATTCGCGCGAGGCCGCGTCAATGGATGCTTCGAGCCACGGCGCGAGCACCGGGGCATTCCAGCCGCTGGTGGCTTTCTCCAGGGCAAACTCCACTTTGCAACCGTAGGGCGGATCGCGTTCGAGCAGGCGCTTGACCAGCGCGCCGGCGCTGTCGCCGTCGAGCGTCGGTGGCAGGCGCAACGAGAGCTTCACGGCGGTGAACGGGCGCAGCACATTGCCGGCGGAGTCCAGCGGCGGCATGCCGCCGACGCCGGTCACCGACAAGGCCGGGCGCCAGGTGCGGTTGAGCACGAGTTCCGCCGGATCGGCGTCGAGAGGGCGCATGCCTTCCACAAATGGAAATTTTGAATACACCGCTTCGCCAAGCACCTGCGCGGTGCGCTTGGCTTGCTCGATGCGCTGGGCGGGAATTTCGACGTACAGTTCCTGCGGCTTGATCCGGCCACTGACTTCATCCTCCAGGCGCGACAGCAACTGGCGCAGGATGCGGAAGCTCGACGCGACCACGCCCGAGGCATCGCCGGAATGCACGCCTTCGTCCAGCACCGTGACGATGAGATTACCGCCCGTGAGACCACGCAGCGACGTCGTAAGCCAGAGCTGATCATAGTTGCCGCAACCCGAATCAAGGCAGACGACAAGCGACGGCTTGCCGATGCGTGCAGCCAGGTGATCCACGTAGTACGGCAGGTCGTAACTGCCCGACTCCTCGCAGGCCTCGATCATCACGACGCAGCGCGCGTGCGGCATGCCTTGCTCCTGCAGCGCAGCGATCGCGGCCAACGAGCCGAAGATCGCGTAACCGTCGTCGGCGCCGCCGCGGCCGTACAGGCGATCGCCTTCGATCACCGGCTTCCACGGTCCCAGATGCGCGGCCCAACCGGTCATCTCCGGCTGCTTGTCGAGGTGTCCGTACAGAAGCACGCAATCGTCCGTGGCGGCCTTGCCGCTGGCGGGGACGTCCATGAAGATCAGCGGAGTGCGGCCTGGCAAGCGCACGACTTCCAGCTGCATCCCGGCAATCGATTGCGCTTTCGCCCAAGTGGCGAGCTGATTCACCGCCTGGTCCATGTAGCCGTGCTCGGCCCACTTCGCGTCGAACATCGGCGACTTGTTCGGAATCTTGATGTACTCGACGAGCTGCGGGACGATCTGGCTGTCCCACAAACCGGAGATTGAATCGCGGGTGAGGCTGGAATCCATGCGGCAATACCTGAATACGGGCAATCCGTGCAGTGTAACCGGCGCTGCGGCGCGGCGCATCCTGCTAGACTGCGCGCCGTCGTTTTCCGGAAAAGCCGCTCGCATGATCCTGCCCCGCTACCACGTCGCCGCCTCGACCATACCCGGCGCCGGCAAGGGTCTGTTTCTCGACGAAGCCGTGGCTGCCGGCCGCCTGATCACGGCGCCGGATGATATCCAGAAAGTATACAAATGGAACGACGTGCTGGCGCAGCCGAACGCGAACGAATTGCTCGGCGCCACCGTGCGCTGGTTCGAAGATCGCTACACGATCACGCCGGAATGGCCGGACGAATGCTACATCAATCATGCGTTCGACCCGAACGGATTGTGGCATCTGGGCTTCGTATTCGCGCTGGCCGATCTGCCCGCCGGGGCCGAGATTACCGTCGATTACCGGCACCTGCTCGCACCTGGGCAGGAAGAAGATTTCCGCGATGCGCTCACCGGCGAGCGCATCGTCGGCTGGTCGTGGCACGAAAGCCTGAGCCGCTCGACCGAGCAATTGCATGCCTTGACGGCGCAGAGTGTTGTGCGTGACCCAGTTCCTGCTTAAGGTCGCGATCTCGGCGCTGGTCGTCGCCGCAGCTTCGGAGCTGGCGCGGCGCCAGGCCTGGTTCGGCGCGCTGATCGCTTCGTTACCGCTGACTTCGATTCTCGCGCTGATCTGGCTGTGGCGCGACGGCGTGCCGGCGGCGCAAATTGCCGATTTCTCCACAAGTATACTGTGGCTCGTGCTGCCGTCGCTGCTGCTGTTCATCGTCGTGCCGGCGATGCTGCGTGTCGGCTTCGGCTTCTGGAGCAGTCTCGGCGCTGGCAGCTGCGCGACCGTTCTGGGCTATGGCGTCGCGTTGCTCGCGCTACGCGCTTGGAGCGCGCACTGATGCACGCGCGGGTCTTGCGCACGGCCGACTACCGGCGCATGCGCTGGAAGAACGGCGGCGGCGCGACCACCGAACTCGCTACGTTCCCGGAGTCGAGCGGCGATGCGAATGCCGGATTCGACTGGCGCATCAGCATCGCGGACGTCGAAAGCGATGGCGCTTTTTCCACGTTCGACGGCTGCGACCGTTACATAGCCCTGCTCGAGGGCATCGGCATGGAGCTGCGCTTCGACACCGCCGAATCAGTGCGTCTTGACCAGCGCCTGCGCTTCGCGCGCTTCGCAGGCGAGTGGCAGACGCACGGTAAACTGATTTCCGGACCGGTACGCGATTTCAACGTGATCGTGCGCCGCGATGCAGTCGCCGCCGAAGTGCTGCATCGCCCGCTAGTCGGACCAATGGTGTTCCTGCCCGAAGCCGCCGCAACCTGGTTTGTATATCTCGCCGGTGGCCACGCAGAGCTGAAGCTCGCCGGCGCGGTGCAGGAACTTGCCGGCGGCGAATCCTTGCTGCTCACGCCCGCTGCCGGCGACGAACGCGTCGTAGTGAACGGCGGTGGCGAACTGGTGCTGGTGAAGCTCATGCCGCGCTGATCCGATATAGACATCGCCTCAGGCTAACGCGATGCGTGACACAGAATCGGCATGAACCGCCGAGCATCAGCGCCTGCCTCGGGAGACTGCTGGAAAGATCGTTGCTGTCTACCGCCGGGATTTTCGGGAACGGCTCGGGCTAGCCTCACCGCAATTGCGGTAGCGACTGCTGCGCAAAGCGTGCACCAGCAACGGCAGCGCGAGCAGCAAACCGATGCTCCAATGCAAGACGCGAATCGCGTCGCGCCAGTCGCTCGCGTAATACAGCAGATAGCCGCTCGCAATCAGGAACCCGCCGATCGCGATCAGCACGATTCCACTGCTGCGGCGGTTACTGCTATTCCACCACGGCAATACGTGTGCGTGCCACAGCCAGCCGCCGAGCCACAGTGCGGCGAATGCGCAGGCGCCGTGCAGGGCCAGCAGGGGGTGCTCAAGCGGATGCGGTTCGTCGCCGAATTCGCCGTGGCGCGCAAACAAATAGTGGATAGTGATCCAAAGTGTACCGCTGCCCCACGTCGCCCCGAGCACCGCGTAGATCGCGAGCTTGGCGCGCCGCGACAGGTGCAGCCGCGGCTTGTGCGCGACGCGAAAGGCCGGGCTCACGCTGCCGCACCGATGTGGCGCCAACCGTGCCGGAGATCGTGCGCGCACGCATGCGCACCAAACGTGGCGAGCACAGCGCTGCTGGCCGCCGGTTGTGCCAGGACAACCTTCGTCAGCGCGTCGGCGATCATGCAGTGCGGAGCAGCGACTGTCACCGTGACGGCGCCGTTGACAGGACGATGTTCGCCGCCATGCCAGTGTTGCGCAGCGGCGCCGCACAGCGCGCTCGTACTACTTGCAATCGCCCCATCAGCCGCATCGACCACGGCAGTCATACGACCGAGCGCATCGCGTACGTGCACGCGCTCGGCACGCGGCCCCGCCACGCGCAGATCTCCACCAGCATTGACACAAACCCGCTCGGCGCCCGCGCCATGCAGAACTTCGATCGCGCGATCCACGGCGTAGCCCTTGGCGATGCCGCCCAGATCGATCCACAACGGACGCGACAAGCGCACCTGACTGTCAGCGAGCAATTCGATGTCCCGCCAAGTCGCGCGCGGATCGGGCTCAAACGGCGAATCGGGTCGTGGCAACACCCGCCGCTCCACCTGCCAGCCGGCGATTGTCGGATCGAAGCAGCCGTTCGATGCCTGCGCAATCGACAGCGCACAATCGAGCACGGCACGTGTACGTGCATCCACACGCACAGTCTCGCCCACGCGTGCGCGGTGCAGGCGCGACAGGTCGCTGCCGGACTCGTGAAAGCTCATGCAGCGATGCACCGCGGCGACTTCCGCGAACGCAGCCTCGATTGCGCGGATGGCGCGCGCTGCATCCAACCCCTCGACGCGTATTTCGACCAGCGTACCCAGCCACGGCCGCGCGCGCCGGAACACCGCGCCGCCCATCGTCAACGCTCCGCTCGCAAGCGCCGGCGTTTTCCATGCATCAGGTGATGAACTCGAAGCCATCGGCGAAGATCAGGTTGATGAAACTGACTTTCTGGATATCGAGCGATGAAATATCCAGGTCAAGTACGTTGCCCTTGCTGTTGATGATGTTGCCCGACACGTGCAGCAAATCCGGGTCGGCACCGCTGACCAGGATCAGCGCATAGCCGTTCACGACCCCGCTGCCGAAGCCGCCGCGAGCGACGATCAAATCGTCGATGCGCACCAAGACTTTGCGCTGGCTGATGCTGAGCGTGTAGCTGCACGGGTTGCAGACCTCCAAGCTTGTGTTGGACCGCAACGGGTTCCCGCTGTTGTCGAACAGATACAGGTCCACATTCGCTCCGCCATTGTTCGGAATGCCGGCCTGTCCGCCGGGGTAGATGAAGTACAAGTTGGTGTCGAAGGTATATGTGCTGTTGTTGACGGTTCCGCTTTTTTCGACGAAATGCGGCACCAGATATGCGCCGGCCGACGCCAATTTCGGCACCAGCGCGACGGCAGCGAACAACAGGTAGATCGAATGGCGGAGCAAGGAGTTGATCAGGTTCATGGGCTTCTCCGAATGGTCGTTTTACTCTGTCACAAGCGGCCCGCGGATGCGAGCACACGCTCGAACACCCGCAGCAAGCGCTGCACGCCTTCCGTCAGATGCCGGCAGGACAAGGTTGCGCCCGAGATGTTCTTGATGTCGCGATTCAGTTCCAGCGGATCGCGCGCGGTCTTGCCGGCGAATTGTTTGCGCCACGGCGCGAGCCGCACTTCACCGCCGTGCGATTCGCGATAGTCGAGCACCTCCAGCGAGATCACTGCGCCATGGGAATCAATCGCCAATGCATAGGTGATCAGTTCGCTTTTGCCGATCACTGCATCTTCGAAAAACCAGCCGAGGTCCTTGTCGCCGGCACGCGCCCGCCAGATGTGCGGCGACCAGCCGGCGGCAGCGCCGAACGCCGCCGCATCTAATGCCGGCGCTGTCGCCACAAACTCCGTCGCATCCGGAAACGCCGCGCGCTGCGCCTGCTGCACGGTCAGGTATTGTGTTGCAAGCGCGAACTGCGCGACGGACGCAGCGCCGACACCAACCGGAATTAGCCAGCGCACTTGCATGATCAGAACTGATATCCGATACCGAGATTGAATCGATCGCTATAACCGAGCGCCGTGTCGTCGCGATTGAAATCCTGATAGTCGAACTTGAACACGACGTTCGGATTCAGATAGTAGCTGACGCCGGCGGTCCATACTTTTTCGGTCGGCAGCGGCAGCGCGCCCGGGCCCTGTGGCTGGGCCGCGTACGCCGCGCCGGTATTGAATTCCTCGTAGCGCACGAACGGCAGCAGGCTCGATTCGTTCCATTCGCGCGCGCGCCATGCGCCTTGTGCGTAGCCGCCCCAGAACGCCTTCGGTACCGGCGTCGGCTGGCCGAGGAAGGTCAGGTTTAAGGCCTGCGTGTCGCTGATCGTGCCGCGCGCATATAGCGCCGACAGATCGAAGGGGCCGGCCTGCCAGCGCGCATGCATTTCGCCGAGCAGCAAGCGCGCGTCCTGCGCCGGAAAGTCCGCGCCCTGGCCGACTTTGCCGGTGAACACACCGCCGCCGACGTTCAAGCCCGGAATTCCCGCCCAGTTCAACGCCGCGAACAACGACGGATCGCGTGCGCGCGCCAGCTGCAATTCCTGGTGAATCGCACCGAGCGGAGACGCGCGTCCCTCGTCCGAAGCCGGATCCCATTTGCCCAAGTCCGGACCGGTGCCGATGCCGGCATTCCAGACAAGACCCGAATCGGTGCTGCCGTACATCGCGACACCGCCTTCGCGCCAGGTGCTCGGGATGATTGCGGTTTCGACGAAATTGCGCTCGACACCGTAGTACTGGGTCGGTTCGTGATGCTCGTTGAGCAAACCGAGTGGGACCAACATAAGGCCCGCCCGCATGCCGTAAGTCGGCGCCAGCGCATGCTCGACATACAGCTGCTCGACTTCGGATTCGCCCGAATCCTCCGCCGACGTCACTGCATGCTCCCACTCCAGTTCGCCATAGACATGCGTGGCGTCGTCGAATGCGTGGCTGAAGCCGATCACCGCGCGGCGCAGATCGGCCTGCGCGTCGGCGGCGCGCGCGGTCGGATGGCTGTAATTCAACTCGCCATAACCCCACAGCGAGGTGGCTGCGCCTACGTTCGACGCTGCCGAAGGCGTCTGTGGCGCGGCTGCGGCCGATGCATTGGTGACCTGCGAGGGCGCCGCTGCCGCCGGCAGAGCATTCGCTGAACTACGTTCACCTTCGATCTGCCGCACTTCGGCCTTCAGCGCCGCGACTTCGGCACGCAACGCCGCGATTTCGGCTTGTAGCGACGCATCGTCGGCATGAAGGTCCTGTGCCAGCAGCGCAATCAGGACTGCGGCGGGAATGCGGAAATGTTGCATTGTAGGTTTCTCCACTTTCTCAATTCGTTGGCGTGTTGCGTGCGGATCGGCGCTGTCCGTCGCCGGATCGTAGCCGTCAGTCAGCGTGCCGCGTTCGCAAATAGCAAAGCGAACCTAACTGAGAACGATTCTCATTTATAAAAGGGGCTATGTCAATGCGGCGCTTAGCTGGCGATCAGAGCAAATAGAGCCCGCAATCAAACGGTCGCCTCGCCACATCGTTGGCGGCGAATTGTCCCGTTCGTGCGTTGGCGTACATACAAAGGGCTCTGTAACGCCGATGATGCGCCAAGCAATTCCAAGGCCTTGTTGAAGTGGTCAAGAGAAAAGAGAAGTCCATGTCAACGAATATGTCGTATGCAGCTGCGGGAACCGGCACTGTCGGCGCGCGGATGATCGGTAACGTACCGGTTCTCGTCGATATCGACTTCGCGCCACCAGCACCTCGCGCAGAAGTGATCTTGGCACCGCCCGCCGGCTACGTCTGGAGTCCGGGTTACTGGCACTGGTCCGGACACAAGCATGACTGGGTGGCCGGGCGTAATATCCGCGAACGCCAGGGGTATCATTGGACGGCCGATCGTTGGGAACAACGCGGCGATCTCTGGCACCATGAACCGGGGCACTGGGATTTGTCTTTGCGTTGATCGATAACTGACACGCAACGGCCGCGCCGTGACTACAGCGCGGGTCCGAACCACACAGGGATGTCAACCTCTCGCGATGGTCACGCAGTTCTTGCCGTCGGCCGTAGGCGATTGTCAGATTCGATCGGGATACCCTGGCGGTACTGCACATCGGATAGCAGGCGACTCAATTCCTTCTTGACCACCGCGTAACACTCGCACACCCGGGTCTCGAGTCCGGATCGATCAAGCACCGCAATATGGCCACGCCTGTAGCGGATAACACCGGCGCGTTGGAGTTTCCCGGCAGCTTCGGTAATGCCTTCGCGACGTACGCCGAGCATGCTGGCGACCAATTCCTGGGTCATGATCAACTCGCGCGAGGACACGCGATCGAGGGTCAGCAACAGCCAGCGGCATAGCTGCTGTTCGATCGAATGGTGCCGATTACAGGCCGCGGTCTGGGTCATCTGGGTAATCAGCGCCTGCGTGTAGCGCAACAACAGACTTTGCATCAACCCGCCGCGATTGAATTCGTGTTTCAACAAGCGGCTCTCCAGCCGATACGCGTGCCCCGCGGTCTGCACGACGGCCGAGCTTGGCGTAGTGTCGCCGCCCATGAACAGCGAAATACCGACTACGCCTTCGTTGCCCACCCCCGCGGTTTCGGCGGATGCACCGGTCTCCATCACGTAGTGCAGCGACACGATCGCCGTAGTGGGAAAATACGCGTGCCGCATCTGTGCGCCGGGTTCGTACAGGATTTCACCGAGCGGCAACGGGACCGGCTCCAGATGCTCGGCCAGGCGCTCGAATTCAACCGTGGGTAACGCAGCGAGCAGATGGTTTTGATTCGGACTGTGCGGGGATGGCATTGCTGACCGTCGAGACCTTCTGTTCTTAACTTGCGTTGACTTCCACACCGATGCCGCGGTAACCAATGAAGCGGCAGGCCTGGGTGAACATCGGTTCGCCACTCACGCGAAATTGTTGTTGTGAGCCATCGGCATTGACGCGGCTGAAAAGGAAATCAAGGAAAGGCTGGCGAGCCGCAATGCGCGCTTGCAGTTCCTTGCGCTGCTCTTCATTCCAACCGGCCACTTGCTTGCCATCATTGGTTGCTCCCGAGAAAGGGTCGACGCGGATTCCGAGCATCTCCAACACCGGGCCGGAAACCTTCGTGAAATCGCCGTGCTCGTCCTGTTCCCAGTACCAGTCGGAAGCGAGCTCGGTCAAACTGCGATAGCGGGCTTCGCTTTCGCGCAGTTCGGCGGTGCGCTCCTGCACTGTCTGTTCCAAGACCAAGGCGTGGTTCTCGAGCTTCTTGTACAGCAGACGTACTTCCAGCATGTTGCGGATGCGCGTCTTGACTTCGACCAGATCGAACGGCTTGCTGATGAAATCTCTGGCGCCGGCCTGCAGCGAGCGCAGCTTGTGGCCGGGTTGGGCCGTGATGACGAGTACCGGAAGATAGCCGTCGGCGTCGTTGGTCTTGAGGCCTTCAATGACCTGGAATCCATCCATGCCGGGCATTTGCAAGTCGAGCAGGATCAGGTCGTAGCGGTGCTTGCGATGCAGCGTACAGACTTCCTGTGAATTCATGGTCGAGGTGACACGTTCATAGCCGGCTTCACGCAGCATTTGCTCGAGCAGACTGACATTGGCCTCCTGATCATCGACGATCAGGATGCTGGCTTGGCGAATGTCGGACTCAGCGATTTTCATGCAAGTTCCGCCTTGGCTGCACGGCCTCGTGCCGTCTGGGAAAATTTCAGCGCCACGTCCAGCGCCTCCATGAACTGGTTGACCTTGATCGGTTTGGTCAGGTAGTTGAAGAATCCGGCATCGAGCGCCCTCTCGATATCATGTGGCACTGCATTGGCGCTGAGCGCGATGATTGGGATATGCGCGGTCGCCGGGTCCGCGCGCAGAATCTTCAGGGCCGCAATTCCGCTGATGCCAGGCAGGTTGATGTCCATCAGAATCACCTCCGGTTGATAGGCGCGCGCAAACTCGATACCGAGATCGCCGTCCGCCGCGCTGAGCAGGCGCAGATCGGGGCGGCGTGCGATAAGTTGCTCGACCAGTTCCAGGTTCGCCGGATTGTCTTCCACATAGAGAAGGGTACGCGCCGGCACGCCATCCGGAGCCTGCGGTTGCGGCTGCACCGCGAGCTCGGCTTCGCGCACCGTCAGCTGCGGCGCTGCCGTCAGGTTCATTTCGATCCAGAACACGCTGCCGACCCCGACGGTACTGTCGACGCCGATGTTTCCTCCCATCAGTTCTACCAGTCGCTTGGTGACAACCAGGCCGATGCCGGTGCCTTCCTCTGCGCCTGCTTCTTTGCCGAGTCGATTGAACGGTTGAAACAGCTGCGCAAGTTGTTCCGGAGCGAGTCCCACACCGGTATCGCGGACACTGATACGAATCGAATCCGGAAGATTCAAGGAGTACTCCACCGAGACTGCGCCGCCCGGCTTGTTGTATTTGATCGCATTGAACAGAAGATTGATCAGAACCTGTTTGACCCGCGTCCGATCGGCTTTGACGAAATACGGGACCTCGAAGCGCGCGAACTTCAGTCCGATACTGCGTTTGTGCGCTTGCGGCTCGATCATCGCCCGGCACTCGAGCATGACCTCGGACAACGAAACCGGCTCGCTCGACAAGGTCACTTTGCCCGACTCGATAAGCGTGAGATCGAGTACTTCGTTGATCAAGTCGAGCAGGTACCAGCCGGCCTTGAGGATCTGGTCGAGATTGCGTTTCTGCGAGACGGTGGGTGGCGGAGAGCCGGACTCCATAAGCTGGGCAAAGCCAAGCACCGCATTGAGCGGCGTGCGCAATTCATGGCTCATGCCGGAAAGAAAATCCGTCTTCGCGCGGTTCGCTTTCTCGGCCGTGGCCATCGCCTCGTTCAATTCCGATTCGACACGCTTGCGCACGGAATTGTCGGTGCCGATCAACAGATATCCGATGATGTCGCCATAGTCGTCGCGCAACGGCGTGATCGACACGATGGCCGGAAAGCGGCTGCCGTCCTTACAGATATAGGTCAATTCATAGATGTCTTCGATCCCGCGCGAAGCCTTGAAAGCCAGTGCCTCGAAGCCCGGCGCAATCGTGGTTGCGAGCTCCAGGCTCAAAGCCTCGGCGCGTGCCATCACTTCCTGCGGATCATGCATGTCGCTCGGGCTGATCCGGTTGACGACTTCGGCCGCCCGATAACCCAGCATGCGTTCGGCGCCGACGTTGAACAATTGAATGATGCCTTTCTCGTCGGTGGCAATGATCGAGAAATTCGGGCTCGTGAGGATCGCGTTCTGCAAGGCCCCCTCTTTAAGCAAGGCCCTCTGGCGTCTCACCTCGGTGCTGCCATCCGCCTTGCCGGTTTCGTCGGCGATGGTGCTGTCGTTTTTTGTTCCGGACATGGCCGATTTCCGTTGGAAGTACACGACAACCCTGAGGGAACGCGCTTACCGGGCCAGCGGCAGCAGACCGCTACTTCGGACGATGGCAACAACGAGCTCCTCTGTTGAGGCTCGGATGCATCATCACAGCCGCTTGAGCGGCGGTCTGTACGGTGACGCACATAGAGGTTCAGGCCGGCTTCGGCCGACGTCGCACATGTGCGCGCCGCTGTCCGACGGAAGGCAAATACTGCTAGCGTGTCAACAATATCGATTTGCCGCACTGCAAATGCCTGCGCACGAGGTCAGAATTGCTTCCGACTACTGAAACAGCATTGCACAGTTGCTGGCGCGTGACACCAAACGTGCGGCACCAATGATCCAGGCGATCGGTCTGGCGGATATCTACCGCTAGCGGAAAAGTGCTGCGTCTTGTGGCCAGTTGCATATTTGCGTCTCTGCGAGTTGATCGGGACGTGACAACAAATGCGCGCGCCACAAGGTTCCCTGGGCAATACGCATCGCCTGTGAGGAAGCGCACAGCGAGTTTGGGCGTGCGGTCGATGCCCGTCTGTCTGCTACCGCACGAAGGTGAAGCGCGTTCGACGCCTCCCCCGATGACTTTGTGTGTGCCGGCGTACAGAACTCTGCACGCATGCGGCGTATATCTCTTCCAGACAAAGAAGCGAACAGGGGAATAGAGCCTAGTCTTACATGGAGCCGCGACATGTTGTACAGAAATATATTGGTATACATGGCAATCAGTGTTGCCGCAGGTGTCATTCCCGCGCTGGCTAGTGCGCACGCGCGCCACGCGGTGGACAGCGCACCACTAGCCGCACACGCAGGGATAGTTCCGGTAGCGGGCGCCGGCTACGCCTGGGAGCCCGGTTACCGAATCTGGTCAGGTCATGAATATGTCTGGGTCGGCAGCGACTACAACAGAAGCCGCCGTGGGCATCACTGGGATGTCGATTCTCGGAATCAAGACTTCGATCGCTGGCGCCACGAGCGTGTTCGCTGGGATCACGATTGATACTCGCCTTACTGGAGGAGCGTGCTGAGTGTTGTGTTGTACAGACGCCCGATCCACACAGATGCAAGCTACGGGTTGGAAGGCAGATTCACTCCTCGGGAGCGTATCGTCAATGCTCGTTTCACATCGCGGACCGGTCCCACGATGCGGCGATCGTTGCTCTAGTGCCGCGCCGAGTCGGATCCGTCGTCAGCGGAATCAAGAGGGTCGACCAAATTTTAGCGAGCGCCACATCAAACGAAGGAAGATGCCATGGGCAATAGCAACTTATCTCTGTCAAACGCCGTGAGCCTGACGCCTCGCGATGCCGTGTCCCGCGGTCCGGATTCGGCCACCATACAATGGAAAGAAAAACTGCGCGATGGCACGACCGTGTTGATCCGCCCGATATGCGACGACGATGTGGAACTCGAGCGCCGCTTCATCGAAGAGCTATCCCCACAATCGCGCCGTTTTCGTTTCCTCGGTGAGATGAAGAGCGCGAGCCCCGAGTTGCTCACGCAGTTCACGCATCTGGACCACGCGACTGAAGCGGCGTTCGTTGCATTGATTGCGGATCGTGCCGACAAGCGCGAAATCGGCGTCAGCCGCTACAGCGCGCGCACCGACGGACTGAGTTGCGAATGTGCCGTGGCGGTTAGCGACGAGTGGCACAACAGAGGGCTCGCGACGCTGCTGATGCAACATCTGATCGACACTGCGCGCCAGCGCGGCGTCGAATGCATGTACTCGATGGATTCTGTCGACAATCAACCGATGCGCGATCTCGCCGAGCATTTGGGCTTTCAGCGCAAGCAGGACCCGAACGACGCGACCCAGGTGATTCATACATTGAACCTCAAGGCCGCAACGGTATAAGCACGATGCGGCGCGAAATGTGCGATCCAACCAACCGATGAAGGTCGCGTTCATCACCTGAAAGAAGCGTGCGGCGGTAGCCCGCAATATCGGCTCTGACGCGCGCCGTCGGCTGCTATGTGTGCTGCCGTACAGAGGTTCGCGGGCTTGGAGCACACAATCCCGACTTCTCCACTTGCCGCTGGCTTGCTCGTTGGTGATGCCCGCAACGGCAAGTTGTGAGCCTGCTCCACGGCGCGCGAGCCATTCGTTCTTGCTTGAGTCGCTCTCCTGCCGATGTGTATTTTGCTCGCGCGTGGAAGAGATCATGCCGAATACTCGTTCTGCAAGTTACGCTGACGAAAACTATGGTGGCCTCGACGGCATCACCGAATTCCGGCGCCAAAAAAATCTGCTGAAGACCGGCGCGTTGCAAGACGCCATTTTCAACAGCGCCAACTTCTCCAGCATCGCCACGGATGAACAGGGTGTCATCCAGATTTTCAACGTCGGCGCCGAGCGCATGCTGGGCTATGCGGCCTCGGATGTTGTCAACCGGATCACGCCGGCCACCATCTCGGATCCGCAGGAATTGATCGCTCGTGCGGCGGCCCTGAGCCTGGAGTTGGATACGCCGATTACACCGGGCTTTGAGGCGCTGGTGTTCAAGGCCTCACGCGGCATCGAAGATATCTACGAGCTGACCTACATCCGCAAGGATGGCAGCCGCTTCCCGGCTATCGTATCGGTCACGGCGCTGCGCGACGACAAAGACGCGATCATCGGTTATCTGTTGATTGGCACCGACAATACGGCGCGCAAGCAGGCGGAAGAGGCGCTGCTCAAAGCGGGGGCTCTGCAGAGCGCGATTTTCAACAGTGCCAATTTCTCGAGTATCGCCACTGACGCGAAAGGCGTTATTCAGATCTTCAACGTCGGTGCGGAGCGGATGCTCGGCTACACGGCCGCCGAAGTGATGAACAAGATCACGCCGGCGGACATCTCCGATCCGCAAGAATTGATTGTGCGCGCAACCGCTCTCAGCCTGGAACTGGACACGTCAATCACGCCAGGCTTCGAGGCATTGGTGTTCAAGGCTTCGCGTGGCATCGAAGATATTTACGAGCTGACCTACTTCCGCAAGGACGGCAGCCGCTTTCCCGCCATCGTCTCGGTAACGGCGCTGCGCGATGCGCAGGAAAACATCATCGGCTATCTATTGATCGGCACCGACAATACGGCCCGCAAACAGGTCGAAGCAGCCCAGGCGCTGCTCGATCAACGCCTGCGCGACCAGCAGTTCTATACCCGCTCCCTGATCGAATCGAATATCGACGCGCTGATGACGACCGACCCGCAGGGCATCATCTCGGACGTGAACCGGCAGATGATGGCGCTCACCGGGCGCACGCGCGATGAACTGATCGGTGCGCCGTGCAGGAATTTCTTTACCGACCCGGTGCGGGCCGACGCTGCGATCAAGCGTGTTCTTACCGAAAACAAGGTCAGCGATTATGAACTGACCATGCGCGCGCAGAATGGCGAAGAGACCGTGGTGTCGTACAACGCCGCGACCTTCCACGACCGCGACCGCAAGCTGCAAGGCGTGTTCGCGGCGGCGCGCGATGTGACTGAGCGCAAACGCTTCGAGCGCGCGCTGCAGGAAAAGAACATCGAGCTTGAGCACGCCAGCCGAATGAAGTCCGAATTTCTGGCCACGATGTCGCACGAGCTGCGCACGCCACTTAACGCCATCATCGGTTTTTCCGAGGCGCTCAAGGATGGCCTCATCGGCACGATGACCGATACCCAGCACGAGTACATCGGCGACATCTTCACCAGCGGGCAGCACCTGCTATCGCTGATCAACGACATTCTGGATTTGTCGAAGGTCGAAGCCGGCATGATGGTGCTCGAACTGGAGGCGGTCGACGTACACAGCCTGCTTTCTAACAGCCTGACGATCGTCAGGGAAAAAGCGGCGGCGCAGCGCATCCAGCTCGATCTCGAAGCAGACGAGGACCTGGGCGCACCGCAGCTGGACATGCGCAAGACCAAGCAGATTGTCTACAACCTGCTGTCGAATGCAGTCAAGTTCAGCGGAAACGGCGGACGCGTGATGTTGAGCGCGCGGCGCGTGTCGCGCAGTAGCGTTGGCACGCTGCCGGGTACCTGGTCCGTGCGCACCTTCCCGATCGCCGAGAATGAGTACAACGAATTTCTGGAAATCTGCGTCAGTGACAGCGGCATCGGCATTTCAAAACTGAACATGGAGAAGTTGTTCCAGCCCTTCACTCAAATCGACAGCAGCCTGGCGCGCAAATTCGAAGGTACCGGTCTGGGTTTGGCGATGGTCAAACAACTGGCCGAACTGCATGGAGGCACCGTCGCCGCGGCCAGCGCAGAGGGAAAGGGAGCACGCTTTGCGGTTTGGTTGCCGCTGCGGACGCCGGTTCTCGCCGCTGCTGTCCCATCCGTGAGTGTCCACGCTGTGACGGTGACGGCGGTCGAGCCGAGGGAGCGCATCGCGCTGGTGGTTGAGGACGACGAACGCGCCGCCGACCTTATTCGCTTGCTGCTCGAAGCCGAGGGCTTTACTGTCCTGCACGCCGCGAGCGCCGAGGCCGCCCTTCTGTTGGCGCCACAGCAAGTTCTCAGTTTGATCACCCTGGATCTGCAGCTACCAGGTATCGATGGCTGGGAGTTTCTTGCGCGAATCCGCGAAAGCTCGACCTTGTCTCGCGTGCCGGTGGTTATTGTCGCCGCTGCCGCTGACAGCAACTTGGCATTGACGCGGGGAGCTTCCGCTGTATTGCAAAAACCCATTGGCCGTGCGCAGTTGAAAGCGGCTCTGGGAATCCTGGACCTGCTTCCCGTCGAGGGACAAACCCACACCGTGCTGGTTGTGGACGACGACCCCAAGGCAGTCGAGGTGATTGCCGCGTTCCTGCCGAGCCCAGCCTATGCGGTTACGCGCGCGTATGGTGGCAGTGAGGCCATCGCGCAGGCGCAGCGCCTGCGGCCGGACTTGATCTTGCTCGATCTGATGATGCCGGAAGTGAGCGGCTTCGATGTCGTGAAGACGCTCCAGCGCAATGTCGAGACGGCGCGTATCCCGATCCTGGTTGTCACTGCCAGACAGATCACCTCGGTGGACCGCGCCGCGCTCGATAGCAATTCGGGCAAGCATATCCATATTGTTGAAAAAGCCGGGTTCAATCGTGTCCGTTTTATCGCGGAAGTAAGACGGGCGTTATTGCCGCAGTGAGAGAGTGATCAGATGGCCACAGTATTAATTATTGAAGACAACCCGGCGAACATGAAACTGACCTCGCTGCTGTTGTGCAATGCCGGCCATACGGTGCTATGCGCCGTCGATGCCGAGATCGGGTTGACCCTTGCGCGCGACGATCAGCCCGATCTGATCCTGATGGACCTCCAACTGCCGGGCATGGATGGTTTGGCGGCGACCGCCTTGCTGAAACGGGCACCGGCGACCGCCGCCATTCCCGTCATTGCACTGACTGCAATGGCGATGAAAGAGGACCGGGAAAAGAGCAAGGCCGCCGGTTGCGACGCGTATATCGCCAAACCAGTGCGTTACAAGGAACTGTATGCAGCGATCGACATCCTGCTGGCCAAGAGCGTGGCGCGAGCCGTCAGCAAAGAAAATCTCTCGCATCAGGTGACACCATGAACAGCCCCGTTGCGACCATCCTCATCGTCGATGACGAAATCCAGAACCGCAAGTTGCTCGAAGCGCTGCTGCGGTCCGAAGGTTATCTCACGCTTAGCGCCGCCAATGGCGAAGAGGCATTGGCCTCGGTCGCGCAGCGCCCACCCGACCTGATCCTGCTCGACATCATGATGCCGGGCATGGACGGCTACGAGGTCGCCAGCATACTCAAAGCCAACCCGGACACCTCGAGCATTCCGGTCATCATGGTGACCGCACAAGACGACCGTTGCGCCAGGCTTGCGAGTCTTACCGCCGGCGCGGAAGACATCTTGACCAAACCAATCGACCGCGCCGAATTGTGGTTGAGGATGCGCAATCTACTGCGTTTGCGTGCGGCCAGCGAAGAGAGCCTCCTCCAGCAGGTGCCGTGAACAGCACCCCTGCCACCCTCCTCATCGTCGACGACGAGATCCAGAACCGCAAGCTGCTCGAAGTGCTGCTGCGGCCGGAGGGGTACCTCACGCTCAGCGTCGCCAGTGGTGAAGAGGCGTTGGCGACGATTGCGCAGCGCACCCCCGATTTGATCCTGCTCGACGTCATGATGCCCGGCATGGACGGATACCAGGTGGCGCGCGCACTCAAGGCCAGCCCGGCCACATCGAATATTCCGATCATCATGCTGACCGCGCAACTCGATCGCGGCGCCCACGTTGCCGGTCTCAATGCCGGGGCGGAGGAATTCTTGACCAAGCCGATCGATCGGGCCGAATTGTGTTTGCGAGTGCGCAACCTATTGCGTTTGAAAACGCTCGGCGATTTTCTCCACAACCACAACTTGATCCTGGAACGCGAAGTGCGCGCGCGCACGGTCGACTTGCAACGCTTCCGCACAGCGATGGACGCGACCACGGACGCGATTTTTCTGGTGAACCGCACCACCATGCGTTTTATCGAGGTCAATGCGACAGCCTGCAATATGCTCGGCTATTCGCGCGAAGAATTGTTGCAGATAGGCCCGGCGCACATCGGCGCGACTACCCTAGAAGAGTTGGCGCGTGTATACGATGCGATCATCGCCGGAAGCGGCACCAGCGAGTTGGCGGAGATCCGGTTACAGCGCAAGGACGGGTCACTACTGCTGGTGGAAGGCAATCGACGGGCTCAACGCTCGGGTGCCGATTGGGTGATCGTCGGCATCGTGCGCGACATCACCGAGCGCAAACAGGCCGCGCGGAACCTGCGCGAAAGCGAGCGTCGCTTCAGCGACCTGCTGCGAAATGTGGAACTGGCGGCGGTGATGCTCGACCGCGAAGCACGGGTAACGTTCTGCAATGCGTACCTGCTTCGCCTGACCGGCTGGACCAACGAGCAAGTCATCGGCCGTGACTGGTTCGAGCTTTTCATACCGCCAGAGTTTAACGACGAAATCAAAGCGTCTTTCGCGGCGCTTCTGACCGACCTGCCTGAGGCATGGCATCGAGAGAACGAGATACTGACGTGTGCGGGCGAGCGTAGGCTCATGCGCTGGAACAATTCGGTGCTGCGGTCAGGTGCCGGCGATGTGATCGGTACGGCCAGCATCGGCGAAGACATTACTGAGCAAAGACGGGCCGAGATCGGAATCAAGCGCCTGAATCGTGTCCACGCCGTGTTGAGCGGCATCAACACGCTGATCCTGCGCGTCCGCGACCGCGACGAGTTGTTCAAGGAAGCGTGCCGGATCGCGGTCGAGCACGGCGGCTTGCGCATGTCCTTGATCGCCATCGTGGATCGGAACACGAGAAAGATCGTCCCAGTGGCCTCCGCGGGGGTCGAAGCTGAGCTGCTCGCCGCTATTGGATTGCTCTTGTCATCCACCGCAGGCGCGTCCACGACCATGATCGCGCACGCGATCAGAGAAGCCAGGACCGTGGTGTCCAACGATTCGCAAAGTGATCCTCAGGTTTTGTTTGGCAAACAATACATCGACGCGGGCGTCAACTCGATGGCCGTATTGCCGCTGATCGTTTCGGGCGAAGCGGTCGGCGTCCTCGCCTTGTACGCAAGCGAGGTCGATTTTTTCCAGGCGGATGAGTTGAAGCTGTTGGCGGAGCTCGCGGGCGACGTGGCTTTCGCGATCGATCACATCGAAAAGCAAGAGAAGCTGGACTATCTCGCCTACTACGACACGCTCACCGGCCTGTCCAACCGCACGCTGTTTCATGAGACCCTCAAGAAGACTCTGGCGCAAGCTTCCGAGAACGGCTGGCAGGTTGCCGTGCTGTGCATCGACATGGATCTCTTCAAGAATGTGAACGACACGCTGGGCCATGCGATTGGCGATGAATTGCTGCGCCAGTTCGGCAGTCGTCTGGTCCGGTGCGTGCGCCCCCAGGACACTGTCGGGCGCCTGGGTGGCGATGAGTTTGCATTGATCGTGCTGATGCAGGACGACAAAGACGTCGCGGTCCTCACTGCCAAGAAAATATGCGACGCCATGCGTGAGCCGTTTGAGCTGAGAGGCAATCACGTAGTGGTGACCGCCAGCATCGGTATCACAGTCCACCCAGTCGATGCATCCGACCCCGATACCTTGATGAAGTACGCAGACACGGCGATGTATCGGGCCAAACAGGCCGGCCGCGACACGTTTCGCTTTTTCACGGCGCAGATGAATGCAGAGGTATTGGCACGGCTCGAGTTGGGAGCAGCCTTGCGCAAGGCGGTCTCGAACGAGGAATTCGTTTTGTATTACCAGCCCAAGGTGCAACTTCGCAGCGGCCACATCGATGGCTTCGAGGCTCTGCTACGCTGGCAGCGGCCCGGATACGGTTTGGTAATGCCAGAGGATTTTATCCCGGGCCTGGAAGATACCGGACTCATTGCACGCGTGGGCAGTTGGGTCATTGCCTCGGTATGCAAGCAAATATCGTTGTGGATGCGCTCTGCTATCGATCCGGTGCAAGTATCGGTGAATGTCTCCGGACGGCAATTCATCGAGGGCGATCTGGAGGGCGATGTCCTGAAGGCGCTTGCCGATTATGATGTCGCGGCCAATCAGCTTGAGTTGGAATTGACCGAAAGTTCGCTGATGGCGAATACCGAACGCACGATCGTCATTCTGCAGAATCTGAAGAAACAAGGTGTGCAGATTTCCATCGATGATTTCGGCACCGGCTATTCGAGCCTGGCGTATTTGCGCCGTTTCCCCATAGACAAACTAAAGATCGACATCGCCTTTATTCGCGATGTCACCAGCAATCCGGACGCCGCTTCCATTGTGAGGGCGATTGTTCAAATGGCCCATAGTCTGAAGATGGACGTCATCGCGGAAGGTGTGGAAACCGCGGCGCAACTGGTGTACTTGCGCCGCAACGGCTGCGATCAAATCCAGGGATATTATTTCAGCCCGCCGCTGGATTCGCTGGGAGCAGAACAAATGCTGCGTGCAGAAAAATGCTTGCCAGCACAGGAAGGTGAGCCGCCCACACCGATCAATACGCTGCTTCTGGTGGACGATGAAGCCAACATCCTGACGACATTGAAACGCATGTTCCGCCAGGACGGCTACAACATACTGTCGGCACGCTCGGCCGCGGAGGCGTTCGAATTGCTGGCTCTACATGAAGTGCACGTCATACTTTGCGACCAGCGCATGCCAGCGATGAGCGGTACGGACTTCCTCGATCAGGTCAAGGAAATGTACCCCGATACGCTGCGAATCATCTTGTCCGGATATACCGACCTGAAATCAATCATCGATGCGATCAACCGTGGGTCGATATATCGCTTTTATACCAAGCCGTGGGACAACAATGTGATGCGCGCAAATCTACAGGCAGCGTTCCGCCACTATTGGCTATTGCGCGCGCATTCGGAGGAATTCGGCATGTCGGCTCCGTCCATGCGCAAACTGCAATCCGACTCGAGCTTCCGCAATGAAGGTCGTCAAGCGGCTTCACAATAGCTGCAGCGTGCGACCTGGTTGCAAGGCCGCGAAGGCCGTCAACCCAGTGGTAGCACGCGAAATGTACAGCTCGATCGCTCCGAAACGAATGGGAGTCCGATGCTGACTGCACATTCGTTCGCACTATGCGCGCTACCGTACCGTCAATTGCGCGCGGACGGCGTATATCTGGCCCCAAAGCTCAAGAGGGCACACAGATGAAACGCATTCTTTACACAACGGCACTGGGTTTTTCTCTCTTCGCTGCCACAGCGGCCTTCGCCGGCCAGGGCTATGTGACGATCAACGTCAACTTGCGCGCGGGACCGGATGCAGGTTATCCGGACGTCGCGATGTTGCATGCCGGCACATCCGTCGCGATCGAGGGCTGCGTCGATGGCTGGTCATGGTGCGACGTGGCCTACGGGGATGCGCGTGGCTGGGTGCCCGCGAACTACTTGCAGCAAGAGTATCAGGGCCAACGCGTTCTGATACCGGAATATGGCGTTCGCATCGGCGTCCCCGTCATCAGCTTCGTGTTCGGTTCGTATTGGGATAGCTACTATCGCGATCGCTCCTGGTACGGCAGCCGCGAACGCTGGAGCCGCGTAACGCCTCAATATCAAACCTACATCGAGCATGACTATTCGCGCACGTCGCAGGCACCAATTCAGCGCACGGTCGACGGATCCAGACGGTCCGGAGTTGTCACGACGCAGTCTTCTTACCAAGGCAGGACCGCAAACGCCGCAATCCGCCAGCGCACCGTCAAGACGGAAGTTCGCTCTCCGGCGCAATATGCCGATCCCGCCAAGCCTGCGCAGCACCGCACCACGGAATCGCGCGCGGTAGTGCAGCAGCATTCAACCGCAACTGCGGTCAAAGCGCATGACAATCGTGCGAGCCACACCAGGCAGGCGGGGAAAGACGTGACAGAGTCCAGACCGGTAGCGGAGCACAGAGCAGCGCAACCCAAGGCGATCGCCGAACGCCACGTGGCGCAAGCAAAGCCATCGAAGAAGGAAGCGCCAGCAAAATCGCGGCCTGAGCATCAAGGCGGTAAGGACACAGAGCAGCACTGACATCATCGCCTTGTCGGCCAGACTCGAATGAGCGTCCTGTTCTCCGGCGTATTTTCGCTCGCGGTACCGTACAGGCTCCGGCTTGCGCTCGCTGCCCTGATCGCGTCGGGCAGCGGCGGATCCGCACATGCGTTCGTCGGGGATGGTGCTCTGGATCCGGGTTTCGGTGCCAGCGGCCCGGGGTACACGGTTATCGATTTCGGCAATGGTGCCGACGCCAATCAGGACGGCGCGCATCGGCTGCTGCTGCAGCCCGATGGAAAGTTCGTCGCGGTCGGCAGCGTCGACAACGGCTCCGGTAATCAGGTCATCGGTCTCGCGCGCATTCTCAACAACGGCCAGCTCGACACGTCGTTCGGCGACGCGGCGACCCCGGGCCGCTTCAAGACCGGCGGCGGCACCTACGACAGGACGGGCAACGGCGTAGCGTTGTTGCCGAGCGGACAGCTTGTGGTGGCTGGCACGATTTTTTATGCGCCTCCAACCCGAGGAGAGCTCTTTTTTCCGATCAACAACGCTCCCAATGCCACGGAAATGTACATGCAGTGGCTCGATGGATCGGCGTTCAACGATATTCTGGCGCTTCCCGACGGGCGGCTGCTGGTGGGCGGCACGGCGCCGGGCATATCTTCCACGGGCGACTTCGCTCTGGTCCTGTATGACGGTGCTGGCGGTTTTGTCGAATCACTCACCGTTCCGTTCAACGCCGGTGGATCCAACGACGATCAGGTACAGCGCATCGCCTTCATGTCATCCGCCAACGCGGTGAGCGGGCGGCTTGGTTACGTCTACGCGATCGGTTCGGTGGCTTTGCCCAACTACGCGAGCGGACACCCGAACATCGAGTGCGGAATCATCAAGGCGGGGCTCTATTCGACGGCGCCGAGGCTGCGACTGGAAACAAGCTTCGGCAGCGCGCACAGCGGCAAGCTCGTGCTCGACGTCAACGCTGGCTGGCTGGCGTTCTACACGAACGGTATCGACGGCAACGCGTATTGCCGCGGGGTTACCATAGGCAAGGACGGCGGGCTGTTGATTGCAGGGGAACGCTACTACTTCGGCTACAACAACAGTCACGCGACCGCCGACAACAGCGTCGGCTTCGCCGCGAAGTTGGATGCCAACGGTGTTCCCGATGCGACGTTTCAGAACGGATTCAACAGCGGCGGCTTCACATTCTATTGGCGTTATTTCATCGACACCGCAAGTGCCCTGTACCAGGGCCTTTGGTTCTCCTTGATCCAGGGCGACGGTATGCCCGTGTTCGGCGGGCTGGTTGAGGTCGATTGCAATTCCGGTGGTTCCTCGGATCCGCGCAATCGCACGTCGGTATTGCGGACGACATCTTCCGGTTCGGAAGATGCTACGTACTCGCCCTACTTCTGCGCTACACCGAGGCCGGCCGCAGACAACGGCTTCGATGTCGCGCTGGACGGCGTTTTCGATGACGGTCGCGTCGTCACCGTCGGCAATGTCTTCAGCAGCCTCAGTTCCGGAAGCGCGACTGACTTTGTTTTCATGCGTCATCACAGCGACCTGATTTTTGCCGACAACTTTGATCCGGGATATTGAAGTGACGCGGGGCGTCGCATCAAGCGACCCCGCCCGTTCGCGCCACGGCGATGTCAGCTACGGCCCAGCATCAACGTGACCGGAAGCAAAGTCCGTCGTTCCCGCACTCATAGGAGATTCGTCATGCGTATACTTGGTTTGCTTGCGGTATCACTGGCTGTTGCGTCGTCCTCATTTGCGCTTCGCGCGCAGGATGTCGAAACGGACTGTGACGGTTGCAAGGATCATTCGATGCTCGCGCGTTATCCGGGCTCGATCCTGTTCGGTGCCGATCAAAAGGCGTTTGAAGAAGCCGCATTGCCGATCGGCCCGGTCATCCAGAGCGACGCTGGCGAGGCGGTGGCTCCGAAGCTGCTCAATTTGACCGGCAAGCGTACGCGCTTGTTCTATGTCGCGTCGGCGGAGCGCAGCGCGCTCGAGGTGTTCGCGAACTACAAGGAAGCATTGGCGAAGGCCGGCATGAGTGTGGTCTGGACGTGTTCCGACACGGAATGTGGCGCCGACTTTTCGAACAAGGCAGTCGAACTCATGCACTTGAGCCTGTCCAATACTCCCGAGGCATCGCTTGGCTTCACGCTCGCCGAACGCCCTCGCTACGTGCTCGCCAAGCTGGCACGTCCGCAAGGCGACTTGCACGTCATGGTGATGGCGGCGGACTTGACCGACAAGCACCGTCCGGCCGTTTATGTGATGTTGATCGAAAGCAAGCCGATGGACACCGGCATGGTGACGATCGATGCCAATGCACTCGATCAAAACCTGATCAGTACCGGCAAGGCCGTGATCTACGGCATCACGTTCGATTTCGACAAGGCCGATATCAAGCCTGAGTCCAAGCCGCAGCTCGACCAGATTGCCCGGCTGATGAGCGATCACGCGGATCTGAAGCTTGCGATCACGGGACATACCGACAATCAGGGTGCCGCGGACTACAACCAGAAGCTGTCGCAACGTCGCGCCGAAGCGATAGTCACCGCACTGGTCGGTAGCTACGCCGTCACATCGAGCCGGCTCAGCGCGCAGGGAATGGGCGCGGCGTCGCCGGTGGCGAGCAACGACACTGACGAGGGACGTGCCAAGAATCGGCGCGTGGAGTTGATCAAGCAGTAATGTCCTCGGCGTTCGAAAGTCCCGGCATTACCAGCGGCCGGGATCGACCGCGTGTTCGATCCGCGGCGCTATGTGCGATACCGCACAGAGCAGCGTGCAAACGCTGAGGGATCATAATCGGCCGTGCCCAAGCGAGTCGAGTGCAAGAGTTGCCGAGGCCTCGTTTTGGGAAATCCTATGCTGCTGATTTAGGGAGACAATTCCATGAGCGACCCGACCAACTCGGCCACTTGGTTCCGGCAAATCCTGCTGACAAACCTGGGACTTGTCTTGATTCTCCTGGTTTGCGACCCCGCCTCCGCTGCCGTGGCTCCGCCGCTCGGTACCGCGCAGAGCTTCGCCGTACTCGGCGCAACCCCGAACGTGAACAATACAGGCCCGACCGTGGTGACGGGTGATCTGGGCGTATCGCCTGCCGCCGCGGTTGTCGGCTTTCCCCCGGGGACCGTGATTGGAACGATCCACGCGGCGGAT
>Ga0157379_10000596_pt1 | contig 29157 bp, 37 predicted proteins | sample S25metaG_FD_121802 | JGI IMG/M metagenome (GOLD analysis project Ga0157379, IMG submission 121802) | Switchgrass rhizosphere microbial communities from Kellogg Biological Station, Michigan, USA - S2-5 metaG | ecosystem: Host-associated > Plants > Roots > Rhizosphere > Soil | place: USA... | reverse complement strand
TGAGTAGGACGACCACAACAGGCGGGCTTGGCAGTATTGGTCTCCCCCAAAGTGTCCCTGCTTTGCCGACTCGTTCGTCGAGCTTCTCAGCGGGGAGTCATACGACGGGGTTCCTCTCAGGGTTACGGGACAATCCGCGGTTTGCATCCACGTTTGAAGATGACGAAAGCGAGGCCCTGTCGGATAGCTTTTCGTCGTTTGATGATAGGCCGTTGAACGGGAGGTTGCAGGCGACGCAACAGCAACAACAACATTACGGACCGGACAGCACGAGGAGTCGATCGCAGAGCTTGCTCGTCCCACCGCCGGCTTCTACCGAGCTCTTGCATTCGTGGCGACGCGAGTCGAATTTCCGGTACGGGATGTATAATAATGGGAATGGGAACGGCGTGGACTCTGCGTTCCTTTCTGCGAGTTCGTCTAGTCCTACCGCGATCCCTGGGAACAGACGTGGGTCCACGCATGCCGACATTTCGAATATCAGTCCCTTTACGAGGGATATACATCAGATCTTGGGCAGTGGGCAACAGGGCGGGGTTGGAGGCGGTGGTGGTGCAGGGCCATTCCGTGATCAGATAGGAGTCGGGATGATGAGAGAGGATCCGACGGGCGGTGCCAGCGGAACTACGTCTCGAAGACATAGTGTCAGCTACTATGCACCCCGACGTGATGTGGGGTTCCAAGCTCCCGGAGTCACGGTCAACGATGACAACGCCTCTGTTCTTCTGACGCCACAGTATCATTCGAACGTGTTGTCGGATGAGGAGCTTGCGAGTGATTTGAATATGCTGAGCAGGGGGATGGACTCGTTGACTGTGTCCGGGGCGCATAGTCAGCCGTCGTCGTTGCCTAATTTCCCACAGGGGCGGACACTCCTTTCGCAATCACCCGACCCCCCGGCTACTCGACAAGATAATCGGTACCTTCCCATCCGGAACCAACAACAGTCCTACGGCGGATCGAACCAATACGAAGACCGTGCCACCTCCGCCAGCCCGCGAAGTGACGTTCCATCCAACCCATTCGCGATGCCCCAACACCAACACCCCGAGCGTTACACCTCTGAACTCCAAACTGACTTCTCAGCCGGATTTTCGCCGCCTTCTGCTCGTGAAGGCTACATCAGTACAGCAGGGTACGGCACAGGATTAGGTTCATCCCCCGGATTCGGTGCTCCCGTGCAACAGCAACGCATGTACAACGGGCCCACCAGTCCTCCTCTCACCTCCCCGCTCTCCCCGCAAGGCCACCGTACCTCCTTCTCCTCCCAAGGCCCTCACACGCCCACATCCTACCTCCCCACCCCCACCTCCGCACGCGACACCTCCCTCTCGGACCTCGGCAAAGGTGTCCCCCTCCACGCCGTCCCCCCTTCCTGCCCCCTCTACATCGTCGAATTCAAAGCAGGCCGCACAGACCTCTTTTACACCGCCGATCGCTCGCAGGATATTAGGACAGGGGATATCGTGATTGTTGAGGCGGATAGGGGGAAGGATTTGGGGAAGGTTGTTAATGATAGTATTACGTTGGCGGAGGTGGAGGCGTATCAGAAGGTACAGGCTGAGAAGGCGGCGGTGCAGCAGCAGATGGGCATGAGTGGCGGAGAGGGCATGGGTGGTGGGATAGGAGGAATGGGAGGGGGACCGCCGCAGAAGAAGGATATTAATCCGAAGCAGATTTATGGGAAGGCGGGGCCGCAGGATACGCAGTGAGTCTCGGTTCTACTTTCCCTCTATTTATTGGGGTTAATATGTGTTTTTTTAGGTTATTGGCTACGAAGATGCAGGACGAGGTGAAGGCGCTGCAGTTGTGCCAGAGTAAGGTGCGGGCGAAGAAGTTACCCATGGAGGTTGTGGATGCGGAGTATCAGTGGTGTGTGCCTGCCGCGATTTCATTATTAACCGTGCTGAGCCTGAGTTTAGGGACCGACGCAAGTTGACGTTCTACTTTGTCGCCGAGAAGAGAATCGACTTCCGTGAGCTCGTTCGGGAATTATTCCGGTACCCTTCCTTTCCTCTCTTTCCTCCTAACCCCCGTACTCATGAGCATCGTCGCGCAGACTGTACAAAACAAGAATCTGGATGGCCTCCCTACAAGGTACACCAGACATGCAACAACAAGTCCAGCTCCAACAACAATGAATTAATGAATCAAGAATCTAACTGTACATTATGGAACCAGGAAGAAAAAGAACTCAATCAAGATAAAAGCTACACTCCTCTCCTCGGATACAATTCTCACCAACCAACCTCTCTTTGCTTGTTCGTTTTTTCTCCCGGTATTAATTAATGAATGAACCCGGTCCTATCCAGCGTGGCCCCCAAGTAGATTCAGTTCAAGATTTTATGTGCGTGCGTACTGGGTACTAAAAAAAAGTTCCTTGTGGACCCCACCCGCTTCCCTCCATCCAAACCAAGTGACTTTTTCTTCTCTCTTTTGTCCTTCTCCAGTCGCTTCTGTACGATAATGCGATAATGATGTTATTTCGTTCTTGTTTTCGGGATGGGCTTTGTTTGTTTACTTCTCCATCATGTCTCTTTCCCTGCTACATCCTTAAAGTCTCTGGAGGAGGTATGGATCTCCCTCCTTTCATCGCTGAACGTTTTCTTTTTATGCCCCTTCTCATTTAGTGGGGCGTTGTTACGCTGTTACTTACTCGTCTTTTGTTGCTTGGCGTTACATGCACTTTTTACGTTTACGTTTTCTTCCTTCCTTCCCCCCTCCTTCTTCCTTCTTCTCTTTCTCTCCTCTGTATCAGTAATGCAAATACATATATTGATGGAATTGGCTACAGGATTAATTTAAGCGTATGTGTACGTACGTTGGATTTGATATTCGAGTTGACATGAGAGTGAGGGCGATGAAAAACGTGATCATACAATAAACAAATAACATGGGAAGGGAAGGAGAAGCAGGAACGAAGCAGGAAGGGGTGTCATGTAGATGCGAATGCGAAACAGCAAACGGGCTCTACCCTTAAGCATGAATTCGGTTACATATTTGGATTGATGAATTCACTGAACAGGGCATCTTCGGTGGCCAGAGGTGACATGGGCGTGGGGAGATGGTCGTTTGCGGTGTTGACATCGAATTGGGAGGTGGTGTCGATTGGGTTGCGTTGGTACTGGGAGGGTTGTTCCGGAGGAGCATTCGATGTGGCAGTTTCGGGTTCTGGGGCTGCTTTGCGTTGGGCGGCGGTTACTGGGTGACGAAGGGTTAGGGAGGATGTGAGGGAAGAAGGGAGGAAGCATACCCCATGGTCGACGGTCCATTGGACATTGTTGTTTTGAAGCTTGGGTTCCTAGCCATTTGATGATACAGTGCATGTGGAAGACGTGGCTGCATTCACCCCACACTAAGAAGAAAGGAAAACAAACGTCAGCCCGAACATCACTCCTTCAAACCACCTATCACCCCATCCCAGCTCAACCCATCTCATTCCATCCTTTTCAGAAAAGAACAAAACTCACTCAAAGGACAATCATCCCCAGGCATCTTACAACTGGGACAGCACCCTTCATACGGTACGCGACAGATGCCACATACATCTTCTTCTCCGTCTGCGTCTTCTCCTGATTGACCAATGTCCCAGCGCCATTCAGCGATTGCATGCCATGACTTGACTCTTACTTTCATTTTCAAATAGGGAGATGAGATGGAGAAGTAGGATGGGATTGTGAATGTCGTGGTTGGTGACAAGGGCGCGTTGTCACAGGTATAGTCACACATCACCTAGTTCAAGGAATGTTCAAAGTCCATTTAATTCCTAAACACGCTCCATCTTAATTGCTACTAAATAAACACGGAAAATCATGAGGGGATGGGATCAAAGTAAAGCTATACAAAGAGCAAGGGGGGAGTAATATCCAAATCTACTATCTACCACCATAAATCAATATTAGAACTTTCACCCCCCGCAACGCAAAGAATATACACACCATGCAACATATATGAAACAGAAAATCAATACAGCTAAGATCTCCTACTGGAGCGTCTTGAACGCCTCGAGGAGGCGGCAGGGGCAGTCGCTCCTTCGAGAGCGGCTGCAATAACTTCAGCTGGCAGATCCACGTGGACGCCCTCTGGATAATGATAGGCATCCAGAGGTGAATATGCTGGAGGTTCCCGATCCGGAACAGCTAAGAGAGAGCTATTCCGTGGTGGAGGATTCACACTGGAATCTTGTCGAGAGCTTCCTCGACGGCGGTTCCGACGTGTTGTGAAGCTTTCGGTAGGAGTGGAGGCTGATGCAGAGTTGGGAGTGTTGCGACCTGAGAGTGGTTGCATAAATATATCGGATTGGTTGGGCGTCGGAGGGTTATGGGGTTGATGAGGCGAGTCCACGTCTGAAGAGTCGGATTCTTGGATCATCGGTGGTGGAATCTGTAGTTCTGAGGCTGGTGCTCTCGAACGAGATCGAGTGGGCGTAGGAGATGTGGAAGACCCAGAGCCAGAGTTATCCGAGGGACTAGTCACAACTTCAGTCGGTGAAGCAGGTGGATGAGGTAGACGAGTTCCGGAATGAATCTCACGATCCGTCGGAGAAACATATAGCGTTGGAGCCTCTTCTTCCATTGGAGTAAGTGGTGGTGGTGGTGAAAGAGGAATAGATGTAACAGGTGTTCCTCGTAAAGGAGAGGGATGGGTGGGCTGATTAGAACTGCCTGTAGTAGATCTAGGGCGACGAGATCGGTGCCTTCGCGAGGAAGAAGTTGATGGAGAATCCAATGATGGAGGCGGGCCCGCCGGAATACGTCCGCCACCAGCTTCTAGTAGAATACTCCCTCTTTCTGCGCCGTATGCAGGAGGTGGTGCCAAAGTACCGATACTTGGTGCCAACCCCCATTTCTTGACATTAGCTTCGATAAATACGAATCCAGATTGCCCGAGGTTGACATGCACGCTGCAGGGCCCATCTGCACCGACAGTCGGGAATAAATTCCACTTTGTCAATCCAACGTAGGCATCCTCTAGGCGCCGGCCGTTTCGAGTAAAGAAAACTGTACCGCTTCTAGGGCGATATCCAACTCCTAGGACATCACCCTCTTTCAGAGTGGGTCCAAATGTTGACTGGGTGAATGGATAGTTGTGAGATTTATCACCAGTAGAGTGATAAGCGACTGAGTAACGATTATGGCCAGGCAATCGAAAGGCAGGATAAGGCTTGGTAGCAAGACCTACAGATACGTGTGTCGTCGTCGGCAAGTCAAACATCTTGACCTCCCAGTAATAGACCTCATTGAGTTTCGGAAGAGGAAGATTGGACTGGCAAGATGAGGCTGAGGATGGGTCCGGGAGGAAGGTGAGCTCGGTCCGTGATTGGACGAGCAATGACGGCGAGGATTCGTAGTCGGGCTCAAAGCACCAAGCAGAGACACCTTTCTCTTGTATAGCTAAGAACTGGGATAATGTGATGTCGGTTGGCAAGGAATTGGGCGGTGACTGTATTTGGAAATCTGCAGAACAAGGGACGAAGGGATCAGGGAACTTCCACGGTCATAGAGCTCGTTGTTGAAGCATTACCTTTAGCTCGCATATACGAGCGTTGAGCCTCTTCGTCTACAGTCTCCAGCCAACGACTCTCAACCCCTTCGAAGCCCCCTTCCCCGTCGACCATCTCTTCTCGACTCATATCGATAGGCCCATCGCTGTCTCGCAGGAGAATACCACGCCGTTTCCGTAGGAGAAGAACACATGCGATAAAGATTAAGAGGAGAAATAGGAATGTACTGAGGATAATAAGTAAAGGTAGGAGTACAAGGAGTGCGTCGTCTCCGCGTTGCGACGGTGGCTGTTCTGGGTCCTGCCGCAGCGACGACATGGAGGCCCCATAATTGTCATAAACATCGTTTCTAGAAAAAGGATTGATCCAGTTCAGAATATCGGAGACTCGTACTCCCTCGCCATGCTGGACAGCGGCGAGGAGAGGCATGGTGGGAGTTAATGGCAGAGGACTTGGTACGTGACGTTAGGGCAGCGGAGATTGAAACTCCCATATCAGCCTCCAATATGTCTACAGCCACACCCCTCAGCCCAACATCACCAAAACCGATGCGCCGAAGGGTCTCTACTCGTAGAGCTCGTGCTGGCTCCCATCTGCCTCCAGTGCAGAGCCAGGAGACCCACGATGCAGCTCTACACGCCATACGCTTGTTTCTGAAAGACAGGAGCTCTTATGATGTATTCCCTGTCAGCTCACGAGTTATCGTACTAGATACCAAATTAGAAGTGAAGAAGGCGTTGATATGTTTGCTAAACAATGGTATGTGAAGTCCAGTTGTGAGGTTGCAGTCTTGCTGAACGTTCTAGAAGGTGTCGTCTCTGCCCCTCTGTGGAACAGCGAGCAGCGCAGCTTTGCTGGGATGCTCACAGTTTCCGATATAATTCATCTAATACAATATTATTATTGGACCGTATCATCCTATGATGTTGCTGCTGCCCACGTAGAAGAATTCAGACTGGAGTCACTCAGAGGTAAGCTGTCTATAAATAATACCTCAAAGCTCGTTCTGAAAGATTATACCAGAAATTGAGCGCAAGCTGAACGTGCCTCCACCGCCCTTATTGAGCATTCATCCGATGCAACCGTTATATGAAGCATGCAAAAAGTTGATTAAGACACATGCACGTCGACTGCCGCTGCTGGACACCGATAGCCAGACCGGAGATGAAACAGTCATATCCGTCCTCACCCAATATCGCCTCTTGAAATTCATTGCTATCAATGTCAGTGTTATATATCGTCTTCCGTTCTTAATGTGTTTACCCTTTATTACAGTGCAAAGAGGTTACTGGATTGCATATGCCACTTCGCAAGCTTGGCATTGGCACCTATGTTACCCCAACAGATGACAACCCATACCACCCTATTTGCTGGGCGACGATGGAAACGACGGTGTTCGATGTGGTCCATATGTTCAGCGAACGCGGTATTTCTGCCGTCCCAATCCTGGACAAAGATGGCGTCGTGATTAACTTATATGAGACAGTGGATGTCATTGTAAGCGTTGCGTTATACTTGTTTACATCCTCTGACCATAGCTGCAGACTCTGGTTCGACTAGGCGTCTACCAATCTCTAGACTTAGACATTTCAAATGCACTGTCACAACGGTCGCCTGATTTCCCTGGAGTTGTCGTCTGCAGCGGCAACGACTCTCTGGCTACTCTGCTGGCTCTAATAGGCAAGAGACGTGTGCATAGGCTCGTGGTCGTTGAAGGCGAGGTGTGTGATATCATTCAACTGTTCTCACACCTTGCTAACTTTTTCTAGGGCGAGTTTGAAGGCGGCCGTAAAGGACGATTGTTGGGTATTATCACGCTCAGCGACGTCCTACGCTACGTCATTGGCGAAGCTGGATTAGGTGATGGTCTCCCTGTAGCAGAAGAAGACGTCGACGGTTGAATTCCAACCGAACATTATGTCCGAATCTGCTGTTTGGATCATTTCTGCTCGATAATATGTAATGTATGAGTATACCGTTTTGTTCCTTTTGCTTTTGCTGTCTTAGATACCCCCATTGCTATCGTATCTCCGTCGATGTTATGTTTTCCTTTGTTACATTTCATTCATAGAGCAACGCAATTACGTTTTTACCGTAGAACTCGATCAAGGAAATCACGATATTTAAGCGCCTAATTGTATGTGTTTATTTCTAAGGACCATGTTATCTTGGAACATTAGTACTGCCAACGCGTTGATACTTATTGTCCTCCTTGCTGTGGCCATTATTGCGCTAAATAAAATGGCCGGAGATCCTTATGGCACATTTCATTTAGGTTTGAATATCCGTGAAGGTCAAGATCCGACCAAAGCACCAGACACAGAATGGCTCAATATGGGATATTGGAAGGTTTATCCACTTTATCCCATCCACCTATCCAGATTAATTTGTATTTTAGGACACCAAAATCTTCCCCGAGGCTTGTGAAGGTGCACTTCATCCTCACACTAATTGACCAAAATCTCATTCCAAAGTGTTAGCACTTGCGCTGCGAATAATCAAAGCGTCTAAACCTATTCCTCAGGGCCATGTCTTAGGTAAAATGATTTATTCACAATGAAGAAGGCAAAGTAATGACGCTCATTCTCTAGATGTTGGGCATGCTTGTGGAGACTCTCTCCTTCTGTATCTGGAACATCCATCCGTACCTCGACCTGCGACCTTATGGGGAATTACATCTCTTCCCACTCACAGCTCAAGAGCTCATTCCCGCATCTCAAAATACCAATCCACCCAAGACGTTCAAAATTGTGACGTTCACCTTCTTTGCGACGATGCTGTCTTCCGCTCGCAGGCTTCCAATCATCCCCTAAATCCAGCTTCCTCGTCTCCCTTGTTGACAAGCATCACCGCCATCGATTGCGCCTATCATTTCGCGTCTCGAGAATTATTCTTACAGCAAAGTTTCTCGCGTCTTGCCCCAGGTGGTACAATTGCTCTCGGTGACTTGGTTGTCTCCAAACCGCTCTCCCTCCCCCTCAGAGTCGTCCTCTCCAAGTTACTCTCCGTTCGTGCCGAAAACATGGTGACACCTCCGATCTACGAATCCCAACTAAAGAAGGCCGGCTATGTGTCCATCCGCTTTGAAGACATCAGCGAGAATGTTTTTCCTGAATTTCGTATTTTTCTCGCCTCGAGAGGTGGGCTTTGGAGAGTTATGACCACTGTGATTGGATGGTGGGTCGCAGCCGGGGGACGCTTCGTGATTGTTAGTGCTTCCAAATCTAGCTCGTAGGCCGAGTCGCATTTGCGTTTCCAGAAGCAGTCTGGGAATTAGAGCTTTGGTGGAGAGTCATGTGTGAAACCCCATGACGATTGATATCCTTCGTGTGAATGACTAGCATACAAAAGCAGACGGGGTTTGTGTGGTAGAGCTGCTACGACAGTCTCCATCTGGTATTATGGTCGTGCACTTCCAGGACGAATATGAGCATGCTGCGGCGCTGAAAGAGAACAGTGAAAACCTAGACTTTAGCGAGACTCCCGAATGCGGACAATGTCACAAAGAGGATCCTAAGGTATGTCCGCCTTGGAATGGGAACCAGGCTTTCATTTTGAGAGTGTTTACAGTGTCTTTTATGCGGGGCCTGTTTGGTGAGTTACTTTAAATATACGTAACTGGTCAGATACTGAGTCAATTCCGACAGGCAATTTTGTACTGTAGTGCTGAGGTCAGTGATCGTGTTTTATTCGTAATTGTTGATCTTATAGTAAATTGATTTCCAGTGCGCAAAGGAGGGCTGGGTTGATAGAGTACTGCCCAATAATGCAGTATGTCATACCTATGAAGTTAAGAGTTAAAATATCTAAAGGATTTAATAGGGAATTTCTCCTGGCCATAAGGTCATGTGTACACCGAACAAGGTATGGATAAAGGATAGAATTTGTATTGGACCAAAAACCTGAACGCTCTGGTAGGAGCAAATGAACAAAGTTGGCGATCTTCAAGCAGTTTTAAAGCAGTTTCCATGGGCCAGAATAGAGAAAGACGGTACATTCCGTTCCCGTTTACTTCTTGCTTCCAGAGGTTTATTAGGAACCGGGAAGGAGTTTGGATATTGGTGCGTCACACTTTATCTTTTCATTTTGACCAAGGTTTCATTTATTGGTTGAAGGGCTGAAGAACCTTGTTGCGAAGCGCATGGACTCGGAACTTGGGAATGGGGAATATCTCTCATGCAATCCGAATTTCCGAATGACAAGTCAGGATGGAAACTCCCAGAAGATGAAACACCTTGTCTTACGTTCGATGAGAAACACAAAGCTCCTTCATTTCCTCCCAAGTTTGAGGATAACTGGAAGAGCTACTACGAATGGCGGGGACTGTCACTGAATTCGCCAGCCGCGCTACTTCTGCATTGGCCGCTTACAGTTTACCACCTCTTGAACCAGTTGAAACTTGTACCTCACAGTCCTGACCAATCTTCAGAGCGAAAATCGCTCTTGATACATTACCTTGGGGTGGAGGAAGAATTGGATTATTTACCCATGTGAGTAGAATAATACTTTTCCGCCGATAGTGTTTGTCTGAACGTACTTCAGCTTCGGGGAATTGGCCCTCTTATTTCCTAATACTGACATTGAGCTTGTAGTGTTCGGAGAAGCGGCGTATACAACCCTTCACAGTGGTCGTTATTTTGCTGATACAAACAATCCCTCCGTCATCTCGAAAGCCAAAGACGATGTCATCTATACCTATACCGCTCCGAACACCAGCACTCTCCGTATTATGCTCTGGGGAGGGGGTCCAAACTGGACACCTGAAGTGCTACGTTTTGGTGCACCATTCCCTGACGCGCTTATAGGGCTGAATGCAGGCCTTGCGGCTTATACAGAATGGCATAGTGCGATTGTGGCAAGTAGAGCGTTTGGGATTCCTTTTGCGGTGACGGAATTTATGGAGGCGAGTGTGGAGTTGGATAAAGGGCTTGTGAGGGGTTTGACGGTGGAATTACCAGGGGGTGCAGGAGAGTGGATGAAGGAGACGTGAGTGATGAGAATTGCCTATCGTTCAACCGATTTCTAATAGTGGTTGTAGGTATGGGGAAGAGGGGGCGGCAAATCTGAGACTCAAGCATGAGATGCCATTTGGAATGAACCCGTTCATGAGACCCGGACAGAAGACTGGGGGTGCATGGAGTCGCTTACCTGCTGCTATCAACGGGTTCACACTGATCGTTACACCGAATGTGAGGAACCCGATCGCGAATGGTAATTGAATTTGTGGTATGTGGACAGTGATAGGTTAAGCCCTAAATCCTCCGTGGCACTCTTTGTTATTAACTGTGAAGAATGGATCCAAGAGAGCCCACTATTCTTTGGAAATTGCAGACAATGTTTTATTCTCCTTGTGGAGATAGAAATAACATCGGTTTTACGAAGTCGAGCCTGCTTACTCTGATGAGATTACAAGCCAGCCGCAGTCCATGCTGCCCCATCTCTTGGGAAAGGACTCACACATAGTTAGGAACTTCCTACCAAAATGAGCTTTGCGGTCGTTTGGAACTATCACCTATGGCTCCTCAAGGGGAATCACAACTAAATCTCGAATGTCGGTGCCAGGTTGATTTTTATAGATTGAAGGTATTATAGAGCGACCCGCGAGATACAATCTTCAAGGAGTTCGAAAGAGCAATTTTGTGTCTCAATTTCATTCATTGATGTATTCTCAGATGGAGTATGCAGGTGATGATATTCAGCATCAATTTAATCTTCTTTTTGCATTTATCCTCATACAGCTTGGTGGTTGGACTCATCCACATGCGGCAGAACGTCGAATCACAGACGGATAGCATTCCATCGCAGTGGCGGTATACAAACAAACCATCTTCCTTTAACCTCTCTTCTTAATAAAATAATACCAGAAAGTCCGTAGAAGTGGCGTACCTACTCTGATTTCCAAGCTACGCACCTTTACCAACCTTTCCGCCTTGTCTTTACCAATACTTGAAGGTTGGCTGAAGTGGATACGCTATGAGTTTATGAAAAGGTAGGCAGATGTGGAGCCATGGAATATATGGATTTTCACTACATTCTTCCTGACAAGGTCATACATCTCCTTTTCGTCCTTGATTCTCGTTGAGGCGATATATATACCTAATCTATCCCATGTCTTTGAGATTATGAACTAGATGAACTCGGCCTCTTCCTCCCTCCAGATGGATGGCTATGGTCAACTGCCTCTTACGAAGAATGATCCCTTCTGGTAGCATCCAATAGTCGAACAAACACACTAGGTCTTCCTATGCGGATGGCCATAGAGGCCTTTATCGCAAGGAACAGTGACATCTCATTACCAGACTTCGACGCCCTTCCAGGATTTTCGTTATCAATGGCCAATCCGCATCTTCCATGTTTATTTTATTTCGTCATTGCACGATCAACAACGATACAAAGCCGGACAAACTCTTCATGCATGAGGTCAACAACGTGTTGCACTTGGTAATCCGAGCACCTGGAGTATCTCGGGTTGTACAATAATCTGCAGGCTGTTATTATCGATTGGTAAGTCGGGCAGAAAGAAACTACCAGATGTTCAACGCCTAGACTCTTGATGTCGAGGTGGAGGGCAAAAGGATAAAGGGTTCATGTGATCACAGCGTTTTAATCAACATCCGAGTAGGCCGCAGCTACATCAAATTTAAAGTTAACGGAATAAGCCACGTGATAAATGTTTCTTGACTGCCTCATTCACCACACCTGACTGGATTGGCTTTCGCGTCAAAATGTGGTCATAAACCAATATGTACAATCTGTCCTCCGTATAAACGGAACTCTTCAGTTTATAATGGATGTCCGATATCGGTTTTGCGATTAGAAAAAGTGGGACCGTCTTTATGTGTGACGCTGTCGCCGTGTCGGGGTTGCTTGATAATTATGAGCGTTTGCAGTCTTACTTCCGTGGATAGCCACATAAGATTTTGTTCAAGTAATTAGAGCTAAGCTTCGCCAAGTGAAAAGTCAAGCTCCACCAAGCTGACCGTACCCTTTCACAACACAGCATAAATTCGACCCAATACTCATGACCGATACTGCATTATTCGACCCGTCGACGGTTGGTCACTTTGTCATCTCCGACATCCGCCGTTCACATCGGCTTGCTATCCGCAAATTATAGCTGAATTATGATGCATAACGCTTTCTGGTTTGGAATAATTCGCGAATCTCCGTGCATAGAGAACGGATCTGTGAAGCGGAAACGGATAACGGATGGTGTAGATAGCCGTGACTTGTTTGGCAATCTAAGAATGATCGCGTTGCGGAATTGATATGTGTACATATACGTATTTAGCAGGAGTATGCTATGATGAGACGACGATCTCCTTCAATAAGCGTTTATTCCATCGGGGATACCTCTTCTGAGATGCGATAGGAAGTGATCCGAATGCATTGATTTCCAGGAACTGACAAGATTGGGGATTTCAAAGATTGGCTGAAGTGAAACCCCGGCTGACTAAGCTGGCTGCTTTCGTGAAGACTCTCATTATTACTTGGCTCTGAACGGTATAAAGAGGACGTGGGGTATTCAAGAGCTCGAGCATCCCCACAGTTATGAACGCGGTACGTGAAACTCCATAATATGCCAGTTCGAGGGCATGAATACTGACATTCCTGGGATAGAATAAGCAGTGCTTCATCTGCCACAAAACATTTACTTTAACTGCTAATCTTCAACGACATATGAAGAGTCATGACGCAAATAAGCCAACATTTTCCTGTTCTTATTGTAATGCCAGCAAGTTCTCTCGCAATGACAGTTTCTTGCGACACCAAAAGGAGTGTCGGGCACGGAAAAAAGACCCCCAATCGCTCGATGGGACACAGTCTTCAAAGGTTCCCTATTCCATCCGCTTTCTTGACAGTATATCCAATTTAATATGTAATATATAGGCCTTATCTTCTACCGAAGTTTCAACATCAACACAATACCTGAATCGATATTCTTCGAATCCATGGAAAAATAGTATGTAAAATCATTGAGACGCCATTCCTGCATTGACAACTACCCATTGAAGACGACCTGCTGACAATACTCTTTTCAAATAATAATGTTAGTTCTCGCATAATACCCGACTTGGCGGGAACAAGCTCGTATGGCCGAGCCAAGCGTGCGCTTTTTGTGCCAAATGCATTGCAGCTATCTCCACCTATCCCTCCACAAGGCGACTCGCCCCTGAACTTTAACAGTCCATATCGGAATGAGTTTTGTATGTACATGATGCGGGCACCTTGATTGAAATTTCTAACAGTCGCCTACGTTTTGTAGATGCGTGTGGCATTTGGTATTTCACCCAAGTGTATCCTCTTTTCCATGTCCCAACTCACAACCTCAATCCCGTGCATCCGTTTATGCGGGAAGCCATCATTCTGAATGGTGCATGCTGCGTACGAAGCACACCGGAGCAGGAGAGGGAAGGGGATACATATGTTTTGAAAGTACTGCGGAGCGATCTGCGAGATAAAATATTCAGAGAATTCGTAACTTTGTCTCTCCCACTCCGTAAATTTGCCTAATGGTGTCATTATTTCAGATGGAAACCTCAAATGATAATATTCATCTCCAATCTGTCCTTCTTGCCGCATTTATCCTCATACAAATTGGTGCTTGGACACATAAAGATGTTGTGGAACGCCGAGTTATGGATGGATATCACCCTATGGTCATCGCGGTATGAACGAAGTGAATCTCACATTTGTTCTGCTAATTGCATGGCTTCAGATGGCCCGTAAAAGCGGTATTCCTTCTATGATTTACAAATTACGCACCTCTATTGCATGTATGGATTTATCTTGCCCAAACCACGGGGAATGGATGAGATGGGTCCACTACGAGTACATGAAAAGGTAAGTAAGGATAAAATGCGTATGTCTGGTTTCATACAACGCTATACATCTCTAACAAATCTTCCGTATAGGATAATGCATATCCTTTTCATCTTTGATTCCCGGCGTGGTGACATGTGTAATACACCACCGTGTCTTTTGGATAAAGACCTGGACGAAATGGGTTTCTTCCTTCCCTCAGACGGACGTCTTTGGGTAGCTTCCTCATATCAACAATGGTATTTCCGGGCACGATCAAGCACTCGAATGAGCATACTGGGTCTCCCTATAAGAGTAGCTGTCGAGACTTTCCTTACCAATCCCGAGACCAAGGATACGTCTTTAACGGACTTCGACACATTCGCAGGATTAATTATCATTAGCGGGATCATCCATGCAGTCAATGTCTATTTTAATTCATCGAGACATGAACAGCAACGGTACAACATCAAGCGCGCCCTCGATGCTTGGTGTAAACAACGAATGACCTCAGATGATTCAAGTCCATTGGAATATCTCAATTTGTATACTTATATGCAAACTCTGTATATCCACGAGGATCCCACGCGTTTGGTAAGTCAGGCGGAAAGAAACTATGAGAGGTTCAATGCGTGGCTTGTGGAGATTCCTGATGTGGATGTAGGGGACAAGAAGATAAAGGGGGCGTGCACCACCTCGTCATAACATGTATTGTAAATAAAATTAATCGATTGGATGGAAGGATGTAGGTGCGTTTAAATGGGGGAGAGTTGCCAAAGTAGATTTTCAAGTGGAGCTGGGGAATTGTTCTATTGTGAGTGATGATGTCTACAGATTAGAGGTAAATATGCTAGATGGGATAAATAGGGTTTTGCGTTGCGTATAAAATCGCGACTCTAAACCCAATGGTGTATAGTATACTAAAATCTCTATGGGGCAAAATTAGTCAAAGATAAGCCGATGCACTTCAACTCACTGTGTCATGTTACAACACGCCTGCGATAACTCGGGGAACTTCCTGCTCCTTTTGCATCAATTCATGAATAGTCCATTCATATATGCCGAGCCAAACAGCGCCGCCTGCTGCCATCCATAATATTCGAGGGACGGCACCAGCGAATAGAGCCCTAATACCTTCGTTTCGTCGGATTTCCTTGAAGTAATGCAAATACGATCGCTTTGCTTCGCCGGCCTAGAGGAAGACTTCTAAGGAGAGAATGTATATTTTATGAAATAGACGTACCCGGACATCCAACATGACTCGTGTTTTAAGAACGTCAAAGGGAGTACTGGCCGCTGCTCCTAATCCGCCTGCAACACTGCCGCAACATCCAGCTTCCCAGGGATATAGTTCTTTTCGACCCGTATATCGAGCGAGTTGAACCTTCAAGAATTCATATAATGGGAATTCAACGGCAGTGAAAGGAATCTTGAAGAAAATAGTCAAGATAACTTCACTCAATGGCATCACACGACGTACATCACGAGCGATTGTGATTCCGAAACCGCGGTAAAATCCTCGGAGTCCTTCAGCTTGATATGTTCTCTGTGCAGCAATTACGGAAGGGAAGGAGCTCTTCCCGAATGTTGAGGTTTGTGAACGGGTTTTGACGACCTCCGTAGGCACCCGAATTAAACAAGCTACCTTGCCCAGAGGAGATATTTAGACAAGTCAAAGAAGAAGGAAGCAGGACAAGCCCTAGTACAGATAACTTCGGCAACCGATCCTGAGATGAGATGGTTGATTGGTGCTAGATGAGGTGGTATTGGAGAGTTCTGCTTCATGTAGTTGTAGATTGCGAAAAAGATTGCTCCTGAGTTGGTAAAGCGATGGGTGAGATATGAGTGAGGTATTATGTGTGGATGAAGAAGAAAATAAAATACCTCCTGGAGCACCTCCTACAATCACGCTACCAATGCCATGGTATACACCTCTAAATCCTCCCGCCTTTAGAAGTCCTTGAGCAGATTGCAGCCGTGTTTTGACCGTGTCAATCGGGAAAAAGATAAAATCAGCGGCAGTTCCAGCAATCGCACCGGCCTAGAAGATACTTTAGTAGTCGCTAATAGCATCCAGAAGACAAAAGTTTACAATGAGCGACTGCGAGAAGGTGGGTGTGGTCATGAAAAAGTGTAGGCGCCTGATGAACTCCGTCGGAATATGGAAGGTCCTTCCGTAGTGGGCCCGACGTGAGTGAATTTTGGAGCTTCTTTTGACAAGCCAACCAGGGTTCTCAGGTCGCGATATATGCTATTTTATTTATAAAATATTTAAACACTTTGTTGGATAAAAGGACTGCACAGCAAAAGGGCAACCAAAGACACAGGCGCCCATTGAACCCCTGTTGAAGTGGCTGAGGCGATGCCAATCAGTACATAAAAACAAGGCTTGCTTGTGCCCTGCCACAACATCGCTGTTGCTCAACTCCCGTCTTGTCGCACAATGTGGAATAATCAACCTTCTGGAAATTATCCTCCTCCTCCTCCTCCTGCAGGATTTGGGTAAGAATACTTGCTGATAATTATAATCGAATTACTTTCTAATATCATTACCTGATTCTGCTAGATTCCCTTCACCGTAAGGATTGTTGATCGCCATGGGTTGGAATCACATCTGATATTCCGTCTAGTCAACCAGGGTATCCGTCTCCTTCTCCGGGTGGTTATCCACCACCTGCTGGTGGTTTCGCTCCTCCCCCAGGACCTCCTGGTTACCCTCCGGCACCTGGTACTGGGTATGCTCCCAGTTACGCTCCTCCTCCAGGGCCTCCTACCGGGTGAGCACAATCCAATAATTATCATACACTATAGCCATATTCATCGACAATTATCAGTTACGCTCCTCCTCCAGGGCCTCCTACTGGGTGAGTATAATTCAATGATTGTCATGGACTATAGCCATATTCATCGACAACTATCAGTTACGGTTCCCCTTCTCCGTAAGTTCAGCTGCGAATAGCTTGCCACCGATCCTCATCTTTCGCAGTTATCCACCACCCCAGAGTGATTCCAATAGAGGATATCCAGGACAACAGTATCACCAAGGTCATAGTCATGGATCAGGAGGATATGCTGCGCCTCCCGGACCCCCGCCTTCACAGCACTATCAGCATCAACAGCAGTATGCTGCTCCTTGTATGCCTTATTCAACTTGTTCCATCGATTAATACTAACAAGAATGTAGCCGCTGCTCCACGTTAGTTCATCCACATTCGTCGTGTTTGCTGTACTAAGTCGTTATAATAGACATGCCTCCAACTGCGGTTCAACACTATGGACCACAGTTCCAACAAGCTAGCGGCCAACTTCAGCAACCTTACTTCCAGTACTCTCAATGTACTGGAAAGAAGAAGGCTCTCTGTGTAAGTTCCTATTGTCACCATTTCTTTGTGTATTTTATTGATAGGTTTACAGATCGGTATAAACTACATTGGTCAGAGCGGTGAACTTCGTGGCTGTCACAACGATGCAAAGAATTTGGTTAGCTTCTTGTGCTGTACGTACTCATATAGAATTGTTGGACTGATTAAACTGATTGTTATCCAGCCAACTTCGGATACAAGCGCGACGATATTGTTGTGCTTCTAGATGGAGCCAGTAACCCACGCGAGCATCCCACTAGGGATAACATCGTATGTAGTAGGAGGTTAATTAAGTCTATGCTCATTTCTTATATCACACCTTTAGATTGCTGCAATGCACTGGCTTGTCCGAGATGCTCAGCCCAACGATTCTTTATTCTTCCACTGTGAGTGTGGTGTTAACCTCCTGGTATATTCCGACCTTGAATTTCTCTTTAGATTCTGGTCATGGTGGACAGGCCAAGGATACCGATGGTGATGAAGGCGATGGCTTTGATGAAGGTTTGTTAATCAACATTCAAATTATTAATTTACTTATTACCGTATAGTCATCTATCCTGTCGACTACAAATCTACTAATCATATTGTCGATGATGAAATGCACGCAATTATGGTCAGGTCTTTGCCTGCAGGTTGCCGTCTTACTGTAAGCGCTCTTCTTCGTGCCAGTGACAGCCCAGGCTAACATCTAAGCCCAGACTATTTTTGATGTCAGTTTATTCGTTTTATTTCCGATCGCATATTGATTTGTTTTCTAGTCTTGCCATTCCGGTTCCGCTCTTGGTCAGTCTAACTAATAATCCCTTGTTCATCATTACTGACCACTCTCTCCACCAGATTTGCCGTATATCGTATGTATTCTTGCCTCTTTATTGAACTCTTATTAACCCCTTATCGAAGTATTCCACAGAAGGCAAAATCAAGGAACCTAACTTGGCCGCTGAAGCTGGACAAGGCCTCTTGTCCGCCGCTAGCTCTTACATGAAGGGCGATATGAGCGGTGTATTCAATGGAGTGTCCTCTATCTTCAAGACTGCAACTGGCAGCTCGAAGAAGGCCGATGAATATTCCAAGCAAACTCGTACCAGTCCCGCTGATGTGGTAAGTACTCTCTACGGCAGTTGACTTTTCACTTGGCTTGGTGTTAACTTGGGTGCAGATCAGTTTCAGTGGATGTAAGGACTCGCAGACTAGTGCGGATACTGTTGAAGCCGGTAATGCTACTGGCGCAATGAGCTTCGTACGTGCTTTATACTCATTTGCCACTGGAAGTTTCTAATCTCCTCTTCTGTGTGCAGGCGTTTATCAAAGCTTTGAGTATGTTTCCTAATGCTACGTTTATTGTGGATCTTGATTAATCACCAATTCAGGTGGCGGTGGCCAAATGACGTATAACCAGCTCTTGAACAGCATCAGGAGCATTCTCAAGTCATCAGGATATGACCAGAAGCCTCAGTTGTCGAGCTCTCACCCCATGGTATGCCACTCATTCTCTGATAAAAGTTCTGTCTATTGATGAATTTTATGCAGGACACGAACGTCGTTTTCATCGCTTGACTTGTAAAATCGTGTTAGATATGGTCCCGAGACTCCAAGGCTGACATGTTAGAGTATTGGGACAAATGTTGGACTATGTATTTCTTGGTGTTATAACTACCTATGCGAAATGAACTGCTTTGCAGATATTTAACTGTTGTTCACTCTATGGGAGACAGAGGGGAATCGATTATACTGGTAATGAGTGATATCCAGTTACGGTCTGGTAAGGTGCTCTCTTTGAGCACATGCTCCAACCTTGCTGGCAGCGAATACTCTAACAGCATCGCCCGGAAGAGATCACATTCCATAAGGGGCCTGCGTTGATAGCTTAACATTCTGTGGCTTTCGAATGTTCATTCGGATATGTTTGGAAATGCTTCAGGAGCTATGGAGAGCCTAACCAGGACTTGCAGATCCAGTAGCTTTCAGCTGATTCCGACCGACTGGCTTGTGGCTTAAAGCGGAAGACCGCTCGAAAATTAGGCTCGAGATAGTCACGTTGGAACGTTCGTGCATCTGGGTGGTCGAAATACTTCATTCTGTTGGATCAAGGGTGTTAAATATACCAGAGAATAAGTGGTTAATGACTCGAACATACACTAGTCTGCCCCCTATGGCGAGATGGCGGTCTGCGAACTTATATACGGCTTCTGCAAGTCGAATAGAATTCGATATGTCCGCTGTCGTGTTTCCCGTTGCATTTGCGGCCATGTCAGACATGATCAGGTCGACGCATTTTGAGTCGGATGTTTGTGGGAGTGCGGAAGGCAATAAGTTGGCACCATCGAAAAGAAAATCCCCCTGAAGAGTAACAACTCCAGGGATGGGCTGTATTCGAATTAAATCCAAGGCGAGAAGAGTTGGAGAACCACGGTAATCTTCTGGGTCGTTTCTACCGTGACGTGGGGTTAGTTTGTTTGCAATGACTTGCGACCATCCCCCAGGAGCAGCACCGAGGTCCACCACAACGCAAGGCCTATAGTACTGATCTTCAAGTATACGATATTTCTTGTCGATCTCGATTAGCTTGAAAGCACTACGAGACCGAAAACTTTGAGGCGCGCTCAGGAGTCCGAAAGCATCAGAGTCTTGAGACTTCCGTACGAGAGGTTTCTTTGGAGGTCTTCCTTTTCCGAAATGTTCACCTGCAAGACGTTGCTTGACATATGGATCTTGAGCTTGTCGTGCGAGCCATTGTTTTGAAGAACTGGAGCCCTTTTTGAGAGCAGGAAAAGAGGGACGCATTCAAGTTCGCAGGTCGTTAAACGCGCTGTCACCACGATCTCCTTGACCATCATGTCGCTCGCTCCTCGAGCCATTTCTGAGACTGTTTTTGGGCCTTTTCTTGACGAAACATTCTTCCATTATCATGATGGGACCAATTATCCTATTAAGGGCTTGAAAGTATACCAAGATGATACGAAAAGATACATTGGACTCGACGATCTTGAGGTCATTCACGATCGCGGCAGGAAAGGCACATTTGAGAACGTCTTCTTCTCCGGAAATATAAAATTAACGAAGGTAAATAAATGCAAATGTTCCATTATCAATTGAATCTTCACTCCCAGGAAGACAAAATCTCTATGCGAGGCCGGTTTCCTTAAGCTCCTCTCGCAAGTCAGAGTCAAGGTGGCAACAGCTACACCCGACAAATTACGGAAGTGGTGCAAAGAGGGTAGTATCATAATCGAATTGTTGTGCCAATTAAAGCAAATGCCTACCTGTTACATCGGTATGTGCTCAACCACCATATTTTCTCGGTTAACATATGGGAACAACTTAGTTGGATCCTGGTCGTCGTCTGTCCTCATTATTTCTGATGTTAAAACCAAGTGAGTCATTTACTGATTTTATTTACTTAATATTGACAAATTACTTGCAGTATCCACGCCCAACGACGGTATCTTGTCGAATCTTTCCATTTCCATTGTTTTCGGCGTAGCGAATATGTTTTCCGGCGGCATATGATGCTAAAATTTATTATCGATGCTGTCAATCGCAACAGGAAAATAGTTCCCCGTAACGAGCGCGACGTTCATTGGCTTGTGGACGAGTATATGAAGGATTACCTCGCCATTTTCCCCAATCGTCAAAAACCCACGCTTCATCGCTCCGAGGTCTACGATTATTTTTTCACATATCGTAAATGGCTAGGTAATTTTTGGAAGAAAAATAAGTGGGATATGTTACACAAGGATAGATGGGAGGACTGGGTAGCCGAGGCCGAAGAAAACCTAAAGGCCTCGAAGAGAAAGGGGAAACAAAGACATTTGGCCTGGGGAACTTTTATCCGACGAAAATCTAACTTGGTAAGACCCGAAGAAGCCCCAGAGGAACCCGAGCCTGTTCCATCCGAGGAATACTTCGATGGTGACCCGAATTATTTCAATATTGTGAGTGCATGTTTAATTTTCGTCATCATCTCTCCGTGATACTAAGTATTTATCTAGGGCGATTATTTGGGCATTGAAACAGCAAGTTCGGAAGAGTCTTCGGAATACGACAGCTCGGAAGATGGGGAGGAATATACCATGGATGAGAACCTGATCAGACCGTTGGTACACGCGGGACTCTTACGGCCAATGTCTGAACCACAATGGTTCTGGACCTGTGATATTACGGGAAAATGCAACTTTTCTATCGACCTTTTGCGTTGTCAACATGAAGACCTTCCTTTCATGGCGTGCCTCTCAGACGAGGAGAAGGCCTTTTTGCGATCAAGTATGGGGGATAGGAGGGATGTTTTGCACAGTGGGCGGTTAGGGAGAATATGGAAGAAAGTATGTCAGACGCATATGGATTGGCATTGGCGGGAAGCAGGTATCGCAGTTGATCATACCCTGAAGATTATCAGACCACTCGAGGAAGAATATCCATTGTAGCATTATAATTTCTTAAATAATTTCTTAATCAAGTATTTGTAACTTTGTAATATTTTCTACATATGTTGTCCTTCGAAGGCTAGCATTTATTTTTTCGGAGGGACTCGCTGCACTGTGGATCGCTATGGGCGTCGCCCTTCAGACGCCTTCATATCTACTTCGATTCCACTCATACTAGCTGATCATGTCTCAGCTCATTCCTGGATATAAGCACGTAACAGAATTTGGCCCTGCCGAAGAATATGAAGAAGAGGAAGAAGTCTGCTATGTTACATTCGACCTTGGAAACGTGGATCGTGCCCTGCTTCCAAACACCTCGGAGTACCGACTAGTTGTAAGCACCCCTTCTCTAATGTTACCCCTATCTACGATATCTCTTCAGGGCCTTGATACTCCCACTCCTATGATCCAGCTCTCTGGCACATTTTTCAAAGGCAAATACGAAGAACTTATTGGGACCGAGCTACTCTTCACGGACGGACGCGGTTGAGCCTTCAGGTCATCTTCCTTTTCAAACATATCTCTTATGTGGAATTATAGATGATGCTAATCCATCTAAGAGATTCGTCGTACCAGTCGGAACCACGGAACAAAGGATAAAGTTCGAGCAGGTAGATGTTAAACCCAAAAATGCATCATCACAGGCAACTGGGGGCGACGATCGTGCCATGGAAGCAGGATCCTCAAAGAGTAGCTCGCGAGGAAAGTCTGGCAGAGGCCGAGGAAGAGGATCTAGAAAGGGCAAGGGACGCGAGATGCATCCTCAGGAGCAAATCGTCGATTTGGATATCGATCCGTACGTTCTTCCCCAGTTGAGATTTGGATTCATTTAATAGTCATTCAGGGATACATGATCCATGCGGAATCGCAAATTTTTTAAACCGAGCTCGTTTAACGTCGGACTGTTCAGCCATTAGGAAAGCGACCTCTCATCTGCCGTTCTGGTATCCACTGTCTGCACGGAAACCCTGCTGACCGTCTTCTTTTACGCTGCTAAAGCCACGATCCTTCAAATCATTCACCAGAAACAACCTCGCAGTTCGGACCACCCATATGTCATTCTGGTGGTGGTCCGCACTGGCCCTAATCAAGTCTCCTTGGCTCTCCTGGACATTGCGATCTATAATTGCATTCAATATCCTTAGTCACTAGTCGAGATAAATTGCATCCCGCTTCCTCAACCGTTTCCCGCACAGTTGACTTATCCTTAATGAGTGTGTGACGGTACGCGACTGGCCAATGGTGGCGCACGCTCGTGCCAAGCAATTCACTTTTCAAAGTGCCATAATGTGCTCCTAGCTAACGATTGTCACAAAAGTCCTGCCGAACTATCTCATTCCCCTTAGCCCACCGGATGACTTTCTCTTCCCGTCAAGGAATAGGCTGTCGATCTTCTGTGGTATGCCTTGGGTCTGTCAAGACAGAAGATTCGTATCCTTCTTCGGTTTCAAAGATCTTCCGAGGAAGGATGAAACCTTCCTCAGCTCTCATTTTGCACTCTCGCATTTTGGTCGTGTGCTCTGAATCCAGGACTTCTTCTCACTTCTTCTCTCTCTCTGTTTATAGAAGCGCTAATGTCAGCAGCCTATAATTGGTCATTGATCGACGTGGGACACTTCCATCAACTGGCGGGATTCTTTTAGCTCTTGTTCCCCCCTCATGATAGATTGCGCTATAATTCGCCAGCGTACCTCACGATCGTCTTCGCTTACTTTCTCACTGCATGGTCTAGCTAATCGAATGAAACGGTCGAGAATGTCGCACCAATAACAAAAGAGAATTCGTGCACGTTCGTACGGTAGATGTAAGTACCATACCCGTAATTTCTCTGGGCAAGATATTTCTGAAGCGTATAAGAGATTCGAACAAGGTATGCTAAGACAGACTGCTTGTCCCTTGGCCGTTCAGTCATGTCGTCGTGGAAATCGCTCTTCGCGTTGCTCCTCATGGTGCAACAAGTCATTGCTGCGCCAGGAAATAGCAAAGGCTCTGCGTCTCATGCAGTTCTCCCTGAACCCGATCCAACAACTTTCGTCAATGTTACTTTGGGTAATAAGGTGTTTATTAACAAGGTACGCAGACACCGTTTCCGTCAATTGTACTTTTTCACGACAGGGTTTGTTTACTTCAGGGACTGGTAGGGTTCGGATTGATCCCGTCTAACTTCCGAGAATCCACTGGAGACACCTTCGGTGGCGTGGGTTCTGCCATTGCCCTCAAGAAAGGATCATGGAAGCAGAACAAGGATGGGACTTTCAGTGGTTCACTCATTGTACAGCCGGATCGTGGATTCAATATGTATGGTTTATACCATTCGTAAAATATTGATCTGGATCTCACAAATCACCACAGTATCAGCACAGTTGATTACCAAGGCCGCCAACATAGAGTGGACTTCAATCTTTCACCATACTATAATTCTACACCACTGTCGTTCACTGATGCTCAATCAACGTTGAAGCTGACATATCGGTCGACTTTGTTGTACAGCGAAATTGGCCGCAAACCATTCACTGGATTAGATCCTATTGGAATTAGGAAACCAAAAACTATTGGGCTGATAAAGAATCCAGAAGAACCGATTGTCAATTCGACAGTGGATCACATTACCCTTGATGCGGAAGGTCTTGTCCTGAATAACGACGGAACGTGCGTGTTCAAAGCCCTTCAAGCCAGAACATTTCGCTGACTTGAATTTCCAGTTTCTGGGTATCCGATGAATACGGGCCTTATTTGCATCTTTTCTCACCGACTGGAACATTCGTTCGTTCTATCGAACCTCCGAAGGCAATTTTGCCTTTCCAGCCTGACCCAGTAACTGGAGCGCCTGAGCTTAACTTTACGTCTCTTATCAATCCTCTTACTGGTAGGCAAGGAAATCAAGGTAAGCCTTGCACATAAATCAGGTCAAATAAACCATATCTATTTTTTTTTGGATAGGATTCGAAGGGTATAGATGCATCCCAGTATAAGATAACAGATTTTGATTTTATTTGCAGACTCACGAGCAACCCAAGCGGGACCAAGCTCTTCGTCCTCTTGCAGAGTGCAACAATGCAAGATGGAGGGGCAACCAAAACGACATCTCGTTTCACCCGTCTTCTCATCTATGATGTTGGTAATATCCTGAAGACTCCCAAATTGATTGGCGAATATGTTGTCCCTCTTCCTCAAGTATGTTCTTCTCCTTTAGTTAAATCTCTAAACAAACTTATATGTTATCTCTCAGAAAGCGTCAAATAACAACACGTTTGCTCAATCAGATTTCCATTATCTATCGGATACTCAGTTCCTTGTTCTTTCCCGGGACGGAGATGGCAATGGCAACGGTGTTGGAAACGAGAAGTCGAGCTATAAGCGAGTAGTATTTTTGCTTTCGAATACGGTTGGTTCTAAAGAATTACTCTCCTTCCAGACAAATCGATTTATTTGACATTTCCGATGCAACAAACATCGCCAACACGAAGTTTGACGATCCAGCAAACCCAGCGGCTCCCAACGGAGTTCTTGTTGCTGGAATCACACCTGCTATATATCAGTCTTTCATTAACATGCTTGACAAAGTGCAGCTTGGTCGTTTCGGTCTCCATAATGGTAAGATCTCGACTCTCTTGAGAAAAGGTGCCATCGTGACATGCAACACAGGCAAACCCCTTGACTCAACCCTCATTGACGGGAAGTGGGAAAGTATAGCATTGGCTCCTGTAGGAGATCCTTCTTTCCCAGACGATTATTTCGTTTTTACTGCAGTACGTACTCAGTTCCTGCCTGCACGGAGATGTTTAAGCCGATACTTTCATAAATAGGCGGATAATGATTTCCAAACCACCGATGGTATCTCTGTTGGCCAACCTTACAATGCTGGAGCAGATGTCGATAACCAATTTTTGGTTTTGCGCGCTACATTACCCAGCATTCAGCGAGGCAGTGTAGAGAAATGCCTTGGCTTATAAATAAATTGAGTCTCGGAAGTATTCACACTGGTGTCTTCGTGGAATCATATCTCTGTAATGCAAAACACTCTGCAACTATCAAGACGTACATAATCGGTTTCTTTGTGTGGCAGGAATGGGAGAACTGTTTATGGATTCGTTATGGATGGTTGTGGGCGACACTAATAAAATCCAAACAAAGTGTGAGAAAACGCCATAATGTGGGATGATGATGATGGCCCTTTATGTCCCAGAAACCAGAGAATGCCTCGTGTCCTTCTCTTATAATTGGCCTCCAATCCGTCAATTTAAACAAATCCACAAAGGTCATCGTGGAGTAATAGGTCATTGGCATTTCATCTTTGACGACCATGGCCCACTATGCTAACGGAGGCTACGGGGGAGTCAGCTATGCTACACGTAAACGGGAACGAGATTACGGTGGTGGAGGTGGTGGCGGAGGAAGTGCTGCTTATACCAATGCTGCGCTACCCTACCCATATTATCCTACTCCAGTAGGTGCTGGGTATTACGATTACGACTATGGAGGGGCAACACCCGCTACCGCTGCGCCACGAACAGCGGGCTACGATTACGATTATCCCGCCGCAACCTACCCAAGCAGACATCGACGCCCTTCAGATCCTGGGCCCAATCATTATGAACCCAAACCTGTTCAGTTTGCGACAAAGCGCAGCAGAGCGACACGTGCTTCTGAAGAAATCGTTCCGGCTTCTCGCAAGGTGGCGAGTACTACACTTAAACGCACCCCAACTCCTACCCGGCCCCTTGCCCATGGGACTCACAGAAATCGTTTATCAGGTATGTTTCTGTAGGCATTCCTGAGCGTCGATGGTTTTCTGAGGTTGTTATAGACTATATCTTCGTATCTCTCAGTTCCCATAATATCTTGAAAGTAGCAAATATGGATTCGATTGAACTTGGAGAAGAGCTGCGCTATATCTTGCACAAATACTGGAGAGACGGAACTGTTGATAAACCTACCCTACACAAAACTAACTGGCAGGTCGCTCTTGGCGGAGATGTCTGGACGGCTAACGGCTATCATGGCATAAAGTACTTATCCTCTCGCTCTATATCCCAACATTATAGTCTGACAATTACATAGAGCCCGTCGGTTTATCCGTGGATTATTCATCGGCCTCAGACAAGCAGTATGTTAGATATTCTCTGCCATTGCTACCCACCTCACTGGTTTGAAGGGATATGGCTACCTTACAACTATCGGCAGTCATCCAGTAAGTACGATACGAGTTTCGTCTTCACGCCCAGTACTGATGTCTGTAGTTCAAACCGCCACGTATGGTATTCACAAACATACCACCAGAGGAAACAGTCGATTATTTCATGATATCATTTTCAATGAACCACAGAACTGTGCATATCATCGATGCACCTGATGCACTTGCCAGCATGATTTCCAAAGCTATTGCCGGAAAGGCCTTGCCCAGCGTCCCAGGTGAATTCAAGAGTCCTGCTCGACTCATAGATAAAACAGATGACGGCCTTTGGGAAGTTACAACCGATAACGGTTAGTTATAATCTGAATATGATCCTATCACCTTGGCCTAATTATCAGCAGACGGACAAATGCATTTGGTGGAGCTGATGGGTGCTACGTTGAAAATGATTGCTGCAGAAGGTTGGCTCTTTGAAGCCAGCGTTCCCTTTGGCAGGTGTGGTATCTTTGGGTATAGGGGTCGCAGAGAAGTCTGGATGTTCAGGAGAGCGTATGCGCCGGAAGATCGACGTTACGCCGACTTTGAACCAGCTTACCCCGAGGAGAGATACAGGCAACAATGGTCGCGATAATGTTCTTGTTTTGCGTGATATGATGGTTACGGCTGGTTACGATATTCTTTCTTGGCTTTATGACTCGAAACATTTGTCTTCTATCGAGGTCGATCTGGATCGGTTTTTGCTGTATTTTTATTCCGAATTCTATCGAATAAATTAGAACATAGTGCAATGCGATGATGGGGTTGGAGTCAAGAAAGAGATGAATAAGTAACAAAGAGTGAAAATGAGTTAGTCAATTAATATAGTATCGGGATCGAATCCGTTAGCGGTTCGAATATTTAGCACACCACCAGCAAAACTTGATAAAGCATGACCGTAGAAGAATCCCGCCTCTGCCGCCAACGTCTGTTCCACCAACCCTAAAACATCGGTGAAGATTAAAGGCCACCCGAAATTGCGACGGTCTTCGATAGTAAGAAGATCATTAAACAGTATTGCTGAGTTGTTTCTTAAATAATCTAATCCTTCCGGAGTCCGCTCATCAGTTGCAATGAAGAAACTATAATAAGATTATAAACACGCTAGTCCGAGCGTTGGTGGGTAGGATGGGACTTACGGATCGCCTTCACGAGGTAATAATTTCTCTGCTTTAGCAAGATCTCCACTTCCTCTTCGTGAACTTTTGTACAATACGTCACGAAGTCTTTCACGACCAGTTGCGAATCGATTTTTGACACGATCCAAATGCTGTTCGATACCCTTTTCCATGGCCCAGCCGACCAAGGTAAAGTCACCTCGTCGCATGTGAGCTGCCATCCACATTCGTCCGTGGCACATTTTTTGGATGCGGAGAGCCATAGTTCGAGCTAGTTCGCGAACCGGAGAGATCGGGCGAAGGGTATCGAGAACCATTCGTGAAAAGGCATCGCGAGCACCTGGAGTACTGAATCGGAGGCCACCCTAATACCAATAAGAGCCGGCACTTAGGAATTATTATAGCTTAAAGTAAGTTAACTAAGACTTACAGGCTTCCGACCAAGGTGTGTTTCGCCTTCCAGCAATAAAACTTCAGTATTGAACCTGAAATTTTCGACGAAGCCGCGGACACGGGAGCGAGGAACGACTTCTCGTAACGGATTGACGACAGTCTTGGTATAGTCCATTCCTGCACTGCAAGGAGATCCATTAATCATCGGAAGATCAGGAACATTGAGAGAAGTAGTGCTTACGCTCCAGTGAAGGAATATGTTACGACCCATCCACCGGAGTTGAGAAGTCGTTCGGTGTACGCATCGTTTTTCACTGACAGCCCACTGTTTTTCAATGCACCAACAGCATCGTCCCATGTTAAAGTCTTCCCGTCTCCCAGAGCG
>Ga0157379_10000595_pt1 | contig 29273 bp, 23 predicted proteins | sample S25metaG_FD_121802 | JGI IMG/M metagenome (GOLD analysis project Ga0157379, IMG submission 121802) | Switchgrass rhizosphere microbial communities from Kellogg Biological Station, Michigan, USA - S2-5 metaG | ecosystem: Host-associated > Plants > Roots > Rhizosphere > Soil | place: USA... | reverse complement strand
GGATGCCCTGCTTTATGCCAAGGACAAGATCAGAGTCAACTCGGTGCATCCCGGGTGGATCTGGCATGAAGAGTTGGAGAGATTCGCCTCGCAGGCGCCGCAGGGCCTGGAAGCGTTCATGAAGGAAGTGAATGGTTTCCACCCGATCGGCCACGTCGGACTTCCCGAAGACGTTGCTTACGCCATCCTCTATCTGGCGTCGGATGAATCCAAATTCATGACAGGCAGCGAGTTCGTCATTGATGGAGGCTATTCGTGCCGGTAATGAGCCAGGAGAAGCTCCTGTGGGCCTACGAGCGGATGGTGCTGATACGGGCCTTTGAAGACAAACTGCACCAACTGATTCCGCAGCATCGTTTGCCGGGATTTGCGCACCTTTCCGCGGGCCAGGAAGCCGTGGCGGTCGGACTGTGTGCTCACCTCGGCGACAAAGACTTCGTCACCAGCACCCATCGAGGGCACGGACATTGCATTGCCAAGGGCCTGGACGTCGGCGCGATGATGGCGGAACTCTACGGCAAGAGCACTGGCAGCAGTAAAGGCAAGGGGGGATCGTTTCACATTGCCGACTTGGACCGCGGCATGCTCGGCACTAACGGAATCGTGGGAGCGGGATTGCCGTTAGCTTGCGGACCCGCGCTGGTCGCGAAAGTAAGAGGGACGCGGCAGGTGGCTGCCAGCTTTTTCGGCGAGGGAGCCACGAACCAGGGAGCTTTCCACGAATCGCTCAATCTTGCCGCAGTTTGGAAACTGCCCGTTCTCTTCGTTTGCGAGAACAATTTGTATTCCGAAGCGACTCCGGTGGAGTACGCGATAAAAATCAAAAACATCGCGGACCGGGCTGATGCCTACGGTATTCCGGGTGTGATCGTTGATGGAATGGACTTCTTCGATGTCTACGACAAGGTGCTTCAGGCAGTGGAGCGCGCTCGCAACGGTGAAGGGCCCACACTTCTCGAGGCGAAAACCTATCGATATTTCGGGCACTATGAAGGGGATGCAATGAAGTACCGGGCCAGGGAAGAGGAACAGTCGTATCGGAATCGAGACCCGATTACAACCTTCAAGCGCAAGGTACTTTCTGAAGGTCTTCTCGCGGCTGTCGAATGCGAAGCAATTGAAAAGAAGGCAATCGCGGCAGTCGAGGCGGCTGTGAAGGCAGCGGAGGAAGCTCCCTTGCCCCACCCCGAGGAGTGTCTCACGGACGTCTACGTCACCTACCCGTAGAAGCGCCTGAGAACCGCGAAAACAATCATGGCGAACCGAGAGATTACCTACCGGGAAGCGATCAATGAAGCTCTCCGTCAGGAAATGGAGCGCGACCCTGACGTAATTGTGATTGGCGAGGATGTGGCTGGCGGCGCCGGTCTTCCCCCCGATATGCAGGACGCGTTTGGTGGTGTGTTCGGAGTGACGAAAGGTCTGCTGGGGAAGTTCGGTCCGACGCGAGTGTGGGATACGCCGATTTCCGAAGCGGGATACATGGGCGCGGCGGTCGGTGCGGCGGCGACGGGATTGCGTCCGGTGGCGGAGTTAATGTTTGTCAGTTTCATGGGAGTGTGCCTGGACCAGTTGTCCAATCAGGGGGCCAAGCTCCGCTACATGTTTGGCGGGAAGGCAAAGGTTCCGCTTACGGTGAGAACGGTCATCGGCGGCGGGGTCAGAGCGGCTGGGCAACATTCGACCATTGACTATTCCATGCTGACCCATATTCCCGGTCTCAAGTGCGTCGCACCTTCCAATCCTTATGATGCCAAGGGTCTGCTCGTGTCTGCGATCCGCGACGACGATCCGGTGATTTTCTGCGAGCACATTCAGCTCTACAACATGAAAGGACCCGTGCCCGAGGAGAATTACGCCATTCCTCTCGGTAAGGCCCACGTCATGCGCCCGGGCACGGACGTCACGGTCGTGGCCTTCTCCAGGCTCGCGCTGGTTGCACTAAAAGCGGCGGAGCAGTTGGGCAAAGAGGGAGTCAGCGTGGAGGTCATCGACGGGCGTTCATTGTCACCCCTCGATGAAGAGACGATCCTCGCGTCTGTCAGCCGGACTCATCGCCTGGTGGTGGTTGACGAGGACACGCCGCGCTGCAGCATGGCCAGCGATGTTGTTGCGCTCGTTGCCCGGAAGGCATTTCTTGCTTTGCACGCGGCACCGCAGATGGTTACTCCTCCGCATACGCCTGTGCCTTACAGCCCTCCCCTGGAGGATTTCTACATTCCATCCTCGCAAAAGATAGCCGAAGCGATTCGGGCAAGTCTTGAAGCCCGCGTCTGAAAGTTTACGAAGAGCGGACGCCCTCGTCCGCGCGGCGGGAGCAGGACTCCGCAGCAATTTCTGTTCGCCCACCGGCGAGCTTCGCTCGCCTGCCCGGACGAGGGTGTCCGGCCTACGTAGTTTGAGGATCATGCCAGGCTTCGGGATTGACGAGATTTGGAGGTCGCTCGCCGCGCAGCGCAGCCAGAAGATTTTCCGAGGCGAGCAACGCCATCCGCAGACGGGTCTCCGGGGTTGCGCTTCCAACATGAGGCGACAGGGTCACGTTTTCCATTCCCATCAGCGCGGGATGTACTTGGGGCTCGTTTTCGAACACATCGAGGCCAGCACCTGCCAGCCGGCCCACCCGCAGCGCCTGAACCAGGGCCTCTTCGTCAACGATCGGTCCGCGCGCGGCATTGATGATGAAGGCGCTGGGCTTCATCAAAGCAAACTCCCGCGCGCCGATGGCGTGGCGGGTCTCAGGAGTTAGAGGAACATGCAGGCTGAGGAAATCGGACTGTCGCAACAAAGTTTCACGGTCCACAAATTCCGCAGCGAATTCTTTTTCGACGCTGGCAGAGGCACGATGGCGGGCGTGATACAGAATGCGCATGGAGAAGCCACGCGCACGACGCGCGGTCGCCTGGCCGATCCGGCCGAAACCGTAGAGTCCCAGCGTCTTGCCGTGCATCTCCGTGCCCCATAGGCAATTCCATTCCCACTGTTTCCAATGCCCGTTGCGAACGTAGCGGTCACCTTCTGCAACTCGCCGGCCCACACCCAACAACAGCGCGAAGGCAAGGTCAGCGGTGGCCTCGGTAAGTACGCCGGCGGTATTGGTAACCAGGATGTGCTTGCGGTTGCAGGCTTCGACGTCAATATTGTCGTAACCGACGGCTATGTTCGATACGACGCGTAATCGAGGGGCTGCGTCGATGATCTCTTTGCTGATCCGCACTCCAGCGGGCATTACGCCGTCCACGTCGCGCATGAATGACGCCAGAAGTTCGGGGGGCATCGGCTCATCTACGCGATGGACCTGAACATCGCAGTGCCGGGAGATCTGGTCGATCACCGATTGCTGGATAGGCCGCGTTATCAGAACCTTCGGTTGCTGTAGGTCACGGGACGAGTTTCGATCCATTCAGGCCTCTAGTCAAAGATTTTCCCCGCCAGCAGACCGCCGTCTACGACGAGTCCGCTGCCAAAAACGTACTTGGCTTCATCGGACGCTAGATAAAGGGCGGCGTAGGCGACGTCTTCGGGCGTACCGAGAGTTCCGGACAGCTGGCGCCTTCTGAGATTATTAGTTGCGGCCTCGATATTGTCGGCGTAGTGGCGGCGCAGAAATCCCTCGACAAAGGGTGTGTAGATTGTGCCGGGCAAAAGAGAGTTCACGCGGATATTGTAGCGGCAGTAGTCGGCTTGCATGGCCCGGGTCAGGGAGTAGACCGCGCCTTTGGATGCAATGTACGCCGCGCGTTTTGCCAATGCCATCCTGGCGCCGCAGGCTGACATGTTAATGATGCTGCCGGATTTCTGATGGATCATAATGGGCACCACGTGCTTGCTGGCGAGATAGATGCCCTTGACGTTGACCGCCATCACCCGGTCCCACTCGGCCTCGGAGGTCTCGTGCAAATCGCCCACACAAGCGATCCCGGCATTGTTGAAGAGAATATCAATGCGGCCGAAGCGCTCGGCCACGGTGCGGCTCATCGCTTCCATGTCGCTCGCGCTGGTGACGTCGGCGGCAAGGAAGAAACTCGATGGACCGATTTCGTCCGCGACTCTGTTGCCTCCCACGGCGTCCCGGTCCACAATTGCGACGCGCGCTCCCTGAGCGGCGAACAGCCTGGCGGCGGCTTCTCCAATGCCCGATCCGGCGCCGGTGATGATCGCCGTCTTGCCTTGCAACCGCATGCTCGACCTCCTCGGTCAATTTGAATGTTTGGGGTTCAGGTAGGAACCGTCCAGCGCTGCAACCGATGGGCATCCCAAAAGGCGGAGAGTGCGCTCCACATCCGCACGCAATATTTCGAGCGCGCGGGCCACGCCGGCCGTGCCCGCGGCGGAGAGGCCATAAGCATAAGCGCGGCCGATCAGAACTGCGCGGGCGCCGAGGCAGATGGCTTTGACCACATCGGCACCGCGGCGAATGCCTCCGTCCATGAGAACCTCGACTTGATTTCCGACTACCTCCACCACTTCCGGCAGAACATCGAGAGATGCAGGAACGCTGTCGAGTTGCCGTCCACCGTGGTTCGAGACCACGACGGCGGCTGCACCGTGATCAACCGCTCGCCGGGCATCGTCGCCGGTGAGAACACCCTTTACGATGACAGGCCCGTGCCAAACCTGGCGGATCCAACTGAAATCGTCCCAGGTAACGGCCGATCGCGCCAAGGCAGCGCCGACATCGAGCAGGGGCACGGGGCCTCGGCCGGGGATAATGATGTTGGGCAATGTCGGTGCGCCGCCGTCGAGAAAGAAATGGGCAAGCCAGCCGGGGTGCGCCAGCAGCTGCGGCAGGAAAGGAATTTTTGCCAGCGGATTGCTGCTGGCCAACTCTTTCAGGCCATTCCGGAAATCGCGCTCGCGCATACCGGCCACTGGCGTATCAATGGTCACCACCAGGCCGGAGAAACCGACCTTCTCGGCGCGCACCAGCACTGCTTCGGCAGCTTCACGCCCACCGATCAGGTAAAGCTGATACCAGAGCGGGCCGGAGGCGGCGGCCATGACATCTTCCAGCAGATGTCCCGATGCAGTGGGAAGGATATATGTGGTGCCTGCGGCGCCCGCGGCCCGCGCGATGCCAACTTCGCCTTCATGATGCATGACCCGTGTGCACCCCACCGGGGCAAGCAGGACGGGAAATGAAATTTCAGATCCTAGCACCGTGGTTCGCAAGTCGCACTGTGCCATGGAGACGGCGTGGCGCGGCCGGAAGGTGTAGGCATCGAATGCCGACCGGTTCGCCGCCAGGGTCATCTCGTCTTCGGCAGCGCCATCAAGAAATTCGTAGACGACTCGAGGTAGTCGCTTGTGAGCGAGGCGCCGCAAGTCTTCGATGTTGATGACTCGAGGAGATGCGATTCTGCGTGCTGATCTGCTCATTTCGTTATTCGTCCTGATCTATGGGCTCGGAACCAACGTCTTTATGCTCGCGCAAGCTTTACCGGTTGCCATCATGAAAACCTGATGCGCGAGCGAAATGGAAGCGTCCCGCGTATGCCAGGCACTCGCGCGCGGTAGAGGCCGCCGCCGCGCGCCGCCTTTGGATCACATGCCGCAGGCCGCAGGGAATCGGCGGTCGTCGACGATGTCGTGGTGATGTACATGTCGGTCAGCTCCGTCCCCCCGAATGTAACTGACGAAACCTGCACGACCGGTAGAAATACGTTGCGGTCCCAACGTCCATCGCGAGCATATCTCTTCAAGCGTCCGCCGAACCAGATGGCGCTCCAGACGTAGCCTTCTGCGTCTACTGTCATGCCGTCGGGCAATCCCTCATCCGGGGGAATTTCCGCAAATGTGCGGCGATTGCTCAGACTTCCGGTCTTCCTGTCGTAGTCGAAATGGTAGATTCTTCGGGCCGGAGAATCGGTGAAGTACAGGCCGCGAAGGTCCGGCGTGAAGCCCATGCCATTCGGACCCTCGAACCCGTCCGCGATCTCGGTAACGGTGCCGTCGAGGTCGAAGCGGAGAATTCGGCCATTCCCGCCCATGGCGCCGGCGAAGACCCTTCCTTCGGGATCGGCAATGACATCATTAAAGCGTTCGTTGCCGGGGCACTGATCGCTGGCGACCTGGCGCAATGTTCCATCGAGGCGGAGCGTGGCGATTCGGCCGTCCTGGAACAGCAACAACGAGCCGTCCTGCTGCAGAGTGAAGCCGCCGGTGATGCGCGTGCGTTTTAAAATGCTGCAATCCTGTCGCGCGGGATCGTAGGTGTGAATCGTTCCTGCGGGGATGTCGACAAAGAAGAGTTTCGCCATGTCCCGGTGCCACAGGGGATTTTCGCCGATCTCGCATCCTGAAGATGCCACAAGCTCGACGGTGTCGTGAGGGGTTTGCATTGTTTGCTCGAACGCGCGATGCGCTTAAACGACTCCAGCTTTTTGCAACGCCCTCAGTTCGCTCTCGCCGATATCGAGCCAATCGCGAAATACTTCGGCGTTGCTTTCTCCCAACCTGCCGCCCAGGTGTTGAATTGTTCCCGGCGTTTCGGACAAGCGCGGAATGACCCCTGGGACCGCGAGATCGCCAACGCCCTCGTGCGCGACCCGAGTCAACGTGTCCCGCACCCAAAACTGTTCTTCGGCAAAGATTTCGGCGATGCTGTTGACCGGCCCGCAGGGGACATCGCCGTCACAGCAGAGCCTGATCACCTCATCGCGGTCAAACTTTGATGTCCAATCCGAGACGAGCTGGTTAATGCGGTAGCGCGCTTCCAGCCTTTTTGGCTTCAAGCCATATTGATCATCTCGCGCCAGGTCAGGCTGCGCCATGACGTTGGCGAGACGCTCAAACATCTTGTCATTGGTGCAGGCGATCGCGACCCACTTCCCATCCCGGGTGGGATAGTGGCTGTGTGGAGTTGAACTGGGCGTCTCCGTACCCATGCGTTCGCGGACTTCTCCCGTTTGGTCATAGACGGAAGCAATCTCGTCCAGAAATCGAAAGATTCCGTCGTGCAGACCGATGTCAATGTACTGCCCTTGTCCGGTTTGGTCCCGCACGCGCAGTGCGACGAGAATGCCAAAAGCGCCGTAAAGGCCGGTGATGTAATCAGCCAGAGTCGTTGATCCGGCGATCAGAGGGGGCGTATCCGGGCGTCCGACGAGATAAGTCAGCCCGGCATAGGCTTGGGCGATGCGCGCGAAGCCCGGCAGGTGGCTCTTGGGACCTTTTTCACCGTAAGCCGATACGCGCAACATGACCAGCGCAGGATTGATCGCGAGCAGATCGGCGAAACCAACGCCCCATTTTTCCAGAGTGCCAGGGCGAAAGTTTTCTATGACGACATCGGCCTTCTTGACCATGCGCCGGAAAAGCTCGGCGCCCTGCGGCTTACGCAAGTCGAGGGTTATGCATTTCTTGTTGCGGGCTTCGCTGAGCCAGAAATACGAGTCTCCGGTTGGGCTGGGAGTCCCCAGCTGCCGCAGGGAATCACCGGCGCCGGGTTTTTCGATCTTGAGGACTTCGGCTCCGAACTCCGCCAGACAGGCCGCTGCGAACGGAGCGCTCACGAAGGTAGAGATATCGAGCACTCGGAGACCCGCCAATGCAGGATTCGAGGTCATGAAGGCTGGGTCCCAATTTCCGTTTGCTTCTGCTTCGCACTTTTGTGTTCTTCCAGAATGCCCCGGGCAAGTTTGATGTGCGCCTCATCCACCATCTCGCCTTTCAGGGCCACGGCGCCGTCGCCCGCTCTTGCCGCCCGCTCCAGTTCCCGCACCACATTTTCGGCCCACGCGACCTCCTCTGGGCTCGGCGAAAATACCTCGTTGCATATCGAAACCTGTGACGGGTGTATCGCCGACTTCCCGTCGAATCCGAGGGCGCGAGCCCGCATGGCGGCGGCACGAAAGCCCTCCAGGTTCTTAAAGTCGGCATAGGCACTGTCCCGTGCGCGCAAGCCGTAAGCGCGCGAAGCATTTGCAACGCGGGCCATGGCATAGTGCCACTTGTCGCCAAACTGGTCTGCGCTGCCAGATTCGCCAAACTCGGCGCCCGGGCGGATTCGATAAGACGAATCCGGCGCCCCCACAATATGGTTCTTCATGTGCATCGCGGCAGCGTAGTCGCCGGCTCCGAAGCTCAGGGCCTCCAGCCGTGGAGAGACTTGGGCAATCTCCCGCAGATTTTCTAGCCCCAGGGGAGTCTCAATGATGGCCTCGATGGCGATGGTCCGCGGGTTTCCCGTGGACCGCTGAACCTGATCGAGAAGAGTCGCGACGCATTGCACGTGCCAGGCATGCTCGACCATGGGTTGCACAATCAGATCAAGGCGAGGGCATTGCTCTGCCAGGGCGATCACGTCTTTGTACATCTGGGTGGTGGCAATTCCGTTGATCCGCACCGCCACGGTTTTGGCGCCAAAGGCGAGGTCATTGAGCGCAGATGCCAGGAGTTTACGGGCCGATTCTTTTTGTCCCTCGGCGACTGCGTCTTCCAAATCGAAAATAATGCCGTCGGCATCGCTGGCAAGGGCCTTCGAAAAGAAGCGCTCCGATGTGGCGGGCACGAAGAGCATGGAACGCAGCAATCGCACCGGATGCCGGCTTGCAAGTCCGCTAGTCTCGCCGTTGAACGTCATCGGCTGGGATACTCCATCATGATGCCGGAGGAAGTCTTCATGGAATTAATGAACAAAAAATCGCGGTGCATCAAAAATGCGCGTGCCCTTATGAGATAGGTTCTAGTACTAATTATGTGTTTAACAATTCGCAACCTGCCAGCTACCGCTTCCGAGGCCAACTCCATGGCGACCCAAACGATTCCCGAATACGAAGTCTTCGCAATCAAATACGCCCGGCGTGAGAGCACGCGTAACCAGAATTTTCTTTTCTCCGATCCCCACGACGGTCCCATGCCCATCGACTACTACGTTTGGGCAATCGTAAACAATGAGCGAAGTATCGTCGTGGATATCGGCTTCGACGCGGCCGAAGCCCAGGCCCGAGGGCGGCAACACTTGCGCTGTCCGGCCGAAGCCCTGGTCCAAATCGGCCTCCAGCCCAAGGACGTCAAAGACGTGATCCTTACTCACCTTCACTACGACCACTGCGGGAACCTGGACCTGTTCCCACAGGCGCGGTTCTTTTTGCAGGACCGCGAGATGACTTTCGCGACCGGTCGAAACATGCTGCACGACATTCTTCGGCATGCCTATACGGTCAGCCACGTACAAGCTCTGATTGGCGCCGTCTACGACAAGCGCGTAGTGTTCGTGGACCAGAGCACCGAGGTTGCGCCGGGTGTCACCGTGCACCACGTCGGCGGTCACACGGATGGCTTGCAAATTGTGCGCGTCCGGACCCGCCGGGGCTGGGTCGTGCTCGTCTCCGACGCCGCTCACTTTTACGCCAACATGGACATTCCCAACCCTTATCCGGTTCTCTACAGCGTCGGCGACATGTTGCGAGGTTTTGAAACCGTCCGCGCTCTTGCCGACTCGGCCACGCATATCATTCCCGGCCATGACCCTCTGGTGATGGAACGATTTCCCGCCCCGTCCGCGAGCTCCCAAGGTGTGATCGCGCGCCTGGACGCCGAACCGATCCACTGGCCGGAGAGACCTATCCCTGCTTCCACACTTACTACTTGACCAACCCTTTCTAGGGACCGGGTTACGGGGGTGTCAACGGGTTTCAGCCTATTGAACACAGACTGAGCAGGCCGAAATACGCAAAGGAACCCAGGAGTGTAATTAAGAGACCACCGCAAACCCGACTGGCGATGCTCGTGCGGCCTAGATTCGGTCTGAGGACATCCGCTGTGACATCTCGCGCGCCACCAGAATCATTTCCTGCCCCAGCTTGGCAATGAGATGGGTCGGAATCAAGCGAGTGGTTCCGCGAACGGTCACGGAAGCGATAACGGCGCCTAGCGAGTCCACCACCGGGGCAGCGACGGCGCGAACCCCCAAAACCATTTCTTCATCATTCACGGCGTAGCCCCTGGCTCTCACCTCGACCAGGTGAGCTTTCAAGGCGGACACGGTGCAGATCGTTTTGGTGGTGAACCGGGCCAATTCGCGGCCGGCAAACAGTTTGCTCAGTTCTTCATCCGAGAGGTTGACGATGAGCGCTTTGCCCTGGGCGGTGCAGTGCAAATCCACATGACGGCCGACCCATGCCCCGCCTCCGGCGTCGTGACGGGACTCGACTCGGGCGACCAGAACCGCCTCGGCGGAGCGCCGCACTGCCAGAGTTGCGGTCAGATCGAGCCTGGCTACGATCTGGCGCAGGTAGGGGACCGCCAGAGTCCGTAAGCTTAACTCCGCATTATCTCCGCGGGCCACGTCGGCGAAGCGCAAGCCGAGCGAGTAATGACGTCCGTCGCTGCTCCGTTGCACGTATCCGCGTGTGCACAAGGTGTGGAGAAGGTAATGGGCTGTGCTTTTTGGAATGTCCAGTTTTCGGCTAAGTTGGGAGAGGGTCAAACCCGTCTGACATTCGGCCAGCAGTTCAAACAGGCTCATCGCCCGGTCGACGGCGGGCAACCGGAAATCATGATGTTCTTGTGCCGCGTCAGTCACCAAGTCACGCATACTCGCCACCTCGGGCTGGACCACTGCAGGCATTCCACAAGCACGCAACCCTTGTGATGCACAGGATTTATCACATCAGGGTAGCAGGGTCAACGAATCCTGGCGCTCCTGCTGAGTCTCTGTTCAATAGGCTGAAATACGTTGACACACTCCAAAGCCACTCTCTAAAAGGGGGTAGTCGGACAGCAATCCGAACCGCACTTATTTCAATATCGACAACAAGATGGCTACGAAACGGAGAGCTTTAGTCATGAGTTTGGCCGTGGTTTACGAGGGAATGGAATTCCCGAAGAGGGCTGAAGTATGACCGGGAGTAGCAAGGTACCAGTTTCCCATCCTACCGTGGCGAAAGAAGGCGACCCCGGGCACCCGTTGCCGTTTGTCGTAGAGGCCCGCCCGGAGGCGGCCAACATACCGCTGGACGAATTGCTGGATTGGATGACGGAAAACAGCACGTGGCGGGAAGAACAATTGCATCGCGCCGGAGCGATCCTGTTCCGAGGCTTCTCCGCGCTTCGCACCGCCGAGGACTTTTCCGAGGTCGCGCAGCGCATGGCGCCCGAGATGTTGGACTATGCCGGTGGCACCACGCCGCGCAGCGCGGTGACCGGGAAAATCGTTACTTCGACCGATGCTCCACGGCACGTTGTGATCGGGCTTCACCAGGAAATGAGCTACCTAGCGCCGTCCGCGGCCTTTCCCGATCCTACGCCGGATAAGGTCATGTTCTTCTGCGAAACCGCTCCCGGCGGGGGCGGTCAGACGCCCATCGCCGACATGCGTGCGGTCTACCGCAAGCTGCCGCGCGAATTGATCGATCGCTTCGTGAGCCGGGGCGGGTTGGTGCTGCACCGCAAATTGCCTACCGAGAAACGATACGGCTTCGAAGTAACCTGGAGCACCGCCTTCGGGACTTCGGACCGGGGGGAGATGGAAAGGATCGCCAAGCAGAACGGCTGGTACATGACCTGGGCCAAGGACGGCGGACTTCAAATTACCCACGGGCCGTCGCCCGTAGTACTCAATCATCGGGTGACAGGCGAAAAGGTTTGGTTCAACCAGGCGCATTTGTTGCACAAGTCGGTGGCGCCTTGGACGTCGGCATGGCTGGGCCCGAGTCTGCCACAGCGGCTCCGAGCCAGAATGCTTCAGCCCTTCATCCGGAATCGATTTTTCTATCACGCCACGCATGCCGATGGCTCCGAAATTTCTCTCTCGGACCTGGATTGTATTCGGCGCGTAATCACGGAAGAGATGGTGCTGTTCGATTGGCAGCGCGGAGACGTCCTCTTGATTGACAACAAATTGGTTGCGCACGGGCGACAGCCCTACGAGCCGCCCAGGAAGATATTTGCCGCCCTGCTGGCCGATATCCCCAGAAATCCGCGGCCGGTGATTCCGTCCGGAAGCAGCTCCAACTGACGCGTGCGTTCGTCGAGTCCACACAGGAAACCTGGAAGGATAGAATTGCCGAATGAAAGTTGATCTGGCAGGAAAATTCGCGTTGGTCACCGGCGCGGCACGCGGCATTGGCCGCTCGATCGCGGACACACTCGTTGCCAACGGCGCGACCGTAGCTTACGCAGACATTGACTTCGCTACCGCCAAGCAGAGTGCCGCTACCGCTCCGGGCTCGCTGGCAGTCGAGATCGACATCAGCAATGAACAAAGCGTGGAGTCGGCGCTGGCGAAAGTGCTGAAGCAATTCGGCCGACTCGACATCCTGGTCAACAATGCCGGTGTAAACACGGCCAAGCATCGAGTTAACATTGACGAATTCCCGCTGGAAGAGTGGGAACGAATCGTAAAGATTGATTTGACCGGAACGTTTCTCGTCAGCCGGTCGGCGGCCCGCATCATGCTGAAGCAGAAAGACGGGCGCATCATCAACATCTCGTCCGTTCTCGGGGTGATACCCGCCCGCCTGCAATGTGCGTTTACCGCGGCCAAGGCGGGCGTGGTCCATCTCACGCGTACCCTGGCGATCGAACTCGGCGAACACGGAATTCTAGTGAACTGCGTCGCGCCGGGATCGACACTGACCGAAGGGACAAAGCAGCTTTTCTACAGCGAGCACGCGGCGGAAAAAGACCGCGCCAAAAGAGTGCTCAGCCACATACCGCTGGGCCGGGCGGGCACGGTCGAAGAAATGGCCCACGCGGTGCTCTTTTTTGCTGCGCCCGAGAGTGGATACATCACGGGGCAGACGCTGTGCGTCGATGGTGGCTGGAGCGCGGGGGGATTCTTCCGCGATTTCTAGGCGGATACATTTTCTAGTTTCTCACCTTGAGCTGACATGCCCAAAAACTTCGAAGCTTATTCCGATGAATTCCGGCGGATTCTTGGCCCCTCCCCCGAGTTGAAACTTCTCTCTTCCGAGCTGAAGTTCGCTGAAGGCGTGTGCTGGGTGGAGCGGTCGGGATTCCTGATCGTCAGCGACTTTCTAAACGATCGTATCGTAAAGTGGTCGGAGCGCGATGGCCTGAGCATCTTCCGGCAGCCGGCGGCGACGGCCAACGGCAATACCGTGGACCTTGAGGGGCGAGTGGTCTCCTGCCTGACCCGCGGCCGTTCTGTAGTGCGCCAGGAGCACGATGGATACCTGACCACGATAGCGGATCGCTACGGAAAGGGCCGCCTGACTTCTCCTAACGACGTGGTGGTGAAATCCGACGGAACCATCTGGTTCACCGATCCCGACTACGGGTTTCTGTGTCCCGATGACTTCGGGCACGGCGACAAACCGGAGCAGGACCGAAACCGAGTGTACCGCGTAGTGCCGGAGACTGGAGAGATCACGTCGGTGTCCGAAGATTTCGACAAGCCCAATGGCTTGGCATTCTCTCCCAACGAGTCGGTGCTCTACGTGGGAGATACGGGGCGGACGCACGGCGAGTTTCGACCGCATCAGCTGATGGCATTCGATGTGATCAAGAATGGAACCGCGCTGGCCAATCCGCGGGTGTTTACGGTAATCGAGCCCTGGGTTCCTGACGGCTTCCGCTTGGACGTGGACGGCAATCTCTACGTGACGGCGGGAGACGGAGTGCAGGTGTTCAATCCCAAAGGCGAGAGGTTGGGGAAGATCCTCACGCCGCAGACAGCGGCAAACTGCTCATTCGGGATGTCCGACAATCAGACTCTCTTTATCGGGGCGACCACTTCAATCTGGAGCATCAGGCTGAATACGGCTGGCGCTGTCCAGAGACCAGGGAAGCGATAGGAGCGAAGTCGGGCTACTTTGCCCAAGTAGCCCAAATTTGAAACAAAGAACCCCATTAGACAAATAAGTAGACCGCCTCCTGTGGGTACGAACCCTCCAATTTTGCCTCCACAAAAAAGGTACTTACGCGATTGGGATCACGGTCAGCCATCTCTACACAGCCTCCAAAACCAGCAACTCGGACGTCAGCGCCCCTTCAAGTCGCACCGTGATGCCCTGCTCCATCAGTAGAAAGCCATCCACTACGCTGGTCTGGCCTGAGTTGTCGAAAGTCACTCTATAGCGGCGCGACACGTCGAGGCCGCGCAGGCGCAACTCATATTCCGGCTGTGTGGGTGCGGAGAGCTGGAACAGCCCGCAGATCCCCTTGGTGCGGTCTTCCGATGCCAGTTCGATCACTCCCCACCCGTGCGGGTCGAGTCCGGATATTTCCGGCGTGTGATGGTAGATCCGACTGGTATCGATATAGGGCCGGACGAAGTTTTTGTAAAGCTCGATCCAGTGCTTAGTTCGCTTCATGAAAATCGGGTTGGGCTGGGAGCCAATGGGATACAGGAAGCCGAACTTCGGCTGCATAAAGAGAAGTGTGCGCGCCTGAAAGTCGAACTCGGCCGTGCTCTGTCCGGTCTGACCGCCCAGTAGCCGGTCTACATACTCCGGCGGAAGCGCCATCGTCATGCCGTTGGTGATGCTGAACGACCGCGGAGCGATCTGCCAGTCGGTGACATCGGTATGACCAAATCGTCGCACCATGCCGATATCGGTGCGACCGCCGCCCCCCGCGCAATTCTCGAAAATGACGTTGGGGAAGCGCGCGCGCAGACGGTCATAGATTCCGTAGTGCGCGTCGTAGTAGCGCCAGTAGCCGTTCTCGACGAAGCCGTCATGGAGGGTTCTTATACCGCGTCCCTGGTCGGTGTTGTAGTCGAGACGGAAGAACTCGAGCTGGTTCTCTTCGATGACGCGGATGATTTGCTGTTCCATCCATTTCGCGGTATCAGGATTGGTCAGGTCGAGCTGTCCGCCCATCTTTCTCTCGCCCGTGTAATTCATGGCCAGCCAGTCGGGATGCTCTTTGGCCACGCGGCTGTCTTCTCCCACCCGGTCGGCATCCATCCACAATCCCCACAACATACCGCCGGCGTGGACCCGGTCGCGGAAGGGTTTCAGACCCTGCGGAAAGCGCTGAAGACTCACGTCCCAATCACCGACGGTCTTCCACCAGCTCGATTCGGGCGCAGCATACCAGCTTGCGTCGATGAAGAAGACCTCGGCACCGGCCTCAATCGCCGAGTCAATGGCATGGTTCAGCCGGTCAGCCGTGATCTCGAGCTCGGGACCGATTCCCGACTCAACCCATGCGGCACGGCCGCGGGCTTGTGGCATGAACACGCTTCGCCGGAGGTGGGTATGCATGGCCTGAACGGCATTGTCGAGATCGCCAAAAACAAGTCCCAAATGCATTTCAGGGGTAGTGACCGTCTCGCCGGGCGCGATCACTCGCAGCGGAGCTGGACCGTCGGGGCCCGCACTGAAGGTCAAGCCGGCCGCTGCGTCGAGGCCGGGGAACTTTTCCATTTCCGGATCGAGATCGAAGTCGAAGCTGTAACCCCCCGTCCACGCCAGTTGACCGATGAAGAGCTCTCCCAGGGCGTTATTGCGCAGCATGAACATGGGCTGACGATAGCGGCCCCGGCGATAGCGCCCGTCAATCCGGTATCCCGCTGTCGGCATATCGTGCCAATGGAAGTCGCCTTCCTCGCCCCAGTTTGTGGTATCGAAGTAGCCCAGGGAATACAAGGGCAGCTTGGTGTCGTTGATATGCGAACGCCAGCGCTCGGTCTTGCGCAGGACGCCGCTCCAGGGGCATGCGACCGCCAGCGCGGCCGGTTGCCCCCCAGTATTCGTGACCTCAAGCCACCGAGTCAGGATCGCGGTGCCGTCGAGCTTAGTGTGAACTTTGACGGAGACCGGCCGAACCGCGTGATGCAGAGTTATGGTGGCGTGCGAGTGGCCATTGTCCGCGGGCGTTTTCTCAAGGCCGCCCCACTTCCAATCGGCCACCAGTGCCTGACCGTCGATTTCGAGACGGAAAGCCTGGGGCACGTGATATTCCGCGGGATCGAGTCGCCCATCGTAAAAGTTGATATATCCGGCGCCGTTCCAACCGCGACCGACGAACTGTCCCTGGGTGAGCGATTCCTCGTACACCACCCATCCTGTGCGATAGCTGATAATCGGTTCCGCGCCGTCTGCCAGCAGGACATCGGACCAGTAAGGTTCGGCTGCTTCACTCTTGCGCTTCGAGGCGTCAATCGCGACGCTCTCCTTGGAAGCGCCCGATTTTGCGGGAGGCTGTTGCTTTCCACTTTGAGGGCGAGTCTCCGCAGGCGCCGAGCTGCTGCTCAGCGCTCCCAGGGCATTCTGCGCTTGAAGAGCCAGGCCTGTCGAACCCGCTACCAGGATTTTGCCCACATCACGGCGAGAAAGCAGAGTCATTTGGTCGCTCCTGAAATTTTAAGTGGCCAGACCTAGCCGCGTCTGCTGCCGGCCCCCAGCCGTTTTTCCCAGCCCTTTTTGGAAGTGTCGAAATAAGCGTTCGGATCGTAAGGATGTGCGCGCACGACGTCCATGTTCAGATCCAGCCCCAGGCCGGGCGCGCTGGGAATCGGAAGATGTCCAGTCTCGGGGTCGATGGCGGGACTCCACGTGACCAGTTCTTTGGTCCAGGCTTCGTTGAAGGGATCGAAGTGCTCCTGGATCAGAAAGTTCGGAACGATCGCTGCCAGCTGCAGGCACACCGCGGTTGCAACCGGACCGCCGCTCTGGTGGGGAGCGATCCAGGCTCCGTTCGCCTGGGCAATATTCGCGGCGGCGATGGTGTTGGTGATGCCGCCGAGAGACATTGGTTCGGGCTGATAGATGCTGACATGGCCTCCGCGAGCCAGCGTTTCAAAGTGTCCCACCTTGTCGAACTGCTCGCCCGTGGCGACCGGTATGGGCGACTGGAGCGCAATCTCGTTGGTCAGTTCGATGCGCTCGATGGTGGTCGGTTCCTCCCACCAATACAGATCGAGTTCGGCCAGCTTCTTGGCGATGCGCACCGATTCGCTGGGCGCGAAACGGCAGTGCACGTCTATAAGAATTTTCAGATCTGGACCGAAGGTCTCTCGCAGGGCGTGCAGGATATCGTAGGCCAGGTTCAGGTCGGCATTGCTGCTGAACCATTTCGCGGTGCCAAACGGGTCGAGCTTCACCGCCTTGAATCCGCTGGCCACAACCGTTTTGGCGATTTGGACGAAGTGCTCTGGCGTGCGCTCGGTGCGGTACCAGCCGTTGGCGTAGGCCAGAATCGAATCCCGGTGCTTTCCACCCAGGAGTTGCCAGATCGGAACCCCCAGCGTCTTGCCCAGAATGTCCCAGCAGGCAACTTCGATCGCGCCCATGACCATACGATGAATGTGGCCGACATCGGCGATTGTGGTGATGATGTGGTTGGCGATGGCGTTGATCTGGCGAGGGTCTTTGCCGACCACGAAGTGGGCCAATTCGTGTACAGCCGTTTCAGTGGTCGCGATAAATCCGTTGATGGTAGCTTCGCTGATACCGTACACATCGCTGTCAGTGAGGACTTTCACAAACAGCCAGTTCTTCCATCCGGCGCTGACAGTGTAGGTTTCGAGCTTGGTGATCTTCACGCGCTCTGCCCTCTGGCCTGCATTTTTGCTGCACGGTTCCGCATGACTTGCTTTCGCACCCACTTCTCCCCGCCTGTTCGCGAAGTGTCACGAACCCGGACGGAGGTGAACCGATAATTGAGCCACCGAAGGTGAGTTATATCACTGAGTCTGCTGGCCGCCAGGCTGTGTTCAATAGGCTGAAATAGGTTGACTCCCACTTTGTACCACCTACTATCCGAGCATTGCGCATCCATGGGGCGCATCTTGTTCCTGACAAAAGGGGAAGGCAAAAGGGGAAGGCAATTTGGACAGACGAATCATTTCAGGGATTATGACCGTAGGCTGCTGCGCGCTACTTGCCGGTTGGGCCACGCCACTGTCTGCTCAGGCACGACCTAAGAACGCGGGCGGCAGCACGACCTCGTCGTACGAAGCCTACGTTCCGGAGACGATCTCGCCGGAAGCGCAACAGGTTCTGCGCATGATGACAGGACCACAAGGCCTGCCATTGCCGGCCCCGAATGACATCGAGGGCTGGAAAAAGATCCGCAACTACGTGCCGCCGCAGTTGAAAGCCATAGCGAAGAATCCGGAAATATCGAGACGAACCTCCGATGCCATGAAGCGTTACCCTTCGACGAGCAAGAAGGGAAATTTAGGTGGCGTAGCGGTGGTTGAGATCGCCTCCGAAAAATGGCAGGACAACGGAAAGGTGCTGGTCTATGTGCACGGAGGCGGATATGTCACGGGCGGCCCCGATTTTGGCTTGGGAGGCTGGGTGTCAGGTGAAACCGGGCTGCGCATCGTTTCTATCGGCTACACGCTGGCGCCCGAAGCAAAGTGGGATCAGGCTACCGATCAGGTGGTCGCCGTGCTGCATGCTCTCGAGCAGCAAGGCTATGCTCCGAAAAATATCGCAGTCCTCGGAGATTCTGCCGGAGGCGGTTTGGCGGCGGGAGCCGTACTAAAAATGCGGGACGAGGGGCTCGGCTTACCGGGCGTACTTGTGCTGTGGTCGCCCTGGTCCGACATCACTGAGACGGGCGACACTTACGTGACTCTCAAACGAGCTGATCCGCTTCTGAACTACAAACTCCTGCTCAAGCGGGCCGCCGACGCATATGCGGATCCCAAAGACCAGAAGAATCCCTACGTTTCCCCCGTGTATGGCGACTATTCGAAAGGTTTCCCCCCGACGCTGATCCAGGGCGGCACCAAAGACATTTTTCTTAGCAATTGTGTCCGCGAATATCGCGCCATCGACAGCGCGGGCGGGACGGCCGTGCTGGATCTCTACGAAGGCATGCCACACGTCTTTCAGGGTATTGTCTTCGGCGCGCCCGAGGCGCAGCAGTCTATGGTGAAGATGAAGCAATTTCTGGCGACTTACCTGGGGAAGTGACCACTCAGTAGGTTCAGTTCGGACTTGGCTCCGCCGCCGGGCGCGGCTCAACCGGTGTTTTGGCGCTGCGAGTGATCACCGGCGGGACCGCGACGCTCACTACGGAAGGATTGTCCCTAAGCTTCACATACAACTGGGTTCCGCTGGGATGCGGAACAATGATTTCAGAATTGACAAATCCCAGTGGCACCGAAACGCTGTTCGAAAAACTCTCATCCGACGCCACCGAGTCAATCAGGAAAAGGTTCGAGCCAGTGAGGGTGCATTCCTTGGGGGCGCCAGCGGGGCAGCGCACGGCGGTAAGCGAAGGGACTCGCACCAGAGTGGCCAAAGGTTTCCAGTCGCCCTTCAGTTCACCTTGAACAGCGCGGAAGCGCAGCGGGCCGAAGGCCGAACGTCCAAAGTTGTGCGGATCGAATTCTGCAATCACGTTTTGAGAGTCTTCAAGGACGAGAGTCCCATCATTCAAGCTCAATACCACCCTGAAGGATCCATCTTCCGCCTCCACTTCAATCTGCTGGTCGCGGGGAAAGGTGGGTGGCACTTCCGCTCTCAGAATGAAGGAAAGTCTTCCGTCCTGCGGCAGTTGGTCGTCGCCACCGAGGCGAATTGATTCCCCGCTCGGCCCTGGGTCGATTGTTTTTCCAATGAGTGCGACCTGGGGACGTGGCTGCGCGACTACCGTCGGCAGGTTCAAAGATCGTCCGTCTTTGAGAGTGATGTGGGCGGTGATCTTGTCGCCCGCTCGACGCGTGATCGCCTTCGAGTCCCCGGCGGAAAGGCGCAACTGGTCCCTGTCCTGGACGCGGGAGAGGCCAGCCGGGATGAGGTTTGCGCCATCGAGTTCGAGAGCAGCCACTTGGTCGAGGCGCGTTCCTTTGAGTTTGCCTTCGCGATCTCCCTCGTGGATTTCGAACTCATCCAGGCGGCCGGCTTCGGAATAGGCTTGCAGGTGAACCGTGTCGGGCTGGGCCAGTCCGTACTGTCGTACCAGAACCGTGATTGGACCGGCACTGCTGTCCTTGAGTGGAAGCTGTACTGCCATGCGGCCGGGCTTTGGAATCTTCCAGTCGATGTTGATTTCGCTGCCGTCCCGGTCCTTCATCGTGACTGACTGCACGCAAGTGGCATCGTCGGATTCGAGGCGGAGGGTGTCCTCGCGGCCGACGATGAGAGCAGTCTGGTCGGAGGGAGCAACCGTCCAATTCGTCGGGTGGGAATTGCGCAGCTGAAAGCTTGGGCCGTCAAAGGGCTGGAAACCCCAGTACGCGCGCAGCGTCCCAGTGGTGGCCGCATCCAGAGTGTCGGAGCGAAGTTTTCGCGTGTCCACGACATATCCCCCGCGAGCAGGATTTGGCGTAATTGGAAGATCCACGCTGGCGCCAGCTTTGCTTTTTATGCGCAACACCGGATCATGGACGAGGTCGGTCACGTAAGCCAACGGAGAGCCCTCGACTGGCAACACCAGTGAGGGTTGCTGTAAACAGAACGTGCTCGATGGATTCGCGGGGCGCAGCGGAGGGAACACGTTCGGCTCGATCGCAGGCAGACTGAAGACCAGCACCGACATCGGCTTTCTGAAAGAAGGGGGATTGTTGAGCTTCAGGTTCAACTCGCTCTGCCGGGGTAGAGCCAGGGCCGGAATGTACTGGTATCTCGCCGTGCGGAAGCCCTCCAGCAGGCGAGCCAGGTCAACGAAAGCGCCGACGTAGGGGCTGTAGGCGCCGCCGCCCGCGATCCTGGTGGTGCTGAGTTGTCCGATCAAATCAGAGCCTGCGCCTGAGGTCAGGGTTGAGACCATCGACTGGCTGTGCCCGTCCTCCATGACCAGTTGATCGGTGTTTTGCATCAGGCAGGGGGCCTGTTGTTCGCTCGGCTTGTCGAAGCACTGTTCGTCCAGCTTGATGTTCAGGCTTCGAGCCAAAAGGACGGAGCGATCGTGCAGGACCGAGGGATCGCTGTCAGAAGTTTCCCGGATGGCGTTCAAATACCCGTCCAGCCGTGAGCGAGCCAGGCTCGCCCGGTTCAAATCCTGCGAGGCTCTCACGAAGGCCCCCGGCTTTCCCACTACGGCGGAGCGCAGCGTAGCAAAATCCCCGCCGGTCTCGGGAGCTAGAAAGAGCAGGAGTTGCTGTGCGTCTTTTGGAACGGTAAGAACGATGCCTTCCTCGCGCACCTGTTTATTCCAAGTTTCGGCCTTGGTAAACCAGGATTCAGGCGGAGGATTAGTGGCGCCGCGAAGAAATGCCGCGACCAGTACGTAACGCACCGATTGCTCGTCAGGCAGATTGGGGTGAACCCAGATTCGGTCTCCGGCCTCGAGGTTTGGTACCTGTGCGATCGGCAGAGTCTTTCCGGCCCGGGTTACGCGCACCTCGACTTGAGGCCCAGGCAGGTCGAAGGCCACCGTTCCCGGTGGCGCACTCGCCGGTGCAAAGAACAAGAGCAAGGCCGAACACAAACTCTCCCACCGAAGCGCCATACGATCGTCTTAGGACGAACCCCCGAATATTTTGTATCAGAACTGCACGGGCAGAGTCCGCAACATTCGGGGTTGGACCGTTGTGCTCTGGAGGCTCTGTTCAATAGGCTGAAATGCTTTGACACCACTCAAGCTCCCTGCTAGAAAGCGATGGTGGGCGAGGTGAATGGAGTTCGTAGTTAGTCGCAAGTCTGGTAAGCATAGCGTCGATCCAGTTTCTCGAGAGACGACCGACGGCCCGCCCCCGCCTCGTTTGATCCAGAGTCCTTCCAAACCCTGAACATGCCCGCCATCGATGCGAATTTCGAAGAACTGCTCGTGTCACCAGAGTTCGTAGCGAATCCTTACCCATTACTGGCCCGCCTGCGCCAGGAAGAACCGGTGTATTGGAGCGACGGAATCGGCGGCTGGCTGCTGACCCGGTATGACGACATCCTCATATCGTTCAAACAGACTACGCATTATTCGAATGAGAACCGCTTGGGGAAGGCGGTGGAGTATCTACCGCCGGAAAGGCGGGCGAAGTTCAAACCATTCGAGGACCACTACGCAACCAAGGGTCTGCTGCATTCTGATCCGCCGGACCACACTCGGTTGCGCGCCTTGGTCACCAGAGAATTCACCGTAATGATTGTCGAGAAGATGCGTCCTCGTATCCAGGAAGTGGTGGATGGCCTGCTGGACGCCGCCGAAAAGAACGGCCGAATGGATGTCGTTCCGGACCTGGCTGCCGCTTTGCCCGTGCAAGTGATCGCCGAAATTCTGGGAGTGCCGCCTCCAGATCGGTACCTGATTAGAAAATGGACCGATCACATCTTGCGCTTCCAGGGTGTCAATAAGCCAAGTGAAGCTGATTTATCGCGGGCTCAGGACGCGCTTATGGAAATGCGCGCCTATATAAAAAGCATGATCAACGAGCGCCGCCGCCAACCATGCGGGGACTTGATGGGCAAGTTCGTAGCCGCGGAATCAGAGGGCCAGCGCCTTTCAGAAGCGGAGCTGATCAATACCTGCGTCACGCTTTTTACCGCAGGTCACGAAACCACCCTCTCGCTCATCTCCAACACGATCTATACACTTCTGGCCAACTCAGACCAATACGAGTTGCTGCGGCATGATCCCGGATTGCTCGAGTCGGCGATCGAAGAGTCGCTTCGGTACGAGAGCCCAGTTTCCCGGCAGTCACGGCTCATGAAAGACAACACCGAGCTCGCAGGCAAGAAGCTAAAAAAAGGCGAGATCGTGTTCCAGATGCTGAATGCGGCAAATCGGGACCCTGCCTACTTTGCCGATCCGGACAAGTTTGATATCCAACGCAAGAAGAATCGGCACATCGCGTTCGGCCAAGGAATTCATTTTTGCGTAGGTGCAGCACTCTCGCGGGCCGAATCAACTATCGCAGTAGGGACTGCATTGAAGCGCTTCCCCAATCTCCGGCTGGTGGATGACAAGCCTGACTGGGATGTTTCGAAGCGTAATTCCCGCGTGTTGAGAAGTCTTCCGGTGCAACTCTAATCTTCACCGAAGTTCCATAGACCAGGCACAGATCTTCAAAGCGTGCATCTGCTTCGGCAACGATCAGGCCCAGGCGACCGGAGTGACTCCGCTCCGGCAAACTGCAGGCCCGCGCCGGAACTGGCAGCGCACGCGGACCGCTGGGGCAGTTCTAGCCGCGACTTGGATTTTGGCAGCTCTATTCCGCCAGCAAACTAAACCTTGGTCAGTGTATTGCCGTAAGCCATAATCATCGCAGCTGCGATCAGCACACCGATTGCGAGATACATCTGATGGCGGGGTGTTCCGGTAATCCCGCGCCACTCGCCGCTCGCGAAGCCCACGGTCTGGCCTCCAAGCATTTGCATGGCCTGTTGGATCCCAAACCCGATTGACGCCCCCAGCGGTCCCAGCAGGAGCATGCCTTTCCCCATCAGCGAGACGCCAATAATGAAATTGATACCAATCGCCACTGACAGGGCCAGCTCCCACCACGAATCCAAAAGCACGCCCCAGGATTTGTTTTTGGTCATAAGGTACGCAGGGTAGGTGACATTGATGAGCGCTCCGCCCATCAGTCCGATGGCCCAGACCGCAAAATTTGCGGGAATGTCGCCGGCGCCGTGGGCCTTCATGGCAGAGACGATCGGCCCCTGGCTGTACACGAACGCAAAGCTGATGCCGGCAGAGAGCGCGCCTGCGATGACAACCATGACCAGGCCCCCGACGAAACTGCCGGTTCGGGGTTGATCGGTGCTTCTAAGAATTCTGTCCCGGCCAAAACCAGCGAACGCGGCCAGCACAACTCCCACCAGCATGATCGCCACCCCGAGCAGCACCGCCCTTCCCGCGGGAGATCCCAGGTTCGGCGCCTCGCTGAATAGGCCAGAACCTTTGATGATCATAGGCAACGTCACACCCACGGAGACTCCCAGCCCGGTCAGAATTCCGCCGGTGAGTGCGACACCGATGCGAACAAAGCAAAGCCCGCACAGAATGTTGGCGACGCCCCAGGCGAGAGCAAACAGGTTGGCTTTCACCAGCGTGGAAGTTTCAATCTCGTGATAGGCCTTCCAGGGTTCGGGACACAAGGTAAGGGTGATGACCCATGGAGCAATGACCAGTCCGATCAGCATGGCCAGGAACCACCAGTGTTCGAACTTGTATTTCCGCAAAAACTTCATCGGCCACACGCCGCTGCCCTGTACCAGCCCTGCCAGCACGACGGTCAAAGCGCCCCAGATTGTCGCCATTGAATTGTTGTCCTCTCTGATGGACCTTGATTGCTCTCTCGCGCTCTGCGCGGAATTCTCCGGTCTCACTGATCTTCAACCGATCGGAAGAATCATGGCGTCGAGAAAGACCAGTGGATCGTCCCCAAGCTGTGTAAGAGTACACGCCAAACCGGCGGGGACACCAAAATGGTCGTGTTCGCCCACCTCCGCGTGTGCGGCGCCGATACGAACCCGGCCCTTGCCTGACTGCACCGAAACAATTCTGTAATGGCTTGTAGAAAGGTCAGTCTCGCCATGGCTGCGGTTTACGGCGAGTTCCAGGCCGCCGATTTCGTGAGATCCGGCCCGCTCCGCGGGTATGAGCACTTCGCGGGTGACAGTTGTTTGCGTCCGCGCTCGTTGAATAGCTCGCTCGAGGAAGATGGAATGGTTCATCGCGGGAGAATCCAGCGAGTGTTCACGCCGCTCGATACTGGGGTTGGAGCGAGGTTCGACGTCGAAGAAAATGCCCCACCCGGTCATGGTCAACGAGCCAAATACGAAGGGCACGATGTGATCGTGTCCCGAAGTATTGAAAAAGCCGTGGTCGGTCATTGGAGGAATCGCCATGGCATAGCCTTCCGAGACCTCGGCGTAATTGTCACCCAAAATCGTGCGCCCTTTGACGGGAGAAAATCCCAGGTGGATCTCTGCTCCCTTGTGATGACGGTGCACCGAAACCCCAACCTGGTCGGCGGCGAGAAAGGCGGCGTTCCAGGAATGGTAGTCGCCGTAGATGACGGGCACGATGGAGATTCCAAGATTGGGTACGATGAAAGCGCCCTGTTCCGGCAGAACCAGGTCGCGCCCCACATAGATGCCGTTGCCGGAGCTGACGGTTTCAATATTTTGAACGAAGCGCCGGCGAATGATCTCCAACTTCGAATTCGTACCGCGCAGCGACGCTTTCTCGAGAACGTCAGCTACCTGATTGACCCAATGATCGTAGTAGTACAGGGTCGAGATGAGCGCGCGGAAGTCTCGTGGCAAGGCTTCGCCGGCCTTGGCTTCGAGTTGGTCCAGCAGAGTGCGGGCCTGCGCCAGGCAGGTCTTCACGTACGGAACGGTAGTCCCGTTCTCTTCGGCATCGATGGCTACGCGCGTGGCGTGGAACGTGCCTATGGCTTGTGAACGATAGGCGTAGCTGAAGAGCCGGGCCGCATCGACATCAGTTTGAAGAATGTGAAAAACGTTGCGCCCGTTTGCATGGCTCCAGCGAGCTTTGTCGAGGAGTTGGGCATACAGCTCACTTGCTGGCAAGCTCATGCCTCAGCACCTCGATGACTTCGTCTGTAGTCCGTTCCAGGTTCCAGGTGGAATCCCATCCCCAATCTTTGCGCGCCTCGGAATCGTCAATTCGATCGGGCCAGCTCTCCACGATCGCGCACTTCAACGGATCCGGTCGGTAGATAAGCTGAACCTTTGGTAGCAGCTTTCGGATAGCTTGTGCGAGTTCCTCTGCGGAGGGAGAAATACCCGCGATATTGTAGACCCGACGGGTCAAGTCCTTTGCGGGCGCATCATGCAGATCAAGAAAGCCGCGAACTGCGTCGGCGATGTACAACATGGGCGCACGCGTAGTCGGGTTCACATAGAATTCATATGCACCCTTGAAGACGCTCTGCTCGAACGCGGCGGAGACGTAAGCGCTGGCGCCACCGGATGAGCCGCGAGCGGCGATGACCGCCGGGAGCCGGATGGCCCTGAAATCCAGACCGAACTGGTGATGGTAGTAAACACCCAGGCGCTCGCCTGCGACTTTTGTCACTCCGTACAAACTTACGGGCCACTGTGGGGCATCTTCGGTCAACAATTCGCCGCCGTGGGAGCCGTACGTCGCAATGGTGCTGGAGAAGACAACCCGGCGTGCCCCGCCGAAACGCGCGGCATCCAGAACATTGACCATTCCGTCCATGTTGGCGCGCCAGGCATCGTACGGATTTTCCTCGGCCGAGGAGGAAAGCACCGCGCCGAGATGAAAAATACTCTCGATATGGTGCTCGCGCACAACACCGAGTACCCGGTGACGGTCTGCCAGGTCTCCGACCACTACCTGGGCCTCGCGGAACTCCGCGCTGTCAAAATGGGGTTCGGCGCGAATATCGAAGGCCACGACCCGATCGCCACGCTGCACCAGAGGAATCGCCAGGCGCGACCCCAGATTTCCGGTGCCTCCGGTAATCAAGACATTCATTGATCTTCCTTTCTACTGTGCGGCGTCATGTGCTACGGCACGACGCGAAATGCAAACCAACGCCATGAAACTTCCAGGCGGAGAAGTAGCTCCGAGGCCGGATAGATTCCGGAGAGAAAAACGTGTGAAGGGAACCTCGCCTCACACCGTGGGTTTTCGTGGCGGATTGCCCCTTCCAGAAATTACGCGCACCGGCTCGCATCGCACTTGGCGGCTGCGCACGTTGGTACTTTGGAACACTTAACATGCCGCTTGCACGCGTTCAACAACTAGAAGTCGCTGCACGCTTTTAGTGTTCAATACCAAGAACAGAGGTCAAGTATGGTCACCCTATCGAACATACTTGACAGCCCATTCGGGTAACGGCAGTTTCGCAAAACGTGGGAGGTTGCAGATGGTGGAGACCCGGCGAAGCCTGCTCAAGAAACTCGCCATCGGAGCCGTGGGGTTCTGGTCCGGCTCGAAGCGTGCCCTGGCATCGTATTTCAGCGAAAACCCAAGCTCCACGCGCGGCGCTGCTGACTTCTATATCGCGCCGAACGGGATAGATTCCAATCCGGGTACAGCGGCTGCACCATTCGCGACGCTGGCCAGAGCGCGTGACGCTGTTCGGAAAAAAGCGGCCTCTGGACTTACAAGCGACGTCCTGGTCCTGATTCGCGGGGGAATCTATCAGCAATCCGAGACCATCACTTTCGGTCCGGAAGATTCCGGCACCGACAAAGTTTCCATCACCTACGCGGCTAGTCCGGGCGAGAAAGTTATTTTGAGCGGCGGCCGGCAGATCACCGGCTGGAAGAAAGGCAGGAGCGCGATATGGACGGCTGAAGTCCCCGACGCCAAATCGGGTGGCTGGTATTTCCGTCAGCTATTCGTCAATGGCAAACGCGCTGTCAGAGCCAGAACGCCTAACGCAGATGACAAGACGCCATGGTGGGTTATCAAAACTTCCACGGCGACGAGAGAGACTCCACCACCCGAAGATGTCCCCATTCCAGTGAGCCTGACTGGCCCGGTCAAGGCATACAGCAATCCCACCGACGTTGAGTTGGTCTACGTCCGAAATAACGAAGAAGGGCGAAAACGCCTGGGCGCGATCAACACCACGGACCAGACGCTAACACTGGCCCCGCCGCATCGCTGGAACTCAAGGGTTTTTACCAACGACTGGTCGCTCAGCCTACCAGCGGCGGGGAAGGCATGCTATCTGGAGAATGCGCTGGAGATGCTGGACCAACCGGGCGAATGGTACCTGAACCGAAATACCGGCGTGCTGTCCTACTGGCCCAGAGAGGGCGAGGAAATGACTCGCGACGAGGTAGTCGCGCCGGTCCTGCAAAAAACCATGCTGGCGGTGATCGGCACGCCCCAACGCCCTGTCTTGAATGTCCATTTCAAAGGGATTCACGTTGAACACGTGGACTGGCCTCTGCCAGCGTGGGGATACATGGCATTGTTCTGCTGCAACCTGCAAACCGGGAGCGATCCCAGGCCGGGCCATCGCCCGATGGATGCAGCAGTTGAGTATGAGTTTGCCCGCTCTTGCAGCTTTACGGACGGAGGAATCTCCCATGTCGGCGGCATGGGTATATGCCTGAGAAATGGCACCTCATTCGACGTTATTGAGGGAAACGAGATTTCCGATCTTGGGGGCGGAGGCATTTTTGCTGGTTACGCTAACGTAGCAGGACTCTACCTGTACGCGGCACCTCCGCCCGAGAAAGACGAGTACAAGGGCTACAGAATCGCTAATAATTACGTCCATCATTGCGGCACGGACTACTACGGGGCGGTTGGGATTCTCCTGTTTTCCTCTCAGGATACCCTTGTGTCGCACAATCTGGTCCACGACACCGCCTACATCGGCATCTGTGTCGCCGGCAGCCAGGATCCGAAGTTGCCGTTCGCTCGAAACAATGTCATCGAACACAATCATGTTCACGATGCCATGAAGGTGACGACCGACGGCGCGGGGCTGTACGTCACATTCGCGCAATTGGACCGGGGGTGCATCGTCCGGAGCAACCTGATTCATGACACTCACGGAAGTCCCGTAGGGCGCCTGGAGCAAAACCTGGGCGAGCATCCGCCGAGCGGCGGGCTTTATCTGGATGGAGACAGCTCCGGCGGTCACTATGAAAACAATGTTCTCTACCGGAATTTCGCGGCTGGCCCAATCATCTTCGGCGCGACTGCGGAGCAGGACAATACCTGGCGCGACAATCTCTTCCAAAGAGAAGGGACGCTGCCACGGGAATTCATCGAGGCCATGGAAGGGCACGCCGGGCTGGAGCCCGCCTACCAGGGGTTGGTCTTGAGGAAAGAGTCGAATCCCTGCAAGTACTTTTCTCTGATTGATTCTGCCGCAAACAAAGGCGTGGCTGCCAATCAATTCGATCTTCCCAGCAGAAGCCGCGGCGTCATCGAGATCATCTGCCGGCAAGACGGCAGTGGCGCCTCCGAAATTCTGAAGTTGCGCGGCCTGGATGGTTCGGCAAAATATGAATTGAAAAGTTATGCCAGTACTTTGGCGCGCAAACCCGTCTGGGGAAGCCATGACATGTTGGGGCCTGAGACCATGGTTATGTTGTCGGATGCTGCCGCAGAGTCGTTGTCCGACGCTGGGTTGTCCGGAGCGGATGGCAAAACGGTCAGCGGCCGCCAACTTACGGAGCAAGGACTGGCAATAGAACTCCCCAAATCTCCGCAGGTCGTGTGGATCGCCTACCAGCGAATGTAGGCGTGAGCGTCCCGCTCGTGCTGCAGCGCCACCACCGGGCCCGCGCGAGAGTAGAGGCTCCCGCCCACACTTAGTGTTCAATACCGCGAACCGGTGGCTGCAATGTTCAACCTATCGAACATACTTGACAATGCTGAGCTCAACAGTGTGTAAGCATTTGGGTGCACGATTTTGCTTCGCGCAGAGAGCCCAAATCCGCGGACAACATATCCGCCTGACTACATTCTTCACCGCCAGTCCCCAG